>Ga0182027_10015355_pt1 | contig 10532 bp, 12 predicted proteins | sample 712E1DmetaG_FD_121300 | JGI IMG/M metagenome (GOLD analysis project Ga0182027, IMG submission 121300) | Permafrost microbial communities from Stordalen Mire, Sweden - 712E1D metaG (Illumina Assembly) | ecosystem: Environmental > Terrestrial > Soil > Wetlands > Permafrost | place: Sweden... | reverse complement strand
TAGAATCTTGGCTTTCTTTTAGCGAAACATTCTTTGCAGTAAACTGGCTTGCCTTCTGTAGGCTTGAATGGAACTTCACATTCCTGCTTACATTCAGAGCAAACTGCTTTATGCATTTCTCTTGGTCCACTATTGAAGTCTCTAAATCCGCCGCCTCTATTGAAGCCTCCGCCTGATCCTGATCTTCTTGGCCTGTCGTCAAATCTTCCCATTGTGTTGATTGGTCCTCCTTGATATAATAATAACATCAAAAAATCTTTATTTAGGATTTTTGGATGCTCCAAAATTAAAACCGAAGTTTTAATTTGTGTACATACGAGAATTCGTTCTTTTTTAAGGATTAAACCCTATATGTCTAATAAAAATTTAGAATACCCACTATTTAAAGCTATGTAATTAAATTATCAGAATTGTAATACAATTCTTCATAGAATTCTCTTTTAGTATTAAAATTCAATTTTCTATTTGAAATTCCTCCTTTTTATCGAAGATAATTATCATATTCATTAATCAAAAATTGAATTTTTACAACTGATTAGTAGATAAAGTGTATTTTTTACTAAAAGTTAGTGTATATAATACATATACTCCAATACATAAATGTTTTTAAATAGGTGTATATTATACACTATGTAGGTGTATTAAATACAATAAGTAAAAACAAAATGAAAATTCATACACAAAAAACAATTGATGGAATCCGGCTAAGCAGTGTTGCAAGAGCATTGGAAGAGCTTTCTTTTGTGAGTGTAAAGCGAGGATATGATGAACCCTATGTTGCTTTTCGTGATGCTTATCCTATTCCATGCATAATAACACAAAAAGTTGATGCAAGAAAAATGATTGTACCCTGGGTACAGGAGATTTCTGATTTTAAGAGTCCAGAGCGAATTTACCAGGCTTTACGAAGCGGGAGTTGGAACTAAAATGACAAACTCGACACAAAAACTAGCACTTGAAGAAAAATTAATTTTAAATTTAAATGTTGATGAATTTGAAAAATTATGTGAACTCGAAAGAGAAATTAAAGGATATTCTAAGAAAAACCTGCAAAATATGACTGTAAGAGTGTATAGGGAGGTTTATTTTTAAGATGGTAAATGAAATAAGAGTAAGAAAAATACACAGGCCTAATTCCAGCTTACTTAATGAAACTGACAGAATAAATGGGACAATTGCATTAGGCCAGCCTGATTATCCTTTGGCAAAAACAAGTGAACAAAGAGAATTTTGGAGAAGATTACAACCTGTGAACAGGGTTGCAACATCTGATACTTACAAAAGAACAATGTCAGGTTCAAGTGAGTTATTTTCAGATAATTTTAGCTGTTATAGTCTTGCTGCAAGAAAGGCACTTGATGAAGAAGGAGTAAATGGCAGATATATAATGGCTGGAATTGAAAAAATGTTATATCCTTGGTTTATGAATCCAATATCTGTATCTGAAGTCAGGAAAGCTGAAGAATTTTTTAAGACTAAAGCACAAGTAGATAAATTTCCAACAAAAGCTTGGAATAAAGTCATTGCAAATAAAGGATTTTTTCCAATAGATATTTATGGTCTACCAGGAGGCCAGACATTTTTAGTTAAAGATGGAAAATATGTTCCAATTATGAGTGTTGAAGGTCCTGGTGCACTCGCTTCTCACTTAGAAGCGCATTTAGAAAGTATTTATGCTCCTCTAATTCAAGCTACTAAAGCAAGATTATTCTATGAAGAAGTTGGAAAACAATTCGCTGAATTTGGACTTAGAGCAGATGAAAATGAAAATAATCATGTAACTCTAATGCAGGCATTATATGTTGGAGGAGGATTTAAACTAACTTCAGATGATCAGGCTGTTTTTTTATTTCCAGAATATTTTGAAGATATTGGAACAGTAGGTCATGAGTTAATTATGGCTTATCAAAAAAAAGGGATAAGCCTCGAAGAAGCACAAGACAGAGCATTAAGGGATTTTGTTATTGCTAATAAAAGAAGTGCACTTCTTCCTGATGTCATCAATACAATAAAATCAGGTCTACCTGCAATATTAAGATTAGTTAAAGAATATCAGGGAACTGAAAAAGTGATAATGCCAAGATTGGATTCAGGGGATGTTCCATATCAATGTCAATTCTGGAAAAATATGACTTTGGGGGAAGGAATCTTAGAGACTGAAATGGTTGTTGAAGATGGTTATAATCCAAGAAAAGCAAGAGAAACAAGGGCTGCTTATGCCGTTGCAGGATTTAACCCTAATGATATAACTCCTGGTGCAGGAGGATACTTTAGAGATGGTTGCATGAGGGATGCTGCTTCACTTGTATATAAAAGAAGTGCAACAGAACATGACGGAGTGCTTGAAGATCAGTTAAAATTCTCTGATAGTCCAGGCAAAGGTTCACTTCCAGGAAGAATAAGAATTTATGGTAGAGATAATACTTTAATTGTTGCGCAAGCAGGAGAAAAGATAATTGGAGAGTTATTAAGCGTTCTTCTTGTAAAAAATGGAAGAATAAATTATTTTGAAGATTTAAATCAACAAAGAGAAAGAGCAGAAAAAACCTGGAATCAATATGATGATATCGAATATTCACCAAGAACACTAAATATAATTAATGAAAGGAGACATGAACTCGAAGAAGTTCGAGCTAGATTATAAGATGAAAACAGAAACAGCAGTATATGAAACTGATATACAACATGACTTTTCCTTAAGAACCGGAGCATTGTTTGTTCACGCAAACAAGCCATGGAATAATAAAGCTTATGGAGCAGAAGAAAGACTTCCAAATATTTTTGCAATACATAATTATGCTAATCAGAATAAATGGAGAATTCTTGGTTCTGTTGATAGGCATTTTTATGAAGATGTAGAATTAATCAGGAACAAGGGAGGAGTTTTTGTTGACCACTGCATGAATGGAACATTTGGTCAATTAAGACTTCCAGAACTTGAAGTTCAAAGAGATATTTATGTAAAAACAAAAGATGGTCCGATGCTTGGAATAAGAATCTGCACAGAAGAAGAGCTTAGAAAATTTGTCGAATCAGATGCTCAGGTAATTTTTGAAAAACAAAGTTATGATGTAGATACAAATCCTAATTTTAAACCTGTGATGAAATTGCTTTTGGACAGCGGGATTAAAAATATTGTTTTTGATGGATTTGCTACTGATTATTGTGTAAAAGCAGCAGTTCTTGCAACTGCAAGATATAAGGATTATTTTAATACAAAACTTGGAATCTATGTTGCGACAGATGCAATTGAAGAAGTTGATATTGATTTCTCTGGAAAAATTTATCCTCTTTTTGGAAAATCTGCACTTGAAGAAATGACAAATGCAGGTGCAAGGCTTGTTACAACCCAGGATGTTTTGGAGGGGAAAATATAATGGAACAACATGCAAGAGATTTGAGAAATTTGGTTTCAAGAACCCAAAGAGAATTTGAAAGTGCAGAATCTCAGCTCAGACAATATGAACAAAACTGCAGGCACGAATTTACAGATACCGTTCATGACCCGGTTTATCATGAAGCTTATACAATACCTGGAGACCCTGTTGGAACAATGGGGGTTGACTGGAGAGGACCATGTTATGTTCCTGCAGAAACTATTGACAGATGGAAAAGAGAATGCCTAAGGTGTGGGATTGTTGAATATACTGAGGGTGTTACAGAAACAGTCACAAGAAAAGTGCCAAAATGGAGGGAAAAATAAAATGAAAGTTGCACTTGCTCAAATGGAAGTTGTTTCTGGGATGCCAAACAAAAATCTTGAGACAATGTTAAAAATGATTGAAGATGCAAAATTAGCAGGAGTTGATTTGATTGCTTTTCCTGAAATGTGTGTTGGAGGATATCTAGTTGGAGATAAATGGACAAGTGATGAATTTTGTTTTGACTTGATGAGAAAAAATAAAAAAATAATTGAGGCAAGTCATGGAATTGCAATTGCATATGGTAATATTTTTATTGACTCTGAATTGAATAAAAGAGTTGGGGACACGAATCATCATCCAAATAAGGATGGAAAAAGCAGAAAATATAATGCTGTTTATGTTATTCAGGATGGAAAATTTGCTCTAAGAAGCAATGAAACAAATATTCTTCCATCAGGAATTCAACCCAAAACACTTCTTCCTACGTATAGAATATTTGATGATTCGAGATATTTCTTTTCACTTGAAAATATTGCAAGTGATTTTGATGTTTCTTATGAAACACTTTCCCAGCCATTTTTAATAAAGACCAGAAATGGAGAAACAGTTAAAGTAGGTTTTGAATTATGTGAAGATTTATGGTGTGAAGATTATAGGAAAGCTGGAAATCCATTCAATCCCACAAAAATATTGATTGATAATGGGGCACAATTAATAGTAAATTTGTCTGCATCACCTTGGACATATGGGAAAAATAGTTCAAGAGACAAAAGAGTACAATTTTTAAAACAAGAATCTGGGAATAGTTTTGTTCCTTTTCTCTATGTAAATTGTACTGGTGTTCAGAACAATGGAAAAAATTTTATAACATTTGATGGTGGAACAACAGCTTATAATGAGCAAGGTATTCCGGTTTCTTTTGCTTCTGCTCCATACAGACAAGAATTAATGATTGTTGAAAGCGATAACTTAGGAAAAACAAGAACAAGAAAAGAAAAATCAAAAATCGCACAAAAATATGATGCGATTATTAGAGGCCTTGAAAGTGTTTATGGAAATAAAATTATAATCGGACTTTCTGGAGGAGTTGACAGTTCGCTTGCAGCCGGGCTTTCGGTTATAGCAAAGGGAAAAGAAAATGTTATAGGGGTCAATATGCCTAGTTCCATCAATAGCCAAAAAACAAAAGATTCTGCAGAATATAGCGCAAATAAATATGGAATCGAATATTTAGTAATCCCTATCCAGGAAATGGTTGACTTAAAAGTGAGAACCTTGGAAGAATGTACTGGGAAAAAAATAACAACTCTAGAACTTGAAAATCTCCAAGCCAAGATAAGAACAGGGATATTATCTGATCTGGCTGGAATGTATAATGGAGTTTATACCTGCAATGCAAATAAACTTGAAGCAATAATTGGGTATGGGACCTTGGATGGGGACATGAGAGGAAGAATTTGTCCTATTGCTGATTTAACAAAAACAGAAGTTATTGCAATGGCAAAATATCTCAATAAAGAAATCTTCCATGATGAAGTTATTCCTAAGATACTTTTTCCAGACAGGTTATGGAGATTTTCAGATGATCAGATAAAACCTACTGCTGAACTTAAGGAAAAGCAATTTGATCCGATGAAGTTTGGATATCATGATGGAATTGTTGAAGCTTATATGGATTATAATAAAGCAAGTTGCGCTAATATCATGGAAATGTATTTATCTGGAACACTTGACAGTAAACTTGATAGGTATTTTGAAGGACTTGTTAATAATCCAAAAGGACTTACTTATGAACTGATGAAAAGGTGGGATGTAATAAGCCCGGCTGAATTTGTAAAAGACATTGAAGAATTTGATAAAAAATTTTCTAATAGTGTATTTAAAAGAGTTGAATCAGGACCCATAATCATCACTAGCAAGACTTCTTTTGGATATGATTTTAGAGAAAGTATGATGCCTTACCAACAGACTGAAAGGGAGCTTGAATTAAAATCCCAAATTTTAACAATGACTCAATATAAACCTGCAAGCACGATGAATTAACTCAAGAGATAAAATTTTCGAGTTGTATTTAGCGATAGCTTTGCAATTTAGGAGAAAAATGAAATTCAAAACATTCAGTATAATAGCAGGAAATGCAGCATGCAATGCAAGATGCCCGTACTGTGTTTCAAAAATGACTCCAAGACAGGGAATCAATTTAGAAGAAGCTAAAATAAACTGGAGAAATTTTGAAATCGGTGCAAGACTTGCAAAACAAAGTGGAATTGATACTGTAATGATAACAGGAAAAGGAGAACCCTTGCTTTTTCCAGGGCAAATAACAGATTATCTAGATGCTTTGAAAAGATTTGAATTTCCATTTATTGAACTTCAGACAAATGGAATTCTAATAAGCGAACAAAAAGAAAAATATGATGAATTTTTAAAAGATTGGTATAATAAAGGCCTTACCATACCATCTATTTCTATTGCTCATTATGATAATGAAAAAAACAGGCAGATATTTCTACCTCATAAAAAACAATATCCTGATTTATCAGAACTTATAAGTAAGTTTCATGATTTTGGATATTCTGTAAGACTTGCGTGTGTACTTTTGGATGGCTTTATTGATAGTTCTTCTCAACTTGAAAAATTAGTGAATTTTTCTAAGGAAAATAAAGTTGAGCAACTAACAATAAGACCTGTAAACAAGCCTGTGTTAACCCATGACAATTCTGTTTATGACTATGTTAGTAAAAACTATCTTAAAGGCGAACAAGAAAAAGAAATGAGAGATTATTTAGAAAGAAAAGGAGAACCTATATTGGAACTTCCCTTTGGAGGAATTGTTTATGATATTTCTGGACAAAATGTCTGTTTTACAAATTCTCTCACCCATGACAAAAATCCTGATAAAACAAGGCAATTGATATTTTTTCCTGACGGGCACTTGAGATATGATTGGGAAAAAGAAGGAGCAATCTTACTATGACAAATGAAAATAGATTAGAAGCAATGAAAGCTGTTTATACTTATTTTTTCCCAGAAGTAAGACCATTAGTAAATATGGAACTCAATCCAAAATTATTTTTAACAATAACTCCTCAAAATGAAGCACAGAGGATAGTTGATTCTATGGGTTTTAGAAAAAAATTGATTGTTCCTGAAACACTTGAAGGAAAAGTAGACCTTGACAGGATTCATGAACCTGTAATTGAAAGAATAACAGAGATTTATGAACCTTTTGTAAAAGGGCTAAAAGATTTTCAATATAGATATTTTACATCAGGATCTAGTGAAGGAATTTTTCATGTATTATCTGAATTAAAGGCAAAGGGCGTTGATAAAATATTTAATTTTTTTGGAGAATATGAAGGATATAAAGAATATGGAAAAACTTTGGGAATTGACACAGCTGAAGTTCCAATTGAATCCAAGGTTTCAGGATTAGAAAAGGGTGTGTGGTTTATCTCAAACCCTTCTGCAATTGATGGAAATATTATTCCAAATGAAAGAATTAATGAAATATGTGACTTGGGAAATTCTGTAAATCTTGATCTTGCATATGTAGGAGCCACAAGAAAACATGAATTTGATATAACAAACCCTAATATCAAAAAAGTTTTCTTATCTTTCAGTAAACCTTACGGTGTTTTTAGATGGAGAATCGGATTTACATTTTCAAGAGAGCCTATTGACTCTCTTTATGGAAATAAATGGTTCAAAGATATTTCTAGAGTATTTACTGGACTCAGACTTGCTGAAGAAATTGGTCCTTCAGGTTTATATGAAAAATATAAAGGAATACAAGAAAAAATTATTGATGATTTAAACCAAAGATATTCATTAAATATGAAGACAAGTGATGTACTTTTACTTGGGAATATTAGTGAAAAAGATTCCAGGATTTTTTCACCTGAAAAAATCCAAATGATTTCTCAATATAGAAGGGGAGATGGATACAGATTATGTCTGACACCTTATTATGAACTAAATGAAACTGGAGGGTTGAAATAAAATGGCTGAAATAAAACCTGATGATAAACTTGTTTACAAAGGACACCTTACACTTGTTAAAAGACCTTATGAAGGACGCGATTATGATGTTGTTGTATCAAAAGATGCAGCAGTAATGCTTTATATTGATGAAAATGATCTCGCTTATTTTACTAAACAATATAGGCCTGCTATAGAAGAAGAGGTTTTGGCACTTCCTGCAGAAACTCTTGACAAACAGGGACTTTCTCCTCTTGAGGTCATGATTGAAGGACTTGAGGAAGAGTGCGGAATAAGAATTGATTCTTCTCAAGTAAAGAGTTTAGGGAGACTAATTTCAACTGACGGACATGATACAGAAAGAGTTTATTTATTTTTAGCACATGGTCCTGGAAAAAAAGTTGGACAAAGACTTGAAGACTGCGAAAAAATTGATGTCATAACAATTCCATTTGACTCTGCTTATGAGATGGTAATCAACAATCAAATTGAGGGATCAAAAACTGCCTATCTTGTTATGTATGAAAAACTAAGGAGGCTTGGTTCTATAAAATGAAATTTAAAAAACTTGGACTTATCGGAAGATTTAAACCATTACATTTAGGATGTGCTGCATTACTCGAAGAAGCATGTAAGGAGTCTCAAGAAGTTATAATAGGAATTGGAAGTGCAAATAAATACAATTTAAGAAACCCATTTACAGCACAAGAATCAGAAGAAATGATTCGGTCTTGCATAAAATTTCCAAATTATCAAATTCTTTATATTCCGGATTTTGGAGATATTCCTGGATATGAAAACGGTCAAGAATGGTCTGTCCATGTAAAAAGCTGGTTTGGAGAATTAGATGCTTTTGTTTCTGGAAATCTTTATGTAACTGAATTATTAAAACCAAATTATAGAATCATTCATCCAAATGTGTTGATTCCAAAAGAAAAACAAATTGAACTTCATGCAACAAAAGTAAGAATTGAAATGGCCAGAGGTGATGGTTGGAGAGAGTTTGTTCCATTTGAAGTTTCTGAATATTTGGATAGTAATGGACTTGTAGAAAGATTCAGAAGAGAATATGGCAGTCAAACATTACAAAAAACTGAATATAAATCCAGATTAAGTGCTAGTGAAGAAAAAGAAAGAATTCTTGGAGGCGGAAGATGATACAAAAATTAGTAATTGATACTGACGTGGGAACAGATGTTGATGATTTATTTGCACTTGCATATGCCTTGAAAAATCCTTATTGTGATGTTTGTGCAATTTCAACTGTTATTGGAGATACTGCCATAAGAGCAAAAATTGTTAGAAAGCTTGAAAGAATGATGGGTGTATGTGTCCCAATAACTGCAGGGGAAATTGGATCTCCTGACATGGTTGGAAAATACTGGACAGGTATTGAAGTAAAAGCTTTATCTAAAGAAGAAGAAAAAGAAGAATTGCCAAATAATTCTTATCCAGTTTATACTCCTAATACAAGGCTTGTTTGTATTGGACCATTAACTAACATAGCATTGCAATTAGAAACCAATTCTACAATAAAGAATGTAAAAAGAGTCTATATTATGGGTGGAACTGAGAGTGCACATAATCTTAAGGTTGATTTAGATGCTTGGAAAAAAGTACAAAAACAAGATTGGGATATCTATCAGATAACAAAAAAAGTTTCTGAAAAAATAAGTTTTGATAGGCCTGAATTAAAAGAATTTAGAGGAAACTCTGTTGGAGATTTTTTATATGATTCTGCGATAAGATGGCTTGATTATACAAATACTACTAATTGGATTGATCACACTCCAAAAACAAAATGTGCAATGTATGATGTACTCGCTGTATCTGCGGCAATAGAAGAAGGTTATGTGAAATTTGATCGAACTGAAGAAAATAGATTTGTTTCAAGAGATGTTGATTCTAGATTAAAAGATAAAATTATAGAAGTTATAAAGGAGATAAAATGAAAATTTTAAATAAAATTAAAAAATATTTTGAAGATTGGACCTTATTTGAAAAAATATGGCTAACATCATTTACAATAATAAATATTTACTTATTTTTTGCATGGCATGATACATGGATTGGACTCACTGCATCACTTACTGGAATGCTTTGCGTGGTACTCACCACAAAAGGAAAAATTAGTAGTTTTTATTGGGGTCTTGTAAATATTTTAACTTATTCTTATGTTGCATGGCAAAGCAGATATTATGGAGATGTTGGCCTAAATATGTTATTTTTCCTACCTATGACATTTCCTGGAATCTATTATTGGAAGAAAAATTATAAGAAAGTCAATATTTCTGAAAGAGTAATAGTCAGAAGTTTAAAATTCAAAGAAAAAATATTATGGTTTTTAATAGCCATTGTAATAACTTATGATTTTGGTTTATTCTTAAAATTTCTTAATGGAACCTTACCTTTTGTAGATTCATTAACAACTGTCTTTTCAATTATTGCAACAATATTCTTGACTTATAGATATAGTGACCAATGGTTTTATTGGATAATGGTTGATGTTTTTTCAATTATTATGTGGGTTTACATTTTCATTAGAGATGGGAATCAAGTCAGTATGCTGGTCATGTGGACTGCTTTTCTTGTAAATGCTCTTTATGGATATTACAATTGGAGGAAACTTGAAAAAGAACAATATGAAAATTCAAAATAAATTTTCAATTCCTCATTTTAGGAGGTAAAATTTCGGAGAATGGAAAAGGAAACTAAAAAAACAACAGGATTTATTGGAGGAAAATTTCTACCACTACATTTAGGTCATGTTTATGCAATAATGTCTGCATCAACCCAGGTTGATGAGTTATATGTAATTTGTTCAACATCTGAAGTTAGAGACAGGGAAATATGCAAGAGAGATGGGATAAAATATATTCCTGCTGAACAAAGATTAAGTTGGCTCGG
>Ga0182027_10015353_pt1 | contig 10535 bp, 10 predicted proteins | sample 712E1DmetaG_FD_121300 | JGI IMG/M metagenome (GOLD analysis project Ga0182027, IMG submission 121300) | Permafrost microbial communities from Stordalen Mire, Sweden - 712E1D metaG (Illumina Assembly) | ecosystem: Environmental > Terrestrial > Soil > Wetlands > Permafrost | place: Sweden... | reverse complement strand
GTTGCCACAATTGTTTAAACAAAGAAAGAATTAATAGACGAAAATTTAAAAATAAATTATTAAAAGAGCACAAATGTTCTTTATGTTGTAAAATTTTAAAAGAAACATATCGTGGAAAAAGTTGTAAGAAATGTCTTGAAAGAAAAAAATTATTTAGAAACGAATTAATAAAACAACATAAGTGTTGTAAATGTTCTAAACAATTAGAAATAGAAAATAAATCTATACAATGTAATAGTTGTAAAAATATATTTAATTCTTATTCAAGAAATAGAACAAAAAAAGATTTTATATATAAACTTAGAAAAAATATATCAAAACAAATTTGTAATATATTAAAAAATAATAATTCATCTAAGAATGGAGAAAGTTGTTTAAAGTATTTACCATTTACAATAAATGAATTGAAAATTCATTTAGAAAGCCAATTTGATATATGGATGACTTGGAAAAACCATGGAAATTATAGATTTGCTACTTGGGATGATAACGATCCGTCTACTTGGGTTTGGCACATTGATCATATAATTCCACAATCAGCTTTGCCTTATATATCAATGGAAGATGAAAATTTTAAAAAATGTTGGGCATTAGAAAATTTGCGCCCACTTTCTGCAAAAGAAAATTTAAAAAAGGGTAATAAGATAATAAAAATAGACAAGTAATAATTGATTATATATTAACATCTTTATGGCATCTATAATCGAAATAAAAGGCAACAAGTGCCATATCTTAAATGAATCGGATTTTTTATTCCTAGAAGGTCTTGACCTTGAACTCTCATTTAAAATTCAAGGAGCTGAGTATTCAAAAGCTTATCGTTCGGGTCGTTGGAACGGACGTAAGCGGTTAATGACCAATAATTTATATTTTTCACTCGGTTTGCTTCCACGAGTTTTAGATTTTTATAAAAGTGAAAATAAAGAAGTTGAAGTAATTGATCTTAATAAATATCAGGAGTTGAATCCAAAAGATATTTTTCCAAGGTTAAAAGAAATTAATAAAACACCGCGCTATTATCAAATAGATGCGGCGGCAGAAGCAATAAAACAGAAGCGCGGAATAATAAGAGCGTGCACGGGAAGCGGCAAAACATTAACCGCTGCACTTATAATTGCCCAAATAGGAAGAAAGGCAATTTTTTATGTCATAGGAAAGGATTTGCTATGGCAGACCCATAAATTATTTGAAAATATATTTCAAATTCCAATTGGAATGATCGGAGATGGCATATGCAATATCCAAGATATTACAGTCGCATCTATATGGTCTGTATGCCGCGCTTTTGGGGGCGGAAAAGCTGCAATAACGGTAAATGATGATGAAGGTATTGGTAAAGAAAAAGCGTTAAAAGAAGAATGGAATGAAGCAATTAAATTAATGGTTCATTCATCCAGTTGTAATATTCTCGATGAGTGCCATATCGCTGCAAGCGATACTATGCAATTGATTGGAAATGAAATGTGTGGAGAGTATTCGATCGGATTATCAGCTAGCCCTATAAGAGACGATGGTCAAAATCTTTTAACCGAATCTATTTTCGGACGTATAATTGTGAATACGTCCGCATCAGAATTGATTGAAAAAAAATATCTTGTAAAACCCGTAATAAAATTTATAAGTGTTCCCAAGCCAAAAGTATTTTTTTCCAATTATCGCGAAATCTATAAATCATATATAGTTAATAATCCTGAAAGAAATGAATTGATAATACGGGCGGGCATATCATTGGTTGAGCAAGATTTTATAACAATGATTCTTTATAAAGAAATTGCTCATGGTAAACTTCTTTATAACGAATTTGTCAGTAAAAATATGTATTGCCATATATTAAGTGGTAATGATTCAACAGATGTTAGAAAAAAAGTAATTGAGGAAATTTTAACTGGTAAATGTAAGCTTGTCTTGGCATCAAGTATTTTTGATATAGGAATTGATCTACCAAATCTTTCTGGTTTGGTGTTGGCTGGCGGGGGCAAATCGTCTATTCGCGCCATTCAGCGGATCGGTAGGGTAATTCGCTCATCACCCGGAAAAGAAATGGCAGCTATCATTGATTTCAAAGATAGCGTCAAGTACCTTCGTGAACATTCCCAAATCAGAAGGCGTATATATGAAAGCGAACCTGGTTTCGAAATAGAATTTTAGAAGAAAGAAAAATATGAAAAAACAAAATAATGATTTACTACAACTATCAACACCGTATCAAAAGCTTTTGCAGCTTAAAGAAAATATTTTAAATATTCCCACAAATCAGTGGGGTTGTATGCATTCATTAAGTTATATTTTATATAAATTTAAGGAGAAATTCCTTATCGATTATATCTTAACATATGATGGACCGCCAAGTAAATGTTATGAATACAAATTATGCCAAAGAATTTGGGCTATGCTTTCGGCTCAAGTAGGTGAAGGTGAAAAAGCCAAACAGTTTATCGATTGGTTTTTCAATAACTATGATTCCGCTAAACCATTTAGAAGTATTGGGGCAATAGCAAAGGTGGAAGTTATTTCAAAATATCTTTCAAACAAAAAGAAGGAGGAAATTATAACGACTTATACAGCTTTGCCAGTAAATGTATTAGAAATAACAGCCACCGATAGTAATTTCTCATATATAAAAACATATGGGGATTTATATTTTCTTATGAAATCAAATATGCAAAATGATGAGTCGAAAAATTTCCTTAAAGTTATTGAAAAACATATTGATTTATCCATTTTGGAAAATTTGGAGTAAGGGGGGAATATGGTTTATAATAAAATAGTTCTTCAAGATATTGAGGCTAAACAAGCCGCGAAAATTTCCGAAAAATTATTTGATAAATTTGCTGGGGCGCTTGTCGAATTTTATATGATAAGCGGAAAAATTTTTAGGGGAACGTTTATAAAATATGAAAATGAATTTATTTCTTTAAAAGGATTGGACGGTAAAATTATTTGTTTAAAAAATGAACAAGTTGAGGCGTTTACATATATTATCAATGATGAAAAAAAGGAATTGGTCAAAGAAAAAGATCCCAATGATAAAATCCCGCAACATGAACCTGGAGATATTAAAACCCTTGTTGAATTGAAAAAGATGCAAGCGGATGAGGAAATACAAAAAATAAGAAACAAATTAAAATCTGATAAAATATCGACAGGACAGGTGGAATATGGCAATTCAATCTCAACCGCGATCAGGGCTTTTAAGAAACATCCCTGAAAGTAAAATTTTATTTTATCAACAAAAATTAATATTTTCATGCGAAAATTGTTCTTCTCATGGAATTATAATGTGCGATAAATGTAATTTGTTAAATAAAATCTATGATAGATATTATATGGCAAATATTCCAATGGATTTTTGGAATAAAAAAATAAAGGATTTCATCGGCGATAAAAATTTATTGAATTTATATAATGAAATCGTAAATGATATTGAAAATTTTATAAATTGCGGGCAATCATTTATTTTAAAGGGCGCTCACGGAACTGGTAAAACTCATTTGTCATCTTTGGTTTTAAAGAAAATCGTTGAAAAGGGTTATGAAGGACTTTATATAACTTTATCAGATATCGTTGAAGCTACAATACACGCCGGATTCGAGGAAAAATTATCAATTGCCAGGGAATTGAAGATGGTGGATTTTTTAATTATAGATGAATTTGATTCTAGGTTTTTTGCGTCAGATAGCTCTGCGGAATTATTTGGTAAAATATTAGAAACTGTAATACGAACGCGCTTTCAAAATAAAATTCCTACATTTTTAATAACTAATAAAATTAATCCCGCAAAAACTTTGGGGGATGAACTAGGCGTTTCAATTGATAGTTTGATTTCTGGCTATTGTAAGGAAGTATTTGTTACAGGACAGGATTTAAGAAAATTGGGGAAATAAATGGATAAAAAGGTTTTAAATATATTAATAAATTCAAGCAAAAATTTAAACGAGTTTATAGCAACCGCAGGGGAAGGCGTTTTTGAATTTAGATATAGAAAGTTTGTTCGGCAAATTATAAGTTATTATCAAACCTATATGTGCGTTCCAACATTGAATACATTATTGGCGTTTACAGGAAATCAAAATGACGCCTTTGTTGATTATTTGAATGAAACGTGGGCGGAAATAACCGAAGATGAACCAACAGATCCAAAGGAATATGGTTTTCTTATTGCGAAATTAAATAAAAGATATAATGTTGAAATTGTTAAATCGATTTCAAGTATTATCGGTAATGTAAACGAAAGCAATATTGAAAGCGTAAATCAATCGGTAATAACTATTTCATCAGAAATAAGAAATATTGGAAGCAAACCGCCATATAAAGAAATCAATTTAAATGAATATGTTGATTCCTGGAAAACTAATTTTTTGGCAAAATCTAAAAACCCGGAACTGCAAAGCGGCGTGATGAGCGGCTTCTCAATGATTGATTATTATGTGAATGGCTTGCGCCCCGGTGAACTTGCATGCATTGGCGGGGCTAGCAACTCGGGCAAGTCAATATTTTTAATAAACCTTGCCGTCAATATGTTTATGGGTAAGAACAAGCTGCCCAAGACGTTTGCGGAGATGGAAGATATAGTAGTAAATAATAAATGGGAAAAGGCGCATAACGTATTATTCATTTCTTTGGAAATGCCTGCAGAAGAGATTGTTGATAGGATATTAAGTAATATGGCTGGGGTTTCTACTTTGAATATTACAAAGGGGCTTCTGACAAAAGATGATATTGAAAAAATACGAATAGCTTTATATTATTGGGAAAATAGTCCAAATACCGTTAAAATTGCTGACGTTGCAAGTGGATGTACAGTTGATGATATTCAAAAAATTTATGATGAAGCTAGCATTGATAAAAAATATGATTGTTGCGTTTTGGACTATCTCGGACTTTTGAAATCTTCTACAAAAGAAGAGGGAGAAGCTGATTGGTTGCAGTTACAAAATGTGAGTATACAGCTTTTTACATTTTGTAGGTATAACGAAATTTGTATGTGGACAGCTTTACAATTAACACAGAATGAAAAGCAAGGAATGGGTGGTTTAGGGCCACATCGGATTAACAGAAGTAAGGGCATTATTCAGAATTTGAATTTATTTCTTATGATAGAAGACCGCGAAGGTGAACAGGAGAGGACGGATTTTCCTGTTCATACTATAAAATTTAGAAGGGGTCCGTTATTCTCAATAACAAATTTAAGAAAAGAATTTAGATATGCCAGAATTGCAGATTCTGGATATGTAAACAAGGAAGAAAGTAAACAAATAAAACTAACCGCGAAAGAGGACCTGTCAAAAATTATAGAAGAAATATTTGGAAATAATGATTAAGATATACTAATTATAATATATTTAATTGTGATGTCAAAATGATGGCATAAGGAAATAATAAAATGGCAAAGCATCGATATAATATGGGGCTGGGTATAAAATTGGATGATGATTTGAATAAAATTTCAGAATATTTGGGAATTTCTAAAGCTGAAGTTATGAGGCGAGCTTTATCTTTATTTATACATGCGGTTTCTGCCGATGAAGTTAAACTTATAACTGGTGGGCGTATACAAGATATATTAGTAAAATAATTATTAGGAATAGTATGAAAAAATGTTTAAGATGTGAGATAGAAAAAGAAGATGGAGATTATAGTCCACATAGAAAAGTGTGTAAAAAATGCTGTAATCTTCTTTTAAAAATTAGAAGAATTGAATATGTTGAAAATTACCAGTGTGTGCAATGCGCCAAACCAATTGAAGCTGGAAATAGAGCAACTATTTGTTTTAATTGTTTAAAAAAAGCGAGAGCAGGAACCGCTAAATTAGTTGCTAATCGGCAATGCCGCACTTGTTCTGAACAAATCGAAGATGAAAATAAGCATACTAGCTGTTTAAAATGCTTAGAAATAAGAAAAATAAGAATTGTTAAATTGGTTGCTAATCGTCAATGTTGTACCTGTTCTGAACAAATCGAAGAGGGGAATAAAACTACTCGTTGTTTTAATTGCCTAAAAAAAAAGGTGGCAACAAATGCTAAATTAGCTACTAATCATCAATGTTATGGCTGTTATCAATCAATTGAAATAGAAAACAAAGGCGTTTACTGTTTTAATTGTTTAGAAAAGAGGCGGGTTAGAGTTATTAAATTGATTGAGAGCCACAAATGCAAGCAATGTTCTAGACCAATTGAAATAGAAAATAAAAATACGCGTTGTTTTATTTGTATAGAAAGCCGAAATGTTAACTGCAAAATTAAATATAAAGAAAATATAAATTATAAATTAAGAATAATTATTTCGTCAGCAATTTTGCAAATTTTAAAAAATAATAATTCGTCTAAAAAAGGAAAAAGCTGTTTAAAATATTTACCATTTACTATTGAAGAATTAAAAAATCATCTTGAAAGCCATTTTGATATATGGATGACATGGGAAAATCACGGAGTTTATAGAATTAATACTTGGGATGATAACGACCCTTCTACTTGGGTTTGGCACATTGATCATATAATTCCTTGTGACGCTTTACCATACACTTCTATGGAAGATGAAAATTTTAAAAAATGCTGGGCGTTAAGCAATCTTCGTCCACTCTCCGCAAAGGAGAATATTAAGAAAGGCAACAAAATCATTTGACAAGAGAAAATAAATTTTATTAAATAATAATAACAAGGAGAATTAAGATGCCTATATACTGCTTCAATTGTACTGATGAAAATTGCAATTTCGATTGGGAAGACTATCTCGACGTTTGCGATGAATTGCCTAAAATTTGTCCAAAATGCAATCAAGAAACTGCAGCCAGGTGCTTGCCCACAAGTTTTTCTGTGCGGGTTGAACTTTATGGAGCCGAACTAAATGCAAAACTTCGGGATGATGGGCATAAGATGAAGCTAAAAGCCGCGACAAATGAAAACACCCTTGAAAATTTAGTTGGGCGTGAAAAATACAAAGCTAACGTTAAAGATTTCGGAGGGTAAATGCTAATAGGTTTAGACGTAGACGGGTGCGTAGCCGACTTTGTTGGCGCCTGCTTAACTGTTTATAAGCAGCTTTACATAACATGTCCATATTCATATAATGATGTTACCGGTAAATTACAGGACCTGTTTGGCGAGGATAAATTTTTTGAAGTAATGGAATTTATGGAGGAGAACCAAGCCGTTAAACATTTTGAAATTTATAAAGACGCAAAATGGGGAGTTGATGAATTAAGAAAAAATCATAAAGTAGTTTTCGTTACTTCGCCATATTGGGAATATAAAGATTGGGTTATAGAAAGGCGCGAATGGTTATTCCATAATTTTAATTGTAGTGATAAAGATATAGTCTTAACCCATGATAAAAACTTATTTGCCGGGGATATTTTAATTGATGATTATTCAAAAAATGTAAAAAACTGGCAAGAAGCGGGAAAGGGATTTGCCATAAAGATGGTGCAACCTTGGAACAGTGATTATGTTTCCTGTTATTGCGCATATAATTTTGATGAAATTATAAAAAAGATTTCTATAATAGAAAAAATAAATCAAGAAAGGAATAATGGTTAATAAAATTACAAAAGAGATGGAAATTAATGGTGCATTGCTTTCCGAATTAATTTCTTTGCGGGAGAAGAAGGATTTATCAAAACTTGATAATTTAAGATATAATCAATGCTTTGCGAAAGCCCTGAATAAATTCTCATATATAGTTACCATTCATACAAATAAATATAAAAGATATTCAAATTATGATGACTTGCGGCAAGAGGGGTTAATAGGATTATGTATTGCTTTGAATAAATTTGATCCACAAAGAAGTCATAACTTTTTTCGGTTGGTGAATTGGTATGTAAAGACTAGGTGTGCCCGTAGCGCAAATAAATATGATGTAATAAATGTGCCAATGAATATAGCAAAGGAATCGGCAATGAATCGGGTTGCTGAATTGCCGGTAATAGTTGATCCAAAAATTAGTCAAGTGCAGGAGATGGAAAAGGATCAAATTATAAGTAATATAAATTTGGCTCTTGAATATCTTAATGACATTCAAAAATTTGTTGTATGTTCATATTATGGAATAAACCATAACGGAGCGGAATCAATCAGTTCAATTGCCAAACAAATCAATACGTCCAGAGCAAATGTTGAGAAAATCTTAGTTGAGGCATATGACATTTTGGTTGTGAATGAAAACATATTAAGTTTGGCTTTATAAGGAAATTCAATAAATGAATACAAATATTATCCCCGAAATTTTAAAAGAAGAATTATTAAAAGAAATTGATAATGATTTGATCAAAAAGTGTTCTAGTTTGGATTTATATTATGGAACTGATCAAATGGCAAAAGATGTTCTTGCAAACAAATATCTTGCGCCTGGGGAAACTTGCCCATTGGATATGTGGTTAAGAATTGCTTGGGGATGTGCTCAGGCTGAAAAGGAAATTGATAGAATTTATTGGGCAAAGCAATTTTTGAAAATTCTGGTAGATTTTGTTTTTATTCCAGGTGGAAGAATTAACTATGGAATGGGAAGGAAGGATATTAATGTTTCTTTATCAAATTGCTATGTGCTTCCAATAAAGGAAGATTCACTTCATGGTATCTATGATTGTTTGAAAGAAGAGGCTCTAACATATAAATCCGGGGGAGGATGTGGCAGCGATTTATCCATTCTTCGCCCAAGCGGAACGGCAATAAAAGGCACGGGTGGTGAAAGCTGTGGACCTGTTGGATTCATGGATCTTTTTTCAATTTCAACAAATACTGTTGCGCAAAATAATCGGCGCGGCGCCAACATGCAAACAATGCTGGTTTCGCATCCTGATATTGAAAAGTTTATAAATGTTAAAAATGACGCGAAGGAAGAAATAAAAATTCTGGAAAAACTTATAAAAAATTGTCCAGAAAATTCGGCTGAACTAAAAATTATAAGGAAAGCAATTGAATCAAAACGAGCTGTTCAATATTCAAATATTTCCGTAAAATTAACTGATAAGTTTTTAAAAGCGGTTGATGAAGACGGGGATTTTGATTTGGAGTGGGGCGGGAAAATTTATGAAACAATTAAAGCTAAGGAATTGTGGAATAAAATTATTTCAAATGCATGGGAAGCAGATGAGCCTGGTCTGATTTTCTGGGACAGGATGGTTGAAACAAATAATTTGGAGTATATTAACCCTATATTATGTGTTAATCCCTGTTCGGAGATACCCCTTGGGGGGTATGGGAATTGCCTTCTTGGTCATATAAATTTGGCTAAATTTGTAAAAATGGATTTAAATAATAATCCATATTTTGATTATGATTATTATAAATATTGTATAAGCATTGCAATGCGATTTTTGGATAATGTTATTACTATAAATGACGGGAGACATCCGATAAAAGAACAAAACGAAGTTGCCTTAAATGAAAGGAGAACTGGTTTAGGCAACACTGCGTTAGGTGACATGTTCATAATGATGAAGGTGGAATATGGTAAAAATGATTCGCTAGTTCTTGTTGAAAAAATTTGCGAAACGTTTAGGGATACAGCTTATGAAACTTCATCTTTGCTTGCCGAAGAAAAAGGATCATTTCCATGGTTTGAAGCGGATGGTTTTTTCAAAAGCAAGTTTGCGCAAGGATTGCCGGCTCATATAAAAACAATGATTCAAAAAAAAGGTATTCGCAATGGAATGCTTTTAACTTTTGCCCCCGTGGGTACTGGATCAATAGTCGCCGAGTGTAGTAGCGGAATGGAGCCTTTATTTAGGGTTTATTTTTCAAGGTTAATAAAAAATTCAGATGGAGTCACTTCAAAGGAATATAAGGTTTATCATCCGTTGATTGAAAGGCTTTTCCCAAACAAAAATATTCCATCTTATGTTGTTGATAGTTCACAAATAGATCCTGAAAAAAGAATTTTAATGCAAGCAACTATTCAAAAATATATTGACAATTCAATCTCGTCAACTGTTAATTTGGTTAGCAGCGCAACAAAAGAAGATGTTAGTAAGATTTATATGAGTGCGTGGAAATTGGGATGTAAAGGCGCAACTATATATAGAGAAGGAACGAGGGAGGGGGTTCTTATTTCGGAAGAGAATGTTTCGGCAAATAAACCAATTCAACAAGATAAAAGGATTGTTGCGAGCAGACCAGTAAAACTTCAAGGAGAAACTTATAAAATTAAAATCGATATTACCGGGAAGAAACCGAAAAATTCTTATATCACGGTTAATTTTGAACCCGATTCAAAAAAACTTCATGAAATATTAGTTGTTGAAACCAATGCCGATAAAAGTTTTATAGATATAATGGCATTTGAAACAATTGTAAGGTTGGTTTCATTATGTTTGCGGCATGAAGTTCCGTTACAATTTATAGTTCAACAACTAGAAAAGGTAAACGGGCAATATATTTACTCATTGCCAATTTCAATTGCAAATATTTTAAGAAATTACATTGATATATTTGATGATGAAGATGACGAGGAGATATGGGCTGGGGAAAAATGTCCAAGTTGCGGGGAAAATTCAATTAAAAGAGAAACTGGTTGTGTTAGTTGTTTGGGTTGTGGCT
>Ga0182027_10015352_pt1 | contig 10536 bp, 15 predicted proteins | sample 712E1DmetaG_FD_121300 | JGI IMG/M metagenome (GOLD analysis project Ga0182027, IMG submission 121300) | Permafrost microbial communities from Stordalen Mire, Sweden - 712E1D metaG (Illumina Assembly) | ecosystem: Environmental > Terrestrial > Soil > Wetlands > Permafrost | place: Sweden... | reverse complement strand
GACATCTCCACACTTCCGTTTTTAGCCTGTCCTATATCATTGATTAGTTTGACAGGATAGGCTAAACTAGCGGTTCCAAATCCTAAATTATAATCATGTCGTAATTGATCCTCAAAATACATAAAAAGAATTGCTCTTTTGTCGTTGTATTCTTCGCTTTTCCACATGGACATAGGATCTTTTAATGTATTTAGCACCTTCTCAGAAGCGGTTCCAAATTCTTCGCTGGTGTATTTTCTTTTGCCTAAATCTTTTTCTCCCTCCTTCTTTTTTCTTTTTAAATCCTTAATTTCTTCCTCGTAGGCAACTATCAAATCTTCATCTTTTGTCTTTCCTACCCTTTCAACATACGACTTAATCACCGCATCCACATCGCTCATACCTGCTAAAATTCTCGCTCTATGTTCTGTATATTTTTCTAGCCTTATTCCCCATTGCTCTTGAAAAACATCCTTAGTAAGGTCAATGTCCTCATCCGCTGGCTTAGAATTTAAGAGAAGGGTTTCAAATTCAATTTCCATTTTAGACTTACTAACAACCTTCCAAACATAAACACATCCTTTTGTTCTACAAAAATAGTTTGGATATTTTCTATTTCTGCCTCCATTAAAACTTCCGGTCATTGGCTTACCGCAGGTATTACACAAAACATGTGGACGAAGAGGAAATTCTTGTGAGTAATCTCGTCTTTTCCATGGCTTTGAACGCCCTTGTAGACGCTCCTGAACGAGGTTATATGTCTCTAATGAGATAAACCCTTCGTGCTTTGCTTTCATAAACGGAACTCCCCAAGGTTTATATTCAATATAGCCAGCATACAGAGGATTTCTAAGCATCTTCTGAACACTGCTCAGAGAGGGTCTACTCAATAACCCTATCGCTTCAAATTCTGCATGTAGATAGTTTTTAACTTCTTCTGGCGTAATCAAAAGATTATCTCTAAATTTCTCAATTGCTTTTTTAAATATAGAGGCATAAGGCTCTCTAGGAACAGGTATTTTCCCATGAATAGGATCTCTTGTATTTATCAACCCACGAGGTAAACAAAATGCCCAGTAGCCTTTCTCAAGCCGTGCTTTTTGCTTCTGAATTACTTGTCTCTTATTGCTTTTCCTCTGATATTGATTGCTCGCAGCTAAAATTAACTCTGCAAATTCACTTTCTTCGCTATCCTCAAAATTGAAATTGAGACACTCTAATTTAGCTCCTCTAGATACAAGTTCTGTTTTAAGCTGAATGTGAACTTTTACATCTCTTGCAAAACGAGCTAAATCATCAAAAATAATAACAAACTTTTCTAAGGGATGGGCATCTAAGTATGCAATGAGCTGCTTCATTGCGGGTCGCTCAAAAAGTCCACCTGATACTCCCTCATCAGGGAATACCTTTATAACCTCGTAGTTTTTAGACTGCGCATAAACACGGCACCTTTGTTCCTGCGATCCCAAGCCGTTTCCTTCGTCAACTTGGCGCTGCGATGAAACTCGACAATAAATAAGTGCTTTCATAAATTAATTTGAGTCGCTTTTTTCAACAACTGCATCTATTGTTTTATTGCAAATAAGACGTAACATGTTTAATAAATCGAGAACCTGTTGATCTGTCATTTTCTTTCCTCGTTCGCCTAACTTTTGGCGAGCATATTCAACTGTGATAGATTTTGTATTCATAAGGCGTCAGATCTCTCTGATGCCTTATTCCAGTCATCTATGGTAGATTAGCCTATTTTTCACTCCGGCTAAGCTACGAACTTTGAGAATTTATTTTTTTTGGTAACTTTAGTTCACCCTTATATGTCTGAGTTCCGCTTGTGTACGCAAAATATGCTTTTGAATCTCCGGCTCGAATTGTAAGATTTGTATCCATGCCCACTTGCATTTTTTGAATAGTGCCTGCCTCTGTCCAAGCCCTAAAACTATCAATAATTGAAAGCAAATCACGGTTATATGTCATAGTTATTTATTTTTTGTCTTGATAAACTGAAGCCGCTCCCATATTGTTTATGTTTTGTTCCGTGGGTGTTTGGGGTTTATATACTACGCTTCCCATAAAGGTTAACAAATGCTCTCCTAATATCCTAAAACCTTTTCCTACGTCTTTTTTAGGCAGTTCATTGTTTTCTATCGCTTTATAAATTGCTTCCTTGTCAACCTGTAGAAGTTGAGCAGCCTCAACTGGCTTATAAACTCTGGTGGGGATAATTGGTTCTGGTATAGCTTTCATACGGTTATATATCAGTATAACACGGTTACAATCTATTTTGCAAGAGGGGAAATTACATTCCTATCCCCATCATGGCTAAACTACCAGCTAAAAGTCCAGTCATTAAAGCTGGCGTAATAGACACGTTTATCATTTGAACTTGATTTGACGAACTTGTAACATTTATTGTCAAAGACTTTGCACCTGCAGGGGTAACTACCCCATTACTATCATACATAGCTGGGTCGTTTGTCTCGCCTGTATATTGTGTTCTAATTGTTCCACCTCCAGCTGAAACACTATAGTTTTGTCCTCCAAACCACCAAGCACCGCCAACTATCCAAGCGTTGTTGGTTAAAGTAGTAACTGATAATGCCAAAGACTGAGTATTATTCCCCCCATTTGTGCTAGTCGCAACTGCTTCGGGGTTAGTGGTCTGGTTGCATCCATTATAAGAAGCAGAGCAACCGCACATCATCTGACTTCCTCCAAAAGATACAACGACATTATTTGCTCCCGCAGCTGGATTTACTAAAGCATAAAGCCATACTGCACGACTACTATTGTTTAGGTAGTTCAATTTTGCAATCTGCGTCATCGCTACCCCATTATAAGTTACCGTGCTAGGGTCTGTATTATTTTGATAATTTCCTGATGTAATCCAAACAAGCAGTAACCTATTAGTGCCACTACAAGTATGCGACCACGATGTTCCAAATGTCCCACGAAGTGTTTGTGCTGTATCAAATGCTATCATATTTACTGAGTGAAGATAAAGTAATTTACTGTAAAATCAACTGTCCCCGCACCGCCTATATAGCAAACTAAGTCCTGATTAGTCATTCCCGCATTAGTTGACTTGGGGAATGGTGCTACTACGCCTACAGCCCCTTGAGTGCCTAAAACACCACGCCAGAGTACAGATGAGCCTTGTAAAGCCGTCCCAAAACTAACCATGCAAGGGATTGTTCCAAAAGGATTATCAATGGATATTAAATTTACCCATATAGAAGTGCCTATACCAACCAAACTCGAGCCTACGAGCGTTCCATAAGCTGCAGCTGTGCCTACAAAAGTTGTCCCGCAACTAAGTGCATTTTGAGTATTTCTGCTATCTGTTCTTACCGTTCCGGCGTTGATTGTTCCCGAATTTAAAGTGCCTAAGGAATTAATCGTAGGGAGAGTTCCTGAAAATGGGTTAGAAGCGCCTATTGTTCCCATATCCAGCTTAACCGTCTGATAGGCAGTACCGCCTATTGAGTCAACGGCTACAGGTGTTTGCGAACCTTGCGTTATAAAGATTGATGATTCTGGCATATTATTAGTTATCCTGCCATGATTTTATTGTTACCGGATAAGTTAGGATTAAAAGTAATCCCATTGGTTGTCCTACGTATAAAGTAAACCTACGAACATAGCTTTCTATAAAAGACAACTCTAAATTTATACTTTCGTTGCTAACGAATGCACTAGGCACTGGTTCTTTGATTACCTCAAAATGAGGCTTACCGTCATTCATATATAAACAAAAAGCTGACTTATCAAGAAGTTTCCCTCTTGTCAGTCAGCTGCTTAAGCGCTGGACTTTATACTATTAAAATATATCAATTAACCTGTTTATTATCTTCAACTATTCGGATTTCGAGTGGTTCAGCCTTTTCCCCAGCAAGTATTTGTTTTTGTGTTTCTATCATACCATGATGCCACCTTAAAAGAGAAATTGCTCCGGTTGGATTATAACGTCCTAGAATACGTTTCATAAGCAAAAGTTTTTGAATCATTTTGAGCTTAGTGACAATAGCGGAAAATTCGGGATGTTCAAGGCTATCTTCTATATCTTTATTTTCTGTATCTTTTATCTTTTTCTTAGCCCATAGAGTTATTGTTTCATCATCACAATCCAATAGAATAGCTAACTCTTCAATAAATGGAATTTGTTGAGGTTTTCCGTGATAACATTGTCTTAAATACTCCTCCGCTATTTTTTGTTTCACATCTTTATCTTTACAATACTCACAAGGTCTGCCTCCAGCACGCTTCTGTGTATCATCTGATGTTGCGATTTGATCTGGTTGGTTTTGGGAAGTCAGATTAACTATATCATTAGGAATATCAATAGTTACTGACTGGTCGTTAATATTTGTCCCGATAGTTCCGTCCATATATCAATTATACTACTTTGGATGAGCCTTATAAATCACATTGTAGGGGCGTAGGATTGATGTCTATGCAGGCCTAGAGGACTTCGGTTCACTGTTTCTTTTTGGAAAAATATATCTATAAATAAAAACTATCATATAGAATAAAATTGGGGTGAATATTGCAATTAAAATAAAATTTGCACGCCAAAGCGCTACGTCATTGTAATTTTTCAATATATTATTGGCACAGGTAAGTTGATATGACGGGGGAACAGAACTCGCATGACAGGTTTCTTTAAGAATACTTTGAAGCTGATTTGTCCAATTGAGATAAATATTATCTACCCATATGGAAAGTAAAGCAGAAATTATCGAAATCAATACTACTAAAAATCGAGTTAGTTTATATAGTCTTTGACTATTAAATTTTCGTTTCATTTTATTATTCGAGATCTAATGATTTTACTTTATTATCAAAATTCTCCCATGCTTTATTACAATTTTCTGGTTTATTAGGACAATCGATTTGAGGATCTACGCCTGCAACGAATACGCCCGCAACTGTATCATAAATATCCCCAAGAAACTCTTTGTTTATATCAGTTCCTTTTGGCAAATTCTTTCCATAATAATCATAGTTGGGCATGCGTGTCATTCCATAGTGTGCAAAACAAGTACTGTATTTTTGACTATAAGAATAACCGGCAATATTATATGAGTAGACATAGGTATTATCATTTACTTGCTTTGTTGATTCAGGAACATTTATTAACCAAATATCTCGCTTTTTTAATTGATCCTCGAAAGCTACTGCTTTATCATGACATTTTATATTCATCGCTAATAAATCCTGAGCAGTAGGATTATGAATATTATTTACTACCAAAATTGCGCCAGCTATAATTGCAAACCCTACTATAATTGCAGGCAAGATTAATAGATTTTTCATATTTTACGGACAACTACAACCTGTACTAGCAACACTATAACAATACTGGGCTATTGCCGTGTTTGTTTGATTCTGATAAGGGAATAGCACAGCTTGCATTTGCTGTTGTCCTTGGGGAGAGCTAGGATCAATCCCTCGTGACTCAAGAAGTGAAATTTCACCAGCTGTAGCAGTGTTAATCGCAGGTTGTCCCTCACTTTTTATAGCTGCAACTGTGCTACTAACACTAGAGCAATCAACCGGAACAGGCGTAGGAGTATTAGTTTTTACTATCACTGGCACGAAAATAGTATTCTGTGATTGTGAATTACTATTTGTTGTATTGGTGTTAACCTGCGGTTGTGGTGTAGCTGTCGGTATAATCGGGGTTGCTGTAGGGGAAGTATAAACATACATTGGTGTTGGTTCTGTTTTGACTCCTGTTTTTAATAAATTGCTAATAGGCTTATTTGAAGGCATAGGCGTAATAGTGATTGCATAAGTTGGTGTAGGGGAAATATGAGCAACTACCTTTTGTGATGAGGTATGATTCTGAACTCCGAATAAAGAACCAATAAATGCTAGGAGCCCAATAAAAAACGTTTTCATGTAATTATATTTCTATAACTGGACTATAACTCATGTATTTATAAAATGCAATTGTTTTGAAGCAAAATCCTAATATATAGATTAGTAAACATTTCTCCTCTCTGCTGTTAGCCTTATCTCATGGCAATAACAAAAACTACAAAGAAAGACTATCGATTAGGGAGAACCTTGCAGAAAATAAGAAAAGAAAAAGGACTTACTCAAGAACAACTAGCCGAAAAGGTGGGCGTTTCTACGACTTGGATTGGTTACATAGAAACCGGATTTAAAAGACCAAATCTAAAACTTGTTTATAAAATCGCAAATGTCCTTAGAGTAAAAGTCAAAGACATTTTCCCATTTTAAAGAATTGTTCCAATACCCTCTTGTGGTAATTACTTAAAATCCTTAAAGCGAAGCTAGGCTCCTTCCTTGTAGTATGGGATACCACTTGAAAATATAGTCTTCAATTCTGTTCCAAGATATTTCGTCAATGTCCACACTACCCCGCCGCAAGGCGGGGTTTTTTGTGCTAAAATTACTCAATGCGCAAGAAAAGACTGGCAATAGGTTTAATCGGAATCTTGGGCCTAATTGCCCTGTTGCTGATTCTGGTTTTCTTCAATCCCTATAAACTTAATTCAACTCTCAAATTTACATCCCAACATTTAATTATTGGCTCATTGTTTCTAATACTTTTAAGAACTCTCAGCAGTATTTTGCCTATTATCCCGGGTGGTGCTATTGCCTTTGCTACTGTTCCTATTTTGGGTTGGCTTATTGCTTTTATTTGCAACACGCTTGGAATAGTCTTTGGCTCATCAATTGCCTTCTTTCTGGCTAGATTTTACCGCGAACCGTTAGTTGAGAGATTTGCGACATTAAACAAAATCCACGAATTAGAAAAAAAGCTCACCAGCAAAAAACAATTCTTAGCCCTTCTAGCTTTTAAATTATTTACCGTGCCCGTGGTTGATATTTCAAGCTACGTTGTTGGCTTAACAAAAATTAATTATTTTAAATTTCTTGCAGCTGCTTTTATTGCCGCTCTTCCAACCGCTTTCATCTTTTATTTCGGTTCTGAAGTTTTCAAAAGGATTTTCGGCAAAAATTTATTTCTGGGAGTTGCCACGATCTTGATTATAGTATCGATTTACTTTATCATTAAGCGCCACAAAGTAAGGTTGAAAATTTAGCAAATATGATTATTGCTCATCGAGGATATTCTGAAAATGCTCAGGAAAATACTATTTCTGCTTTCAGCGCGGCTCTAAAGGCTGGGGCAAAAGGCATTGAATGCGATATTCGACTAACCCAAGACAAGAAAGCCATAGTCAATCACAACGCTCACATTCTAATTAAAGATAAAAAGGTAAAAATTTCCAAGCATACTTTGACCGAGATCAAAAAGCTGTGCCAAACCTCAAAACAGAAGCTTTTGACTTTAGATCTTTTATTTAAATACATAAGAAAGGCAAAAGCCGAATTCTTTCTGGAAATCAAATCATCTTCCCCGGAACTTGTTGAAGAAATAGCTAAAAAAATTAAGAAAGATAATCTATGGAAAAAGGTTCAAATTATAGGCTTTTCTTTTATCGTTAAAAATGCGCTAAAGGCGCAAGCTAAATATCCAAAACTTCGAGTCGGTCAGCTTTTGCTCGTTTCTCAATATTCTGCCATAACCAGGAAACAAAAGAAGAGCTACAGTGTTCTTTTGGGCTGGCTGGACGGAATTAAGGGAAGTCAAGTTGTTTTTCGAACCTTAATGTCTTCAAAGAGATTGACAAGAGTAAAGAAATCTTTTGAGAAAAAAGGCTTTAATGTGATAGGCGGCGTAATCAATAATGAAAAGGGGTTTAAGCTTTTTAGAGAGGCCGGAATTACCGACATTGTGACTGATCGCGTCCCCGAAGCAGTAGGTTATTTTAAAAGAAGTTAGTCTCTAGCCAAAGTCAGTCCCCACACTCTTTTGGCTCCGTTTCTCTTCAAAATTCTGGCCGCTTCCAACAATGTCGAGCCTGTCGTTAAGATATCATCGACCAAAAGAACGTTTGTATTAAGTATTGAGTATGAAGTATTAAGTATAAACGCCTCCTTTACATTTTCTTTTCTCTCCTTGAGTTTTAAGCCAAATTGAGACTTTGTTTCCTTAGTTCTTTGTAAAACCTCCGATAATTTAAGATTTAAGTTTCTAGATAGACCTTCTGACAAAAGTTCTGCGTGATTATATCCTCTAGCTTTTAATCTTTTTTGAGAGAGCGGAATCGGAACCAGAATCGGCGAAAATCTCAAAGCTTTTTGAAAAACTTCTTGCTGAATAATTGATTCATAAAAGAGTTCTGTTAAAAATTTTTTGAGATCTGAAAGATATGGTTTGTATTTAAAATTATAGATAAGTTTTTTAACAATGCCTTTGTAGGCAACTGCGCAGAAAGCTCCGTCAATTGTATATTTTCCTTTGCAGCCGGGGTGCGTTAATCCGTCAATCGAGGCTCTATTACAAACCAAACAAATCATCGACACATCAAAAGATATAAAAGAAAAACAGTTAGCGCAAACGTAGTCCCCCGCTTTCCGGCAATTAACGCAATATTTTGGAAACAGGAAATCCAGTAAACTCACACCTTAATCTTAACAAACCGGCTCTAAATTTGTTATAATTTGTATACCCATATTTAAACATGAGCAGATTTAGTAGGCTTTTTGTATATTTTAAGGTACCATTTTCGGTGCTTCTAGGCATCATTGCCTACATTGTTCTGTCTTTTTTCAAATATACTCAGGCGTCAACAATTGTTGCCCTGGCTCTAACTTTTGTCGGCAGTTATAAGCTGATTAAAAAAAGCGTTGTTGCCATAATTAAGGGGCAATTAGCCCTAGATTATATCGCAATATTTTCAATTTCCATTGCTCTTCTGACGGGAGAATACCTGGTGGCCCTAATAATTGCCCTCATGTTGGCCAGCGGGGCAACTCTTGAGGAATATGGCATCTCATCGGCCAAAAATTCTTTAACCAAGCTTATCGATAGAATTCCCAATACTGTTTCCATTTTTAAAAACGGAGAGATTGTCAAGGAATCTATTTCAAGTATAAAAATTGAGCAAAAAATTCTGATAAGAAAAGGCGAAGTCATCGGACTTGACGGAATTTTGATCTCGGACAATGGTTTAACTGATGAATCTTCTCTGACAGGAGAAGCTTATCCGGTTGACAAAATAAAAGGAGATTTAATCAGGTCGGGAACAGTCAATATCGGAAGTCCTATTGTCCTCAAGGTAACCAAAGAAGCCAATGACTCAACCTACAGAAAAATCATTGATATGGTCAGGAAAGCTCAGGGCGAAAAAGCCCCGCTAATTAGAATCGCAGACAGATACAGCATGTTTTTTACAATTCTCGCTTTAATAATTGCCGGTTTTGCCTATCTTTTGACCGGAAGAATTGATTCCGTTTTGGCAGTTTTCGTTATCGCTACTCCTTGTCCTTTAATTCTGGCCACACCGATTGCTCTTATGGGAGGCGTTAATGCGGCAGCCAAAAAAAGAATAGTCGTCAAAAGACTGGCAGATATCGAAGTATTGTCCCGGGTAAAAGCTGTGATTTTTGATAAAACAGGCACAATTACTTTGGGTCGTCCAAAAATAGTTTCTTTTGAAATAAAAACCGGAAAATATGAAGAGAAAAACTTGCTAGCTATTTCCGAAGCCTTGGAAAGAAATTCTCTTCATCCCCTAGCCAAAGCCATTGTTGATTTTGCTAAAGAGAAGAACTCTCCCACCCTCCATGCAGACAGAGTTAAGGAAATAATCGGATTGGGAATTAAAGGTTTAGTAGGCAATAAGGAATATTCCTTGACAAAGATTACCGGGGAAGGCATGGTGATTGGAGTTTGGGAAGAAAAAGAACTGTTGGGGGTATTCAGGTTTGAAGATGAAATTAAAAAAGAATCAAGAACAATCTTAGGCTACTTACTCAATTTAGGATTGGAGCTGTTTATATTTACTGGAGATAAGCAAGCCAACGCCGACAGAGTCGCCAAAGAAATCGGGGGAGACATAACAGTCAGAGCCGAATGCTCTCCCGAAGATAAAAAGGAAGGCATAGAAAACTTGAAAAAACAGGGCAAACCGACTGCCATGGTTGGAGACGGAATTAATGATGCGCCGGCACTGGCTTTTGCCGATGTCGGAATGGTTTTTACCAACGATGAACAAACTGCCGCCTCCGAAGCAGCCGATATCGTCTTTTTGGAGGGAGATCTTTCTTTGGTTCTGAATACTTTTAATATTGCCAAAAAAACAATCAAAATTGCCCTTCAGAGCATCCTTTGGGGCATGGGATTAAGTATCGGAGGCATGATTCTGGCGGCTTTCGGACTTATCCCACCGATTACAGGCGCTTTCCTTCAAGAAGCCATTGATGTGGCAGTCATCCTCAACGCCCTTCGCGCCAGCAGATAAATTACCTTCTGCGGTGCTTGTTGGACAAAGTTCGAAACTATTTCGAGCAGAATCCAAACGATTAAAACTACTAAAAAGGACTCGGCAGGGCGAAACAATTTGTCTGGGGTTTTGGATTCGCCCTGCCTCGGCTGATTTCCCGCCCGCAGGAGGGGTCTGGGGAGGAATGCGGGCGGGTTTCGGACTGGGGGTTTTCGGAAAAAAATTCTCGGCT
>Ga0182027_10015351_pt1 | contig 10537 bp, 7 predicted proteins | sample 712E1DmetaG_FD_121300 | JGI IMG/M metagenome (GOLD analysis project Ga0182027, IMG submission 121300) | Permafrost microbial communities from Stordalen Mire, Sweden - 712E1D metaG (Illumina Assembly) | ecosystem: Environmental > Terrestrial > Soil > Wetlands > Permafrost | place: Sweden... | reverse complement strand
GCCAGGGCCCGATAGTGATCCGGGTCCTGGTGGCCGAGGACATGCAGATCCTGCGGGACACGCTGGTCGCCGTGCTGAACCTCGAAGACGATATCGATGTGGTTGCAGAGGTCGCTGACGGCGATGCGATAGTGCCCGCCGCGGTGGGCCACCGGGCGGATGTGGCCGTGGTCGATATCGACCTGCCCGGCACCGACGGGCTGACCGCGGCGGCCCAGATGCGCGACCGGTTCCCGGAGTGCAAGGTGCTGATCTTGACCGTGCTGGGCGGGCCCGGGAACCTGCGCCGTGCGCTGGCCGCGCACGTGTCGGGGTTCCTGGTCAAAGACACCTCAGCCGGGGACCTGGTTGACGCGGTCCGCAGGGTCGCCGCCGGGGAGCGGGTCATTGACCCGAAGCTGGCGTTGGCAGCGCTGGAAGTCCCGGACAACCCGCTGTCGCCGCGCGAAGTGGAGGTGCTCCAGAGGTTCTCGACCGGTGCCGGCCCGGGCGAGGTCGCGGCCGACCTGTGCCTGTCCTATGGCACGGTCCGCAATTACCTGGGCTCGGCGGTCACCAAGCTCGGGGCGCGCAACCGGGTAGACGCGGTCCGCATAGCCGTCGAGTCCGGTTGGCTGTAGCAGAGTGGAAAGTCCGGGGCCGAAGACACGATGAGCCTCACCGGAACCCGCAGCTGCGCTTGGTTCCCAGCAGACGTGCAAACTGCACGGTCTGGGCAGTGTGGGCTGCACGAAAGCCTCGTGCCAGAAGCACCTTACGCTACGGCTGCTAGGAGCGGGAGACTGACTTAAATGGGAGGCACACCGATTTCGGCGCCATCGACCCGGCAGGCTGGGCAGCCAGCGATCCGGGTCCTGGTCGCCGAAGATGTGGCCGTGGTCCGCGAGACAGTCGTCGCATTGCTGGGCCTGGAGCCAGACATCGAGGTCGCTGCCGCGCTGTCATCAGGTGACCAGATCGTGCCCACCGCCTTGCAGTATCGCCCGGACGTGGCGCTACTGGATATCGGTCTTCCCGTCACCGACGGGCTGACCGCCGCCGCGCAGCTGGCCCGGCAGTTGCCCGGGTGCCGGGTGCTGATCCTGACCGGCCTGGAGACGCCGGCCAACTTGGACGCAGCGCTACGCGCCGGGGTTTCCGGGTTCCTGCTCAAAGACGGGCCGGCGGATTACCTCATCGGAGCGGTGCGAGCAGTGGCCCGCGGCGAGCGCGTCATCGATCCCCGGCTGGCCGGCACAGCACCAGGCTGGGAGGACCAATAGGTAAACCCGGCTCCCCGGGCGCCTCCGCTTGGGTCATAGTGGTCGACATGATGTCCCGGCCGCGCCGCGCGCCTCACGGCAGTGACCTGGGCCTCGAAATTTTCGCGTGATGGCCACGACAGACGCCGCTACGCCCGAGCTGGCCGGTGACGCGCCTCGGCGGGCCACCGCGTTCGCGGTGATGATCTTGTGCTTGCTCCTTGTCCAAAAAGTGACCGATATCCTCGGCCTGGAGAGCCACGTCACCGCCTCGTCGTGGTTCAAGGCGCTGTTTTTTGTGGCGTTGTGCGTTGTGCCGGTGCTATACGCGTTCCCGGGCGCACGGGGGCTGCTGGCCCGCCGGCGCTGGCCCGTGCTGGCCGTGCAGGGCGTGCTGACCTGGGCCCCGTTGGCGCTGTTCGGCAGGAGCTGGCAGCCCGGCGCAGCGGGCCTGCTGGCCGGGCTGGTAGTGCTGTCCGTCCCAGGCCGGGTGTCGTGGCTGCTGGCCGGCCTGCTCCTGGTTGCCGACGTTGCCGTGCGGGCCGCCGTGACTGGCCTGCCCTGGGCGCCTGCTTGGTCGGGCGCCCTATGGGTCGTTGTCGCCTTCGTGGACGACGGCGCCGTGGTCTTCGGGATGATCCGCCTGGCCCAGGTGGTCGGGGAGCTACACCAAGCCCGCGGCCGTGCCGCAGAGCTCTCAGCGGCAACCGAGCGGCTGCATGCGGCGGAGGCGCTCCAGTCAGCGGTGGGTGAGCATCTCTCCGATATCGCAGCGACGGTCGCAGCTGCGGAGCGCTCCTTGCCCTTAGACCAGGCACAGGCCCGGGGCCAGATCGCGGCGGCGGGCGAGGCAGCCAGGGAGGCGGTGGCGCGGGCGCGGGCCGTAGCGGCCGGTCACCGCCACCGGCCGCAGCCGGGACCTGGCACCCGGACACCAGACGGAGCGGTCATCAGCGTGCGGTTGTCGTGGGTGGTCCTAGTGGTGATGCTGTGCGCGTACGGCGCCCAGGGTTTGAACGATGCCTACGTGCCCTACATCGGGGTGCGGCTCACGGCCTTCCTGGCCGCCGGCACCATCGCAGTCATGGTGCTGCAACTACGGCACTCCCGGATGGCGCTAGATGGCGGCCGGCGTCACGCCTGGCCGCTGACGCTCGGCCTGCAGGCGGCGCTGGCCTTCGCGTTCTTCCTCCCGCCCCTGAGGACCTATTTCGTTCTCGCCGGGTTCGTGGCCGGATCAGTGCTACTACTGGTCCCCGGCCGGTGGCGCTGGGCCGGGTATGCAGCCGTGGTACTGAGTTGGACGGTGCTTTATGCCACCGTGCCGCTGCATGGGTACTCCGCCAGCGACCGCGACGCGATTATCACTACATACGTAGGCGTAGCCGTCGCGTACTCCGGTCTCGTGGTGTACGGGTTGTGCTGGCTGGCCCAAACGGCCCGCCAGCTGGAGGCGTTGCGCGCCGAGCTGGCCGAGATGGCAGGCCTGCAGGAGCGGCTGCGGGTGGGACGCGACGTGCACGACCTACTGGGGCTGGGCCTTTCCGCGGTAGCGCTTAAGGCCGACCTGGTCGCTCGGCTGATCGGCTGCGACGACGCCCGGGCGGCCGCCGAGATCGAGCAGATGAGCCGGATCTGCGCCGCTGCTCGCGCCGACATGCGCCAAGTCACCGCCGGCCACCAGTGGCTGTCCCTGGAAGACGAGCTCGGCGCCGCCTCGCAGATCCTCGCCTCCGCCGGTATCGAGGTACGGGTCACTGCCCCTGACGGTCCGCTCCCGGCTGCAGCAGACGACGTGTTAGCGCCTGTGCTGCGCGAGGCGGTGACTAACATACTGCGCCACAGCACCGCCACCACCTGCACGATCGTGATGGCGGCACGCGATGGGGCTCTGCGGCTTGCCGTCGGCAACGACGGCGTAACCGGGCAAAGCGCCCTGGCCGGCCGAGCGAGCGAACCTGCCATGAGCAGCCGCCCCGGCAGTGGCCTTGCCAACCTGACGGACCGGGTGCGGGCTGCGGGCGGGTGGCTGGTCAGTGGCCAGGCCGGTGACCGGTTTGAGTTGATCGCGGAGATCCCGATGCCCGGCCCGGTCGCCGAAGACAAGCGCAAGGCCCAGGGTGCCAAAGTGGGCCCGGGAGGGCAAAGGGGGAACGGCCCTGTCTCAAGCGTGGCCGGCTCACATCCCGAGCGGCACTCGTCGGACAAGCCACTCCCGGACCCGTCCCCACCATACGACGTACGGCGAGCTGCAGGGGCTCGAAGGGCCAAGAGCCGGTCCGAATAATGCCCTATAGGCCTCTTGACGCAAAGAGTCTCGTTATGCGTGGATTTGCATTGAACATAAAGGGTTCCTCGATAACCCATACCAGATAATCGGGCTGTCACGATCGCAATGCCAGCTGTGCGGCGGGGGCGCCAGCTTCTAGTCCCGTGGTGGGAAGGACTGGGGTCGACCCGGTCCGTGAGCTCGGGAAGCGCCTCCGACATCGGCGCAGAGACCACTGCGCCGATGCAGTATTGACCTCCGGCGAGGACGGTCGAGTAGATGTCGAGCTCGAAGCCGCGCACAAGGTGCGGTCCCGCGTCGATGACTCTCCGGTTGGGCCAGGGTACTGTCAAGCTCACGGGCATCCTCACGTCCATCACGACCCATCCGGCGGCCACGGCTCTGCAGGCTCGACGGCCAGTCTCCCATCCGCGGCCTCCCCGACGACCTCGAGGTTCATGCTCAACTGCGACAGGAGCCCCTCGGAGCCGACGGTGGGGGTCATCTCGCCGGACGTCTCGATGCTGACGCCGCGTTCTTCTGCGAGGGGGAGGAGCGTTTCAGTGCTCCTTCGGCGATGAGGGAGAGGTCGACGTGCTCTCGGGTGAAGTACCGCTGGTCGGCCCGGCTGAGCAGGAGCAGTGCTTCTGTGAGGTCGTACTCGTGGTGCTGCCTACCGGTGAAGGGTGCAGGGTCAGGATCTATGCTCTGAACCGCGGCTAGCCCCGTTTTCCGCACCGTAATGGGGTTACTCTCCCCCCTCCTACTCCTCCCTCTCAGGCCAAGGGAGGGCTATGCCGAGCAGAGCGAGGATGAGCCGCTGGACGTTGCTCAGATGGTCGAGGACGAGGCCGTTCTTGGTATAGCTCACTTCGAGCCCCTCGCAACCCATTGCCCGGTGCGTGTCAAGTCTGACGAGGCCTAGGCATCTTGTCGGAGACGGGCGGCAAGCGCACCCCGAGCGGTCATGTCACGCCTTGGCCAGGGAAGTCCGGCCTCCCACATTGATCGTGAGGGTGCTGGTGACAACGGTGGCCGCCGTACCTCCGGTGACGGCGACGAGGGTGGCCACGGCGGTGGAACCGGCGTGCAGTCCGGCGGGTATGCGGACCTGGACTGTCCTGGTGCTGGCCCGGGCCAGGCCCTTCAGGGTCGCCTTGACTTGGTGCTCGAGCTTGGTGCCGTCGAGGAAGCTGATGGTCAGCGTCGCCGTCGAGCCTGAAGGCAGCACGGGTAGGACCATGGTGGCCGACACGTAGTGCCCGGAAACTCGGAACTGGCGCAGCCGGGGCTCGGCGGGGACCGGGGCGTGGTTCTTGAACGTCTCGGACTTGGTGGTCTTGGCCGGAGTTTCGACGGTGGCCGTCATGGGGCCGCCGGTGAAGGTGCTCCACGACGGGTTGAAGGTGGCCGTGTCCCCAGGGCCGAGGGCCAAGCTCGAGTTGAAGTTCTGGACGGGGGTCCCGGTCACCTGGTTGCTAAGGGCGACCGAGAGATCCCGGGCGCGGTGGGCCGACGCCGAGATTACTGGCGCGCCCGACTCGATCCCGACCGTCATCGGCCCGGTTCGCGGCGAGCCGGTGACCGCGGCGCTCTGAAGGCCGCCGGCGGAGGTGTCCTGGTAAACAGTCACGGTCGCCGACGACGATGCCGCCGCGCCAGTGGCCGGGGCCACGGTCACGCTGCCGGTGGCAACGTCGATGGTCACGTTGTCCCGGCCCCCGCTGGCAGAAATGCTGGCCTGGAAACCGGGCCACTGTAATGTCTCGCCCACGCCGCTCGTCCCGGTCAGTGTTTCCCGGTACGTGCCATAAGGCCCGAAGAAGGCCGGCGTCGCCGCGCCCAGGCCGCCGGTAATGGGGTCCATCACCACCTCCTGGCTCCCGCCGGCGAGGTTGACTTGTTTGCCGTCTGGTGCTGTCAGCGAGCTCAGGTCAGTGCCGGGTGCCGCGTTACCGGAGACCCCGCTCGGGTTGTTGAAGGTCAAGCCGCCATTGATCAGGCCGGCGAGCTCGCTGTAAGGGACCACGTCCAGCTCGTCGGGGGCCCCTGACCAGTCGAGCTGCGGAAAGGACCACCTGCCGTCGGGCCCTATGTACAGTTGTGAATCGCCCGTGGCCAGCGCGTGGATGCCGCCCGTCACGGTCTCTTCTTGCTGGGTGTAGGGGACGTTGGGGTTGTAGACGTCCACATGGCCGTTGAAAGCCCCGAAAGAATCTGTTTCCACGTAGTAGGCCAGCACGGCGTGGCCGTATGTAACTGGCTTGCCCTTCACAACCGCATTCTCGAACATCTCGATCAGGGCGCCGTTGCCGTACTCCCCGTTGTTCTTGGGCGTGTCGCTGCCGACGGCCGCTTCGATCTCGCCGAGGATCTGGTCGCGAGTTTTGCCGGTGTTGGTGTTCTCGACAAGCGTCCTCTCGGCCCCGAACTGGGTTGAGTACTGTACCAACTGTTGCTGGGCCAGGAACTGCACAACGCTGGCGTCTTTGCTGATGTCCCACGTCCGCGCCGCGTCTTGGCCAAGGTCGGCCGGGGTCAGGTCGCCGCCCTGGGCCAGGCGGGCGGCGGCCAGCGCCATGCCGAAACACACGCCGTTGATCCCGAAGTCATTGACAATGCTTATGTAGTAGTTGGCCGCTTGAGGGGTCATGACCTGTTGGTACTGGGTGCAGCTGGCCGGCGCGCAGGTGTTTTGCGGTTCCAGTTGGGTAGTGTTGGCCACCCCGAAGACGTGCTCGAACATCTGTGGGGTAAGGTACGCCGGCTTCAGGGAGAAGTTCGGGAAGCTGAAGCCATAGACGTTGCGGAACGAGTCGATGGGCACGTTGTCGAGCGTCACCTCCTGGTCAGCGGACGTGACTGTCAGGGGGCCGGACGTAGCCAATTTCGGCACGTCGACTACGGCCTTTTCACCGGAATCAGTGATGTCGGTGCCGTCCTTGTCGGTGACGGTCTCGACGGACTGGTCGTTACCGAACTCGACCGTCATGTCCGGGCAGAAACCCTTACCGGAAAGGGTCACTGAGCTAAAGGGGACGCCCCCGAACTTCGCCTGGTCGCTTATCCCCTCAGCCAGGGGCTCGACCTTGTCGACGTCGTCGCCATCCAGCCCGCAGCCGTACAAGAAGTTCACCGTCCGGGTGGCCTCTCGGGGTAGAGGGACCCGGTTGCAGGCACCTCCTCCCACCGAGCCCCCGGGACAGGCCGTCGCCCGGTACCCGTTGGCGATCTCGTCGTCTTCGCTGGCCAGTTGGGGGGCCACGGTGTAGGTCCCCGGGAGGAGGGCGAACTTGTACTTGCCCTCCCCGTCCGTAATAGTCGTCTGGCCTCCGGTGGTCTTCGCCCCTTTGCCGCTGGCCAACGTCACCGTCAAGCCGACCTGGGGCTTGCCCTGTTCGTCGACGACAGTCCCCTGGATCTGCTGGTCCACGGCCAGGAAGTTCACCGTCACGGTCTGGCCGTCGCCCACCGATACCCCGTCGCTGTGGGGCGTGAAAGTGAACATCGGGACAGGGCAGGTCGATTGGTCGGGCTGCTCCAGGCGGCCGGGCGCCGCCGCCGCCGCCGGGGACAGCCGGCCCGGGCTCACCAAGTTGGCCGCCGTCGTCGGCCCTAGCGCGGAGGCCGAGCAGGCGCCGCCTTGTCCTATGGTCGCCGTGTAGGCGCCGGGGGTGACGGTCACCGCGTAGTAACCGTCCTGGCCGGTGGCGGCTGTGCCCCCCGACGGCCCGCTCACGGTCACGTCGGCGCCGGCCACTCCCTGGCCCGCCGCCGTCTTCACGTACCCGTCGATCACGGCGGTGCCCTTTCCAAGGACGATCACCAAGCCGCAGGAGCTCCAGCCCCCGAAGACGGACCCGCCCAGGATGCAGACCTGGTTCCACTGAGAGGTCGGTTGGTCGGCGCGCATCTTGCACGTGGCGGCGTTGGGGCGGCAGTTGATCGTCTCGACGCCGGCCCCCCCGGCCCAGACCCAGGACACGTGGTCCGCCGGTCCCCCGCACTGGTCGGTGGGCGGTCCCGCCGAAGCGGTGATGACCTGGCCGAACTGCAGCACGTTGGGCCCCCCCGACAGCGACATTTGTGCGCAGCGGGAGTTGAAGGCGCCGCTGGGGTAGGTGATCCCTGGGTAGGGCGGCAACGGCTCCGCGCCGGCTACCGCGCCACTGAAGGCGGCGACGACGGCGACGCTGCTCAGCGTCGTCGCCACTACGAACGCCGGCAGTAGGACCGTCATGAGCCTGGTGAAGCGAGCTGGGACCGACATGGGACCTCCTGTGAACTGGGGATTTGCGGCCACCGGTTGCGGTAGGGCTGGGACGAGGGCGAAGAGGGGCGGCAGCGGCCCGGCATCGCACGCACGACAGGGACGCTGCTTAGGGTACTAAGCGAGCGTCACAAAAGCGTCACAACGTGCGGGACGCCAACTCGGGGTGGCGAAGCTGGTGGAGCCGATGGTCCGGTGTAACATATGGCGCTCGGGCTCCTAGAGGTCTTGCGACGCTACGCGGCCTTCCGTGGCCCGAGCTCAAGAGACGCCACCCTCGTCTGCAGGTCCCGTAGCCTCCCCGTGCTTGGCTTGAACAACCAAGAAGTCACGGTCCGGGCGCACAGACACGGGAATGTCCTCCGAGACCGTGCCCCGAACAACCGTTATTGGGCGTGGCTTCCACTGGGCCGACAGGCGGCGGGTCGTCGCGTAACGACGGTTATCGCACCTCACGGCCAGCTCTTCAGCGCCCCGGTGGCCGCACCTAACGTCCGCGACTAACCAGGTCTGCTATCCGATGTGGCGGTCCAGCCGCTTAGGTCATTGCCTGCTGCGTTGCATAACGCCTCGGTCACGGCTGCAATGTGCGGGGCCTGCGCGGACCCGTTGCGGACGGCAGCGTAGATGCTCCGTGCCGCTCGAGTCGGCTGGGATGCTCTTTTCGGGGTCCGACGCCGAGGGCGAGCCGCGCATCTTGGAACTTCCTGGTCATCGTTTCTTCTTGGCCACCCTGTACGTCCCACAAGCAGCATCGACCAGAGAGAACCCCCATCCGGTCTTGACTCCGTTCATCCAGGCCTCGATGACGGTGCCGAGCTCATAGCGCCGGGCGGCGACCTGCCTTCCCGGAGCGGACGACTGCGGCCAAGTCAGGCTTGCTGAGCCTCCCCAATCGCTGCAAGTAGCCAACGGTCAGGAGGCAGCAGAAAGTCAACCCGCGGGCGACGGCGGGACTTGGGTGCGCCACGTCGCTGGTGCATCATCGGCCGCCTCAAAGGGCGTCCGTTCCTGTGCCGAATAACCGTTATGCGTGGGCCTAGAAGAGTGGGTTTTCTCTGGGACCTCAATGCAGATCGACGGCTCCGGCGTGGGCGACCACGGTCGAAGTGAAGGCCAGAACGTGCGGCAACTTGCACGACCCTGCGCACGACTAACGCCAGGCGCACAGGCGGTGCCCGGCCAGCTCGTGGTCAGCTGTCGGTCAACATCCCGCAGCTCCGGAGGGTCTTGCGCACGTCCTTCATGAGCACGTACATGCTGAGCTCGTAGTTCGGGTCGCTGAAGACCTTGAAGCCGTACCTGGCGTAAAAGCCCGTGAGCCCGTGGGTAAGGGGGTGGGTCACGACGGCCCGGGTGCCGACAAGCTCGGCGGCCCGGGCGGCGACGAGGAGAGCCGACAGGAGCAGGTCAGAACCGAGGCCGCGTCCCTGGCAGTCCTTGTGCACGCCCATGCGTGCTAGGACCTGGACGGCGATCGGGTAGCCCCCCATGCCCTTGGCCATGCGCTCAGGCGCGTCGTCACGCTCGATGCTCCCCGAGACGAGGCTGAAGTAGCCGACGACCCGCTGCCCCGTGACGGCGACGTAGGTGAGAGGCCCTCCGCTTTGTTGCATGCTGCGCGCGAACCGGACCAGGAACTCGTCGACGCTGGCCTCGCCCGAGGTGAACTCTTCAATTGCGTCGTCGGGGCGAAGCAGTCGGACTTCGGGTAGCGGTTCCTCGTTACATCAGCCACAGTATTGCTGACCACGGCGCGGCGGCCGCGGACAGTCAATCGGGCAGCTTCAGCCTCCGAGGCCGTTTGACCAGGTTCGCCAACGCTGGGACGACTTGCTCTGGCGAGCCCAGTTCGTCCACCAGGCGATCGAAGACCTCGTTCATCAGCACGACGCGGCGGTCTTCGTCGACTGCCTGCGTGGCAGCCTGGACAGCCGCGCCGGTCAGGAACTCGGTGACGCTCTGGCGTCTCGACGCGGCCGCCTGGCGGATGAAGGCGGCCTCGCTGGGCGTGACCCGCAGGTCGAAGCGCTCGGAGCGACGCTCCCCCGGGACGCCACTGAGCTCGACTGTCATGGACCGGTTGTCGCTTCGTGCAGTCATGGTCATCGCACCTCGCCCATCACTCTACCTGTACACACACGTAAGTACAAGAGGACCTTCGGCCACTTCGCCGTGGACCGGAACGTGCGGCTGGCGCCAGCGTCCTCCCTGAGGCTCGTTCACTCCTTGCATGCTGGGGCCCAGTCGACGGAGCCGTGGCAGATTGCCCCGATCTGGCGTGCTGCCGCCAGCGGCCGACTCGGGCTCCGAGCGCGCCAGTACGACGGTTATCTTCAGCGCGCGTAGAAGAAAGCGTGGTGAGACAGGGTTTTCTTCGGTGTGAACATGTCCTCGCCGTGGTGCCAAAGCAGTGGCGTGGTCACCTCGGGCCACTAACCGATGGTGTTGCCTGTTGGGCACGTTGAGCTCCGAGTTGCCTGGCGAGCTGGTCGCGAAGCGCGCTGTTCTCTGCCCGTAGACGGCTTATCTCGGCCCTGGCGCTCTCCAGACGTTGACGGAGCGAGCTGGTGCTCGCTCGCGTTGTGGCCTCCGTCGGCGGCGCCGGGGGCGCCGAGGAGCGCAAGCGGGCGGTCCTGTCACGGAGGTCGGCTTGGCGGTAGAGCCAGGTCCTGGAGACGCCTGCGGCACGGGACACGGCGCCGAAGTTCACGGCTCGGCCGTCACGGCAGAGCTGGTCGAGGGCGCTGTGGGCAG
>Ga0182027_10015350_pt1 | contig 10537 bp, 7 predicted proteins | sample 712E1DmetaG_FD_121300 | JGI IMG/M metagenome (GOLD analysis project Ga0182027, IMG submission 121300) | Permafrost microbial communities from Stordalen Mire, Sweden - 712E1D metaG (Illumina Assembly) | ecosystem: Environmental > Terrestrial > Soil > Wetlands > Permafrost | place: Sweden... | reverse complement strand
GTGGTATGCGCGTTTGTGGTCGTTGAGGAACCAATCGACGGGACGATCGGCCTGGTTGAGGAAGTCGGCGTCGTGGTGGATGACGACGTCGCCGTAAAGGAGGCCCGGGCGACGGTGGCGACAGCGCTGCCGGCTACGCCGAGGTACAGCCACGAGACGGTTATGGACGGCACCGCACAGGTGACGGGCCAGGACAAAGTGACGGGGAAACCTGCCAGCGCCGCGCTCGAGGTGGTAGCGGTGCATCCCCCAGTCCCCGTCGCGACCACCTGCCAGTCGGTCCCCGCCGGTTCGGTGGTGCCCGCCGGTTGCCCTGTCCTCTCATAAGCGACGGTGATCGCCAGCGTGCTGCAGGTCGGGCGGCACGCCCCATCGGCGGCAGCCTCGAAATGGTAGACGGGCGGGGCGCCGACGGAGAACAGGCCCGTGAGCTCAGGCGACGGCAGGCCGTAGGGGTCGGGCGTGAGCGTGCTGTTCAGGGCGAGGACCAGCGAGCAGTCGCCACCCATCTGATCGAGGTCCAACTTCGTCGTGAGCCGACCGGCGAGCACGGCCCCGGTCACCGGTAGCGTCTCGGAGCCGCAGGTGATGTCGCCTTGGGCCCCGAAGGCGCCGGCGGGAAGATCCCCGAACTGGGCGACGACCGTCCCGGTGTTGGGGTCGTGGCCGACCGTGGCGTTTACCTGCATCTCGAGTTGCCCTGGCCACGGGATGGTGCGGCCGAACGCCGCGCTGGTCACGGTCACGGCCGCTCCCGGATGGTCGACCGGGGTGACCACGACCGTGGCCTGATATTGCTTCGCCGGGTCGAGGCCGGCGATGTCGGCATCCTGTGACGAGGTCGGGCCGGAGCTGTGACCGTCGACCGAATAGGTGTAAGTCACCTGGTTGCCGCCGTCGGCCAGCACGGACGAGGCGCTCGAAAGGACCACCAGCTTAAGGTCGGCGGTGATCGACTGGCCCTGTGGGTCGCCTGCGGCCAGGAGCTTCATGGTCGCCGCGTCGGGTGGTTGCCATGCCGCCGAGCACTGACGGCTCGAGGTCGGTGCGCCGACCAGACCGGCGCTGCTCACCCCCTGGACGCTAAAGCTGAGGGAATCACCGAGCAGGCTGAGGTCGTTGGCCGCATTGACGGTGACGCTCGTCTGCGAGCCCCGCACCTCGAGCTTGGGCGCCTGGCCGATAAAACCGGTGCCGCACGACGAGCCGATAACCGTCCAGGAAGCCGCCGGCACTTCGCACCCCGGGCCGTGGCAAGCCGCCCAGGAGACGACCCAGCCGCCCTGGCCATTGGCGGCGGCGTTCACGAGCGCCGGGGGGCCGGGCCCGACGGCCGTGGTCGTAAAGTTGACCGGCACCGACGACGTGGACTCCCTACCTATGTAAGCGGTCACCACCGCCTGGTAACCCGTCCCGGGTTGCAAGCCGGTGAACAGGAGTTGTTCCTGGCCGTCGACCAACTGGACATGGCGGGCCGGCTGGGGCGCGCCGCCTAGCGCCGTAACGGTCACTGACCACGTACTCGGCAGGCAGTCCTGTTCGGCCAGAAGGTGGTAGTTCCAGACGACCAGGGCCGCCTCGTCGGAGGGGGAGACGGAACTGATCTGCGGCGCGTACGGCTTCTCGGTGGTCGAGGCACAGTCGACCTGCTGCGTCACGGGCTGGACGACGATGGGCTGGACCAGGGTCGTAGGCGTCGTCGTCGGTGCCGCGCCCGGTACCGGGGTCTTGGGTTGGAGCTTGGGTTTTTCTCGTTTTACGTTCACGTCACCGGGCCCGGCGGCGCTGACCTCGACGGCGTCCGACTTGTTGACCACAACCGGGGCATGGCTCCCATCGGTGAAGATGACGACCGCCAGCAGGCTCTCGGGGTTATTGAAAATGACCCTGGGCCCGTCCACGAGGACCTGCGCCCCTTGGAAACCGGCCTTCTCCGTCACGCTCTCCGCCGGGTAGGCCGTCGCACCCGGGACAGTCTTCATCACGCCCGTGGCCGGCTGTATGGCCCACAGCGACGGTTGCCCGGGCTGGTCCTGGTCCAGGGTGTAGAGCGAGCCGGCCGAATAGGCGGGCACGGCGGGCTCGGCATCGGGCCCAAGGGCATCGAGGGGCCGAGGGCCGCTCGGGCGCCCGGCGGCGCTCAACCCGAACACGGTCCAGCCCGAGGGCAGCCGGGCCAGGAACCAAAACTCTCCGGTGACGCCCTGCACGGGGAGGAACTGCGACGCGTGGGCGGTGCCGGGGAAGGCCACGGCTTGGGGGGGCCCGGCGCCCCCGAAGAGCCTGACCATGCCCGGGCGAGCCAGGGCCACGGCGCCGGACGAGCTTTCGAGGGCGCCCTGCGAGCAGGCGGCCGGGAAACTCGACCGCGCTGTCGCGGCCAAGCCCTGGCCACCTTGGGCCGAAGGCGCCACCCGCACCACGGCGCACTTCCCGTGCCCTTCGGCCAGCATCCAGAGCGCGCCGTCTGCCACCGCCGCTCCACCGGCCTCGTCGATGGGGCTGTCGGCCAGCCGGACGAAGCCCACGGGCTGGGTGGCGTGGCCGCCGGCGGCGGACAGAGCCTGAGCACCGCGGACCACGGTCGAGGCGTCCACCAAAGAGACCGTGCTGGAGGGGGCGTAGCGGACGATATAGGCGGCGGCGCCATCGGCATACCCGGCCGCGGACGTTTCGCCCGCCAGCGGGCCCAGCGAGATCCCGTTCGTCGGCGGTCCCAGGACGTAGTTGTCCTGGCCAAGCATGTTGAAGGCGCCGGTAGCCCGGTTGACGAGCATGGTGCCGGCGCTGGTCGGGACCGCCTCGACATCGGCGTACGTGCCGGCCCCGACCTGAGCGTAAACGCCCTCGAGCTGGACGGTTACCGCCCCGGTGGCCAGGTCGACCACCGTCAAGGGGCGGTAATCGTCGAGTACGAGCGAACCTCCGAAGATCGTCGGGTGCCGAGACGCGGGCGCTTGGCCTGTGGCCGCCGACCACATCAACCCACCGACGACAACTACGCAGGCGGCCACGCCGCTGACCGCACCGAGGGCGCCAAAGGTCGCTCCTCGGCGGCTAGAGGCGCTCGCGAGGCCGAACATGGACCGCCGACGGGGGACCGCAGAGGCGGGGGACGCAGGTGCGCGTGTCGTCGTCATGGGCTTCCTGGAGGATGTATCGGCGCGACGACCGCTCACCGTAAGTGGCGGTTGGCGGCGGCCACCGACTGGTGTCAAACCGGCAAGCCCCCAAGTCCCCGGACTAGACAGGCAGGCAAAACGGGCAGACTAGACGGGCAGCGCCAAGCCCCCTGCGGCCATCGCCGCCAGCGCGGCCAGGATGTCGAGCCATCCCGACAAGGCCCCGGTCCGGGCCGAAGGGACCATCGCGACCCCCGTGACCAGCACCAAAAGGGCGGCGCTGGTCGCCAGCATCCTGGCCTGCCCCCGGAAGACGGCGGACGGGACGGCCGATTCCGCCCTGTTCACGGCCAACAGGTAGCAGACGAGCAGCACGGCGAGGAGCCCGGTGTGCCACGGGCGGCTCCTGTGCAGGGTCTCCAGCACCAAGACGCTGATGGCGGCGCCCGTCTCCCATGGCAGGCTCTGGACCAGGCGGTCCGCCCCGTCGACCAGGCTGGCCAGTCCTCCCGCAAAAAGGCCCTGCTCTTCCCGGACGCGGTCTTTCAGGATAAGACGCACCAGACCGGCGACAACGCAAAGGGCGGCAATAACGACGAACAGCCCTCCCGGCCAGCCGGTGCCGCCCAGGGGGACGGCGGACCAAACGGTGGCGGCGGCACCGAGCAGGACAACGGTGAGGGTACCCCTCATCGCCGTCTCCCCGCGCCCTGCCGGGCCCGGCGGTCCACAGGCAGGGCGAGCACGTCCGCGCCGTCCCAGCGCACCACCGTGACGCCCAGTTCGCCCAGGGAGAACCGGATGGCCTGGCGCTCCATCTGCCATATCCGCTCGGCCAGGCGGTCCAGTCCCCGCCGGGCCCTGCCGGTCCCGGTGGGGAGCACCTCGACGACCAGCACGGCAAAGCTCCGCTGCCGCAGGTCACGCAGCGTCTCGACGAACCTGGCGTCCAGCAGGGGGCTGAAGGCGATCACCGCCGCCCCCGGAGGCAGGGCAGCCCGCGGGAGGCGTGTGATGTCGTTGCCTGACGACCAGCCGGCGCGGCCCACGACTATGGCGTCCAGCAGGCGGAAGAACTGCCTCTCGCCCATGCCGGGGGCCAACCAGCGCATGCGGGCGCCGAAGAAGACCAGGCCCACGCGGTCCCGGGCGTCGAGGTAGGTGCGGCCCACGCCCAGCGCCCCGCGCAGGGAATGGTCCACCGACGTCGAGCCCAGCTCTCCGATGTCCGAGGTTGCGTCCACCAGCAAGACCACGTCCTGGGAACGCTCGGCGGCGAAAGTGTTTACTTGCAGGCGCCCCCGACGAGTCGTGGCCGCCCAGTTGATGCTGCGCTGGCGGTCGCCGGCCACGTACTCGCGCACCCCGGCAAACTCGCTCCCGTCGCCCGATGAGCGGGAGACATGGTCCCCGACCCGGTTGGCCAGACGCCCCCGGACAACGGCCGCGTTGTGGCGCGCCGGCAGTGGGTAGCAGTCGACCTCGGCCAGGAGCACGAAAGTGTGGCATTCGAACATCCGGGCGCGGTCCCATAGGGAGACCTCCAGGCTCCCGGGCCGGCGCCGGCCCCAGCGGGCCAGTTCGAGAGCCAGCGTGGCCCGGACGGCGCCATCCCCGCCGGTCGCAGCCCTGTCGGCTCCTCTAACCGCCTGGGCGCCGTCGGTCGGATGGAGCAACAGTTCCACGGCGTGACCGCCCTGACCGCTCACCGTCACCTCGAAGGCGATCTGCTCGCCCTCGTAGGCCCGGGTCGCGCTCGGCCGGACGCTCACCTCGATCGCTCGTGGCCTCGGGCCCCGCCAGACGAACAACAGGACCAGCGCCGGCGCGGCAACGGCGACCAGTTCGGGGCGCCTCGTCACCACGGCCAGGGCCAGGCCGGCCAGGGCCAGGTCGAACAGGCGCCGAGCGTGGCGGGAAACAGTCCAGTCCAGCTCGAGCCTGAGCGGGACGGTAGAGCTCAGCGATCGGGGCCGCGCCTCAGCTTCCGGGCTAGCCAGCACCGGCGCCCCGCCGGCCGCCCGCGGTGGCGCCGGCAGACGGGCCGGCAGCCGGATCGGTACGCGGCGTCGGCACCGACGCCATGAGGGCGGCGATGACGTCGTCAGCGCTTACTTGGCGCACCCATAGTTCCGGGCGCAGCACGACCCGGTGAGCCAGCGCCGGCACGGCTACCTGCTTGATGTCGTCGGGAACGACAAAGTCCCGCCTACGCATGAGGGCCTCGCCCCGGGCCAGCTGCACCAGGGCGAGGCTGCCCCGAGGGCTGGCACCAACCTGGATCTGGGGGTTGGCGCGGGTCGCGGTGACGATCGCCACGGCGTAGTCGACCAGGTCAGGCGACACCTCGATCTGCTCCAGCGAGCTGCGCATGGCCAGGAGCTCGCCGACCTCGATGACCTGGGCCAGCTCGACGTGTTCTTGGCCCCGGTCCAGCCGGCGCTGCACCATGGCTACTTCTTCGACCGGCTGCAGGTAGCCCAGCCGCAGCCTCATCAAGAAGCGGTCGAGCTGAGCCTCGGGCAGCTCATAGGTCCCCTCGTACTCGATCGGGTTGTCGGTGGCCAGCACGACGAACGGTTGAGGCAGCTTGCGGGTCTCGCCGTCCACGCTCACCTGGCCTTCTCCCATGGCTTCCAGGAGTGCCGCCTGGGTCTTGGGCGGGGTACGGTTGATCTCGTCGGCCAGCAGGAGGTTGGTGAAGACCGGTCCGGGACGGAAGACCATCTCGCTGTTGCGCTGGTCGTACAGAGGAGCGCCCACGACATCGGACGGCAGCATGTCTGGAGTGAACTGGATGCGGGCGAACTCGAGCCCCAACACCTTGGCAAAAGACCTGGCGATGAGGGTCTTGCCCAGCCCCGGGAGGTCCTCCAGCAGGATGTGGCCACCGGCCAGGATGCCGGTCAGGACCAGTTCGAGCGTGCGCCGTCTCCCTACTACCACGCGCTCGATCTCGTCCAGGATGCCCCCGCACAGCCGGGCCGTCTCCTCGGGCGTGCGCCCGGTACCGCTCATAGTCGTTCCAACCTTTCGACGAGGCGGGCAAGCGTCTGGCGCGGGATGCCGGGGCCGTCCAGGCGGTCGGCCGTGGGCCGTTGCGGGTCGACCCAGGGCCACAGGTCGAGATCCCGGGCGCGGGGGCACAGGAGGCTGCGGGCCAGGTCGGGCTGCTGGTAGAGGCTGACCCCGTGGCGCTCCGAGAGCCGGGCGGCCAGCAGGTGCTGGAGGTCGGGTCCCAGGTTGGTCTGGTAGGAGCCTATGGAGCCTATGGCGGCGGTGAGGTCCGTCCGCCAGCGCCAGTAGTTGATGGACGACCGGGACGGCAGGCGACGGCCGGCGAGGATTTCGGGTTGGGCCGGCGGTCCTGGGGCCGGCGCCGGCAGGCGGTTGACCACCACCAGGGCGAGGGCCGAGAAGATCAAAGCCACCAGGACCGCGGCCGGGCCACCGGCCACGGCGTAAGCGGCAAGGGCACAGGCGGCCAGGACCACCGCGGCAATGGCCAGCTCGGCCCGGGCCCGGTGCCAAGGGCCGGGTGCCTCCCCGGGCCCGTGGGGACGGCCGCCTGTCATGGCACCGCCCCTGCGATCATGGGCCGGGCCCGGTCGAGCTCGGCGAGGAGCCCGGCCAGGGCCGTCTCGGCCGCCTCCCGGTGAGCGACGCTCAGAGGGTGGCTGGAGAACCGGGCCTCGTAAAACAAACCGGTCAGCCGTGACGCCGCTCCCGCGCTGATCAAAAGGGCCTGGGCGGCCCGGGCCAAGAGCTCGTCCGGGGTCTCGGCGCTGGCCCGGGCCGTCCCCGCCCGGGCCAGGCTCTCCTCCATCGCCACGTAACAGGCGATGATGGCAGCTCGGGCATCGTCCAGGTCGAGGAGGGCCCGCTGGCCCCAGACGAGCGCCTCTTGCAGGGCCTCTCCGTACTCCTGCGCCGGCACGTCGGGCTCCGCCTGGGGCTGACGTCGGCTCTGGCGGACGATCCAGACCGACACGACCACGATGGCGGCGACGAGGACGGCGGCGGCCAGCGCGTAAAGGATGGCGGCCAGAGGAAAATGGGAGCTCGTGGCGCTCGCCTTAGGCAGCAGGGTCGCCGGCCCGCGGCGCCCGACGGGGAAACGTGCCGGGGCCCCCGCGGCCCGGAGGGGGCCCAGCCGGAGGTTGACGAGGAGGAAGACCAGCGTCACGACCAGCACCGGTACCCCGGTGCCCAAGAGGTACCACAGCGCGGTACGCAACCTGGCCGCCAGGAGCGCGCCGGGCGGGGCGCGCCGGCTGCGGACCGCCAGGACCACAAGTAGGACGACCCCCACCGCCAACAGGGCCGCCACGACCTCGGCGTCGTGGGCCTTTGACCGGCTCCCCCAGGTCGGCGAGGTGACCCTCCCATGCAAGCCGACGGCCACGAGCAGCGTCAGCAGGACGAGCAGGGCCAGGCGGGCAGCAACAACGGCCGTGCGGCCCGACAGGTCCGCCCCCTTCGGCCATCGAGCTAGCACCCTCACCCAAGCCCCCGTTCTACGTCTCCGCCCCCGGCCCTTTCAGGTGGTGGGCCGACGCTCGACTTGCCCGCCACAGTATTGCAGTGAGGAGCCAAGTCCGGTCTAGCGGCTGCTGCGACCTAACGACCGAGCCGAGCTAGCCTGACCGGGACCATGAGGAACGGGCTGACGCTTATGGCCGTCCACGCCCACCCCGACGACGAGGTCATAGGGACCGGTGGCGTCCTGGCCCGCTACGCGGCCGAAGGGGCCCGGACCGTGCTGGTCACCTGCACCAACGGGGAGCAGGGGGACGGCCCGGGGGGCGTGAAACCAGGCCAGCCCGGTCACGGCTCGGCCGAAGTGGCCCGGCGCCGCCAGGAAGAGCTCCGTGCCTCGGTGGCGTTGCTGGGCGTGGGCCACCTCGAGCTCCTCGGCTACCAGGACTCGGGCATGGCGGGCTGGGAGGCCAACCGCGACCCAGGCGCGTTCTGCAACGTCCCGCTGGCCGAGGTCACCGACCGCATAGCCGCGCTGGTACGGGTCTACCAGCCCCAGGTCCTCATCACCTATGACGAGAACGGCGGGTACGGGCACCCGGACCACATCCAAGCTCACCGCGCCACCGTCGCCGCCGCCGAGCAGTTCCGCCAAGGCCCTGGCGGTCACCCCCTCAAGCTCTACTACACCGCCGTCCCCAAGTCGGCGTTCGTCGAGCTGCGCCGGCGGCTCGACGACGCGGGGGTCGGCAACGCCGACTTCGGTGTCCCGGACGACTTTGGTGTGCCCGATGAGCTGGTGACCACCGTGGTCGACGTTTCGGGCTACAGCGACCGCAAGCGACAGGCACTGGCCGCCCATGCCAACCAGACGGAGAACTTCTTTTTCACCCATCTGCCTGAGGACGTCATCGGGGACGCCCTTTCCCGTGAGTGGTTCACGCTGCGCTCGGCGCCGGCCGGCCTGGCCGAGGACGACCTGATGACCGGCTTGCGCTAAGCCGTGGCCTATGCCGACCCAGTGCCCGCCGGCCGGCTGTCGGCAGCGTCCGCCGAGCTCCTCGAACTGGGAGACCTCGATGAGCTGACACGCCACGTCAACGCTCTGGTCGCCGACCGCCAGTGGGACGAGCTGGTCGCGCTGGCGGCCCGGTGCCGCCTGGCGTTCGAGCGCGGCAAACAGCTCTGGGCGGTGGCGGCCCACATCGAGTACCGCCTCGCCCTGGAGGCTCCTGGTCGTTGGGCGGCGACGACGCTGGAAGCAGGGGGCGGCCGGTTCGCCTTCGGGCCGCTGCCGGAGGTGGCCGCCTCCACGCACGGCTGGGGGGAGCTGTCGCCCCACCTCCGCGCCACGCCACAGTCGGCGATGGCGGCCCATGAGCGCGTGGTGAGGGGTGACGACCTCACCGGCGACCTGGTGGCGGCGTCGCTACCGGAGGTCCTCGACCTACCCCTCCGGCTGGAGCCCTGGGAGCCTCACTACGCTCTGGCCGAGTACCGCCCCGACAAGATGGCGGCGCCGTCGCCGCCCCTGCCGCCTTTGAGGTCGCTCGGTACGGGACTAGCCGCCGTACCGGCCACGCGAACGGTAAGCCAGCCGAGCCGGGCCGCGGGGCCGGCAACGGGCCCGGGCGGGGAGGTGCCCGGCGCCCTGGAGGACCTGGTCAGCACGTGGACGGAGGAGTCGAACGGCCGGGCCCGGGCTGTCGGGACCACAGGGGACGCCCTCGATGCCATCGCCCTCCTCGGTGGGCCGGCGCAGGAGCTCGTCGAGTTGGGACCGGCGACAGCCCTCGCTCTCATGGCCTGGGCGGCAGGCAGCGGGGGCGCTCACGGCCACCGGCGCGGGGCAGCTCCGGGGCGGTTCGCCGCCTGGTGGGTGCTGGCCGCCGTGGGAGACCTCACGTCACATTGGCCGCTCGTCCCCGACCAACTGGGCGAGGTCCTCCACCGGGTGCGGTGGTTCGCCTGGGCCGACGACGGGCCGACGACGGGCTGGGTGCTGCGCCTGGCCCTGGAGGCCGGCAGCGGACCGCACCGGGGACAAGCCTGGGCGCTCACGGCCACCGACAACATCTAGGCGTCGCGAGTACTGTTCGGCTGGTGCCAGACGGTCAGGCAGATGTGGCGCGGGGCCTCCTCGGCTCGCTACCACCACGGCGTGTGGAGCCCGGCGCCGTCGCCGAGGTGCGAGCCTGGCACCTGCGGACCAACCGGCGGACCGCCGTCCTCGACGACGACCCGACCGGGTCCCAGTCCGTCCACGGCGTGACTGTCGTGACGGTCCCGGGCCCCGGCGAGTACCGGGCCGCCCTCCGCCACGCGGGGTCTACCTGTTTCGTGCTCACCAACACCCGGAGCCTGGCCGAACCGTCCGCTGTGGCCGTCGCTCAGGCCGTGGCCCGCGACCTGTTCGCGCTGTCCCGGGCGGAGGGCTTCCCCCTGGAGATCGTGAGCCGCAGCGACTCGACCCTACGAGGCCATGTGGTCGCCGAGGTACGGGCCATCGACGCCGTGCGCAGAGAACAGACGGGCAAGGGCTACGACGCGGTCCTCTTCGTGCCGGCCTTCCTTGAGGCGGGCCGGGTGACTGCTCACGACGTCCACCTGGCCCGCGTCGGCGGCGCCTTCGTCCCCGTGGGCGAGACCGAGTTCGCCCGGGACGCCTCTTTCGGGTACCGGTCCTCCAACTTGAAGGAGTTCCTGGTCGAAAAGAGCGGCGGCGCTATCAGCACCGGCGACGTGCACAGCGTTTCCCTGGAGGACATCCGCCTGGGAGGTCCACAAAGGGTGGCGAGCGTTCTGGCGCAGGCACCTCCCGGAGCATTTATCGTGATCAACGGCACCGAATATGCCGACTTGGAAATCGTGGCCATGGCCGTCGCCCAGGCTCGGGACCAGGGGCGGTCGTACCTTTACCGCACCGGCCCTTCGTT
>Ga0182027_10015349_pt1 | contig 10538 bp, 6 predicted proteins | sample 712E1DmetaG_FD_121300 | JGI IMG/M metagenome (GOLD analysis project Ga0182027, IMG submission 121300) | Permafrost microbial communities from Stordalen Mire, Sweden - 712E1D metaG (Illumina Assembly) | ecosystem: Environmental > Terrestrial > Soil > Wetlands > Permafrost | place: Sweden... | reverse complement strand
GACGATGGGAACCAAGATCTCCTGCTATGGCAGCTGGCATAACTGATCATATCTGGACAATTGGCGAGATTATGATGATGGTAACGGTTCCTGAGAGAAACAACGCGTAATGGGGGGACTACCCGAAAACGACCTCCAGCTCTACGAGCAGGGAAGCCTGCCCCAGAACGAGGTGGGCGAGGGGCCAAGGGATATAGCTTACCGCCATTTTCTGCTCTGGCAGTGCGCCCAGCTATCGAAGGAGATCAAGGTGCTCTTTGATCCTGAGAATCTGGCCAGCCAGCTCTTTCCCAGGCCCAGGGCCCTGAAGTCGCTCTTGGAGATGCTGAATGGTCCGGCTCTGGCGGATATCTGGAGCCAAGAGGAGACGGTAGGCTGGATCTATCAGTACTTCAACGAAAAAGAGAAGAAAGACGTTTTTGACCGACTCTACAAGAAGAAGCTGAAGATTCGCCCAGAAGACATTCCGGCAGCCACGCAGCTCTTCACGCCGCGTTGGATTGTGAAGTTCCTGGTGCAAAACTCACTGGGCCGCCAATGGATGCAGATGCATTCGGCTTCAAGGCTGCAGGAGAAGCTGGATTATCTGGTGCCCCTGGCAGGGGAGATCCCCGCCGAAAAGATGAAGCCCGTGAAGGAAATTGAGGTGCTGGATCCAGCCTGCGGGACGATGCACTTTGGCCTGGTAGCCTTCGACCTTTTGGCCGAGATGTATAAAGAAGAGATGGAAAAAGCAGGACATCCGGGCTGGCCGGAAAAGCCTTCCGTCTCCTCGGAAGAGTCCATCCCGGCGGCCATCATCGCCAACAACATCTTTGGCATCGATATCGATCTGCGGGCCGTCCAGCTTTCTGCTTTGGCCCTTTACTTGAAAGCCAAGAGCCTCAATCCCAAAGCCATCATCACCGAAAGCCACCTGGCCTGCGCCGAGCTGCAGCTTCCAGATGATTCCAAGCTGGAGGAATTTCTCCGTTCCTGCAAGTTCACCCTACCCGTCTACGAAAGGATCATCCGCAGGCTGTGGAGCACCATGCGGGGTGGATCGGGCAAAGGCGTTGGATCGCTCCTGTCCTTGGAGAGCGCCATAACTCTGGAGGTGGAGCGGGAGCGTCGAACTCACCTCACCAGCCTGCAGAGGTTCGAGGATCTGGCAGATGCGCCGCAGGACGTGGCCCGCACCGAAGTTTGGGGGCCGGAGTTTTGGAATGTCTTGGGCGACCAGATCGTGATGGCCTTCAACAGCTTCGCAGATGAGCAAGCCGCAGCGGGAGCGGATGAGAGCTACTTCGTGGGCGAGGCCAGCAAAGGAATGCGGTTGCTGGATATCATGCGCCGCAAGTACGACTGTGTTTTTACAAATCCGCCCTACATGACACGCAAGAATATGCAACCTCCTTTATCGAATTTCCTGGAGGCCAACTATCCTGAAGGCAAGGGTGACTTTTACACAGCCTTTATCAAGCGATGTCTGGAGCTGACCAAGGATTTTGGGCGCTTCGGACTCTTAACCGTTCATTCCTTCATGTTCGGCTCTTCCTATGAAAAACTCCGAGAAAATATCAGCACGCAGGCGGCTATTGAATCCGGCTGCCACCTCGGGCCGAGGTCGGAGTTTGAGATCTCCAATCCTAATGCACAGGGGTTTGTCGCCTTCACCTGCAGAAAGGGCTCGGATGAGGTCAAGCTCTTCAATCCTGATGACGGCTGGTATGGGACCTGGTACCGGCTCCTGAAAGCGGAGGGCGTTGGGAAGAGAGACCTCTTCGAAAAGCAGCTCGCCAGGCAGGCGGAGGGTGTCTACATCTGCCAGCAGTCAGACTTTAGCTCCATTCCCGGTAGCCCCTGGGTGTACTGGATCACGCCCGGGCTGCGGGGAATGTTTGTGGAGCTGCCCACGCTTGGGGAGATAGCGCAGCCAAGACAAGGATTGGCTACTGCAGATAACTTCCGCTTCCTGCGCTTCTGGTGGGAGGTGGGTCCAGAAAAGATTGGTTTTGAGTGCAAAGATGTTTCGGAGGCACAAGCCAGCGGCAAGAAATGGTTCCCGTACATGAAGGGAGGGAGCTTCAAAAGATGGTATGGCAATCAAGAGTACTGCGTCAATTGGGCAAGAGATGGATCTGAGATCAAGAATCTCGGATTTGAGTCAGGACGAGTTGCATCTCGGGCGCAGAACACCGACTTCTACTTTCATCGTGGGGTTACATGGAATAAAATAACCTCGGGTCGGCTTTCTATCAGATTATCCCCGGGTGGATTTATTTTTGCAGATGCAGGTTGCAGTGCCTTTCCGAGAGAAAATGATACTTTGAAAATCCTCGGGGTGCTGAATAGTTCAGTTATCGGAGCCATTCTTGCATATATATCTCCTACCGTTAATTATGAGGTTGGAATTATCGCTAACCTACCGATTCCTGAAATTCTGGATGAAGTAATTACTAAATGTGTTAAAAAAGCTATTATTATCTCCAAAGCTGGAAGCTCTGAAGACGAAACCACCTTTGACTTCATCGCCCCGCCCTGGACGGTCACCCTGAACGACATCCTCACCGAGATCTGGCTGCGGGATGATGCCCTGAAAGATGCGGAGCATGTCATCGACGAGGAGGTCTACCAGCTTTATGGCATCTCCGACGAGGACCGAAAGGCCATCGAGTCCGAGCTGGCCCTGCCTGTCGCCGAGGGCGAGCAAGTGGTGGTGGAGCCGGATTACATCGACGATGAGGAATTGGCCCGCCGCTGGATCAGCTACGCTGTGGGAATCGCCATGGGTCGCTTCCAGCCGGACATCCCCGGTGCTGTGGGCCAGGGCCGCTTCTCTTCACAGGTGGCGGCGCAGCTTCGCTCCCTGACCGACAGCGACGGCGTGGCCACCCTGGACGAAGGCCACCAGGACGACCTGGCCCACAAGGTCTGGAATGCCCTGGAGATCGCTCTCGGAGAGTCCGGAGCCTCAGAAGTTGTGAGCACCGCCCTTGGTGATGGCAATCCCGAGTCCCTGCTGCGCCGCTACCTGGAGCGCGACTTCTGGAAGCGTCACCTGCAACAGTATCGCAAGCGACCTGTCTACTGGCTGCTTCAGTCGCCTGCCAAGAGCTTCAGCGTCTATGTCTTCCACGAGCGGGCCACCAGTGATACCCTGCCACTCATCCTTGGAACGCGCTATGTTTCGGGAAAGATCAACCAGCTCAAGAACCGTACGGATGAAGTTCGAACAGATATGAAGTCTGCAGAAGGCCGGGCCAAAAAGATGCTGGAAAAAGATCTGGAGGACCTGGAGACAAAGCTACTGGACCTGGAAGCCTTCGAGGCTGCCATCCGTCGCGTCCTGGAGCAGAGGGACGAGCGCGGCGAGACGGTAGGCTGGGCGCCGGAGATAGACGACGGCGTCATTCTGAACCTGGCCCCACTGCGAGAACTTATGCCATCCTGGAAGGAGCCTGAGAAGTTCTGGCAGGAGCTGGACGAGGGCAAATACGATTGGTCCTACACGGCCATGCGCTACTGGCCCGACCGAGTGCTTGAGAAGTGCAAAACCAACAAGTCTTATGCCATAGCTCATGATAGGCTCGACGTTTACGAGGGTGGGCAATGACAGGCAAGGTTTCGAATTATCTCAGAAGCCTCATAAAAAAGCAGGCGGATGACAAATGCATAGTGGTCTGGTACGATCCCGAAGGCCATTACCAGGAGTTTGTAAAGTCCCTGGAGCTGCCCGGTACACCTCTAGAGAAATACGATGCCAGCTTCTTCGCTCTGCGCCACCGAATCGACCCCTTCTTGTCCCATTCTGATCCGTCCCGTCTAATAGTCTACGTTCCTCTGGATCGCTCCCAGACCCATAATGCGCTGGTGGAGGCTGAGGCCGCAGGCGTAGTCATTTTTCCAGGAGCCCAGCCCCGCCCTCGCAACACCCGGCTCTCGGTCGTCGCCAAAGCCGCGCTGCGGGAAAATATGGGTGACCAGGAGCTGATCCAGATCGAAAAGCAGATAGAATCGGGCAATCTCAGCCTGGCTGATCTCGACAGGATGGCTGAGGGCGGACCAGTCAGTTCCAGAGGGCTCCTCTCCCTGATCATTGGCACCATCAGCCCGCATGATGTGGCTCTGAGGTTCTTATCCAGCGAGCAATATGATGAGGAGCTCCTGAAAAAGGACGCATTGCCCGAGCTGGCAGCGCTCCTCCAATCGGAGTTCGAGCTGGCGGCGCAGGCGGGCGAAGATCCAATGGATCTCAGAGGACGATTGGCCAGGCACATCCTGACCACAGATTTCCTTAATGCCCTGCAAGGAAGCCTTCCTCAGCAGCTAACTTCTCTGAAGATCGCCGCAGAGCCCGCATCAAGCAAAGCCTGCATCGACCTGGCCAGGATTTGGCGGTCGCGAAGAGACCTGAGAAATAGTTACGTGGCTGCCTCAAACCAAGTCTTTATAGATCTCGGGCTCTCCAAAATATTATTCAACCTGGATCAGATCTTGAACGTCGAAACCTTCCTTGAGATTGAACGGGCCCTGCAGAGCATGGTCGAAGACGCACTGGCCAAAGAGACTAGATTAGACTTGGTGCAGATGGCGGAAAAGCATCAATCCGGATTCTGGTCAGAGCAGCCAATGGTCCAGGCGCGCTGGAGCTCGATCTCTGTGGCTGGCCAGGTTCTCCAGGAGGCCGACAGAGTGGAGAAGGAGCTGCAACTCTGCCCGGAGAGCGCAAAATCCATTTTTGAAGCTTACGTCTCAGGTGACCGCCCCTGGCTACTTCTGGATTCCTCCTACCGCAATATGGAGAAGAGGTTTCACTATCTCGACCAGGAGATAGGAGACAACCTGGAACTCCTCATCATTAGAGCCCGGCAGAGATACATGGCAGCCACATCAAAGATGCTGGAGTGCTTCCTCCGCTCTTTTCAGCAAGATGGCTTCCAAATCCCAGGAGCCCTCCGTCAAACGGAAATATTCGAAAAACTGATCAAACCAATTCTACCGGAGGGCAAGACCGCCTATATCTGGGCCGATGCCTTGAGGTTCGAGATGGCCAGGGAACTGCTTCAGGCCCTAAGTTCGGAATTTCAGGGAGAGCTGAAACCAGGCATAGCGTCCGCACCAACCATAACTGAAATTGGCATGGCTTCCTTGCTTCCAGGAGCCTCTGCAGGTCGCGTGATAAAAGCGGCGGAGGGCAAACTTGCTCTGCAGATCGACGAGACGATCATTCGGGATCGAGCAGAACGGATGAAATTCCTCAAAGATAAGGCCGGAGCAAAGCTCTTTGAGGGAGACCTGGATAGCCTGCTTCCCAAGCCTGCAAGGGCCATATCAAAAGCCATTCAGGATGCAGATCTAGTTCTTATTACCTCTCAAGAGATCGACAACCTTTGCGAGAGTGATAATATCTCATTTGCTCGAACCTTCATGACCGAGCTTCTCTCGCGCCTGCAAAAAGCCATCCGCAACCTCTCCAGATTGGGCGTGAAGAATATAATAGTAACTGCCGACCATGGCTATCTTTTTGGCGAAGAATTGGGCGTAGATATGAGCATAGATCCTCCGGGAGGAGACACTGCAGACCTGCACAGAAGGGTTTGGATTGGTCGAGGCGGAACCTCAGGCCCAGCCTACCTTCGCGCCAGAATATCCGATCTGGGACTGGGGGGAGATCTGGAGATGGCAACTCCCTGGGGCCTGGCCTGTTTCAGGGCCAAGAGCAAATCCAAGGCATATTTCCATGGAGGCCTCTCTCCTCAAGAGCTGATCATTCCCGTTCTTACTCTGACGCCGATCGTAGCAGAGAAGAAATCCGGTGAAGATATCATTTGGTCCATGGACTATGGTGGACGGAAATTGACCACCAGATATTTTTCGGTGAATATATCCGCTAAGGCGGGTCATAGCCTATCCAGCATAAAGCCTCACCGAATCAGGCTGGAGCTTAGGGAGCAAGATGCCTGCATATCCAAAGCTATTTCGGCATCATATGGCTTCGAAGACGCAACATTGGAGATACAAATGAAGAACGCGGAAAGGGAGCCCTGGACAATGGAGCCGAACACCATAACATTACAGATCACTAAAGACCCCTCTGAAAAGAAAGTAAGCCTTCATCTGCTCGACGCACTTACTGATATAGAATTGGCGCCAGCAAAAACAATCGATGTATCAATGCTGCAATACTAAGGTTGCAGATCCGAATTCAAGTAAACAAAGCAGTATCAAGGAGACAATCATGCCTGAACTCGATCAAAAGGTCACTTCCGTTTTCGCAGGGAGGGTGGTTCGTAAAGACTTAGTCAGAAAGGTAAAGGTCGGGACCAACGTCCCTGTCTTTGTATTAGAGTATCTCTTGGGCAAATACTGCGCTACCGATGATCAGGCAACGATCGAAGCGGGACTAAAGGTCGTCAATTCTACCATTGCTGACAACTTCGTCCGTCCCGACGAGGCCAACAAGGCTCAGTCCTTTGTGAGAGAGAAAGGCAAGCATACCATAATTGACAAAGTCAAAGTCAGATACCTCTCTGAAGACGATAAGTATTGGGCAGAGTTCGTGAACTTCGGCCACAAATACGTACATATTCCTGAGATCTATGTCCAGAAGTACGACCGGATCCTCATGGGCGGCATTTGGGCTCAAGTAGACCTGATCCATAGGTTTGACGAAGAAGCCAGAGGCAAGCGCAGTCCTTTCTGGATAGAGGATTTGAAGCCCATCCAGCTCGCCAGCTTCGACCTTCCCGAATACATCCTATCCCGCCGCAAGTTCACCAGTGACGAATGGATTGACCTGTTGATCAGAAGCATTGGCATGGAGCCATCCCACTTTGACCGGAGGCTCAAGCTTCTCTTCTTGATCAGGCTAATTCCTTTGTGTGAGCAAAACTACAATCTAATTGAACTGGGACCTCGTGGAACCGGTAAGTCTTACGCTTATCAGGAGTTTACACCTTATGCCATACTTCTTACAGGCCCCACGACGGTGGCCAACCTATTCTATAACATCGGAACGGGCAAGATGGGGCTGGTAGGCCTATGGGATGCAGTGGCCTTCGATGAGGTGGCTGACCTGCAAAAGATGCCTAAAGAGGTCATAACCACTCTCAAGACCTACTGCGAGTCAGGCACCTTCGCCCGAGGTAAAGACGCACTATCCGGGGCTGCATCAATTGTCATGTTTGGCAATACTAACCAGCCAGTTGAGATCATGGTCCGGTGCTCTCACCTCTTCGCGCCCATGCCTGAGGTGATCCGGGAGGATATGGCATTTTTCGATCGCATCCACTACTACTTGCCTGGATGGGAAGTGCCCAAGATGCAGGTGGATTTCTTCACCGACCATTATGGTTTTGTTGTGGACTACCTGGCAGAGGCACTGAGAGAGCTACGCCGCCAGAATTTTGTGGACATGGTGGATCATTACTTCTCCTTTGGCTCTCACCTTAATGCCCGCGATGTCAAAGCAGTGCGAAAGACCGTATCCGGCCTAATCAAGCTTATCTATCCTCATGGGGAGATCACAAAAGAGGAGATGGCCGAGCTATTGGAGCTGGCACTGGAAGGACGACGCCGAGTTAAGGAACAGCTCAAGAAGATGGGGTCCTTCGAATATCATCAGACTTCATTCTCATACATTGATAACGAGACCAGAGAGGAGCGCTACGTAGGTGTTCCTGAAGAGGGCGGAAGGGATCTGATCTCGGAAGATCCTCTTGCTCCAGGCTCTGTGTATGCAGCATCAGTCGACGATCAGGGCAAAGCGGGCTTATTCCGCCTGGAAGTTGGATCTGCCCCCGGAACGGGCAAGCTGAAGATGGCTGGCGGAATAGACAGCACCACGAAGGAGTCGATACAACGAGCTTTCGCCTATCTCAACGGCCATAAGGTCAACATGGGAATTGCCCAAGCCTTCGAAACTACAGATTTCCATGTAGAAATAATCAACCTCCTCAATAACCATGTCTCCTGCGATGCAGGCATAGGTTTAGTGGTGGCCATCTATTCAGCTTTAATGAGGCAACCGGCGCAAGCTGGTTTAGTTGTTCTGGGAGATCTCAGCATTCAGGGTAACATTAAGGCAGTTCGTTCCCTAGCCGAGCCTCTCCAAATAGGAATGGATAACGGAGCAAGGTGCGCATTAATTCCCATAGAAAATAAGAGGCACTTCTTAGAGGTCCCGGCGGATATCGTGGAGAGGGTTGATCCAATCTTTTATGGAGAACCCTTCGTTGCTGCAAGAAAGGCGTTGGGGCTGAAATGATTCTATCAAGATGATAACCAGAAGATTTCGGCTAATGAATCGGATTAATTGAATCAGTTAGATGCATTATTCGAGACGCTCGCTGAGTTCTAAGACATGCCTGGCTCACCAGGCCGTCCTGCTGTTGGCCGCAGCGACCCAGCTTAAGCTCTCGACCACTCGCCTTCTTTGCAGGATCGGTCTTCCAGTGAGCATTATATCAGAACTTGTGGCCTTCTTGTCTCTGCCTCCGCTACAAGGTTGCAAGGCGCCTTTCTAATCTCTCATGTCTCATCTAGCCTCGGATATTTGGCCTTCAGAGCATCGCAGAAAGCCATCTCATCAGGAGTAGCTTCTATACCAGCCTCTTTTTTCACCACAATCGATCTAAGATGGCGTAGCTCCTCGACGGTGAGTTGGGAAAGCCAGGTATCCCTTTTAGGTCGATGGCTGGCCTCTAACGCTGCTAACCTTCGATCTAGGCAATCCACTTTCATCCTATCACATCCCGCAGGATCTCATCAAGCCTAGCCAGCTCAGCATCAAGCTCATCCTCGGACATGGTTAGCAGCCTTCTTGCAACGTGGGCATGAAGGGCTTGGATCAGGCAAATCCGCCAGCACGTTCTGACCAGATGCAATGGCCTGAATGCGCACATCAAGATCTTCTTCGCTCATGGCTTCCAAGGCTTGGCAATGTGGGCATATGCCGCCTTCCGGCTCCAGGGCGGTGATCCTTCTCTTCAGGCGATCCAGCTTCATCAATCAGCCCTCTGCATATTTCCTTGATCATATCCGTCAACCCACTGGCAGACAATTCTGCCCTATTCCAGAGCCTTACTTCTCTCTGGAGATCTTTGGGTAGGGCTTCCAGCCTGACGTCCCCGCCAAGTTCGCGCTCTGCCGTCAAGACCTCCCTCATGAATTTTAGACCACTTCCTTTGATCCAGACATCATGCCCATTGTCATCTATGGATCTGACCTGACCAGAATAGAATCTGGATTCGAGGTGAGCCAGCTTTTTCTCAATTGCATCGAGCTTCATGAAACCGCTCCGCTGCGAGATGATACATTTCCATAAAGCCCATACGTCCAGCTGGCTGCCCAAGATCTTGATAGAAGTGATAACTCATCGTTCCAGGTTTTGGTGGCCATGGAACTGGCTCTGGGCGGCACTTCTCCAATATCAAGATACGGCGCTTAAGAGCTGCAAGCTTCAGCATAATCCCCCCATACTCTTGGTGCGTCAAGTTGCAGTAGGCACATCACAATATCTTTGCCAGGACGCTCAACTGGCAGCTCTACGCCTTCCGCTATCATTTGGTCATAAAGGACTTTGGAAAGGCTGCCCTCCACATCTGGCGGCCAGGGCTCGATGTACTCAGGCTCAGGCTCAAGCCGCTGCAATCGCCGGAGGTAAGGAGAATATCGGCTCATTCCTTCACTTTCTCCAGGGCCTCAAGCCGCCGCTCAATGTCAGCCAGCTTATCCAGCTCCCATGCCTTCATCCAGCAGCCCATAAGCTGAGATATCCGGCCTGAGTACTGGAGCTCCTCACCTTGCTGGAAAGCCTTGGAGACTATCCGCTGGCAAACTCTGCGAACGTCTTTTGGCTCACGAAGGGCTACACCTCGTGTCTGTTTAGGCATATTATTCTCTGGCATCTATGGGCCTCTAATTGTCGAAATCTTGTCTTACCCCCCGAGCCTATCAGAATTTTAAATGTAGCTCAAAGTATATAACTTCTTATGTAACGATCAATCGCTGTTTTGTGTTCTAGGTTACATAAGAAAGCGCATCGAAATGGGCAGAGAGGGATCTCGATATAGGGTTGCTTCGATGTTTTGCTTATGTCCTGAAGCGAAGTTTTTGCGATGCATTTTGCGGTATGCTTGATGGAAAACGCTCACCCAAAGGATACCGAAAGATGCATCTACGTCTGCCTGTATGCAGTCCTTGCGGGAATTATAATGGAGAAAAGCCAACAAAGGGAGAAAATACTAAGCCACCCAAAGCCATTATCGCCAAACCAGCGCAGGGCAGTCCTCAGTGACAAGCGGCACATCAGGATCATTGCTGGCGCAGGGGCTGGCAAAACAGAGACATTAACCAGAAGAATCGTTTATCACCTCATCTACGAGGAGATCGACCCGGCCGCCATAGTAGCATTCACTTTCACTGAGAAGGCAGCCCAGGGCATGAAGAGCAGGATCTACGACCGGCTCAAAGATATGGGCCGGGATGACCTTCGTGCCCGCATCGGGGACCTGTATGTAGGTACAATTCATGGATATTGCTTCCGGCTTCTTACG
>Ga0182027_10015347_pt1 | contig 10540 bp, 4 predicted proteins | sample 712E1DmetaG_FD_121300 | JGI IMG/M metagenome (GOLD analysis project Ga0182027, IMG submission 121300) | Permafrost microbial communities from Stordalen Mire, Sweden - 712E1D metaG (Illumina Assembly) | ecosystem: Environmental > Terrestrial > Soil > Wetlands > Permafrost | place: Sweden... | reverse complement strand
GGCGGGCAGACGGATCATACGCAGCCAGTTAATGTGCAATCCGTAAATGTACAGCCGGGCAATGTACAATCCGGCAATGTACAATCCGGCAATGTACAGCAGGGATATGGACTGCCGGACCTGGAGCAGTCAAGCCCTGCAATTACCTTTGGCAAAACCGTACTGCTGTTTTTGGCCGGTTTTGTTACTATTTCATTGATTTGCACTGCAATGTTGTTTGTGATCAATTTGATCAAGACCCCAAAACAGAGCTATATGCTTTCTGAATTGCAGAGTGCGGCGGCATCCTTCGACAGTGTAAAAAAAGCGTATGACGATATCTCGCATAGTTTTGGATTATCGCAAACCGCTCCATATGAAGACAAATGGGAGTTTTCCATCAACACACCTCCTGATTCCGGCTCCGGCTCCGGTTTTGATTCCGGTTTTAATTCAAGCGCAAACTCCGACTTCGGAGCTGGCGCCGACCCTTTTGCACAAATCGAAAAACTCATTCAAAATATCAAAATGACCTCGGACAGTGTTATCGATCCGATGAAAAAGCAAATGGCGGGCGACTTTGTGCTCAGTATAGCCCAAAATCCCTTTTTAAAGGGAAAATACATGAAGGATGGTTCACGGATAGGATTGGCGCTGCCCGATATATATAACAAGTATTTCTTTTTGGATAGATCCGACCTCAACTCCGTTTATAGAAATTTGGGCATATCAGACGACAATCTCCCAAACAAACTTATCGACACACAAGAACTTAAAAACGCCATCAGTATCAGGAAGGCGGACCTTTACGCAGAAGGCCTGACTTATGCAAGGCTTTTTTATAATGGAATAACTGACAAACAGATAACATATAGCAGAAATGCCAATTTCAGTGTGAACGGTGAAAACGTCAAATGCGACCAATATGTAATAACCTTTGACGAAAAGCAGATCAGGGACTTTGTTAAACTGTTCTGCGATAAACTTGCCGGCGACGACAAGCTGTTCGATATCTTTTACGTCAATTTCCTCAATGTCCTGAAGGTGTATGAAGATGCGGGCTATCTGAAATCATCCGCCGGAACAATAGATCTCGCAGCATTGAAAGACGTAGCAAAGGTCAGGGACGGTTTCAGGTCGGGACTCAATGATTTCATTGAGTCTTTTGACAGCACCAAGTTCCCAAATGGTTTGAAAATGACGGTGTGGGTCAGGGATACGAGGGATCTGGCCGGCCTTCTGCATATGAATTCCCAGGTGATAGGCAGGGAGATCGATTTCACCGGGCAGGATGCGCCTGTGCAGGATGCATCTACGCAGGACGGAGCCGCGAAGGACGGGGCTGTCCGGACAGAGTTCATGTCCAAATTTGGCAATATCTCCGGCGTTGACAGTAAAAACTCCATTTTTCAGTTGAAGCTCAGTTTCCAAGTAGATGGCAAGGCTGTCGGCAATATGGATCTGACAGCAAAAGTACAGTCGGCGTTCGACAAAGCTCAAAATGCTGAAAAAGGTAAAAGCACCATTGACCTGACGCTGCCGTCAGACCGGTTGAATGCAAGTACGGACTTTAAAATATCAAGGGATGCGTCAACGGGCAATAGAAGCGGCAGCTATGATTTCACTGTGACGGACAGCGGCGCTGATAATACCGCGATCATAAATACATCCGGAAAACTTATGGTTATCAGTTCGTCCAATAAAAAGGACAAGTCAACCTCGAAAGAATATGATCTTAACATCAACAATTTAGATTCCTCGGGTATTCCCAGCATCAATGGGGCGGTTGCGATCGGCATAAAAAATACCGTTACGAGGGGCGTCAAATTTGAAATGCCAGTTGTAGCGGATTTTAACAAGGTTGATCTGAATAATGCCAGTAAACATGAATTTGATGATGCAATACAGCAGTTGGTCAGTGCGATACAGAATTACCTTGCCAACAATCAGACCCTGTTCGGTAAATTCATAGGCTGAGTAATGCTGCAGGACCTGAGATTGTCATCTGCGATGTGTTTGTGTTACATTTGGTTTGTGATGTGTGTTATATTTATAGAAAGAACAAAAGTATAATATAGAGTGTCAAAAGAAAAATAGGCAGCGGGAAAATAATAGAGGGCAAAAATGGGGGAAGAAAAGATTATCGCCGGCAAACGTGCGGGCAGTTTTGCCAGCCGCGTATTAAAAAAAGGGTTGACGCTGGTGCCGGTATTGTTTTACGAGTATTACAGGAGAACGAATCTTTCAATATATTTAGAACCGATAGTTTTCACAAAAGCAGACAACTTTTCTCACAAATCGCATTCAATCGAATGGTGGTATTTTACCGGTATATTGAACAGCACCATGCATAAGCACCCGCTTGGATTTGAAGTGACATTTTTCAGGATCGCGGCATTAGGCGAAGGGCGCATTCTGCATACTGCCGTGACCGATGTTGAAAATGGCGCCTTCCACAACCGAAGCCTGAATGTCGCATTCTATCCCACATTGCTGGATCATCGGGACTCCCGCCATGTGAATTCCATATTTGGCAACTACCTGTATTATGATCAGGCGCAGAATAAATTTCACATAAATACAAGGATACGAGACCTGACGGTAAATCTCGAGATGGGTTCCGGCGATATTATGTGCCAGGGAAACAGGGGGGTGCTGGACGACAGCTATCTGGACGGAAGCTCGTATTACTTTTCACTTCCCAATCTAGTGACAACGGGCCGCATTTCCTACGGCGGCAATACTTACGACGTAAATGGTATGACCTGGCACGACCACCAGTGGGGCAATTTCCGTTTGAGGGAGATAGCCTGGGAGTGGTTTTCCCTGAGGTTCGACGAGCAGGAACTCTATATCATGGTCTTTGTTTTCAAGAAGGCCGGCGGTGTCATTTATTCGGGAAACATAATGCACCATTCCATGACTCAGCCGATCAACGACATTGAAGTGTTGTCAAACGACGGAATAATGGTCTGCAACGGCTTCAGATACCCATCTTCGTGGAATATGCGCATTATTGTCGGAAACCGACGCATTGAATGCAGGATAATTCCCCTTGTCAAAGACCAGAGCATAAATTCGGTAATTACACCATCCTATTGGGAAGGGATATGCAGCGTTCAGGCAGTGTTTCCCTCCGGCGCGAATATATGCGGCAGTGAATTCCTTCCAGGGACTGTCCTGAATGGATATGCCTATACGGAGGTCACTGCCGACGAATAATCGGCCAAATTGCATAAATTGGCAAATTCATGTATAAAGTGATGCGAATAAAGTGTAAAATGGAATTTGAAATTGAGTATTGGAGGAGACGGAATATGACGGAACAGATAAAAGGAAAATTAAATTGGATCTCTGCGGTGATAATTGCTGTCGCGTTGCTGGGGGCGTCCTATATAGCGGCAAACGGATTTATAAAGACCCGTGTGCAGCCCAATACTATTACTGTGACGGGTTCAGCCAAAAAGCAGATCAAATCCGACTATGTTACATGGAAGGGCAGTTTCAGCACACAGGCGGTAAAGCTTGCAGACGCTTACAGCGCTCTTGAAAGCAACCTTGCAAAAGTAAAAGCCTATCTCAGTTCCAAAGGGCTCACCGATAGCGATTACACTATTTCGTCGGTAATGATCCAGGTGAATTACCAGATACTCGGCAACGGGATGTATTCCAGCAACATTGAGAGCTACAGGCTGACACGCGATGTTGACATTAAATCGGGAGACATCGACAAGATCACGACGATATCCAGGGAATCCACGCAGATGATACAGGATGGCGTGCAATTTCAATCTATGCCGCCGGAATATTTTTATACAAAGATAGCCGACCTTAAAATAGATATGCTTGGTATGGCAACTGCCGACGCCAGGAACAGGGCTGAGAAAATAGCAGAAAATGCCGGCTCCAAACTTGGCAGCCTTAAAAATGCCAAGATGGGCGTTTTCCAGATAACTCCGATCAATTCCAACGATGTTTCTGATTACGGCATCAATGATACGTCATCGATTGATAAAGAGATAATGGCTGTTGTAAATTGCGTATTTGAAACCGGTCAATGATTTTGACATTTTAAATGTGCGAATGATAAGGAGCGGGGAATATTTATGGGCTTTTTTACCCGGTTTTCATTAAAAAATGCTTCGGCAGTTGTGATTTTATGCGTTTTGATCATATTCGCCGGAATATATTCCTCACTTCAATTAAAGCAGGAAGAGATGCCGAATATCAGCATACCTGTGATAGGCATAATCACAGTTTACCCCGGCGCCGCTCCCGAAGACGTCCGCAATAAGATCAGCAATCCTATCGAAGACGCATTATCAAGCGTATCTGAGATCCAGACGGTCAATACGACCTCATCCGAAAGTGTTTCTGCAGTAATCGCCCAGTTTGATTATTCGGCGAAGATGGACGATATGGCAAAGAAGATAGAGGACGCCTTGAAAACAGTGTCGCTTCCCGCTGAGGCTGCTGCGCCAAAGGTCATGCGCATCGATTTTGGTTCTTTTCCGGTGCTGAATGTCAGTGTGTCAAACAATCAGCTTTCTTATGAAGATCTCGATAAAAAGGTGAGGGATATAGTAGTTCCTGCACTCTCCGGCGTCAGTGGCGTAGGGCAGGTTCAGATAATGAGCGGCGCCTCCCAGGCCGTATATATAAAGCTTCTGCCGGATAAATTGAAGGAAAATAATCTTACCCTTCAGACGGTCACACAGCTTTTACAGGCAAACAACGTTTCTTTCCCTGCAGGGTCCGTGACCCTGAATAATTTCACAGAACCGATAAGGATATCCAGCAATTTCTCTTCCCTGGATGAATTGAAGCAATTGCGCCTTCCGGTGATGCCCGACGTGCAGAAGTCGACACAGTCCATTTTTACTCAGGTGGAAGGCGGCATGTCGACACTCGGAGAGACAGCAGGCAAGTTGGGCCAGGGAATATCCGATCTGAGTCAGGCCGTAAATGGCGAGATCCAGCTGCTGTCCACGATACAGGACCTGCAGGCGCAGCTGTTCGGCGCTCAGATGACGCTCTCTGAATCATCGCTCGTGCTGAAGGATCCAACTTCTACTGATGAGCAGAAGTCTACTGCAAAGCTGACGATACAGCAGCTCACACCGAAGATACCCATATTTCAGGCGGCAATTGGACAAGCCCAGGCTAAACTGAAAGAAGTACAAGCCAAGGTGCAATCTCAGACGTCGGCAGGTCAGACTGCCGCAACTGCGAATGGGGCGGCGGCCGGACAGACATCCGGTACGCCTTCGAGTACTGCAGGCTCGGGAACAGCATCTGCTCCCGGCGCATCGCTGTCAGCTTTGAACACCGTTGCTCTTGGCGATATTGCAGAGGTGACCGTCGGCACCGGCCAGGCAACCTCTTATAGCCGTACGAACGGAAGCCCCAGCGTTATAATACAGATATTAAAAAATCAGGATGCAAATACAGTCAATGTCTCTCGTGACGTTCTCAATAAATTCGACTCAATAAAAAGCGCCCTGCCTGCGAATACCAAAATAGACACCCTGCTCAATCAGGCGGACAGCATCACCGAATCAGTGCATGGGCTGCTCAATGAAGGATTGCTCGGCGCGCTTTTTGCATTTCTTGTAATACTCTTCTTCCTGAGAAATTTCAGGACGACGATCATTGCATCGATATCCATACCACTTTCGATCTTCATCACTCTGGCTATACTGAACCAGCTGAACATCACGCTCAATATAGTAACACTTGGCGCATTATCGGTGGCGGTCGGGCGAATAGTCGACGACTCCATCGTTGTAATAGAAAACACATACAGACACCTTCAATCCGGCCATGTCAGGGATGATTCGCTGGTGTTGCTGGGTACCAGGGAAGTGGCCTCCGCAATTACCTCATCTACTTTTACAACTGTTGCGGTGTTTCTGCCCATGGTATTTGTCGGCGGTATTGCGGGGCTGATATTCAAACCGTTTGCACTTACCGTGACAATAGCGCTGCTGTCATCATTGCTCGTAGCGATGACTGTTATTCCGCTGCTTTCAAAGCTCCTCCTGCTCAGAGAGCGCAAGCCAAAGGCGAATGCCCGGACAGGCGCCAAAACAGCTGCCAAAACAGCTGCGGACGCAAATGGTTCGAGGTTCCATGAGGGCCGGCTTATGCGCCGTTATCAGGGGCTGCTGGTATGGTCGCTCAACCACAAGCTTCCGGTCCTCATTATAGCGGTAGTGCTGTTTGCGGCAAGCATGTTTTTGTTCAAACTGGTAGGCACCAGCTTCATGCCTGAAGAGAAAGAAAAGTATGTCAGTATCAATATGACCTACCCATCGGGTACTGATGTCGACGTTATAAATAAAAAGGCTCTGGATATAGAAAAAGTCCTTGATTCCGAAAAAGGGATCCTTTTATACCAGGCGACTATAGGATCGCCCGATTCCAGCGATATCTCCTCGCGGCTTTCGGCGAAGGGCGACGGGAGCTACCTTATAAGACTGAATGATGATGCTGATGTGGATCAGCTGGTCCTTGATCTGAGAGGGAGGATAAAACCCGATCCCGGCACCCAGATAACGGTCAACCAGACAAACGTGAGCAGCACAAGCGGGGGAGGCGGGTTGAACAACCTTGAGCTCAGTATCAATGGCGACGACTTTGAAAAGGTGAAGGCTACAGCGTCCCAACTTACGATAGATCTTCAATCTGTAAAAGGACTTGAAAATATATCAAACAACCTCGTAAATTCAAAACCTGAGATCGAGATAAATGTGGATCAGGCAAAAGCCGCATCATATGGCCTTTCTGCCGCCCAGGCCGGACTTGCTGTAAGAGAACTGCTTAATGACAATTCAGTGACCAGCGTTACGGTAGACAATAAATCCATGGATGTATTGATTGGCTTGAAGATGCCGTCGGTCAACGGGATCAGCGACATCGGCAATATTCTGATCCAATCGCCTCTTGGCGCGCAGATCAAGGTGTCTGATATTGCGAAAGTGAAAGAAGCCTCAGGTCCTGTAAGCCTTTTTGACATTAACGGCAAGGAATCCGCCAGGGTCACTGCAAGGATAACCGAAAAAAATACCGGAGCTGTTTCTTCAGACGTGCAAAAACTGGTCAATAAGATGAATATACCTGCGGGTGTTGAGGTCAATCTTGGCGGTGTGACCGAAATGATGAGCTCCACTTTCAGGGATCTTGCATATGCCATGATCGCCGCGATCTTCGTAGTGTTTTTCGTAATGCTGATAGCGCTCGGCCAAACGATAGCGCCGCTTGCAATACTTTTTTCATTGCCGCTGGCGGTAATAGGAGGCCTTTTCGCCCTTTTCATCACAGGGCTGTCGCTTGACCTGCCTTCCATGATCGGCGCGCTCATGCTCATCGGTATTGTTGTGACAAATGCGATCGTCCTTGTGGACAGGGTGCAGCAGAGGCGAAAAGAAGGCATGCCATTAAGGGAGGCCCTTATGGAAGCCGGCAAGATCCGCATGAGGCCGATACTGATGACGGCCGTTGCGACTATTGCAGCGCTGATGCCGCTTGCGCTGGGTTTTGCGAAAGGTTCGGTAATGTCGCAGTCGCTCGCGGTAATAGTGATCGGCGGTCTCACTACATCGACATTCCTGACGCTTATTATCGTACCTGTTGCATATGAAATGCTTGAGTGGCTTAAATCGAAGATAATGCGCACAAATACGCCGTCTAATATTGTGGGGTAGTGTATAATAGATATATAGTCGAAGATAAACGCTATCGATTGAGGATTGATATCTATGCCGCGCAAACGTCGTAAAAAGAGGACCATTTCATCTTTAACAGTTGTACTCTTCATTATACTTGCAGCTGTGGTATTCCTGGCTGTATGTACTGTTCCTGATAATGGGGGGTTCACTAAATATTTCGTGAGCATCGTACAGGGACTGGAGCATGCTCAGACCACGACAGCTCCTGCTGCGCCGTCAACTGCAGCTGCAGCGTCTGCTTCAGATGACACTTCATCGGCAACTGCGGCTGTGACCGATGCCGCATCTCAAACTACCCAGACAACTACTCAGACGACTACCCAGACAACGACCCAGGCAACTACTAAGGCAACTACTCAGACGACTGCCAGGAAAACTGCCCAGGCAACTACCCAGGCAACTACCCAGGCAACTACCCAGGCAACGACCGGTACCGCTGATTCCGGCAAACCGGAGCTGCAATTCTCGTCAAAGGAAGTCAATCCCGGCGATTATATCGTTATATATGCAGCCAATATCAAAAAGACCGCTGTCATTTCTGTCAGTTCAAAACTGGCTGCGACCCAGCCAGCCTTTTTTGATTATAAAGATGGAAAGATAACGATATTCGCCGTCAGTTATTTTACCACCCCGGGGACTTATGACTTCCGCGTTACCGTCAAAGATGGCGGCAGTGTCCTCATCGATTCAAAAAACAGTATAAGCATATTAAATAAGAAATTTGAGACTCAATATATGACGGCTTCAAAAGAGCTTATGGCAAAAAGAAGCGATGCCGCCGTCAACCACGACCTTGAATACACCGGCAGGGCCAAATCCGTCACATCGCCTGTGCCTTTGTGGAGCGGGACATTTATCATGCCTGTCGATAGAAAAGTAACGACATCTTTCGGTTTGATAAGGTATATAAATGGTGTGGAATCGGAACGGCACTCAGGGTATGATATCTCCGCGCCGTCAGGCACCGATGTGTTCGCCGCCAACAGCGGCCGCGTCAACCTTGCGATGACTCTTATCGAGACGGGCAACACTGTCATTATCGACCATGGTATGAAGCTTTTCAGCTCCTATTGCCATATGAGCAAGATACTTGTAAAGGAAGGGCAGATGGTCCAAAAGGGGCAACTGATCGGAAGGTAGGCTCCACAGGTTTTTCGACCGGTCCGCATCTTCATTGGGCCATAAGTATTTACAGGACTTACATGGATCCTGCGCTGTTTTTGAAGACAGACCCGTTCAAATTTATCAATTGAGCTTTAAAGGAGTTGTGTTATGAGTTTTAAAAGGGCCGTACATATTGTTTTTATTGCAATGGTTATTACTGCAATGCTTGCAAGCTCAGGATGCTCCAATATTAAAGGCAGCCAGACAACTACTGCTGCCGTGACCGGCCAGACAGAAAGCACACAGAGTGCGACGACCCAGGCGGTGACGACTCAGGTGGCAACTACACAAGCTGCAACGACTCAGGCGGCAACTACACTTGCTCCGACTGTTTCCGGCAATGGAACGCAAAACGGCAATACCGGCGTCCCCGGGCCCGGCGGGAAGCTGCTTTTTAAAGGTGTGGGCGGCACTGTAGAATATACGGGCGGATCAAAACCGGTGATAAAATTCATTCGCGATTCCGACCAATCAGTCACCGTAGTATGCGACGACATGCCATCCCGGCCGGTGCTGTCCCCCGACGGGAAGACGCTGGCCTATCTTGCCCCATACCAATTTGAGGTTTTGAGCGATATAAAATTCTTTGACCTCCAGACCGGGACAAATAGTACTGCTGTAAGCCAGGCGGATATGAAGAAAATACAGGACGTAAGGAAGGATAATACTGCCAAAAGCCTGATGTGGCTTGATGACAGGTATCTCGTCGCAATAGTGCAGTACGGTTTTGGAACGGTGATAAAGGGCGGGGATCTTTTTGTATATGATATGGCTGATAAATCGCTCCGTCCGCTCACAAAACTCTATGAGAGGGAGGAGATAACCGGCATGAGCCTTGGTTCGAAATATTTGAATTTAGATACTATAGAATTCACTGACGAAAACATGAATGATTTCAGCAAATTCAAGAAATTCGCACCGATCGGGGATATTTACAGTTCAATTGTCAATTACCGGCTCGCCGGCTTTTATGATGAAGACAACCTCGCCGGGTATGAATCCTATCTGGCCCATATTGCCGATATCAAGTTTGACCCCGGCAAGGCCTTCCAGCAGGCCAGCGCGGATCTTGACGGCGACGGCAAGGCTGATTCAGTTAAATTGCAGTTTACAGATGATACCGCCAGTGAATTCGTACTTACAGTAAACGATCAGAAAATCACCGGTTCGGGTGAGAATATCGAAAACAAGATCAATATCGTCGATATTGACACCTCCGATAAATACAAGGAGATTGCAATTCAGGAAGACGGCCCTAGTGACGACTATCTGACGCATTTTTATTTCTATGACGGCAATAAGCTGCAGCTTATCGGGCTGATCGACGGCCTGTGCGCCGACAAGGCCCATACCGCAGGCAACGGAACCGTTGTTGCTGATGAAAGGGCTTTCATGCTGCAGACATGGTTTTATGCTAAAAACTACAAGCTTGATCCCAATCATCAATTAAGAGGCGTAAAGGCTGAATTTTATCCTGTGCTTTATGCGAAACAGACTCTGAAAGTACAGAAGCAGATGCACCTTTATACTGCGCCATTGGATGGAGCCTCTGCTGCGGCAGTGCTGAAACCCGGCGACAGCATAACTCTGCTTGGGTGCGATTCCATAGAATGGTGCTATGCGCAGACCGCTTCGGGCATAAAGGGCTGGTTTGCCGTAGATATGCT
>Ga0182027_10015346_pt1 | contig 10540 bp, 8 predicted proteins | sample 712E1DmetaG_FD_121300 | JGI IMG/M metagenome (GOLD analysis project Ga0182027, IMG submission 121300) | Permafrost microbial communities from Stordalen Mire, Sweden - 712E1D metaG (Illumina Assembly) | ecosystem: Environmental > Terrestrial > Soil > Wetlands > Permafrost | place: Sweden... | reverse complement strand
ATTCGCAAGTCCCGCCCCTAGACTTGTATTGATGTTGCTAATTGCATTGGCAGCAGGCTGAGCATAACTTGCTATCTGCTCCTGCATTCCATAGGCCTGTTTTTGCTGGTTGAGTTGGTCCTCAAAAGTCTGTTGCGCATTCTCCATGCCAATCTTCTGCTGGCCGGCATATTGGTTATACGCCTGGTTCTGAACTTCCTGACCCATGCCCTGTTGCTTCATGTAATTGCTGAACATGTTCTGATAGTCCTGGGCCGCGAGCCCAGTTCCATACTGTTGCATCGCCTTTAGTGTTGCACCAGAAAGTGCCCCGCCCCCGGCCGCGGCCGAGTTCTGAATACTATTCAGGCCTTGCTGAAGTTGAAATTGATATCCGGGAGACTGTTGCATATTAAAGTTCTGCAACTGATACTGAGACGGCAACCCGCCATTGGCGCCTTGATTGAAGCCCGTACCCAAATTCGAGCCGGGTATGTTCAAGCCATTTTGTGATCCTTGTGCACTATAGGCATAAGGATTAGTGTTATATTTTCCCGAGGCTACGTTGCTCGCCAGCGTGTTCATGCCCTGGGAGCCTATCCCGTAAATCTGCTGTTGCGGAGCAAGAGCCTGCGTGGCCTGGGTCTGTAGAGCATTTCGGGCATTGCTCTGGGCTTCCTGCATATCTTGCGAGGCCGCATTACCTGTTAGACCACCAACAATGGCCCCACCCACGGCCCCGATCGCAGTCCCCCATCCTGGGAGGATAGATGTTCCTAAGGCAGCTCCACTCGCCCCCCCGCTTAACGCTCCACTTCCTGATGCCATAATATATTCCTTTGTTATTTTTCAGCCGTGATATCGGCTACCGCCGATATAAGTACCACTTTATTAGGGTCTGAAACAGTTATTCGAAAGACCCGGTCCCGGGAATTACCCAACCGAGTGAATTTTAAACGTTCCCTATAAGCTCCTGCTTTGCCTAATTTTTTCCATATCTCATTCTTAAAAGTAAACCCACCATCATCACTGTAAGATAGCATGGCCTGCGGATCATAGGACTGGTCAGTGGGGGACACAGGATTGGGATTGCCGACACCTCGCTCGAAGTCCACTTCCACCGTATTAAAGAAAAGCCTTTTCCTGTCCTGATGGACGTGCGACCCCGTCCGGACTCTTCTTACTATTTCTCCATTGTCCAAGTAATAACTATCATCGAGAATATATACGTTACCGTTTCTATAGTCCCCACAGTAAACTTTATCAAGAAAGAAAACATAAGAATTCGCATAGTGCCTGTCCATGACCCCGGTGTTCTGGTTCCATGCACCTCGCTCGTGCCACATCCCTATTTGGTTCGATACGGCTAAGTTTGCATCGTATACCAATGTTCTATTTCCGTTGATAAATGATAAAATATAAAACTGATGCCCTGATTGCGTATAGGTGTAACCTATAGCGTCTTTTATGTCCGGCAAACCCTCGGTAATGAAATCTATAGAAGTTGTGGAACATTTTATCGGTGAATAATTTTGAGTCAACCATACTTGCCCGTGGCCCTGGGTCGAGCTCCCCAGCCAAAAAAGATATTGACCATTTGATACTACACTGTTGGGAGCAATGGTCCCATTCGAGGTCACCCCTCCGTGTATCAAGGAGAAGGCCCCGGCCGTGGGTATTGCTGAACTGCTGTAACTGATAGAGCTGCTCCCTGAGTCTTTCCATACTTCGATGGACTGAGTCCCTATGATCCATAAATCACCGTTCAGCGAAGCTAAAGCGGAGATGTTGTCGGGGAGCGTTTCAGCGGAAGAATAGTTCAGAGGGTCCCAATGAAAACCATCATACAGGTTGCTCCAGTAAAATCTCTGGCTATTGAGCTCGTTAACTATAAACTTTCCCCCAAGAAAGCAGACATGTGTGCATTGGGGAAAGTACCCATACTGGGGCTCCGTGTATCCGGTCATTATCGTGGGAAAATATCCACCCGTGATCTTGGCCAGTGTATTAGTTGTCAGATTGAACATGTATCCGTTAAAGCCATCGACAAACATCATCCCAAGGCCCTGGTACTCCCCCGTGGGGTTGCCATTGGCATCTAAAATGGGCTGGTCGACGCCTATCCCATTGTCCGCAAAATTGACCCGGGTATTTCCGCTGTCTTCGATTGTTCCCCACTCCGTTACTTTCCCGTACTGGCTCACCTCGTAGAGTTTGTTCCCCGCCACGTAGAACATGCGGTTGTTGCTCGTGACAAAGGAACCCCGAACCGCCTTATTATTAGGCAAAGTGCAAAAAAGACGAAGACCGGGCGTGGAGTACAGGACCAATTCCGCCTTCTGCCGATCAGGGAACTGGTGGCTAGGCCAGTCCACAACTGTCCTGGCCAGTTCCGGATAGAAGTTTATGCACTCTTGGGCATTCACCGCACGAGAGCGACTTTCGTACATAGGTCCACAAAATCCAAGATCAGGCATTACCACACCCTATCGCTAAAAATGTTATACCAGGGATTTCCGCGTGTAAGTAAGGCTGAATCGGTGGCCATGATATCCGGCTGATAATTCGAATCCCTTAAAGCACTTAGGGCCTTTGTGGCCATGGCCTCAAGGTTTGGAACATCTTTACCGAATTCAGGGGCCATCTTTACTGCCAGAGAAAGACTCAGTGCATCTTTATATCCAGGAGGCAAACAGACCACGTCCTGGAGGGACGTGAATTTCGTGAATTGATGCCACTGAGATATATTGATTTTATACGCTTTTGTCGGATTCGGCCATATATTCAGAGTTCCATTAGGCCATGAGTGCTCATAGTAAAAGAAGCGAGGATAGGAACTCGTTACAGCTTTCTGAAAAATCTGATTCCACCGGTCAGATGTGACCGATTGTAAATCCCAATCGTTATTGTAGCCCGGTGTAGTATCCCTAATAAAGCAAGAAGTTATCTTAATCGGAGTCATGGTCACAAAATCACAGACCAAGGGATCAGGGCCTATAATGTATGTTTGCTTATTGGCTACTGTAGGGAATAATTGGTTTTCTATATAATAACAAAAAGTTTTGTTAACCGTCCACTCTTCAAGCATCCAGTTCAATACCTGTAGAAAGTCTGTCGACTGCTGGGCTTCAGGAGTCTCAGTCGCGCCGATTACTTGAATCAAACGCATTGCCCTTTTTATGATGTCAATAACATGGGTTTTCGGCAGAATTGTTCCATCATTACATGTCTCGGGAATAACAACTTCGAAATTTGCGGTTCCTATGAGCCCAGTCGTGGCCTCGATCGCGGTAACTATGTAGTTCCCCTGGACATCGGCCTGGGCCGTGAGCAAACCGGTTGTGCTTATAGTACCCCCGCCATTTATGGACCAAGTATAACTATAAATAGTTTGATTGGCCATGGGATTTCCCTGCTGGTCGAGCATAGTGGCAATGAATTGCTGAGTCGTATTATTAGCAACCTCAGCATTCTGAGGCGTGACTAAAACAGACGTGGCTACAGGAAGAACATCCTTGTAGTAACTTTGGCCATATGTAGTGTTTCTGCCGTAAGGCATAATAACTAGTCCTCCATTAAATTATCTTTTAATATCTTCACATATTAATGTATTATAAGGTAAGCTATGATTAAAGCTCACCCTAAACGTGTTCAGCTCGATTGCACAAATCAATATAGACTTTGTACCCGGCCTTTCGAACATCTTGGCAGAATGAAACATCTTCCGTGCATATATCCGCCTGATCTCCGACACGGAGGATGTTATTTCTCCACCACGGATACTCCATTGATTCGAAAACTTTAGCTTTGATGAGCATACATCCTGCTCCACACCACAAACATTCTCGAAGCCCTTTGTCTATTGTCTTGAACCAGTCCTCCCGGCAATAACGGGCCGTTGTCGGGGCCCCCACTATATAATTATCTTGCTCACGAGTCGGATAAGCGGCCCCTATAACGTCCTTATCTGCTTCAATCAATCTTTTGATTATTTCTGGAGAAAATGCATTATCGTCATCCATACTGAGATAATAATCATAAGGAAGTTTTTGTTGAATCGGAGCAATGGAATTTTTCGGTTCGGCCATGGAAGCTATGTTGCGGCCACGTACGCAGTGAGTACCTGTAACAATAAAAACTTGGAAATCTATCTTGCTTTTATCATATGCTTTTAGCGCGTCGATAGTTTCATCAGTTTTTTTTGGCCTTGGGTTTCTAACCGAAGGAATCCCAACTCTGACAATCATCCACGCTCCTTAGATTGGGTATCTTATCATCCCGTACGCTTGTCGACCCGTGGCTTTGTTCGTCCACGAAGTACCAAAAGATCCGCCCGAACCGCTATATAACGTAACAATCGGACTACCAAAGCCTATGCTTGCATAGCATTGTACGTTTGTATTATCATCAAGGGCCGCGGTCCCGGGTTCCGTAATTACAGATGGCGCCGAGGCCGAGCACGCGACCGGACAAGTGAAGCCAAAAGAAGTTCCCTGTCCCGTCCCTGTCAGGTGGTAATAAACGTCGATATCGGAACCGTGTCTTTTGTAAAACAAGGCAGAAGATGCAGTCGAAGTTAATCCTACAACGCCGGCATTTGCAAGCCAGTTTACGATCGTACTGTCGGTAAGTACATTGAACCCGTTAAAAGTTAGAGCCGAGCCCGTAACCGCAACGTTTCCACCAGAAATATTTACCGCGGTAGGACCCTGTATCCCAACCGAACCGCCAGACGCCGAGCAATCAACCGAGTAACCATTAAGCCAAAGTGTGTCGGAGCCAGTAATGGCGCTTATCTTGACTTTGCCGGCTGAATCACCGCTTATTTGTACTTCGTGCGGAGACCCGTTAAGATCTGGAGGAGATATATTCAGTGCATCATAATTTGAAGGAGTTAAAGTTACGGAGCCCACTGCTCCAGTAATGTTCAAAGTCTGAGAATTTACTCCGACCGCGACGTTGGACGGGGAATTTATCGCACAGGCGCCCGAACTTGCATTAAGGGCAACTCTATTACCTTCTAAAGATAAAAGATCTGAGCCTGTCTGTGCAACAACGTGAATTATGCCGTTTGAATCCCCAGAAATTGTGAGCTGATGTGAGGCATCGTTTGAATCAGAAACTAATAGGGAAAGTGTAGCACTGTCTATGTTCAATGCATTCCCTGTTTCCATATAAAGAGTATCGGAGTCCCCAGTCATGTCCAAGAATTGTGGCCCCCCAACATTCATGTTAATAGAACTGCCACTCATTGAAACCACATTAGGCGTAATTATGGACACTACTCCCGCACTGGCATTAAAATTCATATCTAAAGCTTGTATGTTTAAACCATCGGGAGCATTACTGCCATTTTTTGCCGTGATTTTAACAAAATTGTTAGAGTCACCAGAAATTATGAGTTGATGGGTACTGTCTGAATTTGTATCCTTAGTCCTTAAAGATATTCCCGTTCCAGTGTTATAGGATTCAGCGACCACATTTCCTGAAGGGTCAGAGTATACCGCTGGTATTACATTCACGTCACCATTTCCGTTTACCCCCGCGGCACCTTTAGATTGGGTAATAAATGACATATAAGACCCGGAGCTATCAGATCTTTTTTGCCCATCAATCGTTCCTACACAAAGAGTTTGCTCAATGTCGGAAAAATGTCCAATCTCGGTCGAGTCCCAAGGTTCGACAGAATTTGCATCATTGGAATAAAAACCAAGCGGGCTTGTAAACGGCATATATTTCTCCTTTAAACCGACATATCCGGTGAAATAAGCTTATTGCCGGATATTGTTTTCTTCGGTTCTGGTTGTATATCAGAAAACATTAGTTTTGTTTTTTCCTCATACCTGGCCAAGCAGGCCTCCGCCCCATTATCAATGGGCGGTTTTATCTCAATTACATCAGCTAATTGCTTCGGGCCTATCCGTTTTCTTGGCCTCATATCCGATGCCCGGATCTTGACATTAGTAGGCGGATCGAACTCGATAACGGGCTCATCGGCCTTGCGGATCTTGTCTTCTTCTTCCCGCGAATGAGCGGTTTTCCAGCCGCCTTCCCGCAGGTAAATACATTTCGGATACTCTGTTCCCATAATTCTTTTCCTTTTGAGAGGGATTTAATCCAGGCCAGGCCGAGCCTTGTAACCCTCTCAAAGGATACAAGAGCAAGGCCCAGACCGGGATTGTTAAAATTAACCGAGAATTCCTTTATTGTGCAATGCAGTTATGATGCTATTAATAGCACCGTAAGCTACGGCTGTACCATCCGTGCCAATATTAATGGCAGTAATGGCATTAGCCTGTGCGCAAGAAAGTCCATGAAAACCGACCAGAGAGGTCGACGTCTGCCCAAGAGTATTGCCTGAGGGGCAATCACCCATAACCAGTTGGGTTGAATCTCCACCGTAAGCCATGATTAAATCCTTTGAAAAAGTAAAAGGAGGGCGGATACCCGCCCTCCGAGTCGTTTACGCACCCAACACGCGGCATGCGAGTTGAGGATACAGCGGAACCCATCCGTAGAGCACATCAAGACGAGCCACGATATTATCGTTATTTATATCGTATTGACGGACTAAACGAACGCTGATACCATCCCACACTTCCCGAGCAGCCATATCCACACCCTTCGGAAGCACAAGATCGGCCGTGGCCAACGCAAATGCATCTTTGTGGTAGATAAGGTTGTTGCTATAGGCAGTTGAGGCAGTCCCAATGAAAGTCAGGGCGGCTCCGTTATCCGGAGAAGCCGTAACCGTCTGGGTTGCACCACTGGTGATGATGGAAGGAGAAATCGTCAGAGTTGCTGTTCCACCAGCTGCTGTAGTAGCTGATGTAACAACGAACTGCTGAGCAGTTCCCGTGTCCGCTTTTGTTTCCTGGTTGACCGTGTTAACGGCTGTTCCAGAAGAGAAATAAAACACGTCGCCAGCAACAAAAGTATGACCCGATGTTGCATAGATCGCAAGAGAGCTTCCCGTTTGTGAACCGGTCGAAGCAGAGGCGTCGCCAGTCGCAAGACGTGACCCAACCGTGAGACGAGGAATGTTCTGGAAAACCTTAAAGTCCAAACCAAGAGCGTTTCCGATTGTTCCTTTTTCGTACTGTTCCGAAAGCACGGATTGAGGATTAAACAAACCGGAAAGTCCGGCAACACCAGCGGCCTGTGCAAACGGGCTGAGTATGCAATACCGTTCCGATTCAGGAGCGGCATAGTTGCTCAAGTAAGCACTACCATTCAAGAAAACACCAGGGGCCTTTGCGGACGAATTGGTCGAATCCGTACCGGCACCGGGTTGTACTCCTGGAACACCAACCGTGTTGTAGACACTGGTGAAAAGCTGTAACCCATCGTAGTCCATTGTTGAAGCAAGGAGCAAGCCGGCGGGACGAATGTAACGATCGGAGAACTCATCGATCGTCAAGGTTAGATCAGCAGTTGAGAAACGCATGTCGATATGCTTCTGAGTAGAAACAGTCAACGTTACGTAATCTTCCACAGTGTCCTGAACTGAAAGAGCGGGACCTGTCGAAACCGTATAGCGGTTAGGCTTACGGATCCTAAGGGACGGACCTATTTTACCGGAGACCGTCGCTCCGGAATTCGCGAAGCTATCATCATAACTTCTGGTTACCGATGAAGCAAAATGGAGGCTGTTATGCAGCACCCGAAGGGCCTCGCGGGTAATCATTGTGGGGGTCAGAAGAGAATTGCCAGCCATTGGAAACTTCCTTTGTTAAAAATTATTCTTATACCCCCCACCAAAAAACTATAGTGGAGAGCGGTTAATAAACTCTGCCTAAATCACGTCTGGCTTTATTACGGTACTTCACGTAATCTTCCATCGACATGGACTCCGGATTAACGGTAACCGTAACTCCATTGCTAACCACCGATCGGATCGGGGCGGGAGCTCGGGGTCTAACCGGAGCAGGTGCACTTCTCGGATTACTTAATTGAGATTCAATTTTTCCGATTTCAGTGGCAGCTTTTGCAGGATGCATGCCATTAAGCTTTTCCATAATTTCAGGATTCTGAGCCAAGTGAAAACGGATATCCGGACCTATGTCACTCATCATTATCGCATCCGCAATAATCTGATTCTTAATAGGTATATGCGATGCTTCCGCAATAATGTCGTCATAATCCGGGTTCTGCTTTCTCAACTCATTTTCCCTTGTCTGAAAAGCCGTTACAGCCGTATTCTGCTGCGTCGCCTGCTGAACTCGTTGCTGAATCTCAGGTAGTTTCTTCGAGATCTGAAAATCCACCTGTGCCTGAATGTAATCATCGTCACTGGCAAAATTGTCCCGGACCGGTTTCTGCGGTTCCGACGGAGCACCCTCCGTTTGCTTTCCAGACCTCAAAATCTGCGCTTGCAATGCGAGATTTTGTGCTTCAAGCTCGGCCGCCTTATTCATGAACCTGTTCAAGCGCCTTGCATAGTGGTCCTCTTTAGGCTTCTTTTCCTCGGGCTTCGGCTGTTCTTCCGGCGACGGAGGTACGACACCACCATCTGTCGTTGTCGGTTGTTGTTCAGCGGAACCCTCAGGATTCCCTAAAGTCGGTTGCACTACCGGTTCATTCGTTCCCGGAATTTCGAGTGGCTGCTCGGGAATGGTCGGTTCTACATTTGCCTGTTCCATAATAAAACTCCTACGTTATCAACCTCAGGATACCGTCCTGGTCGGCCTGGGCCTTATTGGCCCGAAATCTATATATCCTCCGCATAAGCGGGAATTAAAATCCTTGTTGTGTTCCTTCTTGCACCAAACCACCCTGCTGGACCGCGGACACCGGCGTAGAGGGCACCTGGACCGGCGTCGAAGCTGACTGCTTGGGAAGCGGAGCCTGTCCTATTTGATGCAGCTTTACCGCCGAATCCACATTCGACGAAATGATATTATGCGACTGCCGCACATGCTCTTGCGCCAAAGCATACTTCGCCTTCTCAATTTCAGTCTGGGCCTTGACCTCGGTATCGTGTACCTTGGCCTGTATTTCCATCTGCTTGTCCTTAAGCGCTTTCTGTAAATTACCAATAAGTCCCTGCATCTGAGAATTCTGCTGTTGTAAACCCTGTGCCTGCTGCATGGTCTGCTGATGCGCCTGCATAAGCTTTTGCATGTCCCCGACCACGGCCCGCATCTGCTGCTCCTGCATCTCCTGCGTAGACCCCGCCTCGTCCTGACCTATAACCCCATTCATGTTGGGCTGGGCCTGAATAAACCGCTTCAACCGATCGGCAACCTCGCCACTTAAAGGATTATCGAGCATCCGCATGATAAGATCAGGTGCCACAGTACCAACAAGTGGTATTTGAGGTAAAACCTGGGCCAAGGTCGTAGCCGCTTCAACACGTTTAGTTTCATAGCTGGGTCCTATGTCAATAACTACATCATAATTACCCACTGTCATGTCGTAAACACGCCCATCAGGGCCCGGGTGCTGGGTATTTATGGAAACTATCTTGTCCGTCATGTCCTCGCCCAAACACCTTACCATTCTCTCCCTGTTGTAGAAAATAGGGATTAAATCTATCAAAATCTTGCCCAAAAGGTGATACCCCCGCGCCAGGTTGTCAATAAAGTGAAAATTGGAGATATCACCTTGGCGTTGTCGAGCAATGATGGCTTTTCCCGAAATTTCATTTGACTGTGCACCCAAAGAACTATCGTAAATGCCAGATATTTCCTTCATCTGTTGTGCGGATAAAGTGATTCCCTGAAGGAAAGCGCCCTCGACCTCAACAGAAGGGAGTCTTATGGGCGGAGGAACAGGGGCACCATCGTGAGACAACGGACTATAACGTAAAAAGGGCAAATTCTTTCTGTTAAGCTCTTTCCATTCAGGGAATCGCTCAATTTGACCCGCCGCGGCAAGGAATGGGGACTTGGGCGAATTAGCCACCTTCTCAGTATAGGCGGTGAAGAAGTAATTGTAGGACCTTTGAGGGTCTTTTAAGAAACGGGTAATCGAAATCCAAGTCTTTTTGCCCGTATCGTCCGCGGAAGGTATCTCCGGGCCCATAACCGGTATAATCGGGATGTATTTACCAGGCCAGTCCTCCTGTTCAAGAATTTCATTCTCGGACATCAAGTACCACTTGATGGTTTTCTTTACCGAGTCACGTTCATCAACGATTTCGAGGCCCTTGGGTACTTTCTTCTTGTCATCAATAACCGTTCCGTCGCTCAATTCGTAAATCGTCTTCTTTTCTTGTTCAACATTCCAGTATTCAGCGACAAAGACATAGTCTTTGCCCTCCCAGTTCGCATCTCCTACCGAACTGGAAGCAAAATTTGCCATTTTTGCCTTGGGATGCTTGAGCTTAAACTCATCTTTTGACATCCTGGACCGCACAAAAGCATATTCAGCATCGCTGAAATCAGCATATTTGCACAAATGGACCGGAAAATACACGGAAAAAGGATTCTGTATCCGCTCCAGGTACAATTCCTGGTTAAAACTGTTATCATCGAGATATTCGGAAAGAACACGGAAATAGCCAATCCCACATACGACTTGGTAAAAAGTTGCATCATCTATCGCGGCTTTGGAATTT
>Ga0182027_10015344_pt1 | contig 10540 bp, 9 predicted proteins | sample 712E1DmetaG_FD_121300 | JGI IMG/M metagenome (GOLD analysis project Ga0182027, IMG submission 121300) | Permafrost microbial communities from Stordalen Mire, Sweden - 712E1D metaG (Illumina Assembly) | ecosystem: Environmental > Terrestrial > Soil > Wetlands > Permafrost | place: Sweden... | reverse complement strand
TCTTTAATTTTTTGCACCACCAGCGAGTTGCCGTTTTCCACGCCCTTGGCGCCGTTATCCACAATTGTGTCGTCCAAAATTATATTATCGTCTTTCTGCATATGCATCACGAACTGCGGCAGATAATCGGTGGCGGTCGGTTTAAGATCAATATTAATTTGCTGTTCCTGACCGACCAAAACGGTGTTGGAAAAATCAAAAGCCGGTTCAAATCCCAAATCTTTTACGATAACGGTGGCGGAATCCTGCTTAGTGAATTGGCTAGAAAAATTTTCCGGCGTGTAAAGCATCTGCGCTAAAATAATGCTGGACGCGCCGACTTTATCGATTATTTTTCCCTTCACGATTATTTTGCCGCTGGAGCGCTGGCCAATCATATCAATATTCCAAGTGTCGCTATTGACGCTGGGTGCCGGGTCGGCGCTGGTAAAAATAAAATTGCTCGGATAATTTAATTTGATATTAACGTTTTTTAAGCCGACATATTCTTGATTATTATAAGTGACGGTATAAGTCATGTCTTGTCCGGCCGTGACAGTGGCGGGGGCGGCAATTTGCATATCCACGGCCGTCGAATCGGTTCCCTTGTTATAGAATATATAATAGTAGGCGCCGGCGCCGAGCACGAGAACAATAAAAACAAAAATCAAAATATTGAAAAACCAAAAGACAATCCCCTGCTTGCGGCGAATCTTCATTCGGTTAACGTCAATTTTTTGGCCCTTGTCGTCGCGATAAATTTCCGACAAGCTGTCCTCAATTTCGGTTTCCCGTTTTTCTTCCATTTGATCGCGCAATTTTTCGCGGCGAGCCATTAATTTTTTGGCTAGTGGCGATTTACCCTCGATTGGCTCCTCTTCAACGCGGATTTTTATACCCATAAATTTTAGTATTTAGTATTTCGTATTTGGTATTTGATATTTCGTATATTTTATATTTTATCGATCAAATTTTTGTAAAAATTCCTGACTGCTCATAACTATTTGCCTAATCTCGGGTTTTTCGCCAGTTTCTAAATATTTTTTAAGAACTCGATTATTGTATTGTAGAGCCAAAAATTGGATTGATTCATACTGCTCATCGTCGCGCGGCACGTCTTCAATAACAATATCATCACCAAATATCTGTCTTGTTTTATCTTCAACATCCCTGCCAAACAACCAAGATTTTATAATAATAGTTTTTTCTTTTATCTCCCCATTTTTTATTTTTTCAGCTATTATTCGGTGGCCCTCCAGTCTTTTTTCATTAATATTTTTACCTTCCACATTAGACGGTCTAAGATGCAAAGAAATTGCATCATCATTTTCAATTTTATAAGCAACTACTTCGTTTACATAAATATTGCCGGAATCTTTTTCGTCATCACCGGCTTTATGATTCCATTCTGCTGAAAACAGGTCATAAAGCGGCGGCAGAGAAATTTTTTCCGCAAAATTATTTATAGAAAAATTACCACTCTCTCCTTCTTGCAAAGTTGAATTTACTAATCCTGCCAGACTTGATCTTAAAACATCATTTGATTCATTCCGGTCGTTTTTCAGATTGTCAAACTTAGGCTTATAGAGTTCGCGCATTCTTTCAATAACTATATTACGATTAATTGAACCACTCCCGTGATTTATAAGATCCTGATATATTTCAAATCCACCAGCGAATCTTTGAAACGCGCAATTTGATAATATTTTTTCTCTATTGTTTAAAATTTCAGTATTGTTTTCTGAAAATATTTCTTTAGTCATTTTTTTTAATATTGCGTAAATTCATAATTCTATTCTATCACTGCGGCCCAGTATTTGTCAGCGTCTAAACTACCACTGGTCTGCCAGCCGCTAACTCCGGAAATTAAATCTAATGGATAGCTCCAGTCTATTTTAAAATTATCTGACAAGCTTAGGGCGGAATTAATTGTGGTTGCCACGGCTCCTGGTTGTTTTTGCGCCAACAAACTATAAACCATTAAATTTTTATTCTGGCTTTGCACGTATTTATCAATAATGCCTTGCAGGCCGGTGCTGGTCGCAATTGGCGACGGAGAATTTACCAATTTAAACGGCAACTGATATTTTAAAATCAACGTCACACTTTGGCCAGGATCAACCATACTCCAATTGGCAAAAACGGTTTTGCCACTGTCGGAATAAATCGTGGTGCTCGCGTTCGCGGCATCAACCACAGCATTGTTCCCCTCTTCGGCGGCCACGTCCGAATCAACTACGCCGCGCGACGCATCGGGTGCAGTGAAATATATTGAGTTTGGAGCGTTAAAACCGGTCGCAGCTAAAAGCTGGCTGCCGGCGGGAACATAAATCCTCATCCAATCAACATTGCGCTCGCCGGCAAATAGCGCCGTTGAACTGGCGGTGTTGGCGCGCGTAATTTTTACGGTATCAATAATTGTTCCGTCAGCTTGCACTTCGGCGCGCTGATCAATATTCTCGGTCATAAAACGATCACTTTTTCCGCCGGCAATATTAGTATCAACAACTTCCAAATAATCTTTATCCGTGTCTTTTATTTTTCCCGCCCAATTTCTGGCTTCAACTTCTGATTGCAGGTCACTGTCTTGCAAATAAATTAAAATTTGTTTTTCATTCAGGTCTTGTTGAATACTGGAAAGAATCGCCATAAATTTATCGCGATCAAGACGCTCAGGAATTTGCGCCATTAATTTTTGCATCAACTGGCCGATAACTTTTTTCGGCTTATTTTCCGCCAGGTCATAGGGCAATTTGGCATCGGCTGTTTTTTCCGTTTCAATGGCGGCGCGCATATTTGTCCAAAGATTGTCCGAAGTCATCGTCATCCCGTTAACATCGGTCATATCAATCGGACCGGTGATGGCCAAGAGACGCTGCAAAACCGTGGGCGTAAAAGCAATAATTCCGTCAGTCGTCGGACCGCCGCTATTTTCATAAAACCATTCCATTTTTTGCGCGCTTTTTTCCCAATCCGGCCACCAGTTGGAATCCCAAAAATACCAGCGCGGATTAATCAAAGTCATCGGCTGTGGTGGTATAATATACGCGTTCATCGCGCCTTTGGTGTCATAACTGCCGCCCTGCGGCGCTTCAATATTTTTTATTTTTCCTTGGCCTAAATCCAGCAAAGCATAACTTCCGACAAAACCGCCGGAAGCGCGCATCTCGGCGTTGTCTTCAAAAACCAAGAGATAGCGCTTGTCCATTTTTTCGCCCAAAAATAGATTTAATTTTTGAATCAAGTCGATATTTTTCGACAAAATTAAATCCAAGTCCGAACTTTTTTGCTTTAAAGAAATAAATTGATCGCGATAATTGGCCGGCAAGACATTAACATTTATTTTCGCCACTTCATCATTTAAATTTTTGGCGTCAGCTTCGGCTAAAATTTCATACTGGATAAAATCATTAATTTTATCAGTCAGGGGCTTGTCATTTTTTTCCAAAAGCGCGCTGATGCCAAGCGACAAATTATTGCCCAGGCTGGCGGCGCTGGAGCCGGCGGAAATTATTTCCCGGCTTTCCGCGGCCAATTTTATTTGGTCATTGGGAATAATTTTTCCGATCGTGAAAATCAAACCGCTGACGGCCGACAGGTCGGTGTTTGCCTGCGCGAAACTTTCTTGCGCGGCGCTAAAATTATCACTGGCTTGTTTTAAATTCAAACCGACGGCATCAGCGGCGGCGGCTTGTAAATTATTGACGGCGGAATCGGTGGCGCCCAAAACACGCCCGCGCAAATCGCCGATTCCCGCGCCGTTGAAAAAACTCAAAGCGGCCAAGGGAACGACAAATAAAACCAATAGCAGTCCGAAAGTTAAAAGATGGCGGAAGGGATGAAATTTTTTTCGGTTCATTTCGTCCAGCAACACACGCTGATAAAAATAATCTTCGGTTGTGCGGCCGAGCAATAAATTTTTAATTTCTCGCGGCAAAGACCAAATAGCCTGCCAAAAAACCGAGAAAGCGTTTTCTTCCGGCTCTTCATAGCGCGCGGACGCGGCAATTTTTTCCGGCTGCGAATTTTTTCTCAAATCAATCTTTTTCGATCCTTTGTTTTCCGTTTTTTTAACAGCCGCGGCGACCTTGGCCCATTCCACCTTTTTCTTCCGTTTAGGCAAAAAAGTGATTTTAAAAAGTTTCCAAAACAAGAGCCAAATAAATCTGATGATAAAAAGCGGCAGCCACCAAAGCTTTAAAGCGCGAGTAATAAAATTATAATATTTAAGCAAGGTGTTCTGCTTTTTTTCTTCAGTGATTGCATCTAAATATTCCCGAAACGCTTCCTGCTCAATAAATTCTTCCTTTTTTTCAATATTTTTATAGTGATGCAAAAAATCCACGCGATGTTTTTTTTCTTTCTTAAAAAACAACCCGCCGCCAAAAATAAAAAGACCGCCTCGTTTCTTTTCAGGCTTAATTTCTTCTCTATTTTCCGGCTCGCGCATTCTTTTTAAATCCACCACGCGGCCAGCTTGTTTTTTTTGGATGTCAATCATTTATATAAATTAATCCGAACCTACGAAATACCCAAATACTACGAACAATAAAAATCCGAAACTCTAAACTCTAAATCATAAACAAATTAATAATCTCACATAGTAGATTCTAACACAATTTTATTACCCACCCTCAAATTAGGTAAAACCAAGGCAATAAGAATCAATATATTTCCAAAAAGGGCTGCCGTCGACGGAACCTCTTTATAAATAAATAATCCAAGTAAAACTCCAAATACCAACTCTGAAAGCAAGACAATGCTTCCTTTTTGCATTTCAATAAATTTTAAACCGTAAACAACCAGGGTGGATGCGGCAAAAGAACAAAAGGAAAGTCCAAAATTAGCGGCCCAAGGTATTGAAATAAACGTAAAGCTCAAATGCTCCCCCAATAAGACTGAAACAATCAAATTAATGATTAACGCGCCAAGCCAATTAAAAATGTTCACCTGCAAGGAAGAATAAGTATTGTTTATTTTTTTAATGGAATTAATACTTAAACCGAATAAAGCCCCTGATAAGCCGGAAAATAATATATAGCGAATTTCTCCAATCTTTAGGGCGTCGAAATAAATAAAAAATAACCCCAAAATGGCAACGAAAAGAGAAATTATTTTTATCCGATTTAATTTTTCTTTAAAAAGAACGCCTCCCAATACATAACTTACGACCGTGCTTATGGCATAAAAAGAAAACAACGTAGTTCCAATTGCCAATTTATTGACTGCAATGTAAAAAAGTGGAAGCAACAATCCGGTTGATCCGCCACCCAACAACACCCAAATCCAATCGCTTTTTTTTATTTTTATTAACTTAGTTTTGGTAATGGCGACACATGCAAGGAGAAAAACTAATATTATCGCGGCCCGAGACCATATTTGAAAAAACTGCGGCAGCGAAGTGCCGATTATTCTGGAAAAAACACCGTACAAAGAATAAAGAAATCCGCCAAAAAGTAAAGTAAGAAACCCTTTATAGCTATAATTCTCTGTATTCATAAACACTATTTCCCGACTAAATAAATAAATGTATTTTAATTGTGTCCGCCATCAACAACTAAAACACTGCCGGTGATATAGTTTGCATCTTCGCCGGCTAAAAATAATACGGCTTTCGCAATTTCTTCCGGTTTGGCAAATCTTTTTGAATATATTTTTTTAATTTCTCTATCAATAAATTCTTTTGGCAAATCTTTATTCATGTCGGTATCAACCCAGCCGGGAGCGATTGCATTTACTTGCACAAACGGCGCCAGTTCTTTGGCAAAATCTTTGGTTAAAGTTATAACTCCGGCTTTGGAAGCGTCATAATCAATTGCATCCGGACTAAAACTATTAATCGCGTTTGTGGAAGAAATATTTATAATTTTTCCACTTTTATTTTTCAGCATTTGTTCCGCCGCATATTTGCTGCACAAAAAATTTCCAACCAAATTTACTTCCAAGGTTTTTAAAAATTGCTCAGTTGTCCGTGAAAAAATAGGCGTGTCATAAACAACACCGGCATTGTTGACCAAAATATCAATTCTGCCAAAGGTCTCCACGGCTCGACTAAACATTTTTTTAACTTCATCTTCTTTGGAAACATCACACTCAACAGCAATTGCATCCGAACCGATTTTTTTTATTTCATCAACGACAGACTGTGCTTCGTCTTTTTGCAAAATATAATCTACGATAACCTTGGCACCCTCTTTAGCAAACAACAAGGCGGTGGCCTTTCCAATCCCCCTGCTCGCACCAGTTATTAAAACAATTTTATTCTCAAATTTCATATAAATGTATTTTTCATATCGTCTATTAATTATAATCCGATTATTCTACCAAGTGACCAAAATACGACACCGGCAACACCCCAAATTGGTATTGAAAGCCAACTTGTATAGCCACTGATTGCTAAACGATCGTATTTCCACAATTTTTTATTTAATGTTTTTTCATATACTAATCCGAAAAGATATTCAAAACAAGTTCCGGCAACCATACTGACAACAAACAAGTAAAATATTTTATAATTTACATAGACTGCCAAAAAGGCTATTGATAAAAGCGGCCAAATCATAATTGCAATATATTCACTCCAGCGAAATTTTTTGGTTTTTCTACCATAAAGATAGGCCAAGTAAAAACCAACTAAACAAAAGGCGGTTAAAAAATATCCTAAAAAATTTATTATATTCATAATTCCGAGGCAGCAGTTCCTTCGACAAGCTCAGGACTGGCCGCTAACGCGAGACTGCTGCATGGCAGAAATTTTTTCGTTTAGTAGCGGTTCGTAGTATTCGTGTCTAATTCGTAGTATTCGGATTATATACCCAGGCTTTTATACACCTCTAAAGTCAGCCTCGCGCATTCCCACCAATTATACCTCTTCACTTGTCGGTGTCCTTTTTTAATCAAGACTTCGCGCAATTCCGGATCGTTATATAATTTGTCAATCTTCATAAACATATCCGCCTTGTCGTTCGGATCAAAATATAATGCGGCATCGCCTAAGATTTCCGGCAAGCTGGCGGCGTTGGAACTGGCGACCGGACAGCTTTTGGCCATCGCTTCCAGAGCCGGCAAGCCAAAGCCTTCGTAAAGCGAGGGGAAAATATAAAATAAAGCGCGGCGATACAAAACGTCCAGTTCAATATCCGGCACATAACCGGTAAAAATTACCGGACTTTCCACGACATTTTCATCCCAAAGATTTAAAGTTGCGGCGGTTAATTTTAGGCGCTTGTAAAAATAATCTTCTTTGCCGACCAAAACCAAGCGCAACAGCGGATATTTATGGTGAAATTCGGCAAAAACTTCCAATAGGCCTTCCAAGTTTTTATGCGGGTAAGCGTTGCCCACATACAGGATGAAGTTGTCAGCTATATTATAACTTAAAAGCGTCTGGCTGTCATCTAATTTTTTGACGAAAAGCGAATCGTTGCCGTGCGCCAAATTTGCCACGCCTTCGTACGTCACAATTATTTTTTTCGGGTCGATTTTAAATTTATCAACAATGTCTTTTTTGGTGAATTCGGAAACGGCAATCACTTTTTTGGCGCGATGCACGGCGAGCGTTATCACTATCTGATAAAATAAATTTTTTATTTTATAAAGCGCCGGTGATAAAGTTGTGGCGCGAATCGTGGGAAATTTGGTTAAAATCAAATCGTGAATTGTGACGACAAATTTGCATGACGCAAGCACTGGCACATTGAAGTGCGGAAAATGCATTAAATTTATTTTTTCGCGCCAAATCAAAAACGGCAATTCCCATTGCTCGGCGAGCGAATACCAGCGGGCTTTAACGGCTATTTTTTTGACTCGCGGCTCGGTGGAAACAAATTCATCAAAATTTTCGCGGCTTAAAAAAATAATATATTCGTTTTCCAAATCAATTTTCAGGATATTATCCGTGATTTCCTGAACATAACGCCCTAAACCCTTGCCGAGCGGGCCATAAAACCGCGCGTCAATTCCAATCCGCTTAATCCCCTTTTTTTCCTGATTTTGCATAGTGATATTATATCAAGCAAAATATACCCTTACAATGTGCATAAGTTTGGTAAAATAAATCAAAAAACTTTGACAAAACTAAAAATAAATGCAATATTAATTATCAGTACATTTGAAAATATATTTTACCAACAATAAAAGGAGTTCCTTGTGGAAAAAACAATGGTTGATGTTTTAACATCCAAGCGAGCGGTTAATCTGCTGACCGAAATCATCGAAGGAATTGTCAGCACTAAGGGTAAAACAGCTCTCCTCTGCGTTAAAAACGGAGTTGGAATGAAGATTGTGCCCATCAACTTCAACCAAGATCAATTTTGCCAAAACGGTGAAATATTAGCCCAACAGGCGTTAAAGTTCTGTGCCCATTGCGCCAATCAATGCGCTTGCCATCCGGCAACCTTGCAGACCGGCGGAACATCGCTGATTCTTATCGGGCTAGAAAAAAATGTCGATGTCAACGATGAAAACGGCGTTAAAACCATCAAAAATGTCGGCGAATTTTGTTTAATCTATTTCGCCTATAAAATGAACTTGCTGACCAAACAAGAGGCACTGTCCATTGATAACTGGTTTACTAAATTTTTCATCTGACGGTCCTAAATCGGCCATCGCAAAAAATCGCGGTGGCCACTTTTATTTTTTAGGGTTTTGTGTTAGAATACTTTTGAAATTCACAATTTTATTTCCATGAAATTAAATAAAAATTTAAAAAAAATTATAGGCTATTTTTTAGGAATTTTATTTATAATTTTTCTGCTTTTACTGCCGACGATTTTAATCGAGAGCACGGTCAAGAGCGTAAATTTGGCGGTCAAAATCAAACGTGAGGTGACGCAGAAAAAAACCGGCCAGCCGCCCATCGCCGCCATTGAACCGATTGAGAAAGTCGGCTTCTTTCATTTTCTTCCCGGCGCCACGGCCTATTATCTGGCAGCCGTGGAAAATGATTTTAGCGCTCGCCCGGCCAGCTCGACCGGCAAATCTTTGCGGCCAATCAATCAAGTTATTGCTGACGCGCAAAGCGCCGGCGCGAAAATAATTTCCTTGGCCGATTCCAATTTAAAAATTATCAATGATTATAATTTAGCGCTGGCGAAAGCGGCCAAGGAAAATAATTTTCGCACCGCGCTTTCCGATGACAGCTGTCTTGATTTGCAGACTTTAAAAAATATTTTACCGTATTTGGATGCCGTGGAGATAAATCTTAATGACGCGGAAAATAATTATTGCCCGCTTAATTCCGCGTCAGATTTGCCGGCCTTGCAAGCCAAGATTAGCGCCATTAACGCCTCTGGCAAGCATTGGGAAGTCATTGACATTTTGAATTCCAGCAGCACGACCGAAGAAATAAATAATTTGCTGACCGCGGTTTCCGCCAGCGCCGACCAAAATGCCGTAATTCATTTTATCACCGCCGATGATAATCCCAGCGCTTCCACAACCGCCGTCATCATCGCCGCTCGCGAACAAGCTCTGCGCGCCGGCTTCAAATATATTTATACCGGCGGTTTTGATTATCCGCAAGGCGAAAGCACTTATTGCGCCAACGGTTCAGTCGCCCTCTCGCGCGAAGATGATTATTTACTGCAAAACAATCTAACCAACGGTAAATGCGCGGATGAAATGGCGGTTCCGGGAGTATGGAAGTGAATTAAAAATGAAAAATTAAAAAATCCTCTATAAATAACAGTGAGGATTTTTTTAAAATAAAGGCTAAAAATAACGCAGCTATTGACAAAATAAAAAAAATAGTGCTAATATTTATAGTTATATAATTGTTCTGTCAGTTCTTTAAATAACAAAATATTTGAAAATATTTCATTTAAACAATCAGCAAAGGAGTTTGGTTATGCAAGCACAACGTGCTGAGGGAATATGGCGGGCATTGGGCGGAAAAAGGGTCTTGACGGAAAAAGAAAATAAAAAAATCCGTAAGATGAATCTGCCGCCGAAAGTTGAAGCGGAGGTTCGAGATGTTTGGCAAGGCCAGCCGGAGCCGAAAAAACAAAACTTTCTGTCTGTTTTATCATCTTATTTTATCTCGATGATCTTGGCCGGGTTGATGATTGCCAATATCATTTTGGGGGCAAAGTTTGCCGGATTGGGTAATATCGCGGTTGCGATAATTTGGCTTGTTGTGATTTTAGGCCTGTTCGTCACGCTAATACTGTTGATTGTGTTCTTTGTCGTAAATGAGAAGGACTGGCTGTTCAGACAATTCATGCTGGCGTTGTGGCGAAAAAAAGGGTTGCTGAAAAATATTCACGCTTTTTTCTTTCCCATCATCATAATCGCGGCCTCTGCCTATGCCAACCACATTATTACGGCGATTGCCTACTTGATTGCCATACTATTAATTCAAATACCGATTCTAATGATAAGGGAAAAAGTGCAATTAGCCATGGACGTGATTGAAAAAGAAGACTGAATTTTTTTGCAAAACATTTAACAAAAACCTTGCCGTTTAAACAGCAAGGTTTTTTTATTTTAAATAATAACCAAAATATAGCACCGCTATTGACAATCTATAACAATAGTGCCAATATATATAGTTATTCTGAAG
>Ga0182027_10015341_pt1 | contig 10542 bp, 12 predicted proteins | sample 712E1DmetaG_FD_121300 | JGI IMG/M metagenome (GOLD analysis project Ga0182027, IMG submission 121300) | Permafrost microbial communities from Stordalen Mire, Sweden - 712E1D metaG (Illumina Assembly) | ecosystem: Environmental > Terrestrial > Soil > Wetlands > Permafrost | place: Sweden... | reverse complement strand
CTCTACATGGTGAGACCGAAAAGAACCCTTCTAAAAACATGTGAGGTCTTCTGGGATTTTTGCAAAGAATATACCTTCAAAAGCGCGGCTATTTCATGTTCAAAGAATTAAAGCTATTTCAATGTCGTTTTCTAAACACAAGTAGATGGCTAAAGTTTACGATTATGTTTCTTCTTCGAGCTGTATCCAAATTTTTCCTGACTTAATTTTCAAATCATACTTTATTAACTTAATCGCTGGTTCATTTTGGTACTCGCCTGTTCTTAAGTCAAAGCGCCATTCATGACAGGGACAAACAATTAAGAAGCCCTCAAGGGTACCGCCTGAAAAAGCACATCCCATGTGTGGACAGCGGTTATCGATAGCGAAAATTTGACCAGACTGCTTAATCAGTAAAACTGGCGAACCTTCAACCGACACAAGCTTCATTGTGCCTTCTTGCAGCTCTCTTTCTTCTAAAACAGGAACAAAATTACCCATCTTACCCAACTTCTGCCTCTGCCAGATGTTACGCGTTAATTATGAGATAAGTTTTGTGGCTTCTGCCAATTACGTTGAAGAACTTGCCTTAGTCGCCTTAGGGTCATTCCGTATTGGTTGTTATGCAGATAATCATTTACCTCTGAACTTTAAAAAGTAAACTACTCCACCAGCCGCCATAGCAGCAACCATTCCAATGATAATAAAAAGAGAGTATTTAACGTAGAGTGGCGGCGGGGTCACCGTTATCATTAATTGTTGGCTATAACAGCTGTAAGATGTTTGGGTTTCAGGCGAGGTTGCAGTAACAGCCCAAAGTCCAGAAGCGTTAGGTCGGAAAGTCGCTGCAAAAGTACCATTACTGCTTACAGTGCAATTTATCGTTTGGGTGGAGTTAACGCTGTTGAACTGCACTTCAACCATAGAATCATTATAGCTTGGAGTTAGAACTCCGTTGATTGTGATGTTTTCGCCAAAGCGTATTTCATCTTCAGCCGCAGTAATGTTAAGAGTTAACGGCTCCTTTACGGTATAGTTGCCTGATGCTTCCAAGCCATTCTCGAGAACATCTAGTGCTTTAATTTGGTATTGAACCAATGACCCTGCCGTTTGTCCTGGAATAGTAGCGTTGCATGTTTGGTTGCTGATATCCATATTCACGGTATTAGTATTGTTCCAATTGTCGGTGGTGTATGACAGTTGAGCCGACTCCAAATTAGTGTTGTTTGAGGTGAAGGCGATTTCGGTTGGATTGCCTGGATAAACTCTTTCTGGAGTAGTTACGGGCGTCAAGGACTCATTTTCAAAATTAGTTTTCAACATGAACTGTATATTGTCTGAGCCGTACTGGCCGATGAGCACTAGCTGATAGAGATTTTCTCCAGTCTTAGGTGAGGTGTAATTTAGAAACATCGATTGTCCCATGTATTCGTCGCTTGCGTAGGCTACGCCTCTATAGTCATTAGGTTCAAAGTTGTAGCCGCCGACTGAACCACTTACGTTACCATTCAAGCCTGGTTCCCAAGCAAGTGGAAAATTGTCTAAGCTTGGAGATTCTGCGTTATTCATTAAGTAAAGTCTAGCTTCGTACATAACTAGTGTATCTGGAACTTTTATGTATAATTCGACATATGACGCGTTGGTTTCGAATTCATAGGCCCAGTTTGTGTAGAAACTTGGGTTGCTGTCATTTGTGCCTTCGACATAACTCGTGTACCATGTGTCGCAAGCAAGATTTTCAATTATCATAAAAGTAGCTTGCTGAGCACCGTCGCTTCCAAATGGGTTGTTACTTATAACAAAGGAGTAGTTGCCTGATTGAGTCGGCGTAAAAAGCGCGTCATTGGTGGTTGTGCCTAAATGTGGTGGAAGTCCAGCTGATTCAAGGTGAGAACTTTCCAAGTTTCCCTGTGGGTCATAGACGTAGACGTCGTAGTCTGTTTTTGCTTGGGATGAAGTGTTTATCCATGCGCCATAAAAGTAAATATGGTAGTTATGGCCTGCTTGCAGAGGGCAGATGATGGTCCAGTTTTCACCTACTGGTATTTGAGAATCGTTAATTAGCACTGGGAACATTGGTTTTTCAACATAAGTGAAGTTTCCTTCAGCGTTGACGAAGTTATGTACGTAGTTTGTGTATTCTGAAGTCGTGGTTAATTGGATGGTTGAGGCTTGCGCCTGGATGGTGGAGGCTTATTTTTACTGGGTGATTTCTCGTTTAAAAATTAGGTAGACCTATAGGTCAAAGAAAAGAAGACAAGCTTAGACGTTTGTGTGTGCTCTCTCACAGCCTACCCCCTCGGTCTACTAGATGCTTTTAATATGCCCAACTATGATTCAACATAAGGTTGCATAGACTTAGTGCTCTGCATTTCCCATGGTTTTGCGCTTTTTCTCCTTAAAGAGGCAAACCGCAAAAAAGTTCCTTTGTAAACTTTAGTTCCAAGCCATTTTTCTGGGTCAGAGAGTTTTGATGTATTTGCTCGTATCCTTACTAATATGCTGCTTTTGTGTAAAATGATTGCTGCAAATCTTGTTTTTGAACCCGGTTTTCCTCTGTAAAAAGCACAGTATCTTCTAAGAGGCTTGTGGGTTTCTTCGGAAAACTCGCGGCTCATTTGGAGTGTGAATGCATAAACTAGTTCTTGGACTTGTTTAATTTTAACGGCACGAGAATTTGCTATGGAAGGACAAGACTATTTTGGACATGGAGTTGGTTTCGGAGTAGCTGTAGGAGTTGGCTTCGGAGTTGGACATGGTGTTGGAATTGGGGATTGGAATGAAAATATTTTTAGAAAGAGAAGAAAAACTTTAACGACTCTTGAAAAAGATGAAAAAAGTATCTGACTAAATGCTTCAAAGGAAACCAATAACGTGGAAATCAATCCACAATATAAATATCATAATCGACAAGTAATCTTCAAAAGTGTATATGTTCATCGAAAAAAATCACAATCTTAGAGCTCCAGCGATTATTGAAACTATGAAAAGTACAATAACGCCGATAACCAAGATTTTTTTAGTTGAAGACTTCATTTTTAATCTATCCTTATCTCACATAACAATCTCTAATTTTTATTCTCTCTGAATCTTTATCAGGTCTATTTGAAAAAGTAACTTTTCTACTGTTGCATTTAGGACAACGAATATTTTTTGTTCCTGTTTTAGGATTTTTCCAGAAATGTTTACATTGTTTACAAACCAAAACTACATGATGACTTAGATTCATTCTCTGCTTCCCTCTCTTGACAACATTTTTCTAATCTATCTTAATTTCACTAAGCGGATATTTGTTTTCAAGTTTGGCACCTGCAGCAATAGCAGTTAAGTAGGCAACTTTCCCTCTACGAGTTTGACATATGCATTTCGGTTTAACCCAATTTGGACGTTTGATTTCTTCGTTTAATGTGATTTTTTCAGTGTCTTGTGGATTGAAACGTTCTGATTCAGGTTTTTCACTGACTTGAATTATTGCACATCCACAAGTATGGTTACCAGTATTGCTTATTTCACGGTAGCAAATTAGATATCTTGCAGGAAAAAGAAAATAGTTGTCTACCCAATGGTTTCCATTTTTGCTTGAGTTAGTAAAAGCTTTCAAGATTTTCTGTTGCCTTAACGAGTAAACATCTGTTTCACTTAAAACGCCCATACTGGTCGCTTTACCAAGAAAACTAACTTTCACTGCTTTAAGTTCATTTTTACTCATTTATTCTCCCACCGCAAGAAACTATTGTGGTTTAGTTAAATTAAGTTGTTAATAGGATTGTTTTGTCTCAAAAGAGACAAAAAGTTAAGTCACTCGGTCTAAGTTTTTTTTAAGTGGGTGTGACTTGCATGGTGTAGCTGTCTGCAATGTTTATGTTTTGGATTGCAACATCGTTGCCTGCATATGTTGTTTGCTGTCCATTGACTGATACCCATCCTTGTCCATCAGAAGGAGCAGTCCAGTAAACAACAAAGTTTGTATTGACTGGAACAACACAATAGACGGTTGTACCAGAATCCTGATAGACTGTTCCAACACTAAGGGATACAGCTGTTGGTGCAACATTGAATTGCAGTGCTACATCTTTCATGGTCACACTCGAATGATTCACGTCCGCATAACTTGGGCGTATCGTACTTAGACCGAGTATGCACAAAACTACGAGGAATATTGTTAACATGGCAATCTTTCGTTTATTGGTTTTTTCAGATTGATTTGTACTTGTCATTTTTGTAATTTTCTTCAAATTTTTCACCGCCTATGTCTATTCATTTTATTCATATCCTTTGTCACCGTGACTTTGCGCGGCGTGCGAGTTTTGTTTGCACCATTCAGGCAAACTTGAAGGATATCTCGGGTAATATCGAAGCCGTTCCGCGTGCTTTGATTTCAAACGAACCCTCTCTCATTGAAGCCTTCCCTTCTCCCGTGCTCCTTCTTTCCTTAAACAAGCACAACCATAAAAAACGCATATAAGCCATATTTCCAAAAACGTAACATATCAAAAACCAAAAAGATTCTCACAGTTTCTATCTTTCACTACTTAGAGAGAATCCATAGCTTTCGCGAAAAAAACTCTCTTTTTTAAAATTTGTTTTTGAAGTAAGTTAATGATGTTTTGCATCAGATGGAAAATATTATATAATTAATTTTCAAAGATAATTTCTTTTTCATAAAACCAATAAGACTTGCTCTATTCTCTATTCTTTTTTAGCTTCATCCTCAGCAATCATTCGTTTAATCTTCTTCTCCATGTTCAGCTCGTATTCATGCTCCTTAACCATTGGCGGTAACGTTTTTTGTTTAAACAAAGTGTCCGGGGGTACAATGCGCTGTTCGCCTTTTTTAACGGTGATTCCCTCGCCTTCAGAACAATCCTCAAAGTCCTCCAACGCTTCAACAATCCAGTAGCCTTCACTTTGGGTTACAACCTTAACCTTGTATAATCCCTTATAGTAACTAAATTCACTCACAAAATCACCAATAGTATTTTCTTTTGGGTGTTATTTAGCTCTTGTTTTTTCTTTTTTAGTGCTTTTTTTCTACATCAAAAAACAGACTTTTGAGACGTTAATTAGTGAAGAGGCTCTCTTATTTGCTAAGTATTTGAGGAATGAAAGGCAAAACTGGTCTCCAAGAATCCCAAACCTTTAGTCAAAACCCTCTTAATTTCAATTTAATTCGCCCATAAAGAGAATTTAAAAGTATCAATACATGAAGTATTGAAATTTACTCTTAACCCAACCACATTAAGCTAACAGTTCTTTCTATGTAAGCGGACTTAATAGTTTTTTCTTGCTATTTTTGAGAAGGGGCAGAGTTTTTGGAGCTAACTCTTTTTTGTTTTTTTGTAAACTCTTCAAATTCATTTTGCACAGATATCCAAACCATGCTTATCGCAAACAAACCAACTGCAAAAAACATAACAGAAGCTGATACAAACAAACCTACAAAAATATAACCAGTAGCTTGAACATACATTGGATTAAAAAACCACATAGCATCAAACAATGTAGACAGAGAATAAAGCAAAAAAGTAATTAATACCCCTAATCCCAGAGAGCGCGGGAATTTTTTCAAATTTTCCATATTGCCACGCAACTTGTTAAGTTTCTTCATTTCTTCTTTAGATTCAGGTGTAATCTTGCTTTTGAGTTTGTCAAATTCAACCAAATCATTATTTAGCTCATCATTTAATTCCTTAAAAATGCGACCTGACATTGGTATAATCAATGCATAAACAGCAAGAACTAGCCCAGCTCCAACCATGCTTGCTTCCATGAAACCAATAACCATTGATTCATCCATCAGCTTCTATTCCCCTTCTAACGCTATTTCTATGCTATGCAGATTTAAAACTTATCTACTCTCTAATAGCGAAGTTTCTAACCCTTGAATATACTCGGTAAGCCCTAACCGCTTTAACAAACTTTTTAGGGCTAAAGGCAACATTAGTGATTCGGGAGAACTATCTTTGGTTTCGCTTGAGGGGAATATTCCACCTTTCAGAATGACAGAAGGAGAATTGTTTAACGTCGTAGTTCAAATTAACAAGAAGCTTGATGCCCTATCAAGTCCACTCAAATACATTGATATTTCGTTAGGAAATTATAGTGAAACATGCGGCAATATTTCAGAATTGGACTCTTTTATGAACGATGTCTATTTACCTAAAGTTGTTAAGAATGCAGATTTAGTAATATACTCCGAAACCTTACATTTTCAATTCATTTTTGCGGGTGAATATGCTAAGTATTATATTAGAGATGCAAAAGATACCAGCGAAGCTCGGTCCTTCGAGGACCTTATCTTAACCGCATTCAAGAAACACACTGTATCGAGAATATCCAATTTATTTGGAGAAATGCTATTAGTATCTGCGTCTTTTCTTGCTTGCTTCTTCATTTTAATACCAGTGGTTAAATCATTTTACTTTGGAGAATTTCTTGCTTTCAGAGAATTCTATATTTTTTCGGCTATTTGTCTCATCGCTTTTGTAATATATGCAATTTGGACTAATTACACACCCGATACTCCATCGTTCTCTTTCTACCACTCGTTAATCTGGATTGAACAACCTAAAACTAATACAAAGTGGGCTTTGGTTTTGACTATCCTTGTAGGAATTGCAGCAAGTTATCTAACAACTTTACTATAGATTACTTTTGAGATAAGGTGTTTGATTTATGAGTACATCTTAACCCTTGAATGTACTCTGGAAGCTTCAATTATTTTTCTATTTTTAACTTAGAGAATAATCGCATTGTACCTAAACCTGTAGCAATCAATAACACTAACTGTACGGCAACCCCAGCTGTCACTATTTTACCTTCAATAATACCATTCATTACCACTTCATAAGCAACTTGAATAAAGAATGCAAAAAGAACACCAGCAAGGAGTAAATACAAGTCTCTTTCTTTGACTTTTATTTTATCCATGTAAGTCTATTTCTACGCTTTTCAGATTTAAGACTTTTTAATTCCAAAGATAACCATAAGACCGCCAACTACCATGAAGGCAATAGCAATTACAGCTTCTATAAGATAATTTGTTATTCTAAATCTCGTCTTTCAAGAGGTTATCAAGATTTTTACGCTTCATTTCATACTCTTTGTTAAAAAGTGCCAAGAACTCAAAAGGAATTTCATAACACTTTCCTTCCCTAACTTCTGTAGCCCAAGAGCCGAGTGTTGGAATACTTTTAGTATATTTTTTCGGTTCAAGTTTACGAATGTTAGCTTGCCAGAACTCGTTCATGGTTTTTTCAAACATAAACGGATAAGTGAACATTATCTTATCAAGTTCCAATTTATCGTTGGGTTCCAATCTTACTATTTTATCATCTTTTTCTGGAAGTTTGATATCATTGTTGAGCAATGAGAAAATCGGACCATAAGCCTTCTCAAGTTCATTCCTTGCATTTTCAATTTTGTTAGTTTTACCTTGCATCTCGACTTGAATAAATGCTGAGTAGCCTTGAATCATTGCGAAGATTGCTATTGCGAAAGTCAATAGAATAGTTGTATTCTCAAAAACTGTAAGTACTGGATAGCCTAACATGTTGGGAAGATATAGAACGAAAGTAAGTATTACAAGTGCGACTGTCGGATAAATTATTATTCCTTGTTTTCTCGAAAGAGTTACCATACATCTTTATTTCTACGCTATGCAGATTTAAGACTTATTGATTTGTTGTTACGTGTATTATAGTGAGGGGCACAGATTTCCCCTCACCGCACCCCTTTACTTTCCCTTCTATTTTTTGTCTGTCTGTCTTTGTCTGTTTGTCTGTCATAAGGGTGTAAGGGGGGTGTGTGATGATGATTGATATGATAATGATATATGATTATAATGAATTAAGAAAGGAAAGAGTAGTAGCGTGTTTGAGTCGTAGTCGTTGAGTGTTAGGTTGAAAGTGTGTTTTAATGTGTTTTAGTCGTAGTGGTTACGTGTTAGTCAGTAGGTTAGTCAGTAGTGGTTTGGGTTTGGGTTTGGGGATTAAATTTTAATTCAATCCATCGGAACTTGATTTCTGAACAGACCCCAAGAAATCACTTCTAGAGCGAAAGCTTTTAGCTCATAAAAGCATTTTATTAAATAAATGTTGGGCGATTTGTGTGCAGAAGAAGTGCCCAGTTTGTAAGCAGGTTTATACTACGTTTGATAGTAAGAAGAAGTATTGCAGTGATGCTTGCGCTAAGAAGGCTGGCAAAGCAAAATAGAGCCATAAGCTAAAGAGGAAAGCAAAGGCTACCCAACAACTCGACGCTACCTACACCACCTTAATGAAACCCAACGCCAAGCAGCCCAAAACTTTGGAAGCACCAAGGTCAGGTTGATTCGTTATCCGTTGTCTATTTCCTGAACTGCATCATTAAAAAAATTGTGTATATTTAGTTCTTGTTTTTTCTTTTCTACCGCTTTTCCTCTACATCCAAAACAGCAGGTTTGTATGTTGAAAAAGCACTGTTTCATGTTGAAAGTGCGCGTACTTACTTCGATGCACATCTATGCCAACAATAAGCGTATATACGAACGTATATGAAAACCGTATATATTTTGAGACCCGTTAGGTAGGCTGAGCACACACAAATACCCTAACACAAACGCCAAGAACTAAATACATACGGAAAAAACAAATCAAGGTTCTCTTGACAGGCTACAGCTGGTATTCCTCGCCTTTTTCCACAAGCGTCACTTGACCTTTCGCGTCGCCCATAAACTTCTTGAACAACTCGGCGTTTTCAGTGTGGACTGGGAAAACCTGTTTAGCATTTATCTTTCTCAGCGCTGCCTTCAACTGCAACGGCATAATGTGACCAGATACATGCACGTGGTATTGCGGCAAACCATAGTGGCTCAGCCAATTCACCAAGCGTTCATAATCAATCTCCATCTCCTCATTGAACGGTTCCGACGCCGACAGGACGTAGCAGCTTCCAGCTACTGGCTGGATAGAGTTGAGTTCTTCAAAATCATAAAAGCTAACCGCTAAAACAACCTTGCACTGCTGCTTCGAAACCTCGAACACGTCGAAAATCTTGCCATCTCCGTCAAAGCGTTCTATCAACTTGGTTTCCCACTTGTCATAGCGCTTCTTCGACTTTCGAAAAATCAATAAACCCTCATCATCCAGCGCTGGAACCTGCAAGTGCATGTCATTGTGAAGTGCATCCAGCAGATACGCTTGTTTTAGTGAAACAGCCAAGCACCGATTGTTCTTCTTAGCCATTCGGTAAAACGTGTTGAGGCGGTCAACATCCGAGTAACCAAATTCCGCAAGCAAAATGCCATCCACTTGTGAGGCGATTTTATCCAGTTTAGCTTCAACTTCAACTTCGTTGGAAACTGTTGCGCCAGTCATGTTGGTGGCTTCAGTAACAATTGCCACAGGCTCAGCCTCCTTAGCTTTCTCCACAAATTCATGCGTCATCTCAGGTTTGGCGCCATGGTCTCGAAAGTCACCCGTGTAAACAACTGTGCCGTTTGAAGTGTGAATCAGAAAGCCGTAAGCGCCTGGAATTGAATGGTCAACATGGATCGGCTCAACAACTAAATTATCAACTTTGATTTTATTGCCTGTTCTGAAAACGTTAAAGTTGATGTCTGCAACATTGAATTCCAAATCAGCACGCCTAATTTCGCTCAAGGTTCTCAGGATAGTTTGGGTTGTTTCACCGCAGTACACGGGAATTTCACGTTTAATAAATGACAAATAAGCCGAATGATCCAAATGCCCATGAGAAAGGAACACAGCGTTTGTTTCAGGAGGAGTTTGGTCAAACTTGTATATCCCCTGAATCTGCGGCAGGATTCCGAGTTCTTGAAGGCTTTTCTCGTTTTTAGGCGAAAGAAAAGGCGGCGAATAAAACTGTTTTTTAGCGGTAAAAGACATGCCGAAATCAAAGAAAACTCTGGTGTCTCTGTCTTGAAGAAGAATTTTGTTTCCACCAATCTCGTTAACTCCTCCATAGAAGGTTAACGTTGTCTGGTCTTTTACCATGCGTTTTCACTTTAGTGCTTCTGTTTTTTTGCAGACGTTTGCAATAGTTGAAATAATGTTCCACATTGTGAATATGCTAAAAATCCGTGTGTACTTAGGAGACCCCGCCTTTTTAATGACGTCGACATCCCCGCCAGCCTTCAAGTACCCGTTGATGAACGCTTTTGCAATCGATTCAGCTTTACTATTCCCATAAAGCGGTTGAAGGTAATGCCCTGAGTAATATAGGAATACGGCTACATCCCAGGCTTTGTTGCCCCCTTGTTTGGCTTGCTCGAAGTCGATCATGTAAATAGAGCCATCTTGTTTAACCAGCATGTTTTCTGGTTTGGTGTCGCCTAAAACAATATTGTGCGAATGAACTTTTGCAAGTATTTCGCCTGCTTTACATATGTTGGCAAGTTCTTCTTCAAATGTTTGGTGCTCTGTAGCCGTGGCTATGCGTTTGATAGCTTGGCTCAGGTTCTCTCCCTCAATATACTCCATGAAAATTAAACGCTCAGCATTACTTACATGCAAAATCTTTGGTACATTAAACCCTTCACTATGCAAAAACTCACTTATCGCG
>Ga0182027_10015339_pt1 | contig 10543 bp, 12 predicted proteins | sample 712E1DmetaG_FD_121300 | JGI IMG/M metagenome (GOLD analysis project Ga0182027, IMG submission 121300) | Permafrost microbial communities from Stordalen Mire, Sweden - 712E1D metaG (Illumina Assembly) | ecosystem: Environmental > Terrestrial > Soil > Wetlands > Permafrost | place: Sweden... | reverse complement strand
TAAATTAAAATAGATAGATTTGTATAACCACTTTTTACAATGAGAAAACTCTTTAAAAAATCAGCAACTTCGATGTGGTCAATTTAGTCCGGCCAAATGTGGTCAGATTACCCGGCTTTTGTAATAAGTTACGGTTTTAAAGGGCGGTGCGGACGGGACCCCACATGGACAAAAGTTGCAACAGTTTGGAGACTATTTTTGTCAGGTATATTCAAATAATTCCAGTGGTTTGTAAATGAAATCGGATTAAACTCCATGAGCCCCTTTTCTTCTATCAGTGTAAGCTTCTCATTTACACCACTCGTTTCAATTTATTAATCTATATTCATTCGGCGTGTATCCGGTACTCTTCTTAAACATCCGACTAAAATGTTGAGGGTATTTAAAACCCAGTTCCCAGGCAATTTCGTTAACTGATTTTTCGGTATCAAACATTTTATCTTTTGCGATCTCTATCAATTTTTGATGAATATGCTCCTGTGGGGTCTTCCCTGATTCCTTCTTAACAAGATCACCAAAATAATTTGCTGAAAGATTAAACCTCTCCGCAAAATATCCAACATAAGGAAGACCTGAGTTTTGAGGTTGATCTGTCTGGAAATACACATTCAGCTCCTGTTCAAATCGTTCTAAAATACCTTTATTAATATTTTCACGGGTAATAAACTGACGATCGTAAAAACGGACACAATAATTCAGAAGCAATTCAATATTATTTGTGATTAGGGTCTTACTATGCTTATCTATGTTATTCCCAAGTTCATACGCAATTTTATTGAGTAGGTCAACCACAATCTGGCGTTCCTTCTCTGATAAGTGAAGCGCTTCATTCAGATCGTAAGAAAAGAAGGTGTATTTATTGATATTATGACCAAGTGAGGTCCCCCGGATCAGATCAGGATGGAAAAGTAATGTCCACCCTTTTGGTTGATAGTTCTCATCGTTATTAACTCCAAGTACCTGACCAGGTCCAATGAATACAAGAGTTCCTTCTTCATAATCGTAATTATTCCGGCCATATTTTAGCTCACCACATTTAACCTCTTTCAAAAAAATGGCATAAAAACCAAAGTATAGTTTTCCATTAGGAAGAGGTCTTACATTAGAATTATCAATTACACTTACCAAAGGATGTAGTGTTTCCACTCCCTTTATCATGTTATATTGTGAAACCTTATCCAGTCTCAAAATTTCATCCATTGCAGATATCTTTTAAAAATCTTATACAAATGTAGTGTACTTATTTTAAATTAATTACTCTTAATTTCCAATTCGGTAATAATGGTATGGAAAACAGTAATTTGTATACTTATCAGCTTGTCATTTTATAAGAACTTTGTATCGTCAAAATAATTGATTGCGAACACAGGAATCTTTTATTTAAAAAAAATAATTATGAAATCAAGAAAATTAGGACAAAGTGGACTCGAAGTCTCAGGAATAGGATTTGGTTGTATGGGATTGAATTATGCATACAGCAATACTCTCGACAAAAAAGATAGCATTGCACTAATCAGGGCAGCGTTTGAAAGAGGAGTGACTTTCTTTGATACCGCTGAAATGTATGGCCCATATACTAATGAAGAACTCGTAGGTGAAGCATTAGCACCTTTTCGCAAACAGGTGGTTATAGCTACCAAGTTTGGAATTAAAATTCAGGATGGCAAGCAGGTACAGGATAGCAGTCCGGCACATATCCGAAAGTCCGTAGAAGGCTCATTGAAACGGCTTAACATAGAAGCTATTGATTTGTACTATCAACACCGGGTTGATATTAATACACCCATTGAAGAAGTTGCGGGTACAATAAAGGATTTAATTACAGAAGGTAAAATCAAACATTGGGGACTTTCCGAAGCTGGTGTTAAAACAATTCGCAGAGCTCATGCATTTCATCCTTTAACTGCTGTTGAAAGCGAATATTCACTTTGGTGGAGACGTCCTGAAGAAGAATTAATTCCAACTCTTGAAGAATTGGGTATTGGTTTTGTTCCTTTCAGTCCTTTGGGTAAAGGATTTCTTACTGGTAAAATCAGCAAAGATGCCAAATTTGAAAAAGGCGATTTCAGAAGTATCGTTCCTCGTTTTACATCTGAAAATCTCGAAGCAAATCAAGGTCTGTTAGATTTATTGAACAGGTTTGCAGAACAAAAGAATGCAACCCCTGCTCAGATAGCACTTGGGTGGTTACTAGCACAAAAACCTTTTATTGTTCCCATTCCAGGTACTACTAAACTGCATCGCCTGGAGGAAAACATTGGTTCTGCAAGTGTTGTTTTAACAAACAGCGAATTAATCGAAATTCAATCGACCCTGAAGAAAATTAAAATTTCGGGAGAACGCTATCCGGAAGAATTAGAAAAAAGGACAGGTTTGTAACAATGTATTTTTCAAAAATGTAAATAGTCAAAAAATGAAAACTAAAAAAGACATCAACGTATTAATCGGAGCAGGTCAAATAGGAATGGCAATAGCAAGGCGAATGGGTTATGGCAAGAAAACCTTTGTTGCTGATTGGAAACTCGAAAACGCCAACACCACTGCAAAAATTATGGAAGAAGCCGGTTTTGACGTAGTTCCTTTTGAGGTTGATATTTCATCAAGAGCATCCGTTCTTCAATTGGTTGCAGCTGTACAAAAGGAAGGAGAAATTTCAATGTTCATCAATGCAGCAGGTGTATCGCCAAGTCAGGCATCTATTGAGCAAATATTGAAAGTGGACTTATACGGTACGGCTGTTTTATTAGAAGAATTTGGCAAAGTGATAAAAGTTGGCGGAACAGGAGTAACCATCTCAAGCCAATCGGGACACCGAATGCCAGCATTAAATCCCGAAACTGATAGGCAATTAGCCACAACGCCAAGCGAAGAACTATTGAATTTGGAAGTGCTGAAAACTGTAAACATTAAAGACACACTACATGCTTACCAAATGGCAAAGCGTTGCAATGTAAAACGGGTAATGGCTGAAGCTGTAAAATGGGGCGAAAAAGGTGCAAGAATAAATTCCATTTCGCCGGGCATTATCGTCACGCCACTGGCTTTGGATGAAATTAATGGACCGAGAGGCAATTTCTACAAAAATATGTTTGCAAAATGTCCGGCTGGTCGTCCAGGAATTGCAGATGAAGTGGCAAATGTAGCGGAATTGTTATTGTCCGACAGAGGGGCATTTATTACAGGAGCAGATTTGTTAATTGACGGTGGAGCTACCGCATCCTATTTCTACGGACCACTTCAACCAGAAAAGAAATAAATTGCAGACATGATGGGCATCAATATAGGTGCAAATAATTTTGTAGCGTAAACATTAGAAAAGTATTGAAATGAAAAAAGTTTTGATCATTGGTGCAACCGGAAGTCTTGCCCAGTATGTAATTGAAGCGATTAAGAAACTGGATAATGTTAGACTGACTTTGTTTTTGAGGAATAAGAAAAAATTACAACAAAGTATTGCAGCAGGTTGCACCGTTATTGAAGGTGATGTCATGAATTATTCATCAATAAAAAGTGCTATTGTAGATCAGGACATTGTGTATGTAAACCTTGCAGGTAATTTGGAAGCAATGGCAAAGAATATTGTAAAGGCAATGCAGGAAACAGGGGTGAAAAGAATAATAGCCATAAGCTCAATAGGTATTTATGAAACGCCTCTAAGATCAGTATTAATCCCATACAGGAAATTAGCTGATATAATTGAGTCCTCTAACCTGGATTATACCATTTTACGACCTGACTGGTTTACCGATGCCAATGAAATTGACTATGCCATTACGCATAAAGGCGAACCCGAAACCGGGAGAGCCATTTCAAGAAAAAGTATTGCATCGTTCGTAGCTGCCATTATAGAAAATCCTGATTTGCACAAAGGGCAAAACTTAGGTATAAGTAAACCCTAAAAAATGACAACTAAATGCGCAAAATATGAAAGAAGAAAATCCTAAAATTAGTATTTTTCCACTTGGAACCAGACTTCCTGAAATGTATTCTAAGTACTTTACCGGACAGGCTTATCTGGCTCCTTTAACTCATAATAAAGAACTAAATTGCCCTGTATCCAATGTGACCTTTGAACCGGGCTGTCGTAATAACTGGCATTATCATTCGGGAGGCCAAGTCCTTATTGTGACAGGTGGAAGAGGATTTTATCAGGTGAAAGGAGAACCGTCAATTCTGCTCTTACCAGGTGATATTGTAGAAATTCCATTTAATGTGATTCACTGGCATGGGGCATCACCAAATGACTGGTTTTCGCATCTGGCAATTGAAACTAATCCACAGGACAACAAGGTTACCTGGTTGGAAGCGGTGGATGACGAACAATATGTAAAAGCAACATCCATTTCAAATAGCACTTTTAGTCGCTTGACGGAGAATGCCATAAAGAATCATGAAGAACTTTGGCCAAATTACAAATCGAAAGCAAAGGATACAGACCCTGAATTGATTGAAGTATTCGACAACTTTGCTTTCGACGAAGTTACCAGCCATGGTAATATTGAAACTAAAACAAGAGTAATGGCAATTATGGCCTCTACCATTGCTTCTCAGGCACTTTCCGAGTATAAAATGTTTGTCAATGCGGCACTAAACGTTGGGGTAAGTCCTGTTGAAGTGAGAGAAGTGCTGTACCAATCGGTTCCTTATGTTGGAATTGCAAGGGCTCTTGATTTTATTTATGCGGCCAATGAAATTTTTACGGAACGTGGTATTAAAACTCCTTTAGAAAATCAATCAACAACAAATCCCGAAAACCGCTACGAGAAAGGCTTGGCCTTGCAAAAAGAAATTTTTGGTGAAATGATCGATAAAATCTACCAAGCTGCACCTAAAAACCAGTTACACATTCAGAAATATTTATCTGATAATTGTTTCGGCGATTATCTTACCCGAACCGGATTGGACATTAAAACCCGTGAACTTTTAACCTATTCTATGTTAATCAGTATGGGTGGAACTGAATCACAAGTAAAAGGGCATATTCAAGGAAATGTAAATGTTGGAAATAATAAAGAAACGCTAATTGGTATTACAACTCAATTATTGCCATATATAGGCTATCCCCGTACTTTGAATGCTATTAAATGTTTAAATGAAGCAATTCCCGAATAAAACGGATAAAAATATGGAAACAAAGATTATTAAAGCATTTGGAACAGAAGCAGTAAATGTTCCATTACATGAAATGAAGATAAATCGTAGAGAATTGCAACCTCACGATGTTGAGATGGAAATTCTTTATTGTGGAATTTGCCATTCCGATTTGCACCAGATTAAAAATGATTTTGGTGGAACCATGTGGCCAATAGTTCCCGGACATGAAATTGTGGGTCGTGTTACAGCGATTGGAGCGCAGGTAGCAAAATTTAATGTCGGAGATCTTTCCGGAGTAGGTTGCATTGTTGATTCGTGCGGGAAATGCGAATACTGCAAGCATGATTTGGAACAGTTCTGTAATGAAGGTGTCACTTTCTCGTTCAATAGTCCGGACAAACATTTAGGGGGAGCTACTCTTGGAGGTTTCTCAGAAACCTATGTTTGCGACGAGAATTATGTTTTACACGTGTCCAAAACACTTGATTTGGCTGGCGCTGCTCCACTTTTGTGCGCTGGAATTACAGTGTACTCTCCTTTGGTACACTGGAAAGCAGGTCCCGGAAAGAAAGTTGGGATATTGGGTATTGGCGGTTTAGGCCATCTGGCTATTAAAATTGCAAAAGCGATGGGTGCTGAAGTTGTTGTATTTACAACATCACCATCAAAAGTTGCAGATGCTAAACGCCTGGGAGCAGATGCAGCTGTATTGTCAATAGATAAAGACCAGATGAAAAAGTATTTCAGAAAGATGGACATTGTTATTGATACTGTATCGGCCAAACACGATGTGAACACTTATCTCAATCTTCTGAGACCTGATGGTAGTGTGATATTGGTAGGATTACCACCTGAATCACTTGAAGTAAATGCTTTCAGCGTTGTTTCGGGACGTCATAGTTTTTCCGGTTCAAATATTGGAGGTATTGCCGAGACTCAGGAAATGCTGGATTTCTGCGCCAAACATGATATCACTGCTGATGTTGAATTAGTAAATATCCAACAAGTCAATGAAGCTTTTGAAAGATTGCAAAAAGGAGATGTTAAGTACCGGTTTGTAGTAGATATGGCATCTTTAAAATCAACTAAAATTTAAACAGGTTTACCTGACTGACAGGCGAACATATGTCAACTTATAGAAATATGGGAAAACAAATATTGGTGATTTCTTCCAGTCCACGAAAGGGTGGTAATTCAGACTTGTTGTGCGATCAGTTTCTACTTGGCTCAAAAGATGCAGGACATAATTCAGAAAAAATATTCCTGAAGGATAAAACAATAAATTACTGCACCGGTTGCGGTAACTGCTTCACAGAGGGCAATGGTTGTTCCCAGAAGGATGATATGGCAGCTGTCCTTGATAAAATGATATCTGCTGATGTGATTGTAATGGCAACTCCTGTCTATTTCTATACAATGTGCGCCCAGATGAAGACACTGATAGACAGAACATGTGCCCGTTATACCGAAATAAAAAATAAAGAGTTCTTTTTTATTATGACTTCAGCAGATAGCAGCAGGAAAGCAATGGACAGAACACTCGTGGAATTCAGGGGATTTACAAGCTGCCTGGATGGTGCAAAGGAAAAAGGTGTTATCTGCGGTACTGGTGCCTGGAATAAAGGAGATATTAAAAACAGCAAGACAATAGGTCAAGCTTACGAGCAGGGAAAGAATGTATAATTTGACGGACATTTAGGCAGGCTAAAGACTGAACTATCTATCTGAATATAACATGTTTAATACATATTGGACTTCCTGTGAGATAAATTGCTGGAATAATCGGTCATTCTATCAATACAGTTCGGAAAATCAAGCGGTTAAAAAAAGCATAATTTTTGCCTCAAACATTTGCCACTAAACCGGATTTGCTGGCATTTGTTTGAATTCAAACATTTACCACAAAGATCAGATTGCTGGCATTTGTTTGAAAATTAATTATCTTTGTAAAGAATAATAAATTAAGAACTTGGCCAAAGAAAAAATTATTGGACAATTACAAAAGGAATTTGGACAGAAAAAAACTTTTTCCAGGGAGGATCTTTTTGATTTCTTTCTGAAAACGGAACCTGATCTTAAAAATTCAACATTCCGATGGAGAATTTATCAATTGAAGGATTGGAGGATTATTACACCAATTTCGAAAAACCTCTTTTCATTCAGTTACAAACCTGATTTCAGACCTGCAATCGATGTATATGAGAAAAGGATAACCTCCAAAATCGAGAGACAATTCCCTGGCATCAAGTATTGTATCTGGTCAACGAAAGCAGTTATTGAATTTATGCTGCATATTCCTGGAAAGTACCTGACTATTATACAGGTTGAGAAAGACGCATTGGAACCTGTTTTTGAATTCTTAAATGTGCAGAATATTGGAAGAGTATTTATTCAACCTGAAGAAAAGGAACTGGATCGTTACATTTTTGATGTCGATAGGCCAATAGTATTGCAGACTTTAGTTTCAAGGGCGCCAGTCCAGAGAGTAGATAAAGTCAGCACAATAACTATAGAGAAGCTTATCGTTGATCTATTCTGTGATAAAAATTTATTCATAGCTTTCCAGGGCAGTGAATTGGTGCATATTATTAACAATGCATTTCATCGTTATTCAATTAATTTCACAAAGCTGCTTCATTATGCTGGTAGACGCAGAAAGGGGAAAGATATAAGACAATTTCTTCAAGAAAAAACCGATATTCCAAAAATCATTTTAAATGATTAAACATGAATCATTATCAGCTGAATGGATAACCGAGAAAAGAAAGAAGTTCGGGAAAGATCCAACCATTATTGAGGGTATGATATATGCTTTGTATCTCCTGGAGCACCTCAAACTTTCCGGTCTTGATTTTATTTTTAAAGGAGGAACCAGTTTGGTACTATTATTAGATCAGCCAAAACGGTTTTCAGTAGATATTGATATTATCCTCGATCCATCAATAAAAAAGGCTGATCTGGAATCATATCTTGGGAAGATAGTCGATTACAGCAGCTTTATCCGGATGGAACTGGATGAACGCAGAAGTTACCAACCAGGTATCCCGAAAGCGCATTATAAATTCTTTTACCTATCAAACTTTTCATCCAGAGATAGAGATGGGCATCCTGTTTCAAATCCTGAACGTGAAACATTGCTTGATATAGTTTTTACTGAAAACCCATATCCTGTGCTTGTTGAAAGGTCTTTACAGACTGAATGGCTCGAAACTGATGGAGAGATCTCAAGAGTAAACATGCCTGATGTGGATTCAATTACAGGAGATAAGATGACTGCCTTTGCTCCAAATACCACTGGCGTGCCTTATGGTATAGAGAAGGAAAAAGAAATCATGAAGCAGCTATTTGATATTGGCTGTTTATTTGATCATATTGTTGACATTGATTTCGTAAAAAGGGCATTTAATAATTGTGTAAGGTCAGAAATTGAGTACAGGCCGGACAGGAAAATTAAATCACCTGACCAGGTATTGAGAGATATTATTGAAACATCTTTAATGATCTCACGAATAGCTAGCTTATCATCCAATGAAACAACCCGGGATTTAAAGGAAATATACACAGGGATAAACCAATTCAGACATTATGTTTTTGAAGGTACCTTTGGATCAATGGATGCAAAGCTTGCTTCTTCAAAAGCTGCTTATCTTGCTGCAATGATTCTTTCTGATTATAAAGGAGAAATACAAAAGTACAATCGGGAAATTCCGCTTACTGATTACCTAATATCCAATCCTGATTATAATTTCCTGAATAAACGTCTAAAGTTTGTAGCTGGAGGAGAAGCTTTATACTATTGGCACAAAACACTTCAGCTTTATATTCCAGATAAAAAATAACTATTGAAGCTTAAAAACTGATAACAATCAATCTCGGATAAGTTTGTTCCTGTCTATTGGTATTGGTCCAAGTTCCTGGCCAAACAATTTTAGTACTTGATTAACTTTATCCATTCTCAGAGTAGTCTTTCCCTGTTCCAGATCACGGATAAATCTCAACCCGACCCCAGCTTTAATGGCTAATTGATGCTGTGTTAATTTCAATAATTTTCTTCTGTTTTTAAGGTAAACTACTATTGAATTTATTGCTGGACTCATAATTAAACCATTTCGACATAAAAGTATATTTATAATATTGAAATATACCCGATGAGGTATATAATTATCACAAATTCATGTAATTATACCTGTTCGGGTATATAACTTAAATATGAAAATATAATTATCCCTGTTAAGGTCTGTTATCCAGAAGGCAATTATTTTCCGGTAAAAGCAATAATCTGTCCCAGATGAACAATTATTTTCCAGCAAGAAGATATAAATGGAAAATAGTTTCCGGAGAGTGATAAAAAAGCAAATGGAAGATCATACGACTTTAAAAACGGCAATTTTTATTGATTCATATTTGATTTTATGCAGCAACCTCATAAAATATCTAATATTATGCAATAATATTTGTTTTTATGCAAAACCTATCTTCCTTAATTTTATAGTGGTCATATAGTTCTTTGCGAGTTAAGGTTAACTGTTCCATATCGTTTCATTAAAAATGTTACAAAAAAGGTAGTAATACTACCAATATCACGAAATATTTAATGAATAACAATATTGTGCTTAGAAATGGCTGTACAACAAGGATTAACTACAGCTAATCCTTTAAAAATCAAATTCAAACAGACAATTGTCATTAATAGATTCCCTGGCTTTTTTAATGATCACATTTTCAAGATATTCCCAACTCAGTAACCACCATATGCAAGGATAATGTTCACCGACAATATGGCTAATCTGGTAAATTCTCTTTCTGGACAAATCCTGGATCATTAAATAAATGAATCCGGATTCAAAACGGATATTCAATATTTTAATAGCATCAAAATGGGTTCCCTCTGCTTTTAAGTAGGCGCCATTAAGTAGGATGGTCCTGTTAGGAATGGTTAAGAGGCAAGGACTGTTAATATAGTAGGAATTCCCTGGCAATTCTTTGAAAACGATAGTGTCACAGGTATATGAATATGTATTTGGTTTTAGTTCATTCATTTTGTAGGCTTATAATATCGATAATTAATCTTAATTTCAGATTATGCTATAATATACATTTGTACACTGATAGAGGGATCCCCCGGATACGGAGAGTGCCAGTCCATCCGGTCAGTAGACAAGGGGTGCAACGTCGATATGTTTTTAATGAAAACCATTTCTCCTATTTTTCTTTTTAATAAATACACAGAAATACTGAAATTGGTATATTTAGTAGGAAGAAAAAAAATTCCAGAAGTAAAAATATTCTGGCCAAAATTTGACCTTTGAAATTTTTTTATAGAAAATTATGAAATTTTATAAAAAGGTCACGATAATATTGATATAGAATATATTACAAGATATTAAGTAATATTATTCTAATCATTGTCAAATACAATTTTAGAGGTAATTTTTTGTGGCGGATTTTG
>Ga0182027_10015338_pt1 | contig 10545 bp, 11 predicted proteins | sample 712E1DmetaG_FD_121300 | JGI IMG/M metagenome (GOLD analysis project Ga0182027, IMG submission 121300) | Permafrost microbial communities from Stordalen Mire, Sweden - 712E1D metaG (Illumina Assembly) | ecosystem: Environmental > Terrestrial > Soil > Wetlands > Permafrost | place: Sweden... | reverse complement strand
TCTCCTGGCCTGAGGAAGTAGCTTGGGCGGCGGCGGCTGTCTTACAACAACTGAACACTGCAGCGCGGTTGCGTTATGCCGTGCGTCTACCGATCCATTCGGGCGCCGCCATACTGGTCGACCGTGAGGGCTTGTGGGATCAGGATGAGTTCGACCGCGCTGTCGCGGAAGTCCGAGGAGACGGCGCCCTCCCTCTCAAGGTTTCCTTGGGGAAAATTTGGACAGCTGCCAGGCGGAGGCCTCATCTTGCTCGCGCCCTAAACCTGTTCGCTCTCGGTTCCGCGGCCTGGAACCTGCGGCAGACCTTCGAAGAAGTGGTACGAGAACTCGGCCCGCAAGCGGAAGCGTGGATTGCGGCGCGCGGCCGAGCTGCAACCGAGGAATGCGCCTGGTTCCGAGCGACCGTGTTTGGATCGACGCCGCGACGGCCGGGCCTCTCCCGGCGGTCTGGATTTCCTTGGCCGAAGAACCGGACGTGTGCGATGCCACCCCTCGCCGCCAAGACATTTGTGAGGAGCGTTATCGAGGAACTGGTCCTCCTTCGCTTCAAGGACGGACGTTCATGAGCGCCGTCTGAAGTCTGTTGGGGGGAATTCTGCTCGCGACTGGCTTCAATTGGGTCCAGTCGCCGGCTCCGCAGTACTTTTCGCTTTAGCTGTCACACTCGGGCAAAGTGCTTCGGGGGCCGCCATGCCCACTTTCACTTTCGATGACTTGCTTCTCTGGTCGGAAACCCCCTCAGATTCTGAACCATACCAATAGCCTACAAATTCCGAACAAGTCCGCCAAAATCCGCAACCCGGCGGAAAGAACACAGCGCGAAAGGTCCAGGTTGTCGTGGCGTGAGCTTGAGGGTATGCTACGTATTTTGGGAGGATCCCCTTGAGATACCGGCCGCAACGCTACCAGTGTCCGCACTGTAAGTGGGACTTCGCCCGCAGGAAAAAGAGGTGTTGTCCGGGGTGTGGCACGCTGCTCTTGATCGTGTCAGATATACTCACCGATGCCGAGCTGACGGAGCTCCGGAGTTTTTGGATGTGGGACCCGCTAAAGGAAAAGTGGGACTTCATCCGGGATTGGGAGGAGCATAAAATTGAGGCGATGCGAAAGTTCGAGGAGTATGTTTTCGGGCGGGGCGGCGCCTTGGGTCAAGATAAGAAGACGTACCTTCCACTTCCCCGAGGGCTACAGTGAAGTCGCATGACGGGAACCTCTGTATCCCGTACCCCAGCGGCTTGAGGCCGGTACGGCCAAGACCCAGGTCGCGGAATTCTTCAAAAATTTTCGCCGGTTAAATATAAATGCCGTAGCTTCACATCCTCAAATATCGATGGCGCGCACCACAACATCCTCAGTAGGTGTAGGAACTTGGGCAAGCACGGCGGAGAGGCTTTCTTTAGTCCAGGTAGAATACTTCCTTCATCATGGCAAAGCGCTCTTCGGGCTTTTGGTCGAGCACGGGTTCAAATAACCGGCTCATCTCCTTCTGCCAGCGCTCATTGATGGGGACCTTGGCCAATCGGTCCCAAGCCGCGTCAAAGTCTTCGACGTGCATAAAAAGGAAGAGGTCCTGTCCGCGGCGGAAGACCGAATACTTAGAGATCCCAGCTTTCCCGATTTCCGCAAGTAATTCCGGCCAAACGCGCTGGTGAGTCAACTCGTACTCCTCAATGGCGTCAGCCTTCAATCTCAGTTTGAATGCGTACCGCGGCATGATGACACCTCGGGTACTGGAATCGCCCGTTAAGAAGAACCTGGCGTAAAAAACCCAGTCATTCGCGTCATTTTGCGAGGGTCACCGCGGCGACGCCGAATCCGCCCAGGTTCATCTGATCGGTTGTGAGCGTGCTGGATGCTGGCGGTTGGAAGTTGGTGGTCGGGTCCACAAACTGCACTTGCGCTCCTTCCGCCCCTGGCAGCGCCACGTCGAATGCGCGGTTGCGCTTGTTCAACAACAGTATCTTGCGCTTGCCCTCCGGGGTCACAAAAGCCTGCACGTAGACGTAAGGCATGCTGGAATCCGTCTCCACCATCTTGTCACCCGGACCAAAATTATCGCGCAGCATCTTGAGCACCCAAAAGCGGGCATTGGGCTGGCCCGTTTCCCAATCCACCATGGACACGCTGGGAAACTGCGTGGGGTAGCCCACCAATTGGGATTCGCCCGCAACCTCGACGCCTCGTTTGGCGAGTTCGACATAAAGGTAGGCGTACATGCTTCCGCAGAGGTTCCAGTAGGAGTTCGGAATCGGCTTCGTGACGTGACCGGGTTTGTCTTGCTCCGTGTCGTCAGCGGAAATCGAACCCAGCTCGTCCGTATCGGTTTTGGTTTCGGGCGACAGCCGCTCGCGGATTCCCTGGATATAGCTGACGACGTCCAGAAAACGATCGGCCTGGTCCCAATAGGTATGCTCCATAATCTCAGGTGTCTCGTCCGAACTGGGGACGGCATAGAAATGGTAGGAAATCATAGCAATGGGGGTGCCGGGCTTGTGGTTCTTGTGATCCAGGAAGTATTCAAAATATTCCCGGGGTTCGCCACCAAGGGCCATCGCCACACACGTGATTTTCGGATCGACGCGATGAATGGCTGCCACAATCGCGTCATAGACGCGCGTATAAGTCTGCGGCGTCATGCTATGTTCACTATCGACTTCGTTCAAGATTTCCCAATAGTCGATCTTGAAGTGATGGCCGGAGTCGTGGCGCGTGCCGAATTCGTCAGTAAATCCACCTTGTGTATACCAATTCACTAGGCGGGCGTAATAATCCCCCACTTCCTTCAAGGTGGGATCACGAAACTCCGTACCCTGTTCGTAATTCCATGTCACCTGCTCGGGATCACTAGGATATGCCACGGGCTTGTCGGTCTTGAACATCCACTGGGGAATAGTGCTGAAATTGATGATGACCGTGTGCCCGGTCTGGGCATTCATCAGGTCCGCCATCATGGGATCGATCAGCGAGAAGTCCCACGAGGTCTTTCCGTCCTGCGGAGGATCGAGCTCGGCAACTCCGAGCTTGGGGTAAGGCAGCCAGGGCACGTATCGAACGTAGTCGGCGCCCAGATCCTGCAGCGCTTGAAAGACGCGATCGTGAATCTTCGTGCCTGGCCGCAAGAGCGGATTGACAACCACTTGCAGGGTGGGCGTCGACTTCGAAACCATGATCACCTTGTCCCATTTAACCGTGATCGTAGCCTTCTCCGGCACCGTGGACTGCGACGTAATTTCCTTCCGGGCACAAGAAGCGAGGACGATAATTGCTGCCGACAGCAAGAAGACCGTTGGTCGGGCGATTCCTAGAATTTTCACGAGATCACCTCAATAAAGGATTAAGAATGCAGCTCGTGCTGCATGTGCGGCTGTGGCAGAAGACAAAGATGTGGGCATCTGCCCTTACCGGAATTCGTGATCACGTGATCACACCCGAAAGCGTGTCGCATGTCGAACTACCATCCTATGCTGTAGTGAGCTCGATTGTTTTGCGCCAAAAAATATGGGCTTGGGGTTGGCCCCTCCATGCTCCTCAAATGAAGCCGGACCAGGTACTTATAGGGCCCCACAAAGCAAACACAGGATTGGCGGGTTTGAGCTCGGAGAGGTTCTATTCGGCGGACCTCTGTGCATGCCTACACACGACAGGTATTGCACGGAATGACTTATCCAGCCCCACGTCCAGGCAACTGGGCCGTATCAGAATGGAATTCCGGATTCCCAGTTTTACCCACTGATTTGTCGAAATCATCCAACGCCACTCTGCCATTAATCGAAACTATCTAATAAAGGCAAGGTGGTTTTACTGCCTGCATCAATATTTTGTCAAGGAAAATTCATTTTCACTGTTTGAAAAGTCTTGGCATGCCCTGTGGGCCGCGCTATGAAGGCCAACCGAAGCACGGGCCGCGGCGCAAGTTGGAATCTGCAACGATCGCACGAAAATCCAAACCGACTAGAATTAATAGTATAAGACCCATCACAGATCCTCACCTGATGGGAAAGAAGGCCCACACAAGTATGCCGTTGTGGTGGGAGCAAATGGGAGGGCTGCATACCGAACCATTTTGAAAGGGTACCAATTCGTACCACTTCACTTCATCCGTACATAATGCCGCTGAAGGTCTGGACCAGATTCGAACCGGCATCGTTAACAAATTGAGTGCGGATGCGCCTCATGCCATCCGCATCTTCGCGGGAGGGGCGAGACCGACGGCGGCTTCGGCGGTGAGCAGCAGGAAGGTAAAGGCCTCCCGCAGATACAGGCGAACAATGGCGTCGGTGTGGCTGGAATAGCCCATGGAAACGTCCTGGCCAATGTGAAGGTCGAAGTCGCCGCCACGGGCGTCAGCACGAAAGCCCCGGCGATGGCGGGCGCCCAGATGATCTTATCGTTGACGAGCCGCTTGACGTGCTCCAGCATGGGGTATCCATGGTCGCCGGTCTGGGGAAGCGCGGTGTAGGCATCGGCGCCGAGCAGAACGGCGTAGGGACCGTTGATGCCGACCAGCCGCAATCGGCTCAAGCCCTGGGCAATGGCTTCCGGTTACTCACGGACGTCGGCGGGAAGCGTCATCGGCGGATTAATGGTCCCCCGGCGTATGTCCCCGATGCCGGCCTCGGCATAGCTCTCGAACACGGCGCCGTCCTCGGCAAAAGCAATTTGGCGCGCGGCGTCCTTCGCCGGTTGCCAGTCCGAGTCGTTTGCGCCCCGATCAACGTCGTCGATCGCCTGCCGGTCCATCTCGAACGGAACGCGCAGCTCGACCGGCGGCTTCACCTCGCGCTGTCTGGCGATAGTGCTGTCTTTCAGGGCCTCAATGGCCTTCAGATGGCAGGTGCCGACGGCGGAAAGACCTGTGCCCGCCGGCCCCTTCACGTCGACGACGCGCCGCCCGGCGAGGTAGCGCTTGAGCGTGCGCAATGTTTCCTCTTCAATCTGCGCCCACGCCCCGTCGGAGATGGGCGCAAGCTTGCGATGCAGATTATTCATGGGTGATATCTCCTTTGAGTGAACCGATTCCGAGCGAACCATCGTTCTCCGAATGGCTGGATGGAGGGGGTTCAACCGTCGCCGACGCGGTGGAACGCGCCGCAATGGCCGGTGGGTATTCGGTGATGGTCTCCAAAAATGTGGCCGTCGGCACGAAGAACAGGCTTCCAGTGACGGCGTGGCTGAAGTCAAACAGCCGGTCATAGTTTCCAGGCGGCGGGCCAATAAGCATGTTCTCGAGCCTCTCCTCGGTGGTGCGCGACGAACGGCTGTCGCCAATGAAATAGGTGCCAAATTCAGCGTATCCGGGCCGGCCGAAGGGCATGTTGTCACGCAGAATTTTGATCTCTTTTCCGTCCTCGACAATCGTTGTGAGCGCTTTGTGCGCTGAGGTGGGCTTTATGGAATCGTCCAATTCAATGTTCGCGAGTTTGGTGCGGCCGATGATTCGTTCCGGCGCCTCCGTGGATAGCGCATTCCATCCGTCGAGGTCGTGAAGACATTTCTGCACGATGACGTAACGGCCGCCGGCGAATGCGGCATCCTCCTGGCCAATAAGCACGGCGTCAATCGCCGCCTAGCCCCTCGGGTTCTCAGTTCCATCGACAAAACCGACGTGCAGCCATATTCGCGGTCATGCCCTTTGAAATCACTTCCATAGGGTTCTACCCTTCGCATTTCCAATCGGCGTGGTCCCGCATCCAGGAAGAGGTGCTCAATCCGGGTATACTAGGGAAAGCCGGAAAGTGCTTGACAAGTCCGGCAGAGATACTAAAATGTGTGTGCAATCGATTGCTGAAATCGATTGCATAACTGCTCGAAGGAGGGTCCACCTTGTCGCTCGATTCGCTCGCGGAGGCAATCGTCGTGCCCCAAACGGAACAAGGTAGTATGCATCCCTCTGATTTTGAAATCCATCGGACAAGGCCATGACCCATTTGTTGCACGATATTCTCCGCCAATCTGATGAACTGCGAGGGGCGATCGATTTTCTTTGCGGTGGCGCTCGTTCCCCACTTGATGAGGCGGCGGAGGCAGTCCGGAATGCCCGCCATGTGTATTTGACGGGAATTGGCAGCAGTTGGCACGCCGCACTAAACGCCGGGTCGCTATTCCACCGCGGCGGCTTTCCCGTATATATTCGCGATGCCGCCGACTTGCTGCATTTTGACACGCTTCCCAAGGATTCGGTGACTATCATTATTTCCCGGACCGGCCGCAGTGCGGAAGTCGTCAATTTGCTTCCGAAAGCTCGCAAGGGTAGGGCACAGGTGATCGGCGTGACCAATTCCGGGGATGGCCCACTCGCTCACGAGGCGCAAGTCCCGCTTGTGATCCCTGTCAGTTTGGACCATGGAATCTCTGTCAATACGTATTCCACACTTTCCCTTGCCGCCAGCGCTCTGGCGAGTGGCGTTGTTGGTTCCTTTAACGTCTCTTTGGCAGCCTCGCTCGCGCGTGCTGTCAGCGACACCGCCCGGGCCTTGCCAGCCTGGCAGGAACAGATCGCTAATTCGTCTTGGCTTGAGGCCCATTCGGTTTATTACTTCCTCGCACGCAGTACCAGCCTAGGCAGTTGTCATGAAGCTCGGCTGCTCTGGGAGGAAGGGGTCAAGTCGCCGGCGACGGCGTTGGGAACCGGCAGCTTTCGGCATGGACCACAAGAGATCGTTGCTAAAAACGTGCGTTTCGGCCTGTGGATTGACGGTCAACATATGCGCGAGCAAGACTTGGCCCTAGCCCGGGACCTGAGGGAATTGGGCGCTTGCGTCATGCTCATCGGCCAAGATTTGCCTGATCAGGGCGGAGACTTGGTATTCCAGCTTCCTCATATTCCGCCTGAGTGGCAGTTCCTGATCGACATCATCCCGGCACAGCTTGCGGCGGAACATTTGGCGTGGCTTTCGGGGGTGGATTGCGATTCTTTTCGTCTTTGTTCCTACATTGTTGAAGACGAGTCCGGGCTGTTGCACAAGCAGGAGTTGCATGATGGGAATGCCTGAGGCGCCTAAGGCTAAGTGGTTCTGGTACTCCGTAATTTGTGTCCTCTGTTGGGGAGCATGGGTGCTATTTTCGAAGCTGGGTTCCGATGAGATCCCCGCCAGCGCGATGCAATTTCTCTTCGCATTCGGATTCATTCCGGTGGCGCTTCTTGTTCTTATCCTCAAGCCCGTGAAGTTCGAAAAAAGCATGAAGGGAATCGCTTGTAGCCTCGGCAATGGCGTTCTGGCCGGTATCGGTGGCCTCGCCCTCTTTGCCGCCTACCGGACTGGCGGAAACACCTCGGTCATTACCGCTGCCACGGCACTTTATCCGCTCATTACCGTCGTTCTTGCAATCCTGGTTCTGCGGGAACGGCTAACCTGGCTCCAAGTCGGGGGTCTGGGATTTGCCGTGGTGGCCATCATCATCTTCTCGCTGTAGGAACGGACTTTATGCACTTGCCTCCCTGGTTCTGGTTTGCCCTTGTCACTTTACTTGCGTGGGGCATTGTCGGCTTGCTTCAGAAGCTTTCCACAAACCATCTCTCTGCGGAGTGGGCGCTAGTTTGGTTGGCCGTCGGGTTATTCATCCTCCTGCCATGGCTTTACCCAGGAAGAAAACTCTTCACGTATTCGGCTCATGCATTGGGATGGGCCTTTCTCGGCGGGGTCTTTAACGCTTTAGGAGCGTGGGCATTGCTGGTGGCGATGAAGACTGGCGGGAAGGCTTCCATCGTGGCGCCTTTCACGGCGCTTTATCCCCTTGTCGTGGTCTTCCTCGCCCCCTTCGTTCTGCAGGAATCTGTTACCGCCCTCCAGGGAGTCGGCATCGTCTGTGCATTGATTGCCGTGGTGCTGCTGTCGACAGAAGGTTCGGCGTCATAGCTGGCAGTGTATGGTTTTATCTTCTTACTCAAGGGGGATTAGATGATAGGTCGAAGGAGGTATATTCGGTTGCGTTTTAGCTGTGCTGTTGTCTCCTGAGGCATATTCCGGTAGTCAGAACTTCCAAGCAGGTTCCTTCTTCAGTGCATCTGTCGGGATTAAGCCGTTCCTGGGGCACTGGGATTTGAGCACAGAACCCCGTCGCGGGAGCTTCCCTCTTGGATCGAGATCTCGGAGGAAGAGGCCAAGCCCAAGGTGGTGATGGTAGGGGTTTCGGACTATGCGACCCCGCTGGCGAGGGTCGAAATCAAGGAAGGGGAGATCGAATTTCTCTCACCCAAATGAGACGAAGGTTTTAGTGATGATACGGTGTTCATAAGGGAAGTTGGTCGGTGGCCAGCTTGTGGGAACAACCATCAGCCCCGGCGCAGTTTCCTGGTATTGGATCGGCCATCGAGCCCCCTCCCTGAAGCGGAAAGTCGCCCCGAAATAAGGCAAGCCCGTCAATTTGTTCAAGGGCAAGGATTTCACCGGCTGGAGGTTTAGTGATACAAGCCGGGCGAGCAATTGGAAGGTCGAAGGCTGCGACTTGGTTGATCACAGACATGGCGCTGAAATCATCAGCACGTCCACGTTTGAGGATTTCAAACTGGATTTGGAGTTTAGCTGCGGCCCCCAAGCCAACAGTGGCGTGTATTTGCGGGGCCGTGATGAGGTGCAGATCGAGACCGACTCGGTGCAGGAACCGCGCAGTCACCATACGGGCGGGGTGCACGGATTCCTTGCCCCCTCGCCGGAGCTGCCGCGCAAATCTGGAGAATGGCAGAGCTTCGATACCACGCTTGTCAGACGAACCATCATCGTTGTGTAGAACAGTCAGACAGCTGTGGATCACCAGGAGATGCCAGGAATCACAGGAGGTGCTCTCGACAGCCACGAAGAGTTGCCTGGGCCCTACCTTCAAGGTAGTAAGGCGGGGGGGTGGCTTTTCGGAACCTGTTATTACACCCGCGCAGAATTGATCCACGGATGAAATGGATTGACGGTTTCGCCAGCACAAGACTGCATTTCGCTTACGAGTCATGGCCCTCGACGCTCCGTGATGATAAAGAGATTTCCCAGAATGGTCTTGCTTGAGACTTTGAAGACACGTTGGTTTTGGCGCACTGCCCGTCAGCATTGCGCTGCTCATTTCACGCCGGTTTAAGCTGGAGAAAAGTGTGAAGGGAATTTCCTTTGCGGTGCTGAATGGAGTTCTTTCCGGTGTCGGTGGCCTCGCGCTTTTTGCCGCCATGAAAAGGCTGCAATCATATCTCCGTTCACCGCCTTATACCCCCTAGTGGTGGTTCTGCTGGTCCGCTTCATTTTACGCGGATCCATTACTCTGCTCCAACCCGGGGGAGTTCTATGCGCATTAATCGCGGTCGCGCTTCTGTCAACTGAGCCGCAGCAGGAAGTCCCCCTTGATACGAGTGGGCAGCTCCTAGATTCCGAGAGGGAGATTAGCTAAATGCCTGACCTCATTTCGCGAGAGCGCCTAGGACGGGCGCTACGTCACCAACCAACCGATTATGTCCCTTGTTGTTTTATGAGTTTTACGGCGTTACGCCGCCGCTGCCAGGAAAACATGTACGAGTTGGTAAAAGCCGAGCAAGCGATGGGTCTGGATTCTTTTCTCTTTGTTCCCACCTTGTCACGCCCCCAGCGACCGGAGCACCCCGAACTGCGAGGGTTACCAGTACGGTTTCATCCCGCCGTGGGGATGCGGGAACGGCGGGAAGAGGTACCCGGCCAGCCTGCCATCCTTCACAAGGAGTACTCCACGCCAGCGGGCAAGCTCCGGACCAGCGTACGCCTCTCTGATGACTGGCCACATGGCGATCACATCCCTTTCATGGATGATTACCAGGTGCCGCGCGCCGTCAAGCCCCTGCTCACCGGCGAGGCGGCGGAGCTGGAAGCTTTGCAGTACTTGTTGATGCCGCCGCAACCCGATGACGTCGCTCAGTTCCAGGCCGAAGCCGAGCGCGCCCATGCCTTTGCCCGCGAGCAAGGCGTGCTCCTCGCGGGCGGTTGGGGAGTCGGCGTGGATATGGCGGACTGGCTTTGCGGGTTTGAGAGCTTAATGCTGCTTGAAAACGACCAGCCGGCGTTTGTCGAGAGGCTTCTGGAAATGATCCATGTCTGGAATCAGCAACGCATGGCCGTGGTGCTTTCGGGCAGGGTCGATCTTTACATTTACCGGGCATGGTATGAGGGCTGTGATTTCGTGAACCCCAAATTCTACCGGAAGGTGATCGTTCCGCGGCTCAAGAGTGACGCTGCCCTCGCGCACAAACACGGCGCGCTGTTTGGCTACATCTGCTCCAGCGGCATAGTCCCGCTTCTCGACGATTTTATGGAAGCCGGAATTGATGTCCTCATCGGAATTGATCCCGTTCAAGGCACCAATACCGACATGGCGGCGATCAGGAAGAAAACCGCAGGGAGGATCGCGTTGTGGGGTGGGGTTTCGGGAGCAGTCACGGTGGAAATGGGCGAAGAGGAGGAAATTCGTGCCGCTGTCCGGCACGCCATCGAGACCTTGGGGCCGGAAGGTTTCATCCTTTCGCCTGCCGATAACATCACCGTGGATGCACCCCAGACGTGGCAAAACCTTGAGGTGTTCATCGATGAATGGAAGCGGAGT
>Ga0182027_10015337_pt1 | contig 10545 bp, 8 predicted proteins | sample 712E1DmetaG_FD_121300 | JGI IMG/M metagenome (GOLD analysis project Ga0182027, IMG submission 121300) | Permafrost microbial communities from Stordalen Mire, Sweden - 712E1D metaG (Illumina Assembly) | ecosystem: Environmental > Terrestrial > Soil > Wetlands > Permafrost | place: Sweden... | reverse complement strand
GGTCATGCCGCGGTTGACGATGACGCCGCTCTTGGGGACTTTATCAAAAACGATGGTATTGTTGGGCTTGGCATAAATAGCATCGGCCAGGTCCAGGCCGACCGTGTTCTTATCAATATCGAGGGCGGCCACAAAGTTGATATCTGAGGTATGATAATCTCCCAGGTTGACATGCATCAGACCGGGCACGAATTCATCTTCTTTAGCGTTCCGGTAGTAATGGACGCCCTGCACCAGTGAAGAAGCGCAATTGCCGACCCCGATAATGGCTACGTTAATTTTTCCCATGATTTAACTCTCCTGTTTTTATTTTTATTTACTGATATCTAAAAATCCGGTGAAATACAAAAGAAATCGTCTATTCGTCTTCCTCGATGATAAATACTTCTTCGATGGTCGAGCGCAGTGTCTTTGCCACTTTATAAGCTAGGAACAGCGAGGGGTTGTACTTGCCTTTTTCCAGGTACAGCATCGTGCGGCGGCTGACATCCACGATATCCGCCAGTTCGTCCTGCGTTAAATCGTAGCGGGCCCGGAGTTCTTTAATTCTGGTTTTCATTTTCATCATGAAGCCTTTCGGGATTTTTGGTTAAAAAGTCCGGTAATAATAAATGGCTAGCGAAGCCAGGTAAACCGCCAGGCTCACGCCGATTATTTCCAGCAGCAGCTCGGTGCTGATAGAGGAATAAATCAGGATATTAATCAGCACGCCGAGGTAAACCGCAATCAGCGCGTTTCGGGCGCTCTTGGCATTGATTTCGTTGATTCGCTCGTCAAGGTGAAATTTGGATTGTACTTTTTCCACGCTCACGATGCGCGTCAGGAAGAGCAGGAAAAGCACAAAAACCAGTGTCGGCACGGCGATTAACAAAATTTGAACAGGGCCGGCTGAGGGGTGATTTTTCAGAATCAACAAAATCACGATTGTCAGCAGCGATATCCCCAGAATCATGCAGCCGAACGTCACCCAGTCGAACTCTTTCAGCGAGCGGCGGCGCCAGAGCCAGAGATAAATGATAAACAGCACTAAAAGAATGATATTCGGCGCGAATACTAAAAAATCCCTGTTCATTCCGTCTACCCTCTTACGCGGCGAAAATGTGATAATAATATTATATAATGTGATAAATATATTACATTCATCGGCGTTTGTCAAGGGGATAGAGATAAAATATTTTTAAGCATTCATGGAAATAAAAAAATGGCTCTGTTATTTAGCTTTTTGCCGGAACTGGGTTTCGTACAATTGAGTATAGAGCCCTCCTTTGGCCAGCAGCTCAATGTGTGTTCCCCGTTCGACGATACGGCCGGAGTCCAAAACCAGGATTAAATCCGCCGAAAGAATGGTGCTCAGCCGATGTGCGATGACGATATTCGTCCGGCCGACCATTACCCGACTCAGCGCTTCCTGAATCAGGGCTTCCGATTGACTGTCCAGTGAACTGGTAGCCTCATCCAGTACCAGAATCCTCGGGTTCTTCAAGATGACTCGTCCTAATGCGATGCGTTGTTTTTCCCCGCCGCTGAGCCGGTAACCCCGCTCTCCGACAATAGTGTCATATTGTAAAGGTAATCCCATGATAAAATCGTGAATATTAGCCGCTTTCGCTGCCTCTTCTATCTCCGCCTGAGTGGCATCGAGTTTACCGTACAGCAGGTTGGTTCGGATGGTGTCATTAAACAGGTAAGTCTCCTGGGTGACCATGCCTATCTGTGATGTCAATGATGAGAGCGTGACATCTTTTAAATCGTGCCCGTCAAGCAATATACGCCCTTCGGTCGGGTCGTAGAGACGCGGGATGAGATAAGTCAACGTCGTTTTACCTGCACCGCTGGGTCCGACCAGCGCTACCAGTTGTCCGGGTTCGGCCCGGAAATTAATATGGTCTAATACTTCTTCCCGGGCTTGACCTGGGGCGACTTTTTCATTGTTCTGATTATTTTTACTATTTCCTGTTGCATTCGTGCCATTCCGGGAAGCCGCCGATTGGGTCTCCTGCAATAAACCGAATCGCCGGACGTCTTTCAATAATCCTTTTCCTTCTTTCATGTAATGGAAACTGACATCATCGAACTGGATCACGCCTTTCACATTGCTTAGTACCTGAGCATCGGCTTTCTCTGTGATTTCCTGAGGCAGGTCCAGCACCTCGAATACCCGTTCGAAACTAACCAGGGAAGTGGCAAAATCCACCGGTGCATTCGTTAAAACCTGTAAAGCGTTGTACAATGTTCCCAAATAAATCGTTAATGCGACGATAGTGCCGATGGTAAGGGTCTGCTTAATCACCAGATAACCGCCAAAACCATAGACCAGCGCCACCCCGATCGAACCCATCAGTCCGATGCTCACGAAGAATGAGGCGCTGATAATTGCGCGCCGGACATTAATATCACGGACATCCGCGGCGCGCTTCTTAAAGCGGTTGTCTTCTTCTTCGGTACGGCCGAAGAGTTTTACCAGCAGCACACCACTGATATTGAGCAGTTCCTGCATGACCGCATTCATCTTGGCCATGATGTCGAGTTGCTGGCGGGTGAGGATACGCAAACGCTTTCCCAACCTATCCGCGATTAACAACAGAAAAGGAAGAATAGCGATACTGAGCAGAGTCAGACGCCATTCCAGCACGAACATGATGGTGAGCATAACGACCGCTTGAATCAGATTGGTGATGATATTAACAATAGTGTTGACAATAGCGCTCTGCGCCCCTTGGACGTCATTATTTAACCGGCTCATCAGCTCGCCGATTTTAGTGTGGGTAAAAAAACTCAGCGACATGCGCTGTAAATAGGAAAATAAATCCGCTCTTAAATCATAGGTAATACCTTCTCCCACACGGGAATTGAACTGCCGTAGAAATACGCTCAGTACCCCGGTGAGGAGCGGTATCATCACCAGTGCAATCGTCAACCACAATAGACTGTGTAAATCTTTATCGGGTAAGGTTTTATCAATCAGCTGCCGCAGGATGAGCGGAGTCAGCAGTCCCAATCCGGTACTGGCCAACGTCATCAGCAGCATACCTTGAATCCACCAGCGATAGGGATGGGCATAGCCCCAGACACGTTTTAGCAGTCCCCAGGTAATTTTGGGTTTCCCATCCTGGACATTATTCATAGTGGCGGTGTAGGTTTTATTTATCATAAACTGCTCATTTCGCGAGATTCCCGGTTCTAAGACCCGGTGCTTTCGTATTTATTCACCCCTATTTTCCAGAACTGGTAGGCCATGAAAAACATCACCAACCCTACTATTGGCGTTCCATACTGCAATGCTGGGAAGAAAAGATTATCACCCGTCTTATTTAGAAAATAATGCGCCGGGTAAAAGTTCACAAAGGCTACCGGTATCACAAAGGTTAAAAAAGCTTGAATGGACCTGGCGTAAATCGTAATCGGATAATCCAGGAAATTATTAAAACAATTAAGCAAAGAATATGTAGCGGTATTTTTTACAAGCCAGAAACTCATTGTGCCGATGACCACGAGAATGGCGGTTTGTATTAATGCAGCGCCGAGAATTGCCGCCAACAGAAAGACGATTTTTAGTATCGTGATGTGGATTGCCAAATGTGTAAAACACAATATAAATACGCCGGTCCCCAATATCAGGGCGGAAGTCGAGGTAAAATTGGGACGGCCGATTATGGTATAAAACAGGGAATCCATCGGCCTGATTAATACCATGTCGAAGTCCCCGTTCTGCAACATTTGTTCCATACCGCGCATCGGGGAACTAATGAAAAGCCCGCTAATGCCGCTCGCTACCATGTTGATATTAAAAAGGAAAAAGACCTCGTAAAGCGTCCACCCGTGTATAGATTGGAATTTGCTGAGGAGTACCCACGTCGAGATATAACCTACCCCAAAATTTAATATGTAAGTAAATATGTCGATTAAGGTAGTCAAGCGGTATTCCAGCATACTTTTAACAGCAGCTGCGAAAAATCTTAAACTCAATTTGAAAGTTCTCATCTAGCCACCCTGAATTACCAGTTTTTTCATCGCTGCCCGCCATTCCAGCATTGTCAACCCATAAAGAATTATCATCCAGGCAAACTGCTGCAGAATCGCGTATAGGCAATCCCGCGGTGTAAGTGTTCCCAGGTATATAGATATCGGCACGAAATAATATAGCCTGAACGGCAGGAAATTCGAAATGGTAACGAGAAATGTGGGGAAAAACCACAACGGGATATATGCTCCGGAGAATAACCGGTTCAACATCCAAACAATATTTGCCTGCCAGCCCCGCAGATACCAAAAAACCACCAAACCAATAATGTAGTTAATCTGAAACGAAATTACAATGGCATTAATCATCGTAAACTGGAATAGCAGTAAATTCGGGATTGAGGGAAAATTCATACCGACAAATATAATCCCGACTGCCAGTATCGGTAAAAGCTGAAAAAGAAAGGCGAACATGTTTTGCCCAAGCATATTGGCGAATGTGTAAGCCTGGAAATTCATCGGCTTTAACAAGTCCATTGCTATTTGGCCGTTGCGAATGCGGTCGGTCATATTCCAAACCACATTGACCGTAAGTAATGTCCCAATCATAGAACTAATCAGGACGTAGGTATTCATTTCCCGCAGCGTCACAACCCCGGTACTGGTCGTTACGGAGCCGGCGGTTAGTAGCGCGCGCCAGACGCAAAGTTGCACCAGTAGAATTACGAGGTTGCGGAACGTGCCAACGAAATATTCCACGCGGTAAGCCAGGCCATTATAAAAAGAGATTTGGATAAATTTTAAGTATTTTTTCATTTTATTTAATCAAAAGACCATTTAGTTTCTAACCGCATACATTTTGCGGATGACATCCTCGATCGGAGTGACTTTTATGCTGATGTCCTTGGTCTCCGCTTTGTCTATCAGCCATTTGAGTACGGTGGAAGAATTAATTTTAAGACTGTCGTATTTAATCGTTATCTTATTATCCTGATATTTGATTTCATCTACCCCCATTCCGGTAAGTTCACTGGTATCCTCGATTTTATTCGCCAATTCGGCGACAATCATTTCCTCTGAGCCATAACGTTTTTTCAGGGTATCCAGATTACCGTCATATACCAGTTTGCCGGTATTGATGACCATTACCCGTGAACTCAATCGCTCAATGTCTGACATATCATGGGTGGCAAGAATGACCGTAGTGTTACGCTTTTTATTGACTTCCAAAATAAACTCTCTGATGCGCTCTTTCACCACCACATCGAGTCCGATGGTAGGTTCATCCAGGTACAAAATATCCGGGTTATGCAGCAGGGCGACGCTGATGTCGGCGCGCATCCTCTGTCCCAAACTGAGCTGTCGCACCGGCGTGTGGATAAACTTGTCAATGGCCAAGATATCGGCAAATATCTTCAGGTTTTCCTGGTACTGCTGCTCAGGAACGTCATACACATAGCGCATCAGGCTTAATGTTTCCGAGAGAGGAATATCCCACCATAGCTGTGTACGCTGTCCGAACACTACCCCGATTCTTCTGGCATTCAATTCACGGTGTTTAAAAGGAATCACACCATTTACGTCGATAGCGCCGCTGCTGGGAACCAGGATGCCGATCAGCATCTTGATAGTAGTAGATTTCCCGGCGCCGTTCGGGCCGATATACCCGACAATTTCGCCTTTTTCTACCGAAAAGGATATATTGTCTACGGCCTTAACGATTTTATCTTCCCGCTTGAAAACATCTTTTATTGCCCCGGTCAGACCCTCTCTCCCTTTGCGTTGTCGGTAGTCTTTACAGAGGTTTTCCACCTTGATAATTGTCATATCTCACTCCATCCTGTTGTTTCCGGTCAACAAAAAAGCCCGGGGTTTTTGTTTCCCGGGCTCGGTTTTTCTGTTCTGCGGCTTTTACACATTATACTTAACTGTTCTCCGAACTGAAAATACGCCGAGCCCGCTGGTACTTAATTGCCTGACCCATACCAGTTCCAAAAACGTGGCTGACGGTAGTGTAACAATTCGGCGTATACAAAGTAATATTCTCCCCTTTGTGAATGTTACGATTATATGATATTCACTTGCTGCATGTCAAGAGTTATTTTAGTCTCAGGGAAAAAATATTTTACAGAGTTGGCTATAAAAAGGACATCTTGTTCGAACCGTGCCGTTGAAGAAATTGCTTGTGGGGTAATAGCGGGCTACCTGTAATTAGGATTTCTCGATTTTCTTGAGCGCTTTGACGTAGACGTTTTTCACGCCGTTGTTCGATTCGTTCTTGATGATGATATCGAAAACGGGCAGCAGTTGTTTTCGGGCCTGCAGATTGTATTTGGCAATTTCGGTGAGCGCAAAAGCGGCGCACCATTTGATGACCGTGGTATTGGCCGCATCGCCGGTGGTATTTTTCAGCAGGTAAGGGATTGCCGCCGCCACCTTTTCCGGATAGCTTTTAGCCAGATTGGCCACTACTTCCTGGGTGCCCCATTTTACCTTCGGCAAGTCGTAATTGATATAAGGTATCAGCATGTCGAGATACGGCGCCAGCATTTCCGGCTGCTGCTTCGAAATCTCTTCCATGACATCGGCGCAAATGCCTTTACCGGTTTTCCTGGCGTTTTCGAAATATTGAATCAGGTCCTGCACCGGTATCGTTTTTTGTAGGACGGCTTCCACCAGTTTCGCCTGCATTTCGCGGGGTTTAATTTTCAACTGCAGTATTTCATCTATTTCAGACATGACTTAAGCATTCTAAAATACCGGTGCGCCGATGTCAACATCATCCAGGAACGAACTAAGGACGGGAAATTCTTTACTGAACCGGCCTCGATTTGCGTCGGGATGGAGATTACCGCTCTGAGATTGCCGCGTCCTTGCAGCTCTGGCAATGGGCATCGATAAAAAAGGAGTCCGCCTCAGGCGGACTCCTTTTGATTCTTCCGAAACGTTTGCCGGGGATTAAAGCGAATCGGCGGGGGCAATTTCGAACTGGCTCTTGTAGAGAGACGCATAGAAACCGTTGGCGGCCAGGAGTTCTTCATGTTTGCCCTGCTCGACAATGTCGCCGTCCTTGATGACCAGGATAATGTCCGCATCGCGGATGGTGGACAGGCGGTGGGCGATAACGAAGCTGGTTCTGCCTTTCATCAGGTCGAACATAGCGTTCTGGATAAGAATTTCCGTCCTGGTGTCCACTGAGCTGGTAGCTTCGTCCAAAATCAGGATTTTGGGGTCGGCCAGGAACGCCCGGGCGATGGTCAAAAGCTGTTTCTGCCCCTGCGAGATATTGCTGGACTCTTCGTTCAACTCCAGGTCATAGCCGTGCGGTAAGGTGCGCACAAAATGGTCGACATTGGCCATCTTGGCGGCCGTGACCACGGCGTCATCGCTGGCATTGAAATCGCCGTAGCGGATATTTTCGCGGATTGTGCCGTTGAACAGCCAGGTATCCTGCAGCACCATGCCGAACATGCTGCGGAGGTCTTCCCGTTTGAATTTCCGGATGTCCACACCGTCAATTTCAATTGAACCGCTGTTGATATCGTAAAAACGCATCAGCAGTTTGACGATAGTGGTTTTACCGGCGCCGGTCGGCCCGACCAGGGCGATTTTTTGACCGGGTTTAATTTCAGTCGAGAAATTGTGAATGATAATCCTTTCGGGGGTATAGCCAAAGCTGACGTTCTTGAAAGAGACGGTACCTTTGACGGCTGCCGGCTTGACAGCATCAACCGGGTCCGGCGATTCTTCTTCGGCATCCAGGAAATCGAAAACACGCTCAGCGGCGGCCGCGGTTGACTGCAGCACGTTGGCAATATTGGCGACCTGCATGATGGGCTGGGTAAACGACCGCACGTACTGGATGAAGGCCAGGATATCGCCGACGCTGATGGTGCCCTGAACCGCCAGGTAACCGCCGAGGATACAAATAGCAACATAAGAAAGGTTACTGACGAAGGTCATGATGGGCATCAATAGACCGGAGAGGAATTGAGACTTCCAGCCGGCGCCGTACAGCTCGGTATTCAGGCCGTCAAACTTCTGAATAGATTTTTCTTCACCGTTAAAGGCCTTGATGACAGTATGGCCGCCGTACATTTCCTCCACGTGTCCATCAACATGCCCGAGGTAAACCTGCTGCTGTTTGAAATATTTCTGCGAAGCCCGGATGACGAGAGTAATGAGTCCGAAAGAAACAGGCAGAATGACTATCGCCACCAGCGTCATTATCCAGTTGATGGTAAACATCATTACCAGGATACCGATAATCATCGTCACCGAGGTAACAATCTGGGACAGGTTCTGGGCCAACGTATTGCTGATGGTATCAATATCGTTAGTAACCAGGCTCAACGCTTCGCCGTGGGTCTTGGTATCGAAGTATTTGAGCGGCATCCTTTTGATTTTTTCCGCGATATTTTTCCGGAAGTTGTAGGTAACTTTCATGGCGATGCCGGACATGATATAACCCTGCAGGAAACTGAAGATGGCACTGGCCACATACAAACATAACAGGATGATGGCAATACGGCCGATATAGGAGAAATCGACGGTCGCACCGGGGACATGCATGACCTTGTTTACAATGCCCTCAAAGAGTTTGGTGGTGGCGTTACCCAGCATTTTGGGGCCGACAATCATGAAAACAGTGCTGGCGACGGCAAAAATAAATACCAAAGCCAGGGAAACGCGGTACGGTTTGAGATATTTCAGGAACGTCCCCATCGCTTTGCGGAAACTTTTTGGTTTTTCTACGCCCATCCCGGCCCGGCCCATCGGACCACCCATCGGGCCGCCTCTACCCGGACCGAAAGCCGGTTTATTATCTCTTCTTGGTGTATCATTTGATTGTGTCATTGGGCGAGTTCCTCCTTTGACAGTTGAGACAGCGCAATTTCCTGGTAGACCTTGCAGTTTTGCATCAGGTCGCGGTGCGTGCCGATGCCGGCAATTTCGCCGTTATCCAGCACCACAATCAGTTCGGCGCCCATAATCGTGCTGACCCGCTGGGTAACAATGAGCACCGTGGCATCGGCCGTCTCTTTTTTCAAGGCCTTGCGCAGCGCCATATCGGTCTTAAAATCAAGGGCTGACAAACTGTCATCGAAAATGTAAATTTCCGGTTTCTTGGCGAGCGCCCGGGCAATAGCCAGTCTTTGTTTCTGACCGCCCGAGAGGTTTGTACCGCCCTGGGAGACCGGTGTCTGATAACCCTGTTCGCTTTCTTTGATGATATCCGTCGCCTGGGCAATTTCGGCATATTGCGCCACTTCCGCATCGGTCGCATTTTCGTTGCCGTATTTAATATTACTTTCAATGGTGCCGGAGAAGAGGACCGCTTTTTGGGCCACATACCCGATTTTGTCCCGCAGGTCGTGCTGGGTGACGTTCCGGACGTCAACCCCGTCGACGAGGATGGCGCCGCCGGTAACATCGTAGAAGCGTGGAATCAGGTTGACCAGGGTGGTTTTACCGCTGCCGGTACTGCCAATCAAAGCCGTGGTCTGCCCGGGTTTGGCGGTAAACGTGATGTGTTTCAGCACGTCATCTTCCGCGCCGGGATAACGGAAAGCCACATCCTTGAATTCGATAATACCTTTCCGGTCGGTGCGGAATTTTTCCGGTTTCTCCGGGTCCACAATGACCGGCTCGGTTTCCAGCACTTCACTGATTCTGACGGCAGAAATACTGGCACGCGGAATCATAATGAACACGATTGATATCATCAGGAAGGCAAAAATAATCAGGACGGCGTACTGCATAAACGCCATCAGGTTACCGACCTGCATGGTCCCGTTATTCACCTCGTGGGCGCCGACCCAGATGATGACAATCATCACAGCGTTCATCAGGAACATCATCGCCGGCATTAAAAACACCAGGACGGCCCGGTTGACAAACAGACTCGTTTTGGTCAGGTCCTGGTTTGCCTTGTCAAACCTGGCTTCTTCATGTTTCTGCGCATTAAAGGCGCGGATAACCATCAAACCGGTGAGGTGTTCACGCATCACTAGGCTCAGCTTATCAATCAGTGCCTGCATCGAACGGAACTTCGGCAGTACGACGATAAACATCGCCACCATAATGGTGATTAATAAACCGACGGCCGCGCCGATAATCCAGAGCATGGAATTGGCGGAACCCAACACTTTAAGGATGCCGCCGACGCCGATGATAGGAGCGTAAAAAACAATCCGGAAGAGCATTACCAGCAGCATTTGTATCTGGGTGATGTCATTCGTGGACCGGGTAATTAATGAAGCGGTAGAGAACTTATCGAATTCAGTGCTGGAAAAACTTTCGACGCGTTCGAATAACTGCTTGCGCATGTTCCGCCCGACGCCGGCTGCGATGCGCGCCGAGATGTAACCGACTGTCACCGAACAGGCAGCGCTGGCCAGGGTAATGAGTACCATCAGTTCTCCGATATCGAAGAGGTAATGATGCTGGATGGTACCGGTGTTCATGCCGAGGCCTTTATATTCTATCGTAAGGTAAGCCACCGAATACTCGGTCAGGAGGTCCGGTTCGATGGCATTGATTTGCGTTTCAGCAGCACTTTGCAAGGCGGCCTGCTGGGCAGCC
>Ga0182027_10015335_pt1 | contig 10547 bp, 5 predicted proteins | sample 712E1DmetaG_FD_121300 | JGI IMG/M metagenome (GOLD analysis project Ga0182027, IMG submission 121300) | Permafrost microbial communities from Stordalen Mire, Sweden - 712E1D metaG (Illumina Assembly) | ecosystem: Environmental > Terrestrial > Soil > Wetlands > Permafrost | place: Sweden... | reverse complement strand
AAATACCGCGTGAATTAATAGATAAAATGGGAGAAATTGGCTTTCTTGGAATTTCATTTCCTGAAGAATACGGAGGCGGAGGTTTTGGTGAAGTAGGTTATTGTCTAATGCAAGAAGAAATTGCTCGTGGATGTATGTCAACTGCAACATTTATTGGAGCGCATCAATCAATCGGATCAAATGCAATTTTTGTTGGAGGGAATGAAGAACAAAAGAAAAAATATCTTACTCCGCTGGCAAAAGGAGAAAAGATTGGCGCATTTTGTTTAACCGAAGCTCAGGCAGGTTCAGATTCTTTTAATGTAAAAACACGCGCTCATATAGATGGAAACGAATGGGTAATTAATGGAGAAAAATTATGGATAACTAACGGTGGAATTGCAGATATTGTCTCTGTTTTTGCAAGAACTGAAAAAGGTATTAGTGCATTTATCGTTGAAACAAAAACACCGGGTTATCAGGCAGGTCAATCAGAAAAAAAAATGGGTATAAAGGGAAGTACAACTAATGCGATTACATTTGATAATGTTAGAATTCCAAAAGAAAATTTACTCGGTACAGAAGGGCGTGGATTTCTTATAGCAATGAAAACTTTGAATGCTGGAAGATTAGGACTTGGAGCAGCTTGTCTGGGAGCCGCTAAGGAACTCCTGGAGTTATCAACGCGTTATGCAAAACAAAGAAAACAATTTGATCAGACAATTTCTAATTTTCAGGCTGTTCAGTTTATGCTTGCTGAAATGGGAATTTTAACTTACACAATGGAATCAATTGTATACAGAACAGCAGTTGATTATGATTTGAAAAAAGATGTTTCACGACAGTCAGCTATTGTAAAATATTATTGTTCTGAATCCCTGGATAAAGTTGCGGATTTTGCAGTTCAAATTCATGGAGGAATGGGTTACTCACGGGAACTTCCTATTGAAAGGTTTTACCGTGATTCACGTATTAACAGAATATTTGAAGGTACTAGCGAAATTCAAAAAGGTATTATCGCGCGTGAAATTTTGAAAAAGAATGGAATTGTCTAAATAATTAAGCTATATTTGTTAAAGGAGCTAAGAAATTTATGAAACCAGTTACTTTTACTGATGATAATTTTAGTGCTGAAGTTATAAAATCTGATATACCGGTTGTTGTTGATTTTTGGGCTACTTGGTGCGGGCCTTGCCGAATGGTTGCACCGATTATGGAAGAATTGGCTGAAAAATATGAGGGAAAAGTTAAAATCGGGAAGCTTGATGTGGATGAAAACCAACAAACTGCGATTAAATACGGTGTTAGAAGTATTCCTACTGTTTTAATATTAAAAGGAGGAGAAGTAATTGATACTGTTATCGGAGCAGTCCCGAAAACAATGTTTGTAGAAAAGATCCAAAAGCTTTTGTAATATTTAATTATTTTGTATTTGTTGAAATTAGAAGTAAAAAAATCAATAAAAAGAGCTTGACATAGAAACGGCTTTAGATTAGATTATATTCAAAATTCGCTGAAAAAATGCATTTTATTAAATTAAGTAAAAAAAATATTTTACATAAAAAATAAATTTGTATTTTAAGAGATGAATTTTAAGTGCAATTATTGAGTAAAAGCACCATTCAACAGAATTAAGATCAAATAATATTTAACAATTGGAAAATCAATTTTAGTTGTTCAGAACTATTTTTTTCTTTATAATAATTAATTAAATACCGGTTTTATATTCTTAGAGATGATTAAAATATATAGAAAGGAACAATTCACGTTGAGTATTATTCTACAAGCTGCTAACAAAGATTATTTTATTCCTCTTGACCAAAACTTTTTGTTAACTCCCTTATGTATACAAAATATATACGACCGTAGTTCCCAAATATTTCTAATAGTATTGATTTTTACCTATAGGTATAACAAAGTTTCGAATCTTTTATTTTAATTAAAATTCATAATCAATTATTAATCAATTCATAATTAAAGGAGAGTCCAATGAAGAAAAACCTTACTTTTCAAGAATTAATCTTTTTTACCATATCATGAAGCTCTGTAATTAGAACCAGTCGTGAGATCTGAAAATTATTATGATTTTTCGATTTCTAATCTTTTTACAATTAAACTTTGAAGGAGGTATTATGAACAAAGCTGATAGAGTTAAGCTAATATACTTTTTTAGTGTCAGCTTATTAATATTTTTATATGGGTGCATAGATACTAATGTACAAGTTATACCAAGCAATATTGACACTAGAAGCCAAATTAAATTTGTTAATTTAGCTACAAGTGCCGGTGCTGCTACTATAAAAGTATTTGATAATAAAAAATCAAATATTAACACATCTTCTGCAGTCGCAGTCGGAGATGAATATCCCGGTAGCGGTGTATCATTCCTTGATATTCCTTCAGGTTCTACGGGAACAATCAGTTATACAAATAAAAATGTAATTGATTCATTGAAATTATTTGATTCTGATTTGAAATTAAGAATCTTTATTGTTGAAGATGGTGGTGGCAACAGAACAATAGTGAAAAGATCTGAAAGATATATTGAACAGCAAAAAAATACAGCAATAGGCAAAACACTTTATCCTGCCAATATTTCCTCATTTATGTTTTTTAACGGTGCTGGTGATACAACTTTAGATACAATAAAAATTAAAGGTACTAATGGATCAGCTACAGTATTTGATACAACTATTACTCCTTCTTCATCTTTATCTACAGGAGACGGTACTGTTTATTTCCAATTAAAAACTGCACCAAATTATAGTATTACATTTATATCAACAGATGGTATTTTAACAAATTATCCAAATTTTGTCCCTCAATCTCAAGGAAGATACACAGCTGTTGTTTATGGATTAAAAACAGGTTATAAATATAAAGTGTATACCGACGATTAGTACAAAGTCTAAAAATTATTACGGAGGAAAATAATATGTTTCGAAAAATTTTTACTATAATAAGTTTTACATTACTAGTTGCTTCGGTAGTAATGGCACAAACAGGAAGAATTAAAGGGGTAGCTCTTGATATGCAAAGCGGTGAACCTTTAATTGGTGCTAACATTGTTGTTGTAGGTACAAATTTCGGAGCAACAACTGACGTTAATGGTAATTTTCTAATAACTCAGGTCCCAGTTGGAATATTCAACCTAAAAGCTTCCTATGTTGGTTATCGAAATGTTACTATCGAAGGGATTAGAGTAGTTTCAGGTTTAACAGCCGAAGCTAATTTTAAACTTCCTTCAAGTGACATAGTTACTGCTGAAATGGTTATTGTTTCTCAGAGACCACTTGTAGAAAAAAGTGCAACTAATGCTATAAGAATTGTCAGCACAGAAGATATTGATGCTTTGCCTACCAGATCAATAGCTGGCATTGTTGGTTTGCAAGCCGGTGTTGTATTGCAAGATGGAAATACTTATGTGCGCGGTAGTCGTGCAGATGAGACCGGTTATTTACTTGCGGGTGTAGATGTAAAAAGTATTACATCTGCTAATGGAGGTTCGGTAATCACGGTAACACCTGACGCTTTACAGGAAATCACGGTGCAAGCCGGAGGTTATACGGCTGAATTTGGAAATGCAAATGCCGGTATAGTTTCAGAAGATTTTAAAACCGGCGGCAGCAATTATCATTATTCAGCAAGAGCAGAAACTGATAATTTCGGAAATTACCCTGGAAAACAATTCCTTAAAACATATTCTTATGGTTATTCTGATTATACAGTAACAGCTAGCGGCCCAATTACAGATAATTTGAAATTCTTTATATCTGGTGAAAATAACTTTACCAGAGATCAAACACCAAGATTTTTTGATGCTAACCCAACAACTTTTTCCGACGGAGCCGCTTTTGCTACGACAGGTTTACAAACAGATGGGTATCGTACAACTGGAATTGGTTCAGATGCTACTCATATCTTAACCTGGGGAGCTGGCAATGTTCTTGGTCAGTTCAATAATAGATATACAACCAACGGTACTTTAATTTATGATCTTAAACCATTGATTCTAAGGTTAGCCGGAGCGTTTTCATGGTCACATGGAACACCGGATTTAACAAGTATCAGACAAATGTTTGATCGTGCAAGATTACCAAACACCGACAGAAGCAATGCTCTTTTAGATCTTAAAGGAACATATTTTCTTGATACAAAATCGTTTATTGAAGCGAGTGTAAATTATCTTGATACAAGATATAAAAATTATGATCCGAATTACAAAGATAACTTATTGGCATATGATGACAGCTTGAACAATGCGGTAAATGGATGGACTTATTCATCCCGCACAAGCGGTCCGTCAGCGTTGCAGTTTTACAATTTCCCTTTTTCGAACTCTGGTGCTGATTTAACTGGCTATGAAAAATCTGAAACTAGTAAAATTGGATTTTCTGCTTCCTATACCGCCCAGATAGAAAAACATGAGTTAAAACTAGGCGGCGATTATACCCGATGGACAATGAGAGATTATCAGGAATCAGGTTTTGGAGGAATTCTCCAACAGATCCTGGCTGATCCAAATTCATCACGTAATCCAAATCTACTTTCTAATCTGATAACAAATAATTCAGGTGCTTCTCTTAGCAATTATGGTTATGATGTTTTTGGCAATGAAGTAAGTAGCGGAGAATTTGGACCAAAACACCCTGTGTTCGCAGATTTGTTTGCTCAAGATAGATTTGAGCTTGGCGATCTAATTATTAATGCTGGGTTACGCTTTGATTATTTTTCACTTGACTCCTGGAAATTGAGAGATTATACAGGACCGATTGTTGATAAGACTACCTGGACTGTACCCGATTCAGTCCTTACAAAAGCTGGGGCTTATATGTATATATCCCCGCGTTTAGGCTTTTCATTCCCTGTTACGGATAGAACAGTATTCCATCTTCAATATGGAAAATTTGTACAGGCACCTTCACTAGGTACAAGTTATCAGGGTATTACTTATACAGCACATGTTTTGAATGGCGGTACTGCCTACTCAACTCCGACAGCTTTTGATCTTCAGCCTGAAAGAACAACTCAATATGAAATCGGGTTCACAGAACAGTTCTCGGATTTTGCGGCTTTCGATGTAACTGCATTTTATAAAGATATATCCGGACAAGTACTTTATACAGCACAACTTGTTAATCCATCGATTTCAAATACTTCAGGAACATATTATCGTTATATAAATTCCGATTTTTCAACAACAAAAGGAATCGAACTTAAATTAACAGTTAGAAGAACAAACAGAGTTAGAGCAGAATTAAATTATACTTATTCGGATGCCAGAGGTACCGGTTCTACCGAAAACGGAAGTTATGGTACAGCCCAGACTACCGGTGTTAACCCTTCAGTTATTCTTCCATTGGATCAGAATCAAACTCATCGCGGTTCACTCGTTTTCGATTATAGATTTGCAAAAAATGACGGCGGACCAATTTTGGAACAACTTGGAATTAATATATTGTTTACATTTGACAGCGGCCACCCATATACTGCGATCAAATCTATTGATCAGTTAGGCGGACTTGGTCAGCTTCAACCTTGGGAAGCAGGCGTCGCACCGGCTCTTGATGCAAGACAAAGTCAACCGGTTGAGCCAATTAATTCCTCTGTAACACCTTGGAATTATAGTATCGATTTTCGAATTGATAAAACCGTTTCTATTTTTGATTTTGATGTCAACTTTTATGTTTATGTTCAAAATTTGCTAAATACTAAAAATGTAATAAATGTTTATCCTTCAACCGGCAATGCTTATGATGACGGTTTCTTGGAGTCAGCAACTGCCCAAAAACTTTCTGCAACTTTATACGGGACAAGATTTGTAGATCTCTATAAAGCAATTAATCTAACAAATAGACAAGCTCAGTTATTTGCTACCGGTAATGATCTTTTTGGTACTCCACGGCAGATACGTGCTGGTATTTTAATAAATTTTTAAACTCAGAGAGTTTTCGTCATACACATTTAATTAATTTGTGGAGGTTATAATGAGGAATTTTAGATACATAGGGTTGACTTTTCTTGTTTACTGCTTGATTATGTCAATATCTATTACCTATGCTAAAAACAATGATGGTGGTAAAAATAAAAGCAGCATTAATTCATTATTTAAACCAACTACTGATCCGGCAGTTAGTGTCGTAGATATCAATAGTATTACTTCCTATGTGCAAAATGATGGATTTCACCCATATGTGATAAACGGTGGTTCCTGGAATGGTGAATATCCTAAAGGCTCTAATCTTGGCGCTATCTTTACCGAAGGTATTTGCTGGGGAGGGAAAGTAAATGATGGATTGCCTCAAATTGTTAGAGTTGGAGGCAGCAATTATACATCCGGAAATATTAAAATAACAAGATTATTCAGAGTTAGACCTGATTTTAAAACTGCGGATTTAACAGATGATGTTGCGTCATTTTTCCAGGAAACTGCAGGTTCGGTTACAAGTGCACAGATCCAAACAGTTCAGACTCAATATCAAAGTGATTGGAATAGCTGGCCTACAGCAAATGGCGCACCATGGTACGGACCTGATTTGGCTAAAGGATTGCCTTATAATCCTACAGTCGATAGTGCAGGTGTTAAAGGCGCTAGTCAAACTCTGTTTATCAATTATAATGATGCCAATGCTCAAGGTTTATTTGCTTCCACTCCAATTGGTATGCAAGTTTCCGAAACCTATTGGGCTTATTCCAGTATCGGTCCACTTTCTAATGTAATTTATAAAAGAGTTCAATTGATTTATACCGGCACAACAGATTCTCAATCTAATTCTACAATTGACAGTATGTATATTGCTCAATTCGCAGATCCCGATGTTGGTCAATATTCTGACGATTATGCCGGTTGTAAACCATCTATAAATTTAGGTTTTGCTTATAATTCATCACCACATGATGCGCTTTATTCGGTACAGGGGTATGCTCCTCCGGCTATAGGATATGTTTTTCTACAGAGTGCTGCTTATAAAACCGGCGACCCAAATGACAGCGCTATTGTAAGTTTCAAGTCAAAAGGTGGGAATGCAAATCACGAAGTAAAAGGGTATAAATATTTTTCAAATACGCCTATGTCCGGGTTTGTATATTTTGCTGCAGGAGGTATTTGGTCGGATCCACCAGCCGTTGGTAACAGTGCATTTAACTATACAAATAGTTCCTTGGGAATGTATAATCTAATGAGAGGTTATCAGGAGGATGCTACTAATAATTTTCATTATCCTGAGAACATACCATTCCCTAGACCGGATCGTTTTGGCGGACCAGTTGGCGGAGCAGGAACATATCTGCTTGACGGAGACCCGGTTACCGGAAGCGGCTGGATCGATGGTCTTGTAGAAGGAGCCGGCGATAGAAGAATTCTTTGTATTAATGGCCCAATTTCTATGAAATTAAATGATACCGTTGAAGTTGTTATAGCTTTAGTGGGCGGAATGGGAAGTAATAACATTTCCAGCGTTAGTACTTTAGAATATAATACCCAATTTGCACAGTATCTTTATTCTAATTTTTTCGCGAAAGCTTTTATAGACCAACCTTCGGTAACAAAAGCGGAATTAGACGGCGAAGTTGTGCTTAACTGGGGTGATAATCCAGCACTTATAAACTCAATTGAAAACAATAATGGCCCCAAATTAGGTTATGATTTTCAGGGGTATTTTGTTTACCAGGTTCCTCCCTCTGCCAGAGCTCTGGATAAAGCTGTTTTGATCAGGGCTTTTGATCTGAAAGACGGTGTTCAGGTTCTATCTGAAAATGTCCAGGACCCTGTTACCGGTCTTATATATCTGAAACCTATAACGATTTTGAAAAATCTTGGGATTCAACGATATACCACAGTTACATTTGATACAATTTTAGCTAAACCTCTGAAAAATGGGCAGTTATATACCTTTGCCGTAACAGCCTTTGGTTATAACGCTTCTAATGGACTTCCACAGCATATATTAGAATCAAACCCATTTTATATTGATGTAACGCCTCATGCTTCAAATCCAGGCGTTCGGGTTCCGGTAAATCCGGGAGATGCACTTTCGTTTGCAAGAACAGCCGGAGCGAGCGATGGCGTAGTTGTTGCAAAGGTAATTGATCCGACCAAAGTAGCCGGACAGCACTATAAAGTTACTTTTAAAAAAGATCCATCAGATTCCACAGGCAACACATTACTTTGGACATTATATAATGGAAGTAATATTGTTCTTGACAATCAGAAAAACTTAAGCGCTGATAATACTTATATAATAGTAAACGGTTTACAAATTAAAGTTAGCGGACCTACAAAAGTAGGAATTAAACTTGATGATTCATATTCTACTGCAGATAGTTCAGCTTGGGGATGGTGGATTCCAAAAGGCACCAGAAGATTTACACCTTCAGGTGGTGATCCTGGCAACCTTTATGGTTTACCTGAATTTGGTCCTAACCTAGGATATGCTTATGGTACTCTTGGATATGAGAGCATAAGACACTTGCTGGGAGATGGAACACAATTAGTTTCCGGCGCGGACTTAAAAAAGGTAAAATTAATTTTAGCAAAAGTTGATTTCACCGGCGATTTTGATCCTCCAATTGATGTTACCGATCCTAATGTTTCTTATGGTTATAGATGGGTTCGTAACTCACAAAATCCTCCTGCAGATCCTAGTTTTAAATTTACTGCCGGACCAACTTATGGATTCCAGGATTATAACCAAAGTGTTCCACTTTCAGCATGGGACATGACTGACCCGGTACATCCAAAACGTCTTGCTTTAGGATTCTTCGAAAACAACGTTGCCGGAGGCTTGGTTGATGGTAAATATTGGCCAGGAAACAACGCTATTGTTACAGACAATTCAAGTGGTACATCTCCGAAAGAATGGCTCTTTATTTTTGATGAACCATATACAGGTGCAAATGCAGATACAAAATATGAGGTTGATGTTCGTAAAACAGATGCCCGTATGATGTATTGGGCATTGTGGAATAGACGTAATAATTATCTAGCATGGTCACCTGGTGGATCAGGTGCTGATGAATTCGAGATATCTCCTTATAAACCATTGACAGTAAATGACGTATTTGAGATTACCGTACCTGCAGTAATAACTGATCCGAATTTGGCAAAAAATGACGTTAAAAGTATAACTGTTTTTCCAAATCCGTATTATGGCTATAATTCAAGAGAAACATCCAGAGCAGGTAAGTATGTTACATTTAGCCACTTGCCTGATAATTGTACAATCAGAATTTTTGATTTAGCTGGTGTACTTGTTAGAAATCTTCCTCATTCTGCTACCTCCTCTTCTAATGCCCAATTTGAAAATTGGGATTTAAGAAATAACAACAATTATCCCGTTGCAAGCGGAGTGTATGTTGCTTACATAGAAAATATGTCGACCAACGGTAATTCTCTTGGAACAACGAAAATATTGAAGTTAGCAATTATTCAGGAAGAACAAATACTTCGCGTATATTGATATCATTTAAGGGCGCAATAATATGTTGCGCTCTTATACATTAATTTTAAAGTGGAGGAAATTATGGATCAATTAAAAAGACTTTTTTGCTTTTTAATAATTATTGCAGGTACCGCGTCTCAAGTATTTGGCGGCGGTGAAAATAGAGCCGGAACTAATGCGGCACCTGAATTGCAAATTCCGGTTGGTAGCCGGTATGTAGCTATGGGTGGTGCGGATATCGCAACCAGCATTGGTCTTGAATCTGTTTATTGGAATCCTGCTGGAGTTGATTTCGCTGCAAATTCTGCAAATGTTATGTTTTCCTACAGAAAGCATTTTGCAGATATGAGTTATGATTACTTTGCTGTTAGTAGTAAATTTGACTTAGGTACCATTGCCGTATCTTTTAGAGATCTGAATGTTGGTAATATCAATGTTACCACGATGGATAATCCGGATGGTAATGGACAGGTAATTACCCCAACTTATTTTATCCTGGGACTAACATATGCCAAAGCTTTGACTGACAGAGTTTCTGTAGGCGTGAATGTTAATTGGATTAATGAAAGCTGGGCAAATGTAGCCGCGAGTGATGTTTCATTCGATTTTGGCGTTCAATACAGAAATCTATTCGCAATTCCTGATTTGGCACTTGGAATAGTAGTGAAGAACTTAGGCCCTTCTATGCAGTATTCCGGTTCAGGTTTGTGGGTTCAAGCCACAGATCCTAGTTCTGCAAGAGGCTTGACTTATTTACAAGTTGGCGCAGGCTCATTTGAATTGCCTTCTTCTGTTTCATTAGGTCTTTCATATTCAAAGCAACTTGATGTAGATAATAAAGTATCGGTTGCTGGATCATTTGTAAATAATAACTTCAGTTATGATAATATTTGTGTCGGCGCTGAATATTCATTCAAAAATATAGCATATTTACGAGCTGGATATCTGTACTCACCACAATCTACTACCGATACTCCTAATATGTATCAAAATTATACTGTAGGTTTTGGTATAAACTTCGGAAGTTTCAGTGACGTAGATATAACACTTGATTATGCATATATCCCGGTAAAATATTTTGATGCTAATCAATCTTTTACGATACGAATGGGCTTTTAGTTATTATTT
>Ga0182027_10015334_pt1 | contig 10548 bp, 8 predicted proteins | sample 712E1DmetaG_FD_121300 | JGI IMG/M metagenome (GOLD analysis project Ga0182027, IMG submission 121300) | Permafrost microbial communities from Stordalen Mire, Sweden - 712E1D metaG (Illumina Assembly) | ecosystem: Environmental > Terrestrial > Soil > Wetlands > Permafrost | place: Sweden... | reverse complement strand
TGGTCGGCCCGCCAGAGGGAACCCGCGCCCACGACTATCGAGGGCGGCTTGTTCGGGCCGTCGAGGTACGCCACCGCAGGGCTCGAGTCTAGCGCCGTCGGCGTCGAGCTGTTGATGTGCACCCATTGTGGCCAACCGGGCAACTCACGCCCGGACTTCGCGTTTACGACGTAGATCTCTCCTGAGAGCGTTGCGAGAACAACTGCTTTGACGCCGTCGATCGTCGCGACGACCGGTGAGCTCATCCAAACCGACCCGAGCTTGGTGAGATCCCAGAGCGGACTTGCGAAGTGGCGGACCGAAGCGTGCGTGGCTGTGGCCACGCCGCTTGCCGAGGTTGCCCGCGAGCCGGCCGAAGCCGAGGTGGCGGGAAGCGTGAAAACAGCGACGAGAGAGGCGGCGGCCATGAGCAGGCCCCTATGCGCGATCAACCGCCTCTGGCCCATGTCAGAATGGCCTACGTGGCGAGAACCCATGAGCCAATGGTAGACGATTTTCACTCATAGTGACGAATCCAACACTCAAGGTGGCTATACGCCGGACAGGGAAGACTCGAATCGCTTTTGTTACGCCGCGTTACGGCGACGCTGTTGTCGGTGGCTCGGAGGCCGTGATGCGTGAAGCGGCGCACGGACTGGCCGGGCGCGGTTACGAAATCGACCTGTTAACTACGTGTGCTCAGGACCATTTTACGTGGGCGAATGAACTCGGACCAGGTACAACTGCTGACGGAAATGTGACAATTAGGCGATTTCCGATCCTCCAGGACCGAGACCACGGTCGATGGAACAGGGTTCAGGAAAGGCTGATGTCGGGTGATCGGCTCAATGGCGCCGATGAGCTCGTCTGGAGCAACGGGCGCTTTCGTGTCCCGGACCTTTACCTCTACCTAGCCGGCCACGCCGAGGATTACGCTGCCATCGTCTTCTCGCCCTACTTGTTCTGGACGACTCTGTACTGCGCCGGAATCGCTCCCGAGCGGACCGTTCTCATGCCCTGCCTGCACGACGAGCCCTATGCCCACCTGCGGTCTGTCGCCGCGCTGCTGGCATCGGTTGCCGCCGTCTGGTTCCTCTCGGAGCCCGAGCACCAGTTGGCCCATCGGCTCGCGCCGCTGCCCGCCCACCATTCGGTGGTTGGCGCGGCCGTCAAGATCCCAGAGACGTACGACCCGGAGGGTTTTCGCAAGAGGCACAACCTCCGCCGCCCCTTCGTGCTGTATGCGGGAAGACGTGAGGGGGGCAAAGGCTGGCAGGAGCTGATGGCCGGATTCGGCATTGCGGTGCGTCGGCACCACCTGCCTTTCGATCTCGTGACCGTCGGAGTCGGTCAGGCTCAGGTGCCGCCGTCGCTGGAGAATCGGATACTGGATCTCGGCTATCTCGCTCCCGCTGAGGTGCCGGACGCTTTCGCCGCGGCTGCCGCCTTCGTTCAGCCGAGCGCGAACGAGAGTTTCTCGCGCACGATCATGGAGGCCTGGCTCGCGGAGACGATGGTCATCGCGAGCGCTGCGAGTGACGTTGTCACCTGGCACTGTGAGCGGTCCGGTGGGGGCCTGCTGTATGCCGACGAGCTTGAGCTCGGCCAGTGCCTGCGCTTTGTCGCGCAGGCGCCCGAACAAGCAGCGCAGTTGGCTCGCAGAGGGCGCGCCTACGTTCTGGCCAACTACCGTTGGCCGTCGGTGCTCGACGCTATGGAGCGCTCTCTGGAGGCCTTCGTGTGAGGTCGCAAGACGGACGCCAAGTTTCCGAGGACCGGGCATGAAGATCCTGGTAGTCGGATCGCTTCCCCCGCCGGCGAATGCCCGAGCCGAGGCATTGCAGACCGAGGTCGTCGGACTGCTTGCCGACGGACACATAGTCGAGGTCGTCGCTCCGTCTGCGGTCGCAACTGCGCACCAGTACATGACCGCGACCGGGCTCGCAGGGTGCCTACGGCTCGCGACGATGGTTTCGGGCTTCGACTCGGTTGTTGTGCAGCTGCAACCTGGCCTGCCGGTTCGGTTACGAGCCAGGGGATGGGAACGGAGGCTGTCGCTGATCGCGTTCGCGTTCGCGTTGGGCCGTGGGCATCGGGTCCAGCTACGCCTCCAGAGCCCGGACGACCTGCCGGGTGGACCCGACGGTGCTGCCGCACGTCGAGTCTGGGCCAAAGCCGAGCGGATCGTGGTCGGATATGAGGGCCTGCGCGCGGGCCTTATCAGTTCAATCGGGGCGCAGGCTGAGCACGTGGTCGTCTGTTCGTCTCCTCCATCGCAGGTAGCGGTGGATGACGGCCGATGGGGCGAGGATGCTGACGTCTCAGCCGAGGACGTGCTCGAGCTCGTGCGTAAAAGGGCGGCTCGGGAAAGGCGCGAGCTCGGCGAAGACGCTTCGGCACACTTTGCCGGCTGGGACCGGCTCGCCACTCCCGGATCTGCTGAGGCCGAGTGGGATCTGTCGATTCCTAGGACGCGAAAACCCATAGACCTTGCGCGTTCGGCACTGGCTGCCGCCGACCGGCGGCCGTGGTTCCGGCCAGCAGCAACTGCAGCCCGGATCGGTTACCGCAGTGCCAAAACATTGTTCCGCGATGACCCCCCTGAATAACAAAGCCTTGGTAACGGCTTTAAGTTGACGTCACCCGGCCAATAGCGACGACTCGTCGAGGATCGCCAGAAGGCTACGCGCGGCGGCCTCGAAGCTGTGGTCGCCGGCATAAAGGCGCGCCTGGCTGCTGAGCGCAGCTCGCGCAGCCTGGTCCTCTAGGAGCCCGCCGCAAGCCTCCGCCAGGTCGGCACTCGAGACGTCCCGGGGGACCTTGAACGCGGCGCGGTCAGGCAGCTCGCCCATCCAGCCGATATCGGTGACGATCATCGGAACCCCACAGGCGAGACAGTCTCCGACCGCGGCTGAGGCCTCGCCGGAGAAGGACCCGCGCAGCTGCACAGCGAGGTCAGTACGCTCCAACCAGTCGAGATAAGCGTCGGCCTCAACTCGCCCGGTGATGATCAGTCGGTCGTCTAGGCCGAGTTCCTCGCCGAGACTGGCGAGGTCCCGGGCCAGATCCGTGCTCACGGGTCCGACGAGGGCAAGTATGAGGTCGGGATCACTCGTAGCGAGAGCGGCGAAAGTGCGGAGGAGCTTGTGCGGCTGCTTTATCGGGTCGACGATCCCGAAACTGGCGAGGACCCGAGCTCGCCGGTCGATCGCGGTCGATATGCCAGCTGAGGCGCGTGCTGCCAGGACCTCGGTGGCGAAGCCGACGACGCCCACGCGTGACGCCAGCACGGGCCCGGCTTCGATGCGTGCCAAGCGGGCCGCGGCCTGCGAGGTCACGAGGAACCTGTCGGCAAGAGCGATGACCTCGCGCGCCATCAGCAGGCCGTGCGTATCTGCTTGTGATGCCAGACCTTCGTCCGCTAAGGCCGATGTCCCGGGTAGCACCGGCCCGTAGATGCGATGGAGGGTGTCGGCGAGCCCTTCCGGCGTGGCCGTCCTCGAGCCTGCTGCGAAATGGTAGAGACCACTCAGCCTTACGTCGTGGGCCAGAACAGTCCCGCGTCGGCGGCGGAGCGACGAAAACGCCGCCCCGTGGAATTCACTGTTGCCGAGGACATAGACGACGTCGTCGTAGCCGGCTGTGGCGGCTTCCAAGCTGAGGAACCCGCGCGCGTCGTAGATCGGGAGTCCCGCAGGTGCGCTCGGACGCCCCGGCGACCGGTCGAGCCCGTCAGCGAAGCAGTCGATGTCGAAGTCACCGAGCGATGCCAGTTTCTCGACGAGGCGGTAGCTGTAGTTCGCGATCCCTGAAGCCACGGGCGGGAACGGCGAGATAATCGCGACGCGCCGCCGCCGCCGCCAGGGCCGGCGCGGCAGGACGAGCAACTCCTCGTAGACCGATGCGGTCCGGCTAGCGACCTGCGCCCACGTCGTTCGCAGGTTCCGAGTCTGTTCACGCGATGCTTCGCGGAAGTCTTCGTCAACTAGGCCCCGTTCGATCGCTGCGCGTATCGCCAGCGGATCGGAGCGATCGAGTTGGGTTCGGGAAGTTGCTTGGCTTTGCAAGGTGTCGGCACCCGGCACGATCACGACCGAGCCCGACGCCCTCGCCTCGGCGAGGCGAGGGTCGTAACCGTCGCCGAATGGGAAGCAGATGAGCTCTGCCGCCTGGTAGAGGCGAAGCATCTCCTCCTCCGGTACGGGCTTGGCCCAAACCACTCGGCTCTCGATTCCCTCACAGGCCGCGAGCTGGCGGAGGCGGCTCGTCTCGGGTGCGGGGAACTGTCCATAGACGACCAGCTGGTGGCTACCGCGCAGTGTCTCGGGCAGCCGGGCGAAGCCAACAATGGCCGGCTCGAGATCGTGGGAGTCGTCGGCGATGTACAGCACGAAGGAGGATTCGAGGTCTTGAGTGACAGCACGCGCCGCGCCTCGGGCTGGTTGCGTGGAAGCCCCACCCGGAAAACGCGGCGCAGTACCGGCGCCCACCCAGTGCAACTTTCTTCGGTCGAGGTCGAGGTTCTTCAAAAGCGACCCACTCGTTCCAGATGAGACTGTGAGCACGCGATCCGCGGCGCGCAGCAGTTCCAGGCGGCCCGAGTACAAGGTCCGCAGCCGAAGGTCGTTCAGCGATGAGCCAGGGTGGTCGGCGACGCTGAAGTCGTGGACGGTCGCGCAGAATCGGAGGCCCCGCTCGTGGGCCCACCGGGGCCACACGCGACCGATCGGCACGCCGAGATCGAAGGGTGCGAGCGCATGGAGCACGCCAGATGCCCGAAATCCCGCTTCCAACGTCCCTGCGTACTCGACCTTTCCAGAGTCCAGCAGGGGTCCCAGATCGCCCGGTGGTGGCAGGTCGGGACTCAGCAGGTACCGACCGACCAGGTGAGAGTGGTCTCGCTCGAGTGCTACCGCCAGCTCGTAGGCGTAGCGGCCAACGGGGCCTTCGCAAAGCCCGGGACTCTGGAGCACTTGCAGGTCGAGTACGACAGGACCGGGCGTCACGCGGAGTTGGCCGACTCTCAGAGCTGCGCCGGTTCCTCGGAGCCGATCTCCGGGTCTGCCGCGCGACGGGGCTGGTCGTTTGTCGCCTCGATGGGCTCAGGCGCAGTGTTCCCGGCCTCGGTGAGCTGGCTGACCGAGGCCTCCAGCACCTCGAGACGGCTCGAGTGGGCCGCAAGCAGCCGACCGAGCAGCTCGGTTGTCTGGTTGCCGGTTTCGACCTGTGCTGTTATGAGCTCGGTCAGCTCGGTCACCTGGTCCTGTAGCTGCGTGACGCGCCCGAGCACGTCGCCGAGCGGCAGCGTTACACGTGTGTCGAACTTTGTCGTCAAGGCTGTCTTCGCCTGGCGCCAACCTCGTCGGCCGATGGACGCCACGGTCAATCGTCTCCTTCGGTGCGCTCGCTTGCGCCGCAGCATACCGGGTTGGCCCCGGCCGAAGTGGTGACACTAGCCAGGGCGGATTCTCTCTGGCGGCTAGGAAGAGCCGTTCTTGACTAGGGTGCGAGGGATGAAAGTTCCGCCGACGGCACCCCTGCTTGCCGTGGATCTTGTCGAAGAGCGGCAGCTCCCGTCGCGCGTCGTCTCGGCGAAGATCAGCCTCCGTAACCGGTTCATCGAGATCTGGCAAGCGCGCGAGCTGATCGTCTTCCTCATCCGCAAAGAGCTAAAAGTCCGGTACAAGAACAGTGTCCTGGGCTTTTTGTGGTCGTTCTTGAACCCCGCGTTGATCCTTTGCGTCTACTACGTGGTGTTCAAGTACTTCCTGGACAACCACATCTTGTACTTCGCGATCTACCTCTTCGCGGGACTGCTGCCCTGGAACCTTTTCAACAACTCGCTTCTCAGCTCTGCCGGCGTGCTCGTCGCTCAGGCGGGGATCGTGAAGAAGGTCTCGTTTCCCCGGGAGATACTCGCCCTCGCTCAGGTCGGCACCGCCATCTGTTACTTCTTCTTCCAGGCCTGCATCATGTTGGCCTTCCTCGTCGGGTTCCAAGTCTTGCCTGACTGGAAGTACTTGCCGGTCATGCTCTTCGCTCTTATCTGCGACGTGGTGCTGTCAGCCGCGCTCGCGGTCTTCCTTTCGGCGGTCACCGTCTATCTGCGCGATGTCCAGCACCTCATCGAGGTCGCACTCGTGGCAGGGTTCTTCGCCGCGCCGATCGTCTATCCCTTCGCCACTGTTGGCCACAAGTTGGCCCAGCACGGCGTCTTGTGGGTCTACTTCCTCAACCCGCTGGTCGCGATCGTGCTCTCGTTTCAACGGTTCATCTACGGAACCGTGGCGCCGAAAGACGTCCCGTACCCGCTCGCGAGCTACGGGGAGCAGTGGTACCTGATCGCTCTCGGAATCGTGTTTGTCGTCTCCATATTGCTCTTCTTGCTCGCAATGCTGATTTTCGGCAGGGTAGAGGGCAACTTCGCCGAGGAGCTCTGAGCCAGTTGCAAACGGCGATCGACGTACAGACGGTTTCGAAGCGGTTCCGCCTTTACAAGGAGAAGTACACCTCCTTGAAGGAGCGGATACTTCACGCAGGCAACGTGCCGTTCAACGACTTCTGGGCGCTCAGGGACCTCGAGTTCGATGTCCACACCGGCGAGACCTTCGGGATCATTGGTCGGAACGGCTCGGGCAAGTCAACCCTGCTCAAATGCGTCGCCGGCATCCTTCAGCCGACATCGGGCCAGATTGTCGTCCGTGGGCAGGTAGCGGCGATGCTCGAGCTCGGTGCCGGCTTCCAGCCCGAACTGTCAGGAAGGGACAACATCTTTCTGAACGCATCGCTGTTGGGCTTGTCGCGTCGCGACATCGAGCGCCGCTTCGACGAGATCGTTGCTTTCGCGGAGCTCGAGGACTTCATCGACAACCAGGTCCGGTTCTACTCCTCGGGAATGTATGTCCGCCTCGGGTTTGCGGTCGCGGTGAACGTCGAGCCCGATGTGTTGCTCATCGACGAGGTACTGGCGGTCGGGGACGAACGGTTCCAACAAAAGTGCATGGAACGTGTGCACCAGTTCCAAGACGAGGGCCGGACGATCGTGCTGGTTTCACACTCGGCCGATGTCGTACGCCAGGTCTGCGATCGGGTCGTTGTGCTCGAGAACGGAAAGGTCGTGACAGTTGCCCCGCCGGGCGAGGCGATCAGGGCGTTCCGCGACTGTCTGCTTGCCGGCGAAGTGCCCGTGGCCTTGCCTGCCGAGGAACCTGACGCGGCCGGGTCAGTCGGAGCCGTCGTCCAACCCGAGAGGCGCGTCGTCATTACCGAGGCAGCCGCTCGTCACTCAGGCCCGCCTGGCCGTAGCTATCTTGTTCCTGGGGACTCCTTCCGTCTCGAGCTCGGATTCCAGGTGAACGAGCCGCTCACCAACGTGGCCTTCGGCTGTGAGGTGATCAATTCGAGTGGCACTCCCGTCTTCAACTGCGACAGCGCGATGGCCGAGATCAGCCAAATCCACGATCTAATGCCGGGTCGCTTCCGGGTGGAGTTCGATTTTGACCGGCTTCCATTGCTCGACGGGTCCTTCACCGTCAACGCCCGGATCCAAGATGCCGGAGGTGGCGTCGTTCACGCACGCCTGGAGCCTGCCGCCACTTTTGAGGTCGTGAATCCTGGAGGAGCGACCGGGGTTGTATTCCTGCCACTTCGGATCGAGCTCTCCTCAACACCGCAGTCAGGCTCGGCAAGGGCGGCTGCCGGATGACCTCGGAGGTCGTCGCCGAGATAGAAGACCAGGTGAAGAAGTTGCGTGAAGCTGGGCAGGTCCCCATCGGTCTGGAGGACGAGCTCGACGAGTGCTTCGAGGAGGTAGCAGAGGTGAGTCTGGCCGGCAGTTCGGCGGCCCCCGACGCCACGACGCCTGAAGCAGGCCGTCCGATCGCCTGCTTGGGTCCTGCGAATCTCGCGCAGCTCCGAAAGCAGGCGACGCTGATGGCTCGACGGCGCTTCGGGCCCTCCCTTCGTCGCCTCGAGCGCCGCGCATCGATCGGAGTGGGCCGAATCGGCGAAGCGGCATCTCTTCAAATGCACGTCGCTGCAGACCATCTGGAGCGACTCGCGGCGAGCTCGCCGCTGGTTTCTCGTGTGCTCTCGTCGGCTCGCCCTGACGATTCGTCACCTGCCGGGCAAGTGCACCCGTTGATCGAGGGCCCCTTGTTGACATGGGTGCTCGATAACCTGAGCGCGGTCGTGACCCAACATGTTCATGAGGTCCCCCCTGTAGTTCTTCACGCGGAGTGTGGTGACGGACGGATCTTGGAGGCACTTGTCGCTCGCGGTTTCGATGGGCGGGGCGCTGATCCGCGTTGGCCGGCACGCTCCGGGGGCGCCACGAGCATCGTCGCCGCGGGCGCCTTCGAGTACCTAGGTGCCGCAGCACCCGAAACGCTCGACGCGATTGTGCTGACCGGCGTAGTCGATCGCCTCCGGCCGGGCTCAGCTCGCGCACTAGCGAGGCTTGCTGCACGTGGTCTGGTCCCAGGTGGAATCGTCGTGCTGGTCAGTGCACGACCGGAGGCTGCCGTTGCGATGGACCCGGTGGCAGCCGACCTCGCTCACGGCCGATCGCTGCACCCCGTCACGTGGTGCCACCTGTTCGCTCGCTGCGGGCTCTCTGAGCTGGCGGTGTTCGAGCCGGATGTCAGCGAGCCGGATATCTTCGCGGTTTGCGCACGTCGTCCTGTCTCGGCCCTTCTTGCCGGTGACGACCGTAGATGACGACGCGACCGGTCCGAATAGACCAGGTAATACCGTCCATCGTCGAGAGGGACGCCGTCAGTCACCACACCCTCGAGGCTCAGCGGGTCTTGCACTCGATGGGGTTTGTCTCGGAGATCTTCGCCTGCAACATGGGTCCGGGGCTAGTCGGTCGAGTTCACAAACTCGAGGACCTTCCCCGCGAGCCGCCGGAGCACCAGTGGGTCTGCTACCAGGCATCGATTGGCTCTCCTGCGGCCGATGTGTTTGCCTCGCACCCAGGCTTGAAGCTTCTCAATTACCACAACATAAGTCCCTCCGAGCTCGTAGAGCGATGGATGCCCCACCTCGGTGAAGAGCTCAGGCTGGGACGCAGGCAGCTTGCAGAGCTGGCACCGGCCGTCGCTCTCGGCTTCGCCGATTCGGAGTTCAACCGTGCGGAGCTCGAAGAGGTCGGCTATCGCTGCACGATGGTCGCCCCGCTCATGATCGACACTGCCAACTTCTACTGCCCACCAGATCCCCGCGTAGTGGAGCGCCTCGCTGCCCGACGCCTCCTCGGTGGACATGACTGGCTCTTTGTCGGTCAGCTATTGCCGCACAAGGCCCACCACGACGTTATCAAAGCGCTCGCGTGCTCCCGGAGGCTCTTCGATCCGGATGCCCGCTTGCACCTGGTCGGGCGCGAAAGCTGCCGCCCGTATGCGGACGCGCTCCACAGGTACGTCTCCAAGCTCGGCCTGGGCGATGCTGTTGAGTTCGTCGGCTCAGTCCCGCCCGGAGAGCTCTCCGCGTACTACACGAGCGCAGACGTGCTTGTGTGTTGCTCAGACCATGAGGGGTTCTGCGTCCCGCTGCTGGAGGCGATGCATCACCGGCTCCCGGTCGTCGCTTACGGCGTCACAGCCGTTCCCGAGACCGTGCTCGATGCGGGCATAGTCCTGCCTTCGAAATCGCCAGTGCTGGTAGCTGCGGCTGTCGAGCGCGTGTTGACCGACGGCGAGCTGCGCTATTCCCTCGTCAGCGCAGGTCTGAGGCGCGCGCGTTCGTTCACCGTGTCGAGCGCGAGGAACGCCTTTGCAGGAGCGATCGAGCAGGTACTACAGCCTGCCTGAGCCTGTCGGTCCGGCATCCGAGCATTGTCCGAGCGGTTCGTGCCGACGCAGCCCCGAGAGGGCGCGCAGCGACCAGGACCCACAGCACTAACATGACGCACATCTGCAACATGAGACGCTGCTTAGCGGTACTCGCGTTCGTGTCGCTCGGGTTGTTGGCCACGCCGGTCGGGTTCGCAGGCGGTGCCACGGCGACGCCGCGCTATTCGGTCGCGCCATTTCCTGCTTCGAAGGTCGACTTCGTCGGTTTCGGCGATGGTCCGGGGCTCGGCATGGGCCAGTGGGGAGCCTTCGGATACGCCGCGCTCGACCACGAGCCCTACCGCTGGATACTCGCCCATTACTACCGCGGAACCTCATTGTCATCGAGCGCGAACACGACCTCGAGGGACCCCATGGTCTCGGTCGATCTCAACGAGAACGACGGCGCGCCCGTCGTGGTGACCTCGGACTCGGCGTTCTCGTTCGGCGGGACCAGCTTTCTTGCCGGGCAAGCCGCCCGGGCAGTCCTGTCCAAGGGCACTTGGACCCTCTCGGAGGCTCCGGGATGTTCGTCGACGAGGTGGACTCCGGTCGCGTCGCGTCTTGTGAACCCTGTTGCCGTGCCGGTCTCCGTGCAGCCCACGGCGAGTTTGAACCAGGTCTTGACGGTCTGCGAGCGCGGCGGGATCCAGTTGCCAGTGCGCGGTAGCGTCGAGGCCTACAGCTCGCCCCGGGGTCCGGTGACCCTCAGCATCCTCCCGATCGAGGAGTACAT
>Ga0182027_10015333_pt1 | contig 10548 bp, 13 predicted proteins | sample 712E1DmetaG_FD_121300 | JGI IMG/M metagenome (GOLD analysis project Ga0182027, IMG submission 121300) | Permafrost microbial communities from Stordalen Mire, Sweden - 712E1D metaG (Illumina Assembly) | ecosystem: Environmental > Terrestrial > Soil > Wetlands > Permafrost | place: Sweden... | reverse complement strand
TTGCAAACCGCCGACCTTATCCGGCTTTTCAGGTGTCAGAAACTCCTATTTTTACCCCTGACCTTTGCAAAGGCTCTTTAGTCGCTGTCCGCTTTATCCGTCAGGCAACAAAGCCTGCACCAATTTTTCCCAGATGGGAATACCGCTTGGAATTCTTATACTGACACAAATGAAGACTTAATACCGCAGAAACAGAAAAAACCCCTATGCTACAAGTAACATAGGGATTGAGCAAGTTTTTACTCGGGATTAAATTTCGTTTTGAATATCTTTTTAACTGACCGCGATCGGCTATGTAAATAACGGCATCACTGTTCCGCTGTAGATATAGCTACACAGAGGCAAAGGGGTATGTTTTATCGAGAGTATAACTTACGTATATGCTTATTGTTGCTTGGCAGAGTAAATAAGTATAATTAAGTATTCGAGAATTCAAACACGTAAGTAACACTACACGCGGAAAATTTTGTGGCCTGGTTAGGTGGAGGTTGGGGAGTAATTAAATGAAAAGAAAAATATTACAAATTATCGAGTATATAATAATTGTGGGCTTAGTAATTGCTCAGACATTTATAGTTTCTGCGTGCGCTTCAAATTTACCTGCAACAAAAAATCCTGCTTCAATTGTCTCTGATCAAAATCAGCCTGGCAATAAGGCGGTAGTGCCATCTTCGACAATAACCGGTGCCTCGGGGGGCAATCCTGATACCGGAATATATGGAAACTTTTACTTAGGAATAGTTAATGTCTCAGGAGGCACAGTTTCGGGTGATGGATGCTATGATGATACGGGAAATATCATTGTCCTCATAAATAACAAGAATTCAATCAATCCTAGTTACACACAACTTGAGCAGTTTCTGATGAACGATAAGACAGACGAATACCCTTATGTTGAAACAGGAAAAGAGCCAGGCCCTATTTCTGGTTCACCGGAAAACCATATTGATTTAGTACACATCCAAAATATTATTGATGGCATAGCTCAACCTGGTCCGCCGGATGTATGTGCAGACTTTGCGGAAAGGCTGCATAATGATGCTGAATTTGCTGGAATCAGGTGTGCTTTTGTAATCGTAGACACTTCTTTAGGGTATCATGCTTTGAATGCTTTCCAAACTACCGACGATGGCCTTGTGTTTATTGATGATACGGGTGTGGTCTCTGGTGCTTGCGCATCCCACACCAATACACCCAGATGTGTAAAAACCGTTAACATCGAAATTGGTCAAGACTACGTACCGGTCAGTCTGTTCCCTTATGCCGGTTGGAGCAGTACCTGGGGCAGCATGGGAAAAGTCCTCAGCCTCCAAATCACTTGGGATGGTACATGGGACAATTAGATAATTATCTGGCATTATGCTGCTTTTGTGATTTGCATTAATTATTTTTCTCCAATTTTACTCGAATTGAAGTGTATTTATATTTAAGTACGCGGAATTTACCAAAAAATATAGGGCCGAAACTTTTATCTCGGCCCTGTATTTTTTTACCAACAGAACAATATATTTCTTAAATTATTAAATGACTAAGGACTGGTAGTAAAGCTCCACGTCTGTGTAGCTGGACCATTACCAGCGAGGTCCCAGCCGGCGACGGTAACATTATAAAGTGTATTGGCTGTAAGTGCAGTTCCTGGAGTAAATGTAACCATAGTCAAATCCGTGCTATAGGTAAGTGTGCCCATAATCATCGAATTACCTTGTCCCAACGTAAATGCTAATGTCGTCGGATCAATCGCCTCACTGAATGTAACGGAAATTGCTGCATTGGCCGATACCCCGGTGGCGCCGCTAACCGGACTCACCGCAGATATCATAGGTAATACGGTATCGGCGGTACCGGTCATAAAGCTCCATGTGTAATTGTTACTCATCGGGATACCACCTAAATCGGTGACCCCTGTTGTTATTGTCACCGTGTAGGTAGTATTAACAGAAAGATCATCGGTCGGGTCGAATACTGCCATGTTAACCCCATTGAAACTAACCGTTCCCGGAATGACGACCGTTCCCTGCATTACCACAAATGTGCTGGTATTAATTGTCATTGGATTTATAGCCTCGCTAAAAGTTGCTGAAATTGAACTATTAATAGGTACACCTGAAGCGGCAGTATCCGGGATGGTAGATACCACCATCGGGACGGTTGTTTGAGCAGGCCCCGTGGTAAACTCCCAGACGAAGTTCTGAGGGAGTGTGTTGCCGCCTAAACAGGCGGCGCCGGTGGTTATGGTTGCAGTGTATTGAGTATTCGGCATAAGATCGGCCGATGGCGTAAAGACTGCAGTCTCATAACCATCAAAAGTCACAGTGCCTGCAACAGGTGTAGTACCTTGCATTAGCGTGAAAGTATTAGTGTTTATTGTGGACGGATCCATTCCTTCACTAAAATATGCAGTGATTGCATCGTTGATGGGCACATTTGTACTGGTTCCAAATGGATTATCCGGGTCGGTTGGATTTACCGTTACGGCAGCCGGGATTGTACTAACAACCATCGGCGCGACCGTGTCAACGGTTCCCGTCGTAAAGCTCCAGGTGTAGTCACTCAATAAATGATTGCCAGAAGCGTCAGTCACGTCTGTAGTAATTTTAGCGGTATACGTAGTGTTTTTTGCCAAATCACTCGCGGGCCTGAGGATTGCGGTATTCCCATAATAAGCCACTTCATTCCCGGAAACTGGCGTCGTCCCCTGCCATAGCGTAAACGTATTCGTATTGACAGTTGATGGAGTTACCGGTTCACTAAACGTTACGGTAATCAATGTATTCACAGGTACTTCGGTATCTCCGTAAAGAGGGTCAGTATTATTTACCAGGGGATAGGTTACCATTTGTATCGGTATGGTGGATACCGGTACCGTGGTAGTTGGGGTGCTAATAATAGCCGAAGTCGTATTCGCTGAAGTAGTGGTGGTTATTGCGGAAGTGGTTGTCGATGCTTTGCTGCACCCGCTAAACGCTACTAGAGCAATCGCAAGTAAAATTGATGAAAATAGAATAAACGAACTTTTCAAGCCTTTCATATTTCCCTCCCTATATGTACATTATTTCTGCTTTTATTCTAAAATCTGAAAAATCAAAAAGTCATAAAATGGCATTGCAAATAGTTACAAATTGATGACATTTAGGAATACAAATAATGAAAATAGGAAGAAGTACATTTGGTATGATTTTCAGGCTTCTCAGAACAGTTGTTTTCAAATCTAGAAGCGCACGCGTTATTGAACCGTGGTCGATGTAGTCATTGTTGTGGATGGCAAAATCAGTTTTATTTCGGTTATTTGGCTGATTTCATGCTGCTGATCGACCGCCGCACCAACCAAAGCCAATGGCCATTGTGTTACAGGCAGCGATTGGCCGTTAACTTGATACGCTACAATCATATTGTCATTGTTATAAATCTGGGCTGAAGTAAAATCAGCGGTAGTGCCGTTTGCGGAAACAACCTGCACTTCGAATCCCTGCGACCAGACCGCTGGATCGATTTCCATTGCGTTATTCTTATTGTCCACATAGCCGGCGAGAAGCCAAAGTGGAATTCCGGACCAGACTTGCCCCTCTGCGTCTTTCCATGTTGCGCCATGGCACCCAGGTGCAGTACCTTCGGTAAAAAGCGATCGATCAACTACACGCGTTACCACTCCCACCAGATTTAAACTCCAAGTTAGGTTTGATGCTGTCGTTGAAAGTGTTTGAGTGGTCGCAATCGTTAACGTTGTCGAACTAGTAGTTGTAATCGGAATGGTGGACGAGGTGGAATAAGTTGATGTATTTGGGACGGCAGATGTCTCCAAAATAGCAGAAGTTGTTGAAGGAATATTTTTAGGTGAGCACGACACAGCATTCAGAATTGACGTAACCATTGCCCCAATAGCGAAATAGTAAAAGATAAATCTTATTGATTTTCTTTTCACTGTAATGTTCCTCGAAAATATATGATCAACTAATTTGCTTCAAATATATACGCCATGCATCACGGCATCCGTGGTAATGACTATAATCTGCTTTTTAATGGACGTATCTTCTCCAAAATATGAATATAAATCTCGTTGATTCCGTGCGTTCGGATATCAAGGATATTTGCGATTGGGGAGACTTCCTTATGCAAAACTACTTCTTTTCTTCGAGAAACATCAATAACTCGCGGTTCACTTCTTCAGCATGTGTCCAATTCATACCATGTGGCGCACCCTCGATCGCTACGTCATCTATTAAATCACCATCACTATAATGTCCATCTCATAGCAAAGTCATAAATTTTTAAAGGGAAATATGGCGAATTCGTAACAAATACTCGGCCGATGGATTCTCTAAGAAGGTCCAGATTAAAAAACTCGTCCTGGCCCGTGCGGTCCAGAAAATCACCCAGCCGACTTCGCGCGGGATGTCTACAATAACGCGGAAAAAGCCGGCATCCGGGCGGCTTTCGTCGGAATTGAATTTACGGGCAACAGCCCGGGCCATGCCCTCAATGCATTCATGACCACCGATAAAGGTCTGATTTTCATTGATTGCACCGGCCTGGAAGCACCTCCAGCCGAACCGGTTAATAACGACAAAATCGTCACCGTCAAAATAGGCGTTGATTATCAGCCGGTCGGGTTATTTACGGTCAACGGGCAGACGGAAACATATGCTGATTTAGGCACGATTACTGACGTCCAGGTGGATTGGTAATAAATGAATGGTTGCGCTTGATGGTCCGCTAGCATTGTTAAGACAAAAAATCGCTCTTGAACCATCAGTAAATGGTGGCAAGCAAGCTGAGTGAGTAACCTTGCAAACACAATCAGGTCATCGTGTCTGGCCTGACTACCAACAGACTGCCACCCCCTCCCCCACTACCATTAGTAATGAATGGTAATCAAACAGGCACGAAAAATGCATTACCAATTTTCTTGATGTTAGTCTTTGCTAGTCAGGTTCCGCCGGCCGAAACATTACCAATGTCACCATGCGTTTTTTACCAGCTGAAGCGACAATTGGTGATCAATTACGCACAAAAGGCGTGGTCACCACTAGATGTTGAAAGCCAGTTTGCATAGGCAGCTTAATTTGCTCCAGTGGCCGTTACCGCAGCGGGCTGCCGATAATTGTCTGCCCATCCCCATTTGTGGAGCGGCCAAATGCACAACCACGCCTTGCCGATTATCTCATCTCGTGACACGAACCAGCCATAATGAGAGTCCTCACTATCATTTCGGTTATCCCCCATTACGAAGTATTCATTTGGAGGGATAATAGCACTTGTATAATCATAGTTTGGCGGCTCTTTAATATAAGGCTCATCCAAAATGATCATACTGCCATCAGGTTTAACTACGGTAACAATACCGTTTTCAATTTCAACACGCTCGCCTGGAAGACCGATAACGCGTTTAATGAAAGGCGAGGTACTCGGAATTGGGGGGTGAAAGATGATGACATCGCCTCTTTGTGGGGCACCGAATTTGTAAGCCAATTTATCAACCAATACTCTTTCACCATTCTGAAAGGTGTTTTCCATGCTTTGGCCATCCACCGCGAAATCTTGAATAGTTAAACGTAGACCTAGAAATAGTAGAATTGCGACGGCAACAATTGCAACGTTTTCCCAAAAAGATTTGCTTCTAAATAATTGTTTCATGCTTCTTCTTCAACGATTTTTTGTATCTCACTGTTGAGGATCTCTACGATCGCTTCATCTGTAATATCCTTGATCGTCTGCATATATTCATCAATCAACATCGTCATAAGATCTTTGAGTAACGGCTTAGCTTTTTCAATGCCAGTCAGCGCCAACTTTTCAATTTCTTTGGAGGCGATCGCATGGCTTCCACCTTGTTTGAGCTTTGCCGCTACGCTCCTCAATTTTTTGTCGTCAATTATTTGTCGCTGTGACTGTTCCAACACATATTTTATTCTCATTTTGATAATCCGTTTGGCAAAATCCGCATTTTCTGACATCTGATCCTCCAATTTGAATAAAAAAGAGTCATTGAAAATAAAATCCAATTTTTACAAAGGCTTACCCATCAAAATACGAATATTAATATCCATAAATGAAGAATGCCCCGGGCAGATGGGGCATCTCCAAATAGGGAAACATGGCGACATGGGCATCGTCAATAAAAAGGATAACAGGAACAATTTATCGAGTCAACAACGCCGAATCTCAGAGTTAATTTACAGCCGTTCTTCAAAACTTTCGGAGAACAAAATCTGATCCAGAGATTTTCTAATTTTGGGCCGCTTCTGCTGTTTCGGAAAACCTAATGTCAGGAGAGCGACTTGGTGCCTAACGAATTCGACCTTGAATACAAATTACTGAAAGAACAGTTGATAGCAAATTCCAGAGCGAGTGCATGCCCAAACTCGCATAAAGAGAATTGGTTTTCCATCGAACAACACCAAACGCAATTCCAAGGCCAAAGATGACAAGTAGTTCCCAAATGTTATATTGAGTGGCATGGAGCAATGCCCAAAGCGCTGCGGTGAGTAAAATGGCTCCTATTACACCAATTTTCGATGCACGAAATCCGGCAAACAAAAAACCACGGAAAAACATCTCCTCAAAGATCGGTGAAAAAATGGCGGCGGCAATAATCACAGCAATAGAATTGCTTTGGTAGGCCTGCGTCAACTGCTCGGAAAATTTAGTCTGTCCCAACCCGGAAAGGAGGAACCCTGAAACAAATAACAACAGAGCAGCAAGACCAAGCATTGAAAAAAACGTTATGATTTTGATCGGTCGCAATGCCAGATATTCTTTGAGAGAAAAACCTTTGCGCATATGCACGAATAGAAGAGTGAAACCAACTCCAATAATAGTAGAGACAAATATTGTTGTAGTCAATGCAGTTCCATTGGAGAGCACATTCGTCAGTTGCTTAATTGATTCTCCTCTATGGGAGATCAAACTATTCACTGCAAAAATAGCTTCTATGGCAATTTGACCCACAAAATATGCGAGGATAACCAGTAATCCGAACCCAACTGTCGGCCAGAAACTCCAGGGGCCACCAGGTTTTATTTCGGGATTATTCTCAATAGAGGTATTTGATGACGGAACGTCCTGCATTCCTAAAGTAAAGTACATCCAGGTAATGTTGTCAATAACGGCAAAGAAGAAGTTTCCTCATTGACCATGAGACGATTGCGGATGTGCGAAAAAGGCTACCATATTCCATTCGCCACGGGGCCCAAATTATATGCACTTTGTATTCTAGACGATAAATCTGGTCTGCGTGGTCAGCGAAGGCCACCACAGGCACGGTCACCAAGGGCCACCACATCGTTGTATAATAAAAGTAATTTTCTTTATTCAAAAGGATCAATAAATTTGAACGGGTTTACTGGTTACAGACATAAAATCCAAGAGGGAGATTTTGCAGTTATTTTAGACTCTCTTCAAGAGTTATTTCGTGAACGTGGAGATTCTGTTACCCCCAAGCAGCTGGCAGAACGAATGGAATATAAGTTGAATAGGAGCGTTCACTATACTCATGCAACCTATTTATGCACATTGCTAGGTCTTGTGACAAGACAAGGAAATAAAGCCGGGGACAAGAATAACCATTACGTTGTCTTTGACGCTGACCTTCTGGCACAAAAACGAGCGCAATATTGTCGGGTCATCGGGGGAAATAATAAGATGAAAAGCGAGTTCACGTTACCTAAATGAACACCAGAAGCGAAGATATTCCAGTGATGTTGGATTGTCTTCAAGAACTATTTAACGAATATGGAGACGAAGTTACTCCAACGCTACTTGTGGAACGGATGGAAAGCAAATTGCATAGGTATATGCAAATGCAATCCGTTGTCCATCAATACACATCTTTGGTTTTTTTACAAAAAGAAATAATGCAATGCAAAAATACTGCATCATTGTTGACCTCGAACTCTTAGCAGAAAGAAGATCCCAATTCTATAAGGGCGATAAAGGCAAATTAAATTGATAACTAATGACCGGAGTCTATATCGAGCCAAGCAAAAAGAGATGGTGGCTTTATTGGATGCCCTTCAGGAATTATTTCAGGAAAGCGGAGACGAAGTTACACCAAAACAGCTTAAAGAGAGGATGGAACAAAAACTCCACACTCAAATTCCCCTTCACCTCGTGGTTTCTGCATATACGTCGTTGGGCTTTGTTTCGAGAAAATCGAGTAAGCATGGTGAAGAACGTTTTATTATTCCCAATCCCGCGCTGCTGGCGGAAAGACGAGCCCAATTCTTAAGAGCTGATATATCCTCTAACAAGTGAACAAAGGTTTAATTTGTGTCATTCCACCTGCATCCGCACTTTTCACAACAAAAACCGATGGCGGTACGATATTTTTTGCCACTACCGCAGTTTGGGCATCTGTTGAATAATTGTCTTAATCTTGCTTTGAACACACGATACTCCGTAGAAAATCATGATAGCCGAATCTTTTAAAGAGCCAAAATTAACGATATTTTAGGCACACCCTAACATCAGGATAGACTCTAAATTTTCTTGCCCATCAAAAATTTAAAATTATGGTTTCAAAACGGCATTGTTTATTTGCAACTGCCAATACGGAACATGCTCGTCCCACAGTCCGGGCAAACACCCTTATTAGCTGGTTTGCCATTTTTCATGGTGATAGCCTTGGCATTTTTCATTTCTTTCTTTGAATGACAACTTACACAATACGCTTCCATGTTCTTTCTCCCAATATTCGGTTATTTCGATCATATTTCGAACCTGGTGACTAATTCAACTTTACTTTAACTTTTACCTCTGTCAATACGTAGGGAAACGATTAGGTCCCTGAAGCTGTTTTTAGATTCATTGAAAACACCAATTGCTGGATAACCGCAGTAAAATCAGAAAAATTTACTGGTTTTTGAATGTAATTATTAGCCCCCAGCCTGCGACATTCAATGATGTCCTTTTCTTCATTAGAAGATGTAAATATCACTACGGGAACCAAACTGGTTTTAGCAGATGCGCGGATTTCACGCAATACTTCAAAACCATTTAGCCTGGGCATTTTCAAATCAATCAAAACCAATGAATGAAGATCTTCGGGGGCGCATCCGCCATCGCCATTATTACCGAACAGGTAAGCCAACGCTTCAACACCGTCGTTGCTTTTCCTCCTGAATTGACTACCCCATCATGTTATCACAAACCTTGAGGAGTAACTTGGAGGCTGGACCAACCGCAGGATCGAAGTCAAACCAAAGTAGCCGAGGCGATTAAAGCTTAACGATTCAATCTAAGCAGCCATTATCGTCATTTTTATTGATTGTGGACTACCGAGTTCTTTTACCCGCTCTTTGGTAAGATAAATGGTAATAGGATGGTCTTCTTTATTCTCTTTGTATCTCCAAGTTCCCGGTGTCTCTTTTTCTTTGACAAGGATAATTTCCAACGCTGTTTTCTCCATCTTCCGCGATTCTAATTATCCCAACATACGCATTGATAAAAGAATGGCCTTATTCGTATTTTCTTCCAAGTGCTCCCACATTTCAATAACCTTCTGATTGTGGAGTCATGCGATCCTTAATGGAGAAGTAAACTTTTTCAGCTGTAGTTTTCGGCATAATTGCGAAAATCGGCGATAGTTTTCTTAGCCTCCTCCTGCTTCCGTTTTATTTCACTAGTCCAATAATCAACTTGCACTTTGGTATACTTTTCCTGGTAAATGTCTCTGAGCATTAATTCTGCGGCTTTTTGATAGGAGCCATTCTCGATTAAATCAATGGCGGGGTGAATCATCTTTTCTCCTTCCCAATTTTTTTATCGTTGCAAAGTTGAGAATATCGCACAGCACTCCCGCAAATTATTTTAAATTGAATGGTTCTTTTCTGATATTAGAGTGTTGCGATTAATGATGCGATTAGCTAATCCACTCTGGTCTTCAGGAGATAAACCCAAAAATGCCTGCCAGAAAACCTCTGCTTGGGGACTAACAGCATCTGGTTCTTTTTCGGATTGAACTATGGCCGGCTGAGACGCCTTCGTTTGACCCATCAAGCCCCATCCCCGAGGTGCATAAAATCTACTACCGCTATTAGCAGTTTTGCCATACAGTCCCAGCAGTCGGCTTACCTTCTGCTTGACGAGGATAGCTTCCTCTGAATTTTCTTCAAGAGGTGCGAACCATTTGTTTAAAACAGGTTCTGCAGCACGCCCACTTAATTCGGAATGTTCTCTTATATACTCAAGTCCGGTCATGCCTCTAAACCTTATAAACCTACCGGGTCCCACAGCATCAAGTTCCGGCACATAATACCATGTTTGAAAGGAACGAATCTGCTCCCTAAGCCGTCTCCCGCGTTCCAACGCCCTATTAAATGAACCGATGGATTCCAGCACTTCGTCATATGTTTTTACGGTCTCTCTAGCCATTTCTTCCCTCCTATTGACGCTCATTTACGTGTTAACAATTACGGGTGCTCGATAACAGCGTTGGCCCATTCCTCGGTTACGGGTTAGTTGATAGGGCAACTCCCGAAGATTGCATTACATTAACTCGATTATGGCTCGCAGATAACCTGCCCCGTAACTCCGAATCCCGCGTTATTGGCA
>Ga0182027_10015331_pt1 | contig 10549 bp, 21 predicted proteins | sample 712E1DmetaG_FD_121300 | JGI IMG/M metagenome (GOLD analysis project Ga0182027, IMG submission 121300) | Permafrost microbial communities from Stordalen Mire, Sweden - 712E1D metaG (Illumina Assembly) | ecosystem: Environmental > Terrestrial > Soil > Wetlands > Permafrost | place: Sweden... | reverse complement strand
TGACGGCAATCGCAGCCTAAAAATCTTTGCGAAAATGAAGGACTTCTTTTTATAGTGGTACGGATTTCACGGATAAAGACCCTGCACTCTGCCTTCTGCATTGCCATCATCCGTGCCATCCGTGCCATCCGTGGTAAAAATCTTCGCGAAATGGAGCGACTTTGACGGATTGCAATGCAAGAGCAACCGAATCTGGAATTGCCCGCAGATCACGCGGATCAACGCAAATACCGGAAACAGGGTTGAACAGGAGAAAACAGAGAGCACTGAGTTCCGTGCTTCGTTCCCTCCCTCCCCACTTGTTCGAGAATTCTTCATCTGCGCCCATCTGTGTGATCTGCGGGCAATGGCCTTTTCTTTCCGTCAAATCCGTGCCATCCGTGGTCTTTCTGCCGTTTGATTTGGGGCCTGCATTCCCCGCAAATTACTTTGGCTGCGGCTTGAGAGCGTCATTATACAATTGCGCGGCTTTCTTAATGATGCCTTCAAAATCGTTCGGGCTGGCCTGGATTTCAGCTTCCCGCAAATAGAGTTCCAGATCGGGCCGCGCGCCGGCAAGTCCGGCAAGAATCAAATTATTTGCGGCAGGCAATTGCCTGGATGCGACCAGCGCCACATTGGCGCAGGAAGGCGGCGCGGCTTTGCAGGCTGCAAAAACAACCTGTTCCACCTGGCCGGGAGCCGCGCACAGGGCTGCTCTGGAAAAAATCAAGACATCCTCCGGCTGAAGTTCAATTGCGGTTGCAACCATGGGTCCGGCTACTTCAGGATTGCCCCGGCATACGGCGCCGACGACATAGGGAAGCACACCGGGTCTGGCAATTGTGGACACGGCGCGCAACACATCCCGCGCGGTTTGTTCACGATCCGAGGCCGCCGCCGCATGAACCAAATCGGCGGCTTTCGCGGGAATTTCCGGCGCGGATACGCCGCTCAAGGCAAGAAATGGAGTTGAGGAAACGGCATTGCCGCCATGAGCAGACAAGAGGCAAGCCAGCAGGACGGCGAGAACGCCCGATGCGCCCCCGAAAACAATCCATTTCATTTTCATTCAGAATGAAAGGGAGATAAAGCGCCGCACTTGGTCGTTTGCAGTGTTTTTTTGTGCAAACGGCTCCGCGGATCCGTTGAACAACCCCGCCCGACCGCCAACGGTTATGTTTCTGAACCAAGGCATGCGCCTTTGGTTTTGCGCAATATGCCACCCGCCACCAAACTCTTTTAGCAGGAATGGCAGGACGCGCCGCCCAATCTTCTCCCATCTTTGCAACAGCTTTATCCGTGCCAAACCTTGCCTGGCCGAGCCGTTGATCCAGTCCAAGCGTGTGCAACCAGATTATCCATCGTCAGAAACCGCATGGAGATCAAGAGAAATCCGCAGATTTCAGCAATGGATGGCGGCCGGCCGAGCGCACGGCAAAGCTGCACGAAAAGACGGATGACCTCGGCCTCCACCGGGTTCGATGGCGCCACCCCTGCAGCCCTGTTTTCCATGCAATTCCGCTCCACAAGGCGGGAGTATGGCAGATTGCAAAAGTAGTTCAATCAAAAAATGATAAAAAGTTGTCAAAACCAAATTGGAAATTGGGAAAGCGGTCAAAACTAAAGTAGAAATATGGAAAGCAGAAAGCTGAAAGTTGCTTCGGATTTCCCCATTTCACGGGCCAGGCCCAGTGAAATAGAAAGACGATTTCACGGGGCAAGGAGGTCGGAAAGATGCGATTACAGCCGAAAAACTTCTTTCAACTTCGATTTGATCTGCTGCTGCCGTTCCCAACTGACCTGTCCGAGGTTTTCGGTAAGCGTGCTTTTGTCCAGAACAAGCAAATGATCGCACGGGCAGACTGTGGGGGCACAAAGCAAAAGCTGAAATGCTGAAATTGGGAAAGTTGAAATGGCGGGGACATTCACAGGGCGATTCGATTAGAGTCAAGCCGCTCCTGACTGGTGACGATGACAAACCAATGAGCTTTGCCGAAGCCGGGCGGTGTGGCTTTCCAGACTTCCCACTGACGGATTTTCACCGTTCGGGCCTTTGTTGGACGTTCAGCATGGCTTTCTCCAGGAGTTGACGTTCCGGGTTGGGTTTGTAGGCGTCGGCAAAGTAGCCCTCGGGGCGCGGCGCTTGCATCCGGTTGGCGAGGAGCGGCAGTCCAAGCCGGATGGCTTGGCGCAGGACGACCGCTTGTTTTTCCCGGGTCAGACCGACGACATGCGTCAATTCGTTTCCGGTTTCTTTGTCCAGCTCAACAGTGGTTCTCATGGCGCATCATCTTACACCACCTGGGCGCAAATGCCAAGCACTCAAATCAAAAAGCGGAAACTTGGGAAAGCACACAAGTCCAAAGCTGAAATTGGGAAAGCACACAAATCAAAAGCAGAAATTGGGAAAGCAGAAAGCTGAAATCTCAAATCAAAAGCAGAAATTGGGAAAGCGCACAAATCCAAATCAGAAATATGGAAAGCAGAGAAGAAATCAGAGACCTCATTTCTTTGAACCGGAAGATTTCTTTGCGGCTTGGCGTCTGGCGCGCAATTGAAGTGACAGGTTCTCCGCTTCTTCGAGCCAGTCAAGTTTTTCACGGAATGTCAGGCGGCTATCCAACAAGCGGTCGAGTGTGCGGCTGCCTTCGGCGGTGCCCCATTTCCAGGCCGGAAGAATGGTTTCTGTAGGATTCATTGGATGCGCTGCAATTCTTCAATATCAATCAGGTCCTGCGGACGGCCGGCAGCGCGTTTCATTTCGAGCAGAGTCTGGAGTGTGACAACTTTTGCTGAAACTCCGGGACAAATTTCAAGAAGTTCAGCGCGTTTGGATTCGCCGGCAAATTCAAACGGCTCATAAACAAAAATGTCCACCGGTGTGCGTTGATGCTCATCGCTCCAAAGTTTAAGCACGATCATGTTTCTTTCAACACGCCATCGCTCGCGGATGGTCTTGTCCGCAAAATCTTCAGGTTTGGCTGGAATGGCCAGGCGATAGCCAAGGTCAAAGAGCACTCGCAATCCGCAAAGCACATTTTCTTTTTCCAAACTTATCACGATGTCCAGGTTGCGTGTCAGCCGCACAAAACCATGCGCGTTGACGGCCAACCCGCCGACAATCAGGTATTGCACTTTGGCGTCGTTCAACGCCCTCACAATGGCTTCCAGGCTGCGGACCTGCATAAATCAAAATCAAATGCTTGAAATGCTGCCCGGTGAAGTATCAAATACAGACTTCACGGGCCAGGGAGATCATAAAGGCAAACGCTGAAAAACTGCCCATTGAAGTATTAAATACAGACTTCACGGGCCAAGGAAAAATCGTCTAATCAAAGGCTGAGACTGGAGGGACGAAAGCCAGGGGTTTATGGGGCGTCATTCTTGCTGGTCGAACCCCAACCCTGCTGGCTGCGAACACGTTTTCCGAAATCCGCGCACCAGCCCGGAAGTTCCGCCGCAACCCGTTCCGCAATGCCGCTTAACTCCGTCAACCGATCCTGCCTCAATGTCAAATCATAGGCGTGGCGCAGCACATGCCGGAAACCTTTTAGCTCGCGCACATCGGCAGTCCGGACTTTGGGGATAAATGCCGGGCGGATGCCTTCGATGTCTAAAGCCAATCTTTGGATCAGTTTTTCATGAAAATCGCCTCGCTTCTCGAAATGGTTTTCAAATTCCTCGCAGAGGCGTTCAAACATTCTTTCAACCACATTGTAAAAGCGGGACATCTCGTAGGCGCACGCTTCCAAATGGCCTGGCGAATCCTCCCGGAGTCGTTGTGCCGCATTTTGCGCGGCCTCGCGCGCCACCGCGCAATCCCTCTCCATTTCCTTGAGTAAAATGATCAGGCCGCCCGCATCCATATTTCGCCTTCTCTCGCGATGCGATCCCGGAAACGACATTCAGACAACAGAATGATGTCCACCGGGCGTCCCATTTCCTCGGCCAGCAGCGCGGTTAATTGATAAAGGCTTGTTTCCGCCGGCTCGGTTTCCAGCGCGATATCAATGTCCGATGTTTCGGTGAAACGATGAGGCTTTGTCAGTGAGCCAAAAACCACGACCTGATCAACCGGAACGAGTTGTCGCAGAACGCTCCGCAAGCGTTCCCGCACTTCGACGCGCAACGCTTCGTTGCGTTCAGCGCGCTCCCGATTCAGTTGTTGAAGCCGGGTCATTTTCTCTCACGGATCCAGCATCCGTTTTACGTTTTCCGTCGTCATGGGCGGCGCGCCGGGCGGCGCCTCCAGCAAGACGTCATTGCCCGCCCGCACCAAACGGGCCTTTCGGGACGTCAATTGAGCCGGGCGGAGACGCGCGGTGAGGAAGCGAAATAATTCCTCTTTCTGTTCCGGCGGCAGCGCCTCGGTGGCGGCTTCAATTTCGAGCAGTGTGCTCATGGCTATAACATGGCGTAATTTCTGATGGCCGTCAATCTCGCATCAAAAACAAATCCTGAGGTGATGACATGCTGCCCAGTGAAGTATCAAATACAGACTTCACGGGCCAGGGAGATCATAAAGGCAAACGCTGAAACACTGAAATGCTGACACGCTGAAATCGTCAAATCAAATGCTGAAAGCGGAGACCTGAGGGCTGAGACTGGAGGCCACAAAGGCAAAAGCTGAAAAACTGAAACGCCGAAAAGCTGAAAGCGTTCAAACCAAAGGCTGAGACTTGAGACTGGAGGCCACAAAGGCAAAAGCTGAAAAACTGAAACGCTGACATGCTGAAAGCAATAGCCGCGCTTGCGAAGTTTGTTCTGCGCTTCAGCGCTGTCTTCCGCTCATCCATGAATATTCAGGTTTCAAATTTGAAGTTTCGAGATTTCTGCTCTCTGCTTTCGCCTTTCTGCTTTCCCGTTTCGCCGGTCGAGCGCATTTTCAAAACTGACGAGTTCGCGCAGCAAAGCGTTGTAGCGGGAATAGGCGTCGCCGCCTTCCTGCTTGAGCAACTCATGTAATTGCAGTTCGTGTTCGGAACATTGGCTGGGAGCGGTTTGCGGCATCAGACCGGCGCCGCTTAACCGGGGTCGCGCGATGCGAACCAGACAAGCGGGAATGGTGCACAGGCCGGCCTTGAAATCAGCCAGTCCCTGGCGTACCAGCTCCTCACCCGGCAGACCCGCAATCAAGTCATTTGTGGACATCACAGAATTGCCAGAGGGCGGCGCGAAATGCGGCGGGGTCAATCGCCGGATAACGGATGAGTTGCGGTTCGATCATGCAAAACAGTTCGCGCAACTTGTCCAATTGAATCAAGCCGTCCCGCAACAGGGACTGAACGTCCTGCAAATCGCGTTCGTGTCCCCGTTGCACTTTGGCCAATGCCTGGCCATAGGGATCGTAGTGAAAAAACTCTATCCACCCGTGGATGGCGATGAACAGACTGCGTTCGCGCCAGCCGGGAATGGCAGGAATGAACTGATCCGGACTGGCCAATTCCACGTTAATATCCAATTCATCTTTCAACAAGGCAATGGCTTCGAATAGACCGGCAGGTTCTGGATCGGGCTTGATATCAATGTCAATGGTCATGGGGCGCCAGGCGTGAAGAACGGCCGTCGCGCCGCCGGCGAGATAGATGCGTCCTTTGCTCCGCACCTGTTTTCCCAGGGCGGCCATGAAGGACTCAATTTTAGCTTTGTCGGTTTCTAAACGCACAAAAATCAAGAAACAGAAATTAAGAAAGCAGAAAGCTGAAATCTCAAATCAAAAGCAGACATTGGGAAAGCACACAAGTCCAAAGCAGAAATTGGGAAAGGGATCAAATCCAAAGCACAAATATTGAAAGCGGAAAGCGCAAATCGGAGGTCATAAAGGCAAACGCTGAAAAACTGACATGCTGAAAAGCTGAAATCAATAGCCGCGCTTGCGAAGTTTGGCGATCAGTTGCCGCCAAAGACAGAAGATCTGAAATGCGGACATCCTGAAATCAGGCGCCGCTCTTTCTGAGCTTGGAAACCATGCTTGTAAAAATCGCGAGCAGTTCGTTGGTCTCCCGCAGCAAGGAATCAATGTGTTCACCCTGAATGCCGCAGTCGTCCTTCAGCAATTCCAGCCAGAGCGCGGATTCATCGGCATCCTGAAGCAAACCGTCCAATTTTGAGCAGAATTCCGAGTCGGAGCGCGCTCTCGATGCCTCCTTCAGCCCGTGAAATAGCATCGCAGTCTGGATTTTAGATAGCGTTTGCCGCAGGTCGTTTTGAGATATTTTTCCCTCCGAAACGCATCGGCAGCAGAAAGAGATGCCTCATAGTATTCATGGACATGGCGACGAAGATGCTTATGTTCTGCGCTTCAGCGCATTCTTCCGCTCATCCATGCTTTTTCAGGTTTCAAATTTGAAGTTTCAAGTAATCGTTATAGTAGCGGGTCAATGACCTGCACGCCCGCGGGTTCGAAATGCCGCTGGTTATGCGTGGCAAGCGTATGGCCGTGAAACAGGGCGGTGGCTGCAATTAAGGAATCCTCACAGGTCATCGTGCGGTTTATGCGCTTGAGATCCACCAGCAGTTCCTTCCAGCGCACCAGCACCGGCTCTGTCAGTTGTTCCGTGCCGAGCGAAAACTTTTGGCGGGTCTCTTTGAGCCAGGCCGCCAGGTCCGAGCGATGTGTGGCGGGCGCCTGCCGCAGCCCATATTCGAGTTCCGCAAAGGAAACCACGCTGACAAAAAGGTCTGAGTCGTGTCGCGCCAGCCAGGGGCCCAGTTTTGCAGGCACGCGCTTGCGTTCCAAAAACGAGAGCAGATCCGTATCAAGCAAGAAGCTCACTTAAAGGGCAGTGGATGGCGTTCCGGCGGGGGCAGCGGCCATGGGCAGCGGGAAAACTGCTTGAGCAATGCTTTGCCGGAAACCCCGCGTCGTTTGGCGCGCTTGGGCGTCAGAATAATGCTGTTGTCGCCGTCGCCCATGGGATGGCCCGCGACCACCGCGCCATGCGACAAGCCCGAGGCATCGCGCCACCATTTGGGCGGCGTGCTCTGACCCACCTTGGGAACGGTCATGGTGTCTGAAACTTTCATCTCCTAAAGATTGCTTAAAGAAGGGCCTCCGTCAACCCGGGGTTGGAACAAGATCAAAATCAAACGCTGAAAGCGTTCAAACTAAAGCTGAAAACTGAGACTGGAGACTGGAAACTTAAGATCTGAGGGCTGAGGCGTGAGGTTTGATACTTGAAACCTGAGACTTGAGGCTTGAGTGCTGTTTCAGGTTTCAGGTTTCAGCGCTCATCCCTCCTCCTCTCCCTTTTGCAGACGTTGTTTCGTATTCATGGACATGGTCCGTCTCGATCTTCCAATTTTCTACTTTTGCTCCATGTCGGAGGTCAACTCCAGGCACTTAGAAACTCGATGCGGTTTCGCATGTCCTTACCGGGTGGGTCAGTCAGCAAGCGAATCATTCGCCGCGCCAGTTCGCCCGCCCCCCATTTCTGTTGGTGGATGAGGATGATGCCGTTATGCCCAAGCCCTGCCTTGAGCCATTGGGCGTGCAACTGGGCGAAATCCGCAATGTTGCTGGTGAGGATCACGCGCTTAACGGAAACAGCGAACCGCAGTTGATCGTCATCGGCGCACTTGGTCATGCCGGCTTCACTGGCCCGTGAAATAATACCGCAACCGATTCCTGATGTACCGGTGACCATAGGTGCTTTTCAGATATTTCTCACGATGGAAGGCGTCACGCGGATTGAGACAACCTTCGTAGTAGATCAGTTTCAGCGGGATCCGTTGCTTCGTGGATTCGACCAAGCCATCATTATGATCTGATAGGCGGCGGCGAAGATCGTTCGTGCATCCGATGTAACGCTTTCCATCTTTTTGCGAGCACAGTACATAGACGCATTGCATTTCCTATTTCACAGGCCGAGGTGGTCAGCAAATTAATTCCACGAGAGCGCAAGGCGGCGATAAGCGCGTCTGATTGAGTGTCCTCGTCGAGATAGAGGTCCGGCAACGTCACGCCAAATGGTGCTCAGGGGACAACTGAACAGCCGTGTCGTCCTCCTCCCGGAGCGATTCTTCGATTTCGTCGGGGTTCGCCAATGCGTAGGCAAGTGCGGCGTAAATCTGGGACAGAGAAAGTGAGTTGAGCACGCCGAGCATTTCCTCCGGCGCATAGCCCAAACGATGGTAACGAGCAATCCGGTGAACCGGAACGCGGGTGCCTGCCAGGCGCGCGCGTCCTCCGCACATCCCCGGAGTCGCCTCGATTATGGAACCAATGCTCATAGGCAAGAGATTACCATTTGCTGATTGCGAAAGCAATCCGATTCAGGTTGATCGGGGCAATTGCAGGGATTTCCAATCCCAGCCGGAGCCGAAGCGCGACCCAATCGCTCAAGGCCTCCCGCAGTTCGCGCTGACAGCCAGCCAGGGTCTGATGTCTGGCCCAAAGTCCTTGCAGCCCGGGTATTTCACCCCAGTAGGAGTCTTCGTCCTCGATGATTTCGTATCGGGCCATCTCCATCGCGACGTCAAGGAAGTGTGCAAGCATAAGAACAGTTTACTTCAAAGTGGCTGAAGGGCAAGGCTCAAAGCAAAAGCTGAAAACTGCCCAGTGAAGTATCAAATGCAGACTTCACGGGGCAGGCCCAGTGAAATTGCGGAGCACGGGACTGCTCCTCAAGGAACGGGAACGGCTCGGCGATGAAAACGTCCACGGGGGTCGCCCGATGGGCGTCGCTCCACAGTTGCAAGACCAGCATGTTTTTTTCGCTCCGCCATTTCTCACGCGTTGCCGGATCGGCGAACTGTTCCGGCGTGACCGGGATTTTCATGTTGCAGCCGGCACCATTCAACGCCCGGAAACCAGCGGTAAAGTTGGCAGGTTCGAGCGCGATACCCAAATCAACATCGTTAGTGTATCGCAAAAAGCCACGCGCGTTCACTGCCAGGCCGCCCACGATCAGGTATTGAACTTTGGCGTTGTTCAACGCCTTCACAATGGCTTCCACGCTGCGGACTTCCATACATCAAAAGCTGAAAGCAGAAATGCTGAAAAGTAAGTTCAGAGATCAGAGGGCAGCGATCAGAGGTCTCATGGTCAGTGGTCTTTGTCTCGCGGTCTGGGAATCGTAGCTGCTCCGTATCTGGTTCACGCCGACAAACGACTGGCTCGTCCGAATGGAGGCAAGGCAATGTCGCGCACCATCCAGGCCGGCACTTCGGCCGGGATTTCGGAACGATTGCCCAGGGCTGTCCGGAACCGGCTGACGGCGGTGGCCATGCGAAAAAGGCGGGAGGCGGCCTGATAGGCCGCCAGACGTTTGAGCGCGCGAGCGGAAACGTCCGGCGCTTCCGGCAATCGTTGATGCAAGGCCGCCGCCCAATCGGCGGCATCGCGCAGAGAACCGAGGTCGGGTTCCATTCCCTTTTCCACCCGGTTCCAGATTTCATTCAAGCGCGAGGGATGAAAGGCCAGTTCGTATGCCAGTTGCAGCTTTTCGCGGGGGTTCATTTTAGCCAGCGTTGGCAATCGCGGTTGAGATTTTTCAAGTTTTCCCGGACCATGATGTCGGCTCGAAAGGCGGCCGGTAATCTTTCAACCGCCCCGGCCATTTCCTCAATGCTGACGCGTCCGTTGACCATCAGGAATTGAATGTCGGCCTGGTCGGAGGGATCGTAACGAATCAATTTGCTGGCGGCCAAATCCGGCGCGCTGACGGTGAAAATGATCAAATGGGCGCCCTGCCATAAAACCACCCGCCCCCCGGCCGAAGGGTCGGCCAGACACAATCTGAGTGGGCCGATCCATTCGATATGATCTCCCGCAAAATCGGCCGGCGGATTGACCGGCAAGCCAATTTGCGCGGCGGCGCTTCGGAGCATGGTTTCATTGACCTGACTGTAAGGACCGGCAATATCCACATCCAGGCTGATGCGGCCTTCTTCACCCAACAACATGCAGGCCGCGCTGCCGTAGATGCAGCACGCCGCTTTTTCCTTGAGCGCGCCGTCCAATTGGCTCAAATAAGTTTGAAGCGCGGTGTGATCCATGTCCCGGTGTTATGCTGGTTGAAAAATGATCTGGCCGCCGACGCCCAGGCTGGATTCATTTTTGAATTCGGACACAGCTCCGCACTTGGCCGCTTGCAGAGCTTTCTTCGCAAACGGTTCCGGCGACGATCCAGTCAGCAACCATAATCCGGTTGCCAACGGCTATGTTTCTGAATCAACGGTTGTGCCTTTGGTCTTGCGCAACGTGCTACCTGCCAACCAACAATTTTAGCATGAATGGCAGCACACGGCGACCATTCCGTTCCCAGCTTTGCAACAGCTTAATCCGTGCCAATGTGTGTTTCCGCGCTTCACCTGTCAGTTGTTGCGCATTTTCCGCGATCTGTTCCAGCCGTGTTCTGCTGTCGAGTAAATGAGGCGAAATCTGCTGGCGCAGAAAGTTCCCGGCCAGTTTCCGCAATTCCGCCGCAGCTTCGTAATGCGTCCGCCGGGCACCCGCCACTTCCACGATCCGCACCGCGCCCAGTTCCCGAAGATATTTCAAACCCTGACTGGCAGAGCCGTTGCTCAATCGCAAACGCTCAATGAGATCGTCCATGGTCATGGG
>Ga0182027_10015330_pt1 | contig 10549 bp, 6 predicted proteins | sample 712E1DmetaG_FD_121300 | JGI IMG/M metagenome (GOLD analysis project Ga0182027, IMG submission 121300) | Permafrost microbial communities from Stordalen Mire, Sweden - 712E1D metaG (Illumina Assembly) | ecosystem: Environmental > Terrestrial > Soil > Wetlands > Permafrost | place: Sweden... | reverse complement strand
AGAAAGTAACGCCGGCCGGGGATGCCGTATTCTCCCCAGGCCAGGTAGCCCAGCTTTTCCATCTCCGGATTGAAACTGTCGACTCGCCGGATGTCCTTCACCCCCACCAGAAAATCAATGATCGGTTTGGCATAGATGCCCGCTATGGCCGTGCTGCCAATGTGGTGGATTTCGAGCAGTTCTTCGCCAAAAACTTGCTTGAGCTTTTCTGCCTCTTTTAGATATTCACCGGCCCAGCCTTCATCGTGCGGCACGACTTCGATAACGCGAACCTGCTTTTGATCGTTCACAGCCTACTACCTCTTTTACAAGATAGAGCTATTATAACCAGACAGCCGGTATAGCAGGTGAACGCCTCAGGCCTTTTTTGATGGCCCAGGGGGTGTAAGAAAAACCCTATAAAGTTGATCCAAATATAGATATAATCTTTACCAATTCTAAATGCGGATGGTCTATGATTAATACAAAATCTAATAGACTTCGGATAGTTTTTTGAGTGTGGCATGTTAAACAGAACCAATTTATTGATCGATATCGGTATTTTCGCGGGATTTTTGGTAGCGATGGAACCCGGCCTGACCGGCGTGCCAATCCACGAGTGGTTTGCCCTGGCCCTGGCGGGCGCGACCATCGTACATCTACTGCTGCACTGGCGTTGGATCGTGGGAGTCACGCGCAAGTTCTTTCACAACCTGTTCCATAACTCGCGCCTGCAGTATGTGGTGGATGCACTGCTGTTCGTGGCATTCACGATTGCGATGATGACCGGCTTGATGATCTCGCGCAGCGTACTGCCCCTGCTTCACATTACGGTGACTCGCAACTTTTTTGTCTGGACCCGGCTGCACGACCTATCCGCCAATCTGACCCTGTTTCTGGTGGGTCTGCACTTTGCGCTGCATTGGGATTGGGTGGCCCGGATGAGCAAGCGCTATCTGGTTTTTCGGCGGCCCGCTTTTTCCCAGGCGCGACCGGCTCAATACGACCAGCCGGCCTCAACGCCGGTAAAAATAGACCCTACCCGCACGGGAAAGTAGATATAATTCCATGTTGAAAATATTGATGCGTACTTTATTAATCCTGTTGGCAGCCGGGCTGATTTCCGGCGCCCTGTACTGGGCGGTCAACAGCAGTTCCGCACAGGCGGCCCTGGGGGCCTTTGGCGGCCGCGGCGGGCGGTCTGCCTTTGGGGCGGTGGCCGGGCTGGGCAATTTTGATCGGCCGGGTTCAGTTCTATCGATCTTCTCAGGGGGCGTGCGCGGCCAAGACTTTCGGGGAGGAGGGGCTGCCCAAACCCTGGCGCTGACGGATATCCTGGTAAAGCTGGGGCTGATCGGGTTGTTGACGCTGGTGGTGGTTGGACTGCAAAGGACCATTGCGCGCTTTATCAAGAGCCGCAAGTCTGCAAAAGCAGCCGGAGGCTCAGGCTGACTACAGCGGCTCAACATTATCGGTAAGGTCTGTATTATGGGGTTTTCCCTCTAAACCGTAAAAGAACAAAGCATTTATATCAAGTCTTATTTTCTTTGCTAGTTCCGGTTGAGCGAGCACATTACTGAGCGCCCGTATATGCAAACGGATAAATTATTCTATAATTCGAGAATAAAATCTGGTAGCAAATAAATAAAAGAGGCTCAGATGAAACAAGAACAATCCAGTCGATCAGCCGAAGGTGTGGCGAGCCTGCGTGCGATCGAAGCGCAAAAACCGGAAGCCGAGCGGATTTGTTACGATTCCTACGCCCAGGCGTTAATCCACCGTGGAGTTTTGTATACCCTCAGCAAACTGGTGATCACTTCAGGCTTGTACGAACGGATAGCCCCAGGAGCGACAGCGTTTGTTGCCGTGCGGGAACGCTACATCGATGATTTTCTCAAAACATCCCTGAATGAAGGGCTGGACCAGGTCGTTATCCTGGGGGCCGGGTTCGATACGCGCGCCTACCGCATGGCGGGCATCGAGAAGACGCGGGTATTCGAAATCGATCACCCAGCCACCCAGGAAGTCAAACTGCAGCGTTTGAAGAAAGTATTCGATCCGATACCTGAACACGTCACCTTCCTACCAGTGGATTTCAATACCCAAACCCTTGACGAGCGCCTGCTCGCCAGCGGCTACAACGAGCAGGGCAAAACGCTGTTTATCTGGCAGGGCGTGACCTATTTTCTCACCGAGCAAGGAGTCGACAGCACGCTGGCGTTTATTGCCAACCATTCCGGAGCGGGCAGCGCGGTGATCTTCGATTATTTCTACAACGAGATCTTGCACGACCCGAATAACGGCTATGCAAAGTCGTTGCGGCGGGCCGGGCAGCTGAGCGGTGAGGAATATATGTTCGGGATCGATCGAGACCAGATTGAGACCTTCCTCAGCCAGCGAGGCTTCCGGGATGTGCACAACATGACACTCGATGACCTAAAACAGCTTTATTTTATCGGTCCAAATGCCGGGCGCGTGGTTCCCAAGGGCATTGCGATTGCATCGGCCAGGGTGAATAAGCCCTTGCCGGAAGCTATCCACTGAATTGGCTAATTCGCCAGAAGTGTATTCCTATCCGGTAAGAAGGGATCCAGCTTCAACTCACATACTCCCCGGGTAACCAAATCGGCCATGAGCTCGCCTACCAGGGGAGTGATAATCACCGTCGATTGGAAAGCTGTCGCCAGGAATAGTCCCGCATATCCTGCCACCGGGCCGAGGAGCGGGCAGTTATCGCCGGTAGAAGCTACCGGCGCTGACCAGCTTCGCAGGATGCGCAGCCTGCTGAAGAAGGGAAAGTAACGCTGGACACAGGCGGCAATTTCCGGCAGTGAGTGGAAGGGCACCTGGCGCTGGAAATGATCCGCCAAAACCATTGCTTCGCCCAGCAGCACCTGTCCATGGGAAGATTGGCCGGCTGCAAATTTGGCACCCAGCCTGCCATCTTCGCCAGGTTGATCGACTGCAAAGAACGAGGCGGAGGACACATGGTTGCGCAGGACAAGGTCTACCGGCTCGCTCACCATCGCCTGTCCCAGGATGTATCGGGCATCCCATTCCCGACCCACCAGGCAGCCGAGCCGGCGTGTATACGCCCCGGTGCACAGCACCACGCAGCCGGCGCTAAAGCTGCCCGCGGGAGTAATGACGCCCTCGATGCGGCCGCTTTGTGCTGTAAAACCGGTTACCTCCGTAAAATAATATTCCTGCAAGCCTTTCTGCCGCGCCCGAACCAGGTAGCCCCAGATGAGCTGGAAAGGGTCCACCTGTCCTTCCCCGGCATGGTATAAACCGCCCGACAGCCTGCTTGGGTCGATGAGAGGCTCCACTTCTTTCAACCGGCTGGCCGGTACCAGTTCCGAAGGAATACCCGCCGTGTGCAGGATGTTCAGCCTTGCTTCCATGAGCTTCCATTGGGGTTCATTCTCAACCAGCAAAAGCCCACCGATGCGCCTCAACCCCACTTTCCAGTCCAGTTCTGCCTCCAGGTTCGCAAAACGGGTTTTTGCCATCCGGATCAGCTCCGTGCTATTGGCCAACTCCATATCCTGGATCTGGATGTTGCCGAAATTGGCACGCGATGCCCCGGCCGCGATCGGGCCCTGGTCAAATAGAGCGGTCTTCAACCCGGCTGCGCAGAGATGGTAGGCAACCGAACTGCCTATATACCCGGCCCCGACCACGATGGCATCGAATGTTCTTTCCATGGTTCTTTATTTACCGTAAAGTTGGATAAGGCCCTGTTTGCGGATCTTACCGGTAGGGGTCATATTGGCACCTAAGGGAGCAGTGGACTATCCGCTTCGCCCAGGGCGGCGCCGCTGCGGATATTGGCAACCCTGGCTTATTATACAATGATCCAATAATTGCTTTTCCAGTTTTTTGGCTTATTGTTTCAGCTTAACAGAGTGCTTGTACTTTTCCGAGAACCTGGTTCCACTTAACAAAATTGATAACTTTAGCAAAAATACCGTTCTATAGAGCTATTTTTACGATATCTTTCTGGTAGTTCTCAAAGCTATACTGTATACTTTTATTTGAATAGGCAATAATCACCGAGTTGGTATAAAAATTGCTTCCTCTTTATCTTACCGGATGAGTATTGATTCGGGGATGCATTCCTATCGGTTTTTTGAGGAGCGCCTGAATGGGTGGGTCAAGAATTCTGATTGTCGAAGATGATGGCGTTATTGGGCGGTATATTCAGAATATCTTGCAAAAATTAGGTTACCAGGTGCTGGATGTAGTTTCTTCTGGAGATGAGGCGATCCAAATCTCCTCAAAAGAACATCCTGACCTGGTATTAATGGACATCATTCTGGAGGGGGATCTGGATGGGGTTGATGCTGCGGGTCAGATCTACAGGCGTTTTGATATCCCGGTTGTCTATGTGACTGCCTTTGCTGATAACGATACCCTGCAGCGCGCTAAAATCACCGACCCGTTTGGCTATATCTTGAAGCCGTTTGAGGAGCGGAATTTACATGCCACCATCGAGATAGCGCTGCAAAAGCACCAGCTGGAACAGCGATTACGAGAAAGTGAAGAGCGATATTCGGCGATTGTAGAACAGTCCGCGGATGGGATTGTGCTGTTTGATCCGGAAACCTACCAAATTTTGGAGGTCAACCCGGCTTTCTTGCACCTGACCGGACTGTCGAGCGAGGATATCGCCGCCCATACGATCTTGAGCCTGATCGAGGCTTACAACACCGACTCGAATGCACCCTTCTCGCGCCAGTTAAAGGATGTACTGGCCGAAGGCTCCTCATCACTGCGGGAGCGCCTGGACCGTGCGGGAGAAAGACATCTCGCTCTGGGCCCGGCCGCGGCTTACATGCGTAAAGATGGCGCCCAGCTCTTTCTCGAGATTACCCTTAATTTGATCGGCTACCAGCAGCATCAAATTATTTGTGTTGTATTCCACGATGTGACTGCTCGTAAGCTGGCTGAAATAGATCGAGCGCGCCAGCTTGAAGCCCTGTACGCAACCTCGCTGGAAATCAACGCCCAGCGTGATTTCAAAACGCTGCTGGATGCCATCCTGTCACGGGCTTGTGAGTTGATCGGGCTATCCATGAGTTCTCTATACCTGCTGAACCAAAAAGAACAAAGGGTAGAGTTGGTGCTTAACCACAACTTGCCTGAAAGTTTTGTTGGCAGCAGCCTTCAGATTGGAGAAGGACTGGCCGGCAGGGTGGTCCAAAGCGGCCGGCCGCTGATGGTAGAAGACTACAAGTCCTGGGAAGGTCGCGCCGAGATTTACGATGAAAGCCCGGCTAAACGAGTTTTGGGCTTGCCCCTTAAAACTGGCCGAAGGCAGCTGCCCCAAACGGGCACCCTGGGGGTGTCCGGTGAAAGAGTCTTCGGGGCAATCATTATTGTGGATGACCTACAGGCTGGCCCATTCCGTCCGGAGGAAATCAGGCTGGCGACCATGTTTGCCGAACAAGCCGCTATCGCAGTTGAAAACTCGCGCCTGTATGAAGCTGCCCAGCGCGAGCTAACTGAGCGAAAACGGGCCGAGACGGCTTTGTTAAACCTCTATTCAAACCTGGAAATCCAGGTCGAAAAGCGCACCGCCGAGCTGGCCGGAGTCAATTTACAGCTTCAAGAAACTCAAAAACAGCAGAAAGCCCTGTTGGACAGCATCCCGGATATGGCCTGGCTCAAAGATGTAAATGGCCGTTTCGTGGCGGTTAACCAGCCGTTTTCGGAAAATTTTGGCATTCCTATCGAGGACATCGTCGGTAAAACCGATTTTGACATCACTTCCAAAGAGCTGGCTGAAGGCTACCTGGCGGATGATAAAGACGTGATGGAAAAGCGGCAGCCCAAGCGGATCGATGAACCCATGTCCAACTTCCGCGGCGATCGAATTTGGGCCGAAACGATCAAAGTGCCGATCCTGGATGATTTTGGTAAGGTGATTGGCACGGCCGGAAGCGCCCGAGACATCTCAGAACGCAAAGAGGCTGAGGCAGTTTTGCACCGGTCGCACGACGAATTGGAGCGCCTGGTTAAGGAGCGCACGAGCGAGCTGGAAAACCTGAATGATCAGCTCCACCAGGATATTGGCAAGCGACAATGGGCCGAGGAGGCCTTGCGCGAGAACGAACAGCGTTATCGCAGCCTGTTTGTTACTGCACGGCGGCAAGCTCAAGAGCTGTCGCTTTTGGACCGGGTTCGTACTGCCCTGGCACGGAACCTGGCCCTGCCAGAGATCTTTCGCACGGTGGTCAATTCGTTTGCCGAGACCTTTGGATATACTCAAATTAGCCTTTACCTGCTAGAAGGCGACGACCTGGTATTGGAGACACAGGTTGGATACGAGAGTTGTATACCGCGGATTCCACTTACTAAAGGGATTTGCGGGCGGGTCGCCCGTACCGGCCAGCCTGCCCTGGTAAAAGATGTACGCAGCGCCCCTGATTTCATTGGCGCTATGGAAGGGATTGTCTCTGAGGTGTGTGTCCCACTTTTGGAGCATGGCCAGGTGTTTGGCATATTGAATGTGGAAAGCAGCCACGGGGTTGCTTTGGGCGAAAGCGATCTGCGGCTGATGACCGCCTTGAGCGAGCAGTTAAGTATTGCCATCACTGAGAACCGGTTGGACCGCCAGATTCGGGAAAGTGAAGAGCGCTACCGTTCCTTTATGCAAAACTTCCAGGGGATCGCCTTCGGGGGCAGCCTGGATTTTAAACCTGGGTTTATGAACGGCGCTACCGAAGAGATTACAGGTTACAGTGCATCGGAATTTCTGGAGGGTAATCCAAGATGGAACCAGATCATCCACCCGGAGGATCTGGCCCAAGTCAACGCCGCCGTTGATGAAATGCTGGCATCACCCTCCCGATCGGGTGAATGCGAGTACCGTATCGTTCGCAAAGATGGGCAGGTTCGCTGGGTGCACGAATTGTCCCAGCGGGTCAAAGACGTTCTGGGCGGGCCTGACCTGACCCAGGGCGCCTTTTATGATATCACCGAGCGCAAGCGCGCCGAGAAGGTCCAGAATGCAATCTACCAGATCTCACAGGCAGCTTTCGAAACGGTTAATCTGGAGGATTTGTTTGCCCTTATCCACGGCATCCTGGGCGAGTTGATGTCCGTACAAAACTTCTATTTTGCCCTCTATGATGAACACGCTGACCAGATCAGCTATCCGTATTTCATAGATTCCCAGGAAGATACGCCGCCGCCGCAACGGCCCGGAAAAGGATTGACGGAATATGTCTTGCGTAGCGGGCGGCCACTGTTAGCCCGGCCCGAGGTGCTCCGGCATTTGATTGATCTTGGCGAAGTGATCCGGGTTGGGCCGGCTTCGTTGGACTGGCTGGGGGTGCCGCTCAAGGTCAAGGACCGGACGATTGGGGTGATGGCCGTCCAGACTTATCAGGAAGGCATCCGTTTTGATGAAAGAGAACTCCATATTCTGACCTTTGTATCTACTCAGGTAGCCATGGTGATCGAGCGCAAGCAGACTGAAGAAGCCCTGCGTTGGAGCGAAGAGCATTACCGTACGCTGGTAGAGAATATGCCGGTTGGAATTTACCGGACCCGGCCGGGGCCGAAGGGCGAGTTCATGATGGCTAACCCGGCTTTCTTGAAATTACTTGGCTTCAGCAGCGAAGATGAGCTGAAACGGTATACGCCGGCCGACTTGTGGGTTGAGCCCGATCAACAGCAGACCTTTTCACAACGAATGTTAGTCAATAGCAGTATTGATGGGATGGAGATCAGGTTAAATAAAAGGGATGGTACTATGCTGTGGGGGCAGGTACGCGCCCGGGTGGTTAAAGACACTGAAAATGGTGAGGGCACTTATTTCGATTGCAGCATCGAGGATATTACCGAACGCAAGCTGCGTGAGCGAGAACTGACCTCGGCCTATGAAGCTACCCTGGAAGGTTGGGCGCGCGCCCTGGAATTACGCGACCGAGAGACGGAAGGCCATGCCAAGCGGGTGTCCGAGATGGCGGTGAAAATGGCTCGCTTTATGGGAATGGGCCAGGAAGAGGTGACTCACCTCCGGCGCGGGGCGCTTTTACATGACATCGGCAAGATGGGTATCCCGGACAACATCCTGTTCAAGACCGGACCGCTGTTCGATGAAGAGCTGCAGACCATGCGCATGCACCCCATCTATGCCTATGAGATGCTCTTACCGATCCAGTTCCTGCGGCCAGCCTTGAATATCCCTTACTGCCACCACGAAAAGTGGGATGGCAGCGGCTACCCGCGCGGGCTTAAGGGCGAGCAGATCCCACTGGAAGCCCGTATCTTTGCGATCATCGACGTGTGGGACAGCCTGAGTTTTGACCGCCCCTACCGCCCGGCCTGGCCGAAGGATAAAGTCATGGCCTATCTTCAGGAACAGTCCGGACTATATTTCGATCCTCAGGTGGTCGAAGCCTTCATAAAGATGGAGCCATAGAGGCGCCCTGGCTCGATTTTATTTACCAAAGGTTTGTTTGGCGATGCTTTCCGTCTGGTTCAGGTAATTCTGGAATAATAAATTGTTTCCCATGAATAAGGCCAACGTATTCAACCCGCTTTCTGCCACCGGGGCAGGTGTGGAAAGATCATAGCTGCCGTAAAATGGCATTTGCGAGAGCAGTGAAATCATTTTCTGCTGGGTGACGGAATAGGCGCTGGCCGGCACGCTCTTTACGACCGCCAGATCGCCCTGGTTTTGTAACCAAAGCTGTTGGTTTTGGGGATCAAGCATCTGAGAGATGAGTTTTTGGGCGCCTGGTGAGTTTTTGGCATGGAAAGGGATAACCCAGGTATCTACGCTGCCAAAAACGGCCGGAGGAATTTTGCTGTCCATAACGGGGAAGGGAAAGAAGTCATAATCCACACCCGCTTTAAAGCCTTTGCTATCCCAATAACCGGTAACCTCGCTGTTGAGCAAGGTCATACCGGCTTGCCCCTGGGTAACCTGATCGGCGGCGTCGGTCCATTGATAAAGATTGGCCGCCTTTATAAAATACCCCAGGGTTATCAACCCTTGCCAGGTTTTCATGACCTGGGTGACCTGCGGGTCTGTATAGGAAGCCTGGCCTGAGAGCAGCTTCTGGCGGTAGTCAGCGCCGGCGGAATAGGCCAAAAGATAATCAAACCAGTACTCGTCAGACGTATGGGTTTTGGACCCCAGGGCAATTGGGACGGAACCGGCGGCTTTAATCCGGCTGCAATCCGTCAGAAAATCAGCCCAGGTGTTGGGAGGGGTCTTGATGCCTGCTTTTGCAAAGACCTTGGGGTTGTAGAAGAAACCAACGATGTGTATGTCCTGGGGAATGGCGTAGATCTTGCCGTCGTAGGTGGCAGAAGCCTTGATACTGGCCGGGATCAGATTGTCGAGATTGTTATTGTTCCAGAAGCCGGTCAGATCCATCAAGTAGTTAGAGGCCACCAGATTTTGGAGCGGCACGCCGGCCCAATAACTGAGCAGGTCGGGCTGATTGTCTCCGGCCAGCATACCCTGAGTCTGAGAGCTGTAATCACCGCGGTTAGGGGAATTATCCACCGCCTGATACTGCGGGTTGGCCTGGTTGAAACTGGCCAATAATTTGTCGATGGTCTGCTTTCCGGTGGTGTTGCTGAAATAGTGCACAACGCTTATCGTTGCAGGCCCACTTTCAGCCGGTTGGGTAGGCGGAGGAGCAATGGTAGGCTCGATGCCTGGTACGGTGGGTGTGGCTATATTAGCGGGTACGGGGGTCACGGTTGTTCCACAGGCAGACAGCCCGATCATAGCAATCATGGCTACCAAAAAGGCCTTCTTAAGGCTGAATTTCATTATCTCCTCCAAGTTTCAATGCCAGGCCTGGCAAAATTGTGTGACAGGTATATGCAGCCGGTTAGATCATTGGTTGTAATTACCTTGATAATCTCTACCCATATTCTAAAGATTTTCTCTCATTTAAGAACAGAAGTCAAGGCCTGGCACGGTTAGGGGATTTTAACCTTGGGGAGGAGAAAGTGTGGAAAGCTAATCGGCAACTGAAGCTGCGGATCTTAAGCGAGTGACGCCAAACTCATTGATCAATAACGCCGCCAACATGATCAAACCCCCGAACAGCAGGCTGGGCAGGTTGGCTTTTTCCTGGAAGAAGATCAACGAGACGGCGATGGCCAGGGGGATCTTCAGGTTGTTAAAAATCGCCAACGCGCCAATATTGACCTGGCGCGCTGCAAAATTCCACAGGAAGAAACATACACCCGAAGCAATCACCCCCAGATAAAGCAGCGCCAGGAGTTGGGTTGTGCTGAAGGTCACAGTTTGCCATTTGGTGAAGGCGATGGTCGAAAGGGCGGTTATGGCCACACCGCCCAGGTAAAGCAGCCCGAAGACCTGGTAATCTTTAATTTCAGGGTGCTGGCTGGTCAATTCCTTGTAGTAAACCTGGCCGAAGGCAAAGCAGATGTTGGAGACCTGCACAATCAGAAAGCCCAGGATGACTCCCTGCTGGCTCAGGCTGGCCTGCTCGACCACCGCCGCCCCGGCCACTGCCAGCAGGGCCGTCAGCGCCGGCAGCCAATAAAAATGGCGGCGCATGAAGTTGTT
>Ga0182027_10015328_pt1 | contig 10549 bp, 8 predicted proteins | sample 712E1DmetaG_FD_121300 | JGI IMG/M metagenome (GOLD analysis project Ga0182027, IMG submission 121300) | Permafrost microbial communities from Stordalen Mire, Sweden - 712E1D metaG (Illumina Assembly) | ecosystem: Environmental > Terrestrial > Soil > Wetlands > Permafrost | place: Sweden... | reverse complement strand
GAAAGATTGATTTCGAAGCTCCGCCTCGCCGCGCATCATGCCCAGGGCAAAGACACGCGAACCACTCAGCAACGGCAACTCCGCCGCGCTGGTGATCTGGCCGGCAATTGCTCCGCCTTCCAGTTTCAGCTCAGCCCCCGCAGCCGGAACCGGTCCAGACAACTCCAGCGGCCGCAGATGCCGATGAACGCTGCCGCGAGAGCGGATGCGCTCCACGATCTCCTGACCCAGGTAGCAGCCCTTGTTAAAACTGAGCGCCACCTGCGGTGGGGCCAACTGCTCGCTATTCGCTCGCACAGATTTCATCGCCCCTGAATAAGTCACAGCCTGCGGCACGGCCTCCTGGGGCAGGTCACGCTCGGCAATATCGACGCCATAAGCGGGAATCCCTTCCGCGATACGAAAAGCCTCCAGGGTGGCCGCTCCCACAGGAATTGCGCCGGCCTCAACCAGCGCCTGCCACAGAGCGGGAATCTCCGCTGACCGCGCCCAAAGCTCGTAATGCGGCGTCAGCACACCATAACTGCGAATCACTCGCTCTTCCTGGCCGTACCAGGCAGCGCGCGCCGTCGTCAGTGACTCCAGCGGCGCGGGTATTCCAAGCCGCGCCAGCAGATCGGCGGCCAACGGGCCGGCAAGCCCCAGCGCAGTCCCTTCACTCAGTGGCGCCAATTCCACATCGTCCATGATGATGAAGCGCTCCAGGTGGGCCAGCAGCCGGTCATACTGATCGGCGGCAATCGTCAAACTGAGATCGTCGCCCTCGCGCCAAACGTGCAGATCTCCCTGGATGCGCCCCTGCGCGTTGAGCACCAGGTTCCAGGCGCCGGCGTTCGTCCCCAGGTCATTCACTGTATTGGTGACCATGCCGCTGAGCCAGCGGAAGCGGTCTTCGCCGCGCACTGCCACGCGCCGCAGCCAGCCCAGGTCGTGCACAGCGGCTCTCGAGACCAGCGCCGCTGTTTCCCTCTCTGGCGCGTCCAACTCCCGTGGGGTCAGCACGCCGCGATAGGCCACAAGCTCCGGTCCCGCGGCGGCTTGAGTCAGCAACGTCGCTAGTGGTGTAGCCAGAGAGAGGTCCGTTTCCGTCATAGGGGATCTTTTTGCCGGCTCAGGCACATTTTTTCAGAGGAATTCGCGCGCCAGACCGCATTCTGATTATAGCCTTGGAAGAAGATTGGGAGAATCGATGAGCAAGCAGTACGGATTGGTGCGCGGATGGGTCTTGGCCGCAGCGTTTTGTCTTGGGTCAGTCCTGGCGCCTGCCCAGCAGCCGCCTGTCGCAGCCGCGCCTCCGCAGGCGCAGGCCGCCCCACCCGCAAGCATAATTACCTCCGAGCAGGCGCGCCAGCTCTTTGGTTTGGTGGATGAGCTGATCAAGTTTTCCTCCGACGATACCGGCCTGCCCATCAAGAGCACCGTCAAGCGCCAGATCACCTCCCGGGCCGCGGTCGAAAGCTATCTGAAAGAGAAGTTCGAGGAAGACCAGGGCGCCAAACGCCTCCAGCGCAGCGAGATTGTGCTCAAGAAGTTTGGCCTGCTGGACCGCGACTTTGCTCTCAAGCCCTTTTTGCTGGCGCTGCTCAAGGAGCAGATCGAAGCCTACTACGATGCTAAAACCAAGACCGTTAACATGCTCGACTGGGTTGACATCGAAGAGCAGAAGCCGGTGCTGGCTCACGAGCTGACTCATGCCCTGCAGGATCAGCACTCCGACCTGGAAAAGTGGAATGACCAGACTCCCGACGATGTTTCGCTCAACTCCCGCGACGACACTGACCATCTGGCCAGGGATGAGATGGACACGGCGCGCGAGGCTGTCGCCGAGGGTCAGGCCACGGCCGTCATGATGGATTACATCCTCAAGCCCATGGGCAAGAGCCTCGTCAAAGACCCGGAGGTGATGGATTTCGTCAGGCAGCATATGGCCGCCTCGGAAGATTCCCCCGTGCTGGCGCGCGCGCCGCTGCTGCTCTCTGAATCCCTGATGTTCCCCTATCGCGAAGGCCTCAGCTTCGAGCAGGACGTGTGGATGGACCAGGGCCGGGAAGCGGCCTTTGCCGGGACCATGGATCGCCCGCCGGCCTCGAGCTGGGAGATCATTAACCCGCGCGAGTATGAAAAGCGGCACGTGTCCGCCGTGCCCCTTCTGCCCAACATTCATCCGTTGGTGGACAAGCTCTACAAGCCCTACGATATCGGCCAGGTCGGACAACTCGACGTGCACATTCTCACCGAGCTCTTCGGCGGCGACCGGGCTGCCGGCGACCTGACCCCGGCCTGGAACGGCGGCCTCTATTGGGCTGGCCAGCGGCTCAGCGCCAAAACTCCAGAAGAGCAAGCCAACACAAACTCCATCGCCCTCTTCTATCTGTCGATCTGGAAAAACTCCGCCTCCGCACAGTCCTTCGCTCGCATCTACGCCGATGAGCTGGGCCGCAAATACTCCGGCGTCAAGGAACTGCGCTCGGCGGACTTTCCCTCCGGCAAATCAGGCGATCAGGAGCAGGTCTACTCCACCAGCGAAGGCCCGGTGGTCATCACCACCCGCGGCAAGCTGGTCTTCGTCGCAGAGAGCTTCCCGCTCGACCTGGCGCGCAAACTCACCGCTCTCATTCTCGACGCGCAGGGAACCGGCGAACTCAAGATGGCGGAAACAATTCAGCCCTCCGTCCCAACTTTCGATTCCGGCCCCCGGCAGTCGCTCACTGGAAACCTGGTCCGTTTCTTCTCCAACTGCGGAGTGATGAAAGCAGCGGTAAACGCAGCAATGCAGGCAGGAAGATAAAAGGACTGGGCGCAACACTCGCGGATTGCGTCTCCGTCCACGATTCTCCGGCAAAGAGTCGTGGAATTGCCTCGCGCTGTCTGCCCTGGCTCCTACAGGCTTTCAACGACAAAGATAAGTTCCATTCCCCGATCCAGGTGAACGCTGCGATTTGTACTGGAAATGCGGGCGCTGCATCCCGGTCCTCCCTCAACCTCCAGCTTCATCATGGGGATGCCGATCACGGCTCCTGGTCGAAAGATGCGCGGCGGGCCTTCTGTATTGAATTTGTCAGGGGAACCGTTCAATGCTGTCACGGCGTCGTTGATGTTCCGCTTCGCGGCGCGCATCTGAATAGGCAACTCCTCATGTACTCTTATCACGTTTTCCGAAGGCCCCAACAGGGCAATCAGCCGCAGCGGCATTTCTTTCTTTCGTTGCTCCTGGCAATCGGCATGATCGAACGACAGCGATAGTTCTGAGGTATTCGTACCTTGCCCTGAAGTGGCAGCCGTTACGTGCCCGTAGAGCGCAGAACCCGCATTCAGCGTGCATCCCGGATAGACTACATCGTTGACAACATCCGCCCAAATCTCCTTGCCCACTTTCAGGCGCGCAGAGTCCAGCACTCCCGATACTTTGGTCAGAATGGTGAAACTGAGCGGAATCTCCCGGTCGGCGCTGTGTTTGCATGGAGCCGGACTGGTCCCACTCGTGGGCGCCTGTGCGGGGGATGCTGGGGAAGCTGATGTGTGTGAGCCGGCCGCGTTCTGAGCCAATAGAGACACAGCCGCGAAGACCGGAACAACAGCGATGCGGCCTATCCACGGGAGCCTGATGAAACAGCGAAGAGCGGCAAACATAGATACCTCGCCAAAAAGAGTATTTTATAGATAGCAAAAGTATACGACGCTTTGCTCTGCCAGCCATAGAGCCTACAGAACGATTTACTCGATCAGGAGAAGTTCCGCCCCAGGCGCCAGTACAATGCTGCGATTCGTACTGGAGAATCGGGCGCTGCATCCCGGTCCTCCCGCAATCTCCAGCTTCACCTTGGACATGCCGACGACAATTCCTGGATGCACAAATTGCGAAGAGCCTCCGGGATTGAGGTTGACATCGTGGAACGAAGCAACCAGGCCAGTGATGGCTGCGCTCCGGCTTGTACCATTCATAATAATGGGCGCATCATCAAGCATGTTTTCCTGCACGTCCGGAGGTACCACCAGGGCAATCAGCCGCAACGACACTTCTTTCTTTTTTTGGCCCTCGCAATCGGCATGATCGAATACCAGTGACAGATCCGAAGAGTTAGGGTTCTTTTGCGAAACCGCGGCGGTGATGTGGCCGTAGAGGGCAGAATCCACATTCAGCCTGCATCCAGGTAGGCTCATTCCAGATTCGACTTTCACCCATATTTCCTTGCCCACCTTCAGATGTCCGGAGTCCAGCACTCCCGTCACTCTGGCCGCAACGGTCGAGCTGATTGGAATCTCCGTCTCGGAGATGAGTGGGCAGGAAGCCGGACTGGTCCCACTCAAGGGCGCCTGTGCGGGGGATGCTGGGGAAGCTGATGTGTGTGAGCCGGCCGCGTTCTGAGCCAATAGAGATACAGCCGCGAAGACCGGAACAACAGCGATGCGGCCTATCCACGGGAGCCTGATGAAACAACGAAGAGCGGCAAACATAGATACCTCGCCAAACGAGGACTAAAAACAGCAAGAGTATACGCTACTGGAATGACGTGTGGGAGCGTGGGAAATGTGCTATTCTCACTGGCGAGTAGTTCGGGATACCAAATTTACTCACGAAAGGTGCTACTGAAATGCGTATGTTCAAACAACTTACCGCAGCCGCATTCGGGCTGTCGGCTTTTTTACTCTTTGCCCTGGGAACGCCGGCTCAGGCTCAGCGTCCCCACTACCTCCATGCCCTCTCCAACCTGCGGGAAGCGCGTGAGCTGCTGCAAACGGATACCCGGCCGGGATTCACCGGCGCGCGGGACCGTGCCATCGGGGAAATTGAACGCGCCATCCATGAAGTGAGTGAGGCGGTGCGCGAAGAGGGAAGAAACCCCCACCACACTCCTCCTGCAAGCGGGGGAGACCCCAATCGCCCCATGCGTTCTGCTCTTGCTCTTCTGGATGAAGCACGCCGGGACATCGCAAGCGGGGCCGATGAGACTGGGCATCGCGGGCTGCAAATGCGCGCGCTCAGGCACGTGGACGAGGCGCGGCAAGCCCTCGAACATGCCATGCACGGCATGGATAGAGGCGGGTACAGAGACCACCGGCACTACTAGCTTCTGATCAATGACGGAAAATGGCTCCTGGGTCCCGTTCCTGGACCTGGGAGCCGTTTTAATTTGACTCTCCTGCATGCTGACTCCGCCAATCTCGCCTAATTCCTCTCCAACTACGAAGTCATGAAAGCCGCTGACGAGGCTGACGTCAGAAGCACCGTCTCCGCAAGACCTACTGCGGGCTCCGAGAACGATCACTCCGCGTCTTTGTGAACGAGATATTCGTCAAGAAGCACCGCCACCAGCACCGCTGTGGGGACCGAGACCATGGCTCCGAGAACGCCTCCAAGCGCGGAGCCGAGCACCAGGGCAACGAGGATAGCAAGGCCGGGCAGACCGACTCTGTTTTTCATAATGCGCGGAATGAGGTAGGAGTTTTCCACCTGTAGATAGATCAAGTAAAAGATAGCAATGCCCAGCACCCGGCCCCATGAGTCAATGGCTGCCACCAGCAGGGCAAGCGCGATACTGACCGCAGCGCCCAACACGGGGATGATGTTGAGCAACCCCGTCAGCACGCCCAGTGCATAGGCATAGCGAACGTGGAGCGAGAGATAGACGATGGTGCTGACAACTCCCAGGATGAGCATCAGGCTCCCTTGCCCAAGCAGCCATCTGTCCATGCGAATCCTCACCCGCTGGAAGGTCTTGTCGAGGCGTTCGCGGCTTTCAACCGGGAAAAAGGAAAGGAACCACCGGTAGGCTTGGTCGCCTTCCAGAATGAAATAAATAGTAAGAATGGGGCCCATGAAGATATAGAACAGCATGCCCGCCAAGTCCTTGATGGAGAACAGGAGATCGGTAACTTTTTGGTTGGCGAAATCCTGAAGCCGGGAACTGATATCTGCGGTATCCAGGTGTTGAGCCAGGGGAATAGTCTTGAGTTTCTCTAAAAGTTCGGGGAACCGCGTCGGCATATCCCGGGCTAACCCCTGCAGGTCGCTGATGACCGGAGGCAGAGCGAGGAACCCGAAGGCGGTAATCGCTACGGCCGCAACGAGGAGGAGGATAAAAATGGCTGAGCCCTTGAATGGTTGCCAACGGCCGATATGGAGGCGGGAGGTCCAGCGCACCAAGGGGCTGAGCACAACGGCAAAGAGCGCGCTGACATAGATCAGTATGAGCACATCGCGAATTAGCCATGCCAGATAGCAGGCCAGGGCAAGGGCGAAGGCGAAGACGATGTTGCGACGCAGAGTGCGCGGGTTATTGGAGGGCTCAGCCATACGCGGGATTCCTGCAAGCCGGAGTATACGGCGCCGGCAATGCGTTGGGCTACAGCGAAACCAGAGTAGCTGTACTTAGAAGCAATCCCGCCAAGTGGCTTTTTCCTTTCCGGGGTCCCCGGCGATAGGTCTTCGTCGCCGGGGTGGAAGTAAAAGCCACATCGAACACTCTCGGCAAGAACACGTTTACTCTGGTTTCGCTCTAATTCGGTGTCCATCAGGCTTCCGGCCAGAAAGTCCATAGTCCGGTACTGCCTACTCGCCTTTACCCAGAATAGACCCCACGATTCCGCCCAGCAGTGCGCCACCCACAGCCGGTCCCGCCCGATTTTCGCTGCGCGGAAGGTACTCGGCGATCTGGTGCGCCAGCCGCGAAATCGGCAGGGTCTGCAGCCAAACCGTTCCCGGCCCTTGCAGCAAGGCCAGAAAGATTCCATCCCCGCCGAAGATCATGTTCTTGATCCCCGGCACCGTCGTAATCTGGAACCCCACCGAGGACTGGAATGCGCCCACGTGGCCCGGATGCACCCTTAGCACCTCGCCCGGAGCCAGGTTCTTTACGACCAGCTCGCCGGATAGCTCAAGCCAGGCCGTGCCTACGCCGCCCACCTTCTGCAGCAGGAACCCGTTACCGCCAAAGATGCCCGCCCCCAGCGACTGTTGAAAGCCCACCCCGATCGTCACCTGGGTTGTGGCGCACAGAAACCCATGCCTGTGGACCATGTACTCATTGCCGGGGCTGACCTCGACAGGCACAATGTGGCCCGGTACCTTGGTGGCAAACGACACCACGCCGGTGGCCCCGGAGGCGCGATACTCCGTCATAAACAGGCTCCCGCCCCCGGCCACGCGCTTCAAAGCGCCAAAGATTCCCCCGCCCCCGCCCATCTGCGTGTGGGTGGTCATCTGGATCGAAGCGGTCATCCACGAAAGCTCGCCGCTCTCGCTAAACACGCTCTCGTTCGGTTCAAGCTGTACATCAAGCACGGGCATGGTTGTGCCCTGAATTCGGGTCTGCATAATAAAGCCTCCTGTATGCAGACAGTGTATCCGTCCGGCGGGCCACCCTGCCTTAAAAAGATAGTCTGCATCAAATATTCATGAATTGAGAACCCCGCCGTTTTATAGTGGATAGTTCGGGGTGAAAGCAAGGATATAGGATGAAGCAGACCATTTGCCGTCTAACTTTTTGTAGGGCAGATCGATGTTCATTTGCCTTCTTCGCAGAAGACGGCCTGATGCACTACTCTTTCTTGAGACTTCTATGGCCTCATTGATTCGCAGCTTTCGCAAAGCCATCTGGCTGGCGTTGGAGCACGACGTGCTCAACTCGGCCAAGGCCGTCGCCTATTCGGGAATGCTGGCCCTGTTTCCGGCGCTGGTTGTCCTCACCGCGCTGCTGGCTCAGGCGCCGGAGGGAACTTCGCTGGTGGGCGAGGTGCGTGGCGCCTTTGAGCAGTTCCTGCCAGACGACTCCATGTCCCTGCTGCGCTCCGCGATGGAGACCCGCAAGTTCCACTCTGTTCAGTTAATCTTCTCCGCCGCCGGCCTTTCTGTCTTTGCCAGCTTGGGCCTGATGCTGTCCCTGATGGATGGCTTTCGACGCGCCTACCGGTTGCCACGCGATCATTGGGGCTTTTGGCAGCGGCGGCTCAGGGCGTTGCTCCTGGTGCCCATCGTCTTAATTCCGCTCTCGCTGGCTACGCTGGTGCTGGTCTTTGGACACCAGTTCGAGATATGGATGATCGACAACGCCGGCCACCAGTTGCAGCACTTCGTGTTGTTCTTCTGGCGCATGGTACGCTGGGCCATCGCGCTCGTCACCAGTGTCAGTGTTCTCGGCGCTCTCTACCACTTCGGCACCGACCACGTGGCAACTCAAGCAACTTCGTTGAGCCGTAAACGACTGGCTGCGTTTTGGATTTTGATTGGGCTGTGGATATCTTCCTTGGTGATGGCGGTGGTCTCTAGCGGGGGCTCCAAAGCACGGGGACTCGATATTACCAATCCATCGCTTTACGCAATTGTTGGAACCGGCAGCTTTATTGCGTTTTTATTTGTTAGATACATACTTCCGCTCCACCGGCGCAAGGAGCACTGGGCCTTGGTGGGGCCGGGCGCGGTGGCCGCCACGCTCGTCTGGTTCCCGTCCACGCTGGCCTTCGGCTGGTATGTCACGCGGATTGCCGACTACTCGATGTTCTACGGCCCCTTTGGCGCTGGCATCGCCACATTGATCTGGCTCTACATCACATCGTTCAGCGCCCTGCTGGGCGCGGAACTGAATGGCGTACTTTTTCGGGAACGGCAGAAACGTGCTTCCGCTTCAGAAAACTCAGGCTTGGATTGCTCCGCTCAGTAATCATTTTCATCATCCATTTAACCTGATTCCCGCATAATAATACAGGGGTGGTTCCGCCCTGGCGTGCAATGAAGCTGGCCGCGCGCAAATCCGGCTCTTGGCCCATTCAACCTTCCCTGGAGTATTCCCATGTCGTTCGCACCACTCAGCCCGATCGATTTCGCCTCTCAACGCCGCGCCAAGATCGTCGCCACGCTCGGCCCAGCCTCCAACACTGTGCCCGTCTTCCGGGAATTGGTCCGCGCGGGCGTCGATGTGGTCCGGCTAAACTTTTCCCACGGCTCCCAGGATGGAAAGCTGGAGTTGATCCAGATGATCCGCAAGGTGAGCCGCGAGGAGCGCAAGCCACTCTGCATCCTGGGCGACCTGCAAGGGCCCAAGATTCGCACCTCCACGCTGAAAGACCACCTGCCCGTACTGCTCACGGCCGGCCAGCAGTTGACTATTACACCGCGCGAGGTTCCGGGCACGGCGGACCTGGTGGGCACCACCTTCAAAACCCTCGCGGAAAATGTTGAGCAGGGCTCGCGCATTCTGCTCTCTGACGGCCTTATCGAGCTGCGCGTCCATGAGGTCTCGGACGGCGACGTCATCTGCGAGATCGTCAACGGCGGCATGCTGGGCGAGCACAAGGGCATCAACCTGCCCGGCATTCCGGTGCGCACTCCCTCTCTGACCGAAAAAGATACCGACGACCTTGAATTCGCGCTCAAGAACGGCGTCGACGCCATCGCCGTTTCCTTCGTACGCACCGCTGAAGACCTGAGCATCGTGCGCAATCGCGTTTCGGCCCTGGGCGGCGAAACGTGGATTATCGCCAAGCTGGAAAAACCCCAGGCCATCGAGCATCTGGACGCCATTCTCACTGCATCTGACGCCATCATGGTGGCCCGCGGCGACCTCGGCGTCGAGCTGCCGCCGGAGCAGGTTCCCGCCATTCAGAAGCACATCATCCGCCGCGCCGCCGAGCTTCGCAAACCCGTCATCACCGCCACGCAGATGCTGGAGTCTATGATCGAAAACCCCCGGCCCACGCGCGCCGAAGTCTCCGACGTGGCCAATGCGGTTTACGACGGCACCGACGCCGTCATGCTCAGCGGCGAATCCGCCGTGGGCAAGTACCCGGTCGAAGCCGTCTCCATGATGGCCCGCATCGTTGTCGATGCCGAGCGCAATATTAAGGAAGCGGAGTTCTCCGACCGCCGCAGGCAGCGTAAATCTCACCTCTCCATCGCCGAGACCATCTGCGAAGCAACAGCGCACGCCTCTGACGACCTGGACCTGCGCGCCATCGCCCTCTTCACCGAGTCGGGATCGACCGCGCGCAAGCTCTCCAAGTATCATCCCTCAGCGCCTATCTTCGCCTTCAGCCCACTTGAGATCACCATCAACCGCCTCAACCTGCTCTGGGGCACAATCCCTATCCTTTGCCCCAAGATCAACTCCAACGAGGCCATGGTCGAGTGCGCCGAGCGGATGCTCGCGGAAGGCGGCTACGTCAAAGCCCGCGATGTCATCGCCATCGTGGCCGGCACACGCACCAAATCCGGCTCCACAAACTTCCTCCGCCTGCACGTGATCGGCGAACATAAATAGGGCGAGCGATTCTTTGCGCCTCATGATGATGCGCCGGCAAAGCAAAGTAGCGGTTCGCATGGGTCCAGTAAAAAAGCGCCGCTCCCAGCCAGGAGTGGCGCTTTTGGTTGAAATGACTTGCCGGCAAAATCGCTACTTCCCCGCTAACTGCCTCAGCACATACTGCAAAATTCCGCCATGCTCGAAATACTCAATCTCCTGCGGAGTATCGATGCGCACCCTGGCGTCAAACTCCTTCACCATCCCATCAGACGCGGCAGCCTTCACTTTGAGCACGCGGCCGTTTTCCATTCGGT
>Ga0182027_10015326_pt1 | contig 10550 bp, 8 predicted proteins | sample 712E1DmetaG_FD_121300 | JGI IMG/M metagenome (GOLD analysis project Ga0182027, IMG submission 121300) | Permafrost microbial communities from Stordalen Mire, Sweden - 712E1D metaG (Illumina Assembly) | ecosystem: Environmental > Terrestrial > Soil > Wetlands > Permafrost | place: Sweden... | reverse complement strand
GGCAAAACCACTATAGCGCGCGAAGTAGCCCGTCTGCTTGGCTACAAGTACATCGATACCGGCGCTATGTATCGGGCTGTCGCATGGAAATCACTCGAACTCGGCATTCCGCTTTCCGACCAGGCTGCCATAATACATATGGCGGCTGAAATGCACATCAATTTCGCTGACGGCGACGGCTCGCGGATATTCGTCGATGGGAAAGACGTATCAACACTCATCCGAACTCCCGACGTGACGTGGCTCTCATCCCCTATTTCAGCAATTTCCGGGGTTCGGAAACGCCTGGTCGAGGAGCAGCGACGACTTGCAGGCGATGGCGGAATAGTTATGGAAGGGCGCGATATCGGATCGGTCGTTCTTCCGCGAGCGGATCTCAAGATCTTTCTGACGGCATCCATAGATGAACGAGCCAAACGACAATATGCAGACATGGTAACGGCTGGGATGCCTGTCGAACTCGAAGACCTTAAGAAAAAGATCGAGGAACGCGACACCAGAGACAGTACGCGCGCCGACAGTCCGCTTGTCAAAGCCCCCGACGCCACCATCGTCGACACCGACGGTCTTTCGATTCCGCAAGTGGCCGAGCGGATAATGGAACTTTGCAAGGATAAAGAGTAAGGATTTATGCTGCTCTACAAGATCAGTCGTCTCATATGCTGGACCTTCCTCAAGATAGTGGGAAAGTTCAAGGTTGTCCACGGAGAGAGAGTTCCGAGACAAGGCGCGTTTATCCTTACGCCGAATCACATAAGCAATTTGGACCCGCCCGCAGTCGGATCGAGCACCAGACGCCTCGTTCATTTCATGGCCAAGAGCGAGCTGTTTGAATCGCGTATCCTAAGCGCCTGGATGACTGCCGTCGGCACATTTTCCGTGAAACGCGGTATGCCTGATCGGAAGGCGATAAAGCGCGCGCTAGATCTTCTGGAGCAAGGTGAAGTAGTCTGCATCTTCCCTGAGGGCACCAGAAGCGAGGATGGCAAACTCCAGGAAGCCGAACTAGGCCTGGGGATGTTCGCCATGAAATCGAGAGCGCCCATAGTCCCGCTGGCGATCATCGGAACGAACAAAGTTCTGCCCCCTCGTGAAAAGGGCCTCCATTTCCATCAGATCACCATGGTCTACGGCGAACCCCTGACCTTCCCCGACCTCTATGACTCGAAGGATTCACGCCAGGCCTACGAAGAAATAGGCCGCCGAACCATGGCCGCCATCGCCGACCTTCAGGCGTCCTTTCAGACAGTGAGCTAACTTTCCAACCTCCTATTCAACGCAACAGCGTAGCCTCAGGTCTTGGGCAATCTGCTGAATAATGAAAAGATTGTGTGGAGGAGGGAAACAGCACGGAATACGGTGACCTCATGCGTTTCTATTCACTAATTAATCTAGACTCGAAGTTTGGATGTTTTCGCTCACTTAGCTTCCGCTGTCCAGCACCCTTGCTCGAGCCGAATCCCGAGATAGGACGGATGTTTCTGGTACCATTGCATAGTATCCCTCAGACCCTCCTCTAGTTTGATCTGCGGGTTGAATCCAGTGGCAGTGCTCAGATAATCATTTGTTGCCAAGGTTATTGCATGAAGTGGCTCGCCACGTCGCTTGCCAACCAGTCTCACCGGGGCTTTTGAACCAACGATATCTTGCACGAATCCGACTACTTCCAGGACACGATAAGGGATACCGGTGCCAACCTCAATGTACCGATCACGAGGTATATCGTCAACAACACACGTACGCAGAAAAGCATCAGCAACATCTCTAGCGTGTATCAAGTCGACACATTGATTGCCATCGCCATAGATACTGATCTCTTCGCCTAGAAAACATTGGCGGAATAGCACTGGAATCAGTTTATGAGTATGGCTATACGCTTGCCACGCTCCGTAGGCATTCATTACCTTCATTATTCGGAAGTCGCCATCGCATTCCGCATTAGCCATAATCGCAAGATCAGCGGCACATCGTCTAGTAATGGTATATGGATTCAGCCAGTCGTTAGCGACTGTAGGAATGAGGGTTCTCCGTTTTGCCTTTAGGCAGCACTCTATGACTTTAGCCGTGGCTACGACATTGTTTAGCGCAGTGACATGTAAATCCGCAAAGGTCGAATCGGTACCCAGGCTACCCGCAAGATGGATCACGAAATCAGAGTTATCTACAATTGACTGCAACCGTGAGCTTGACATCACGTCCTCAGGAATCACTTCAACCGAACTCAGGTCAAGGCGACCGCGAGACCGATCCATGACTGTAACAACCGCATTGCATTCCAGGGCTGTTTGGATGATCCATCTTCCAATAAACCCAAGTCCACCGATTATTAGAATCCTCTTCTTTCGCAGGGCTTGCAGTATTGAATTTTCTTCGGTGATGTAATTCATGATCAACTCCATATAATGGTAACATATGTCCAAGATGAGTGCAAATTTGCAACCTGCGCTCTAGACTTTCATGCTATGACGCATTTGAGATTTCCCAAGACTCATTCCTATTATTCCATACCCCGAGGCTTAATTGGAAAATCAAAACTGTCAAACTGTATACCATCATCACCTTCGAATATTACCCGGATACTCAGATCCTTTATATCGTTCCGCCAGAGTTCCCTCTGTGGCTTAAGCACGTCGGTCACAATAGCATCCCAGTTCTCTGGCTTGTTTGGGTGCTTGACAGGGTACCTGAGATAAACTTCGACCCGTAAGGCATCCAGATTCAGCCGTCGGAGTGTGACTGGAGCTAGTTTTTTCGATACCAAAGACGACAACTCGCCACTTTGCTCAGGGCGTCCCCAGTTCTGAATAATGTCGCACAACGCAAGAAGGAACGTAAGTGGACTCGTCGAGGATGAAATCAATTTATCTGCGGACTCCCTATCGGTAGCACTGAGATCGCTTAAGAACGCATGAAGGATATGCCGATCATGCAGAAGAATCGCGCTTATTATCCGCGACTTTGATCTCTCATCGAGCTTGGTGCCTCGCAACCGTTGTTCCATGATTGCAGCACTTATTAAAGGATGATTGCCACTACGATGCGCCACGTCCCCATGAGACGCGAAGCTATGCAATACTGTGTGCATAGCTTCTTGAGTACTAAGACAGCCTAAAAGTTCAGCAATACGGTCATCTATGGCCCTATAACTATCATAGTATGTGACGGTCGATAATGGAGAGAATATATGATTATGGACCGATGGTGCGGCTTTTAAATGCAGAGTCTGTTGTAAGAACAGCCCGACTACCTCGTTCAGTCGCTCAACCGGCATGCCAACATCATGAAACATGGATGCGAGGAACCATTCGCGCATTATGGATCTCTTGCCTACTTTACTGATGAGATGAGTCCGGATAGTATCTACCTTTGAGAGAATTGTAAGGCCAAGCACAAACACATTAAACTGATGGACGAAATGGTGTCTGTATTTCGGCATTCGATTCAACAGAGTTTCATGATCCCGAAAGTCAGCCAAAATGGATACCGTCTGACTCAATACATTATCATGAAAGACTTTGGCGATTTCTATTGCGCACTTATTCACTTCAGTGCAATACTCAGCAAGCGCCAATGCGTCGGAGTCTCTCGCTCGAAATCGTTCAGCGAAATCATGAAGAACTTTGAAAATTCCTGGCCCGTGCGTGAAAGACCGGAGATTTCTCTCGAAACCTTTATCCTCACAGATGCATGCCAAGACAGGCTGCCCGAAAATCTCGGCAGGTTTATATGATTGTCCGAACAATCCGACGTTATCGCGGCAAAGCAGTGCTACCGCATCGGCAAATAGCTTGACCACAAACTCATCTTGAGGTGCAAACCCGCCTGTCTCCTTCGGTATCCCGTCAAGACTTAGCTTGTTTTCTACCTTGAGCACTCCGTACTGGTTAGTAGTGCCCTCCTCGTAGACTGGATGAAGATATACTGAATGGCATAGTTTTTTATCGCTATCGTTCCACTGATGCTTCCAAATTCTACTCGCATGGCTATCAGAGCTCTCGAGTTCGGACCTGCATTTCTTGCTTTGGGGTTTGCGTTCACTATAGCAGAGCCAAGTAAGGCCTGGTGGATTATCGCTGCCGTCATAAATATACTCTCTACTGGCACTATCCGGACCAGATGCATTGGAAAGATTGTGATCATGTCCATGGTCCGCGCGCATAACGAGACCTTGTAGCTCCTCGTCATATAGGAACAAGGAACATGCCTCAGCACGAGAGAGAGCGGCGCAGTCCCTTACTACTTTTTGGAATATCTCCACATCAGAGCGACTGTTAGCCAGACCCTTGGTTGATCTGGCCAACTGTTCAAGAAATTGACACTGGTTCACAGCGGCGGCAAGCATTAGGCCAAGAATTTGAATATGCTGTTCATCCTGATCCGTATAGGCATCCTCTTTATCACTCTCAACCTTCAGCACACCAATGCATTCATCCGCGAAGGTCAGGGGAACACCGACGAATGACTGGCAGGTAGTAGGATTTTTCCAGAGAAGCTTGTCATACCTGCCGAAGTAACCGTCTTTGGATGCAAATTCACCCCTGTTGTTGACTCTCACGGGTGTGTTGCTTAATGCGATCGTAGCTGTCAATCCGCATTTTGAGCCGTCAACCAACTCATATACAAACTTGTCCTGATCTCTCTTGTCAACACCGTCCGACACCCTGTCATATCCCAAGGAGCCTGCCATACGAAGAATGGCAGGCTCGTTCTCCGCCGAAGGATTTACGAGATACACCGCTACGGCTCGTGCATCCATCATTGGCTTGCATAAATCCATTGCTTCTTTTATTGCCTTCTTGCGCTCAAACTGTCCTTGCAAGTGGCTCACAAAATCCACAAGTTGTTGCGCCACCTGCGACGATGCTTGTGTTTGGTTCTCCACACCCATGATGCACCTCTAATCTCTTTGCTCACTTGAGTTATTCTTTTGGCAAACATTACCGAACAGACGGCGCGTTGAAATTCCGCTCTAAACTCCGCCTGGATTTATAGCCAAAACTTGGATTGAGTCCGTGATAGTTATAGACTACTTCTATATATTCGGAGATATTCCTCCTTATTCCTTCGCGAGATTGGTATCTCTTGTGATGCGTGAGTTCAATCTTCCGCCTATGAAGGTAGCCTTCTTATTGAGGAGTTGGCGCGGCAGTCGCATGTTCGGGTCTTACTAGTCTGCATTACTAATGAGAATTGCCTCCCGCCGTGTTCTTTTCCAAGCCAATCTGGTATAATTCGGTTGCTGAATGGAGAAACCACATGTCCGAAACGGAAAAGAGAATAACAATCGCGAACCGCAAGGCGCGGCACGATTATTTCATAGAAGAAACCTTTGAGGCGGGAATATGTCTCGTCGGCACCGAGGTCAAGAGCATCCGCGCGGGGAAAGCGAGCCTTCAGGATAGCTACGCCAGAATGGACAAGGGCGAGGCGTGGCTGATCAACATGTACGTCGCCCCATACGAGCAGGGAAATAGATACAATCTCGAACCGCGCAGACCAAGAAAGCTCCTCCTGCACAAGCTCGAAATTGTGAAGCTGGCAGCTCAGACTCAACAGAAAGGTCTGGCGCTGATTCCGCTCAAGATCTACTTCCACCACGGACACGCGAAGATCGAACTCGGACTCGGCAAAGGCATGCGTATGTACGACAAACGCGAAGCAATCGCCGAGAAAGACGCGAACAGAGAAGCCCAGCGAGAGATGTCCGAAAGATAGATGAGAGTCAGCAACCACCGCTGAACTGTAGGAGCGGGCCCGCCCCGAGCATCGTCGCGGGGTCTCTGCGCCCGCCCGCGAAAGTCTCACGATACTGCACACATAAAAGGCTCTCAAAAAGTTGCTTCGGTAGCCTGCTGCCAGAGCACATCCGCACAGGTTGTTGAAGGGCCAGCGATCGAGGACAATATAATGCGTTTCAGTGCGCAATGTCAGCTTCGGTAGCAGGCTTCCGAAGCAACGACCGATTGAAGGATTATCTCGAAACACCACATACCTGAGCAGTTACATCTGACCTTATCCCGCAGCCGCCAATACTCGACTCTCTGTCCTGGGAAGCCAGAAATCATCTCTCGTCAGACGCAGTTCGGAAATGACCGGCCTAAGTAAACTCACCCGCGCCAGATCCTTCAATTCGTGGGCGTCGCTCCCCAGGGTGAACTTCACGCCCGCTTCCTTGCACAGCCCATAGAAGTTGATCAGAAACTTGTACTGCTCGGTGCTGGTGAAAACCCTGCGACTTATTTCCATTGCCACATCGTTCCGCCTCGCCACCTCGATGGCCGGGATGAGCAGGTTATCAGACAGATATTCGAATATCCCCACTGAGCAAACGTTAGACATGATATTGAACGGATGTGCCATGACATCGACCCACGGTTGACTGACGCCGAATGTGAACATTTCAAGGAAATATCTCGCCCTGAACTCATCATCCCCATCGGGCAGCATCGTCATCGGCTTGTTTGTAAAATGGGTTGCCCCGACCATCACAAAATCAAATTGCTCCGCCAATTCGCTGCTTCCGGAGGTCACCCCTGGAGACATAATTTCAGCCTCGCAGCCGAAGGAAACTTTAAGATTAGTTCCGAGTCGTTGCTGCGCTTCGGCGATGGCCTCACGGGTATCATCTATATCACTCATCTGCGAATTCGGATACCAATGATCGGTTATCGCAATTCGCTTCATCCCGCGTTCAGCGGCTAATCTAACTATCTCGGAAGGTACCATCTCATCCTTGCCGCATGGCGAGTGGTGGGTGTGGATGTGCAGATCAAAATCAAAGTTCATAGTGTCTGTTTTACTCTTTCTATTGTTGTTCTGTGACGCCATTGGCACGAAACAACTGGGCACGCGAGTCTATATGACTGCGTGACTTCGTGAATTTCGCACGTTTCTGAGAATGCTAGCCCGCATTATTCACTAAAAGGTTGCTTCGGTAGCCTGCTGCCGGAGCATATTCGCTATATGAATAACCCGCGCTAAGTTTCCGTAAGCGGTGTTCCCAATTTGCAAAGGGGACAGTCGGCGGGGTCATATTTCTCTACGGAAAGGCTGAGGAGAGATTCAGTTTTCGCGCCGAAGTCTATTGCGCCGCCGGTTCGATCAACCAATATTCCTACACCTGCCAGGAGGGCATTGTTCTCTTTCACAACCGCGATAGTGTCCCACACAGAGCCGCCGGTCGTAAGGATATCATCAACGACGAGAACCCTCTGACCCGGATCAATCTTGAAGCCCCTTTTAAGCACACGACCGGTATCGCCCTTCTCCGCGAAGATGCCGCGCACGCCGAGTTGCTTCCCGATTTCGTATGCAAGCAAAACGCCGCCCGTGGTCGGCCCAAGAACAAGCTCGATGTTATCATCCTTGAACCTGCTTGCCAGTTCGGTGCAAAGCTCCTCGACGTATTTGGGATACTGGAGAACCTGGAACTTCTCGAAATAGGTGTCGCTGTGCATGCCGGATGTCAACTTGAAATGTCCGTGCAGCAAGGCGCTAGAATCTTTAAATATCCGGAGCATTCGCTCCTGTGTCAACATATTTCTTCTCCTGAAAAGAGATTATATCAGCAATTGATACGGCGATTCCAGCAGATCCTTTACGGCCTTCAAGAATCTCGCGGCGGGAGCGCCGTCCATTACTCTGTGATCGAATGACAGGCAGAGATTCATCATGGAACGAATCGCCAACTGCCCGTTTACAATCGCCGGCTGCTCAGCTATCCGACAAACGCCAAGAATAGCGCTTTGCCCCGGAGTGATTATCGGATTGAAAATTTCGACCCCTAATGCGCCGAGATTCGTTATGGAGAACGTTCCACCCGAGATTTCGGCGGAACTCAACCCGCCGCTTCGCGCTTTCTCTACAAGAGTTTTCAATTCACCGGATATCTGCGGCACCGATTTCCGATCCGCGTTCTTTAACACCGGCACGATCAGCCCGCCATCCAAAGCAACCGCAATTCCTATGTTGACCTCATCTTGGATTCGGATTTCGCTCACCTGAAGAGTAGCGTTCAATATCGGATGGTCCAAAAGCGCAACGGCAACCGCTTTTACGATCAAATCCGTGAAGGTCATCTTCACGCCGTACTTGCGCTCCATATGCTGAACAACTTGCGCGCGCAGGTTCACCGCCTCGGTCATATCGACACCGAGAGTCAGAGTAACATGCGGAGCCGTCTGAGCGCTCTTTGCCACATTATCCGCAACCATTTTGCGCATTCCAGTGAAGGGAATAATTCCTGCTGTGATCTTCGGCTGGCCGGCAAACAGCACATCCTCACGGGTGATCTTGCCGAAAGTGCCGGTGCCAGATACTGTACGAAGATCGATTCCCTGGTCGGCGGCAATTCGAGCAGCGAGCGGCGTCGAGACCGGCTTACTCGCAATATATGCCGTGACATCTTTCTCGACTATTCGCCCTTCAGGCCCAGTGCCCCGCCCTGCCAGCATTTCGATGGAGATGCCTGCTTCCTCTGCCAGTTTTCGCGCCCTGGGGGAAATAAATATCCGGTCGCCCGCCTTAGCAGGCTGTTCCGTTGAAATTATCGGTGCGCTCGCGGCGACTGTCGGCATCTGGATCACGGACTTTTCTGAGCCATTGCCGCCGGAGAGAAGATCGTCGATAGATTCATCGACTGTTCCTATAATCGCAATCGGACCCATGACTGGCAACACATCGCCATCCTTGGCCAGAATCTTGCGCAGGACGCCGGATTCCGGCGCTTCTACTTCCATGTTGACCTTATCCGTCATCACTTCGAGTATCGGTTCGCCCTTCGCAACTTGATCCCCTTCGTTCTTCAGCCACTTGGTGATGGTGCCTTCTTCCATCGTCTGCCCCAAAACCGGAAGTACCATCTTAATCGCCATCATTGCACCTCAATGCCTTTGCGTTCGCGGAAGCAATCTCCGTCATATTTCCCACATCCGGCGTCAACGCAAAACAACGCCCGTTAGTGACGGAGAGTAAACTTAATAAAAGAATACAACAAATCCCCTCCGAGGCGCAAGTGGGGCGAGTACAGCCACCTAACTTTCAATAGCTCAGGCGATTCTATCAGCCCAGACCTCTGAAACAGTTCAGTTCTATTGGAATTTTTTGTTTGAGTGCGTTTGATATCGTTTCTCGCGAAACTGAACTCTTACAGACCTCTTGCAATGATGGGCGGAATAGCCTATACTTTGCATTATACACAATGGCTTACAGGAGGAAACGCTTAATTTGAAAACTTATAACATAGCCGTAGTTCCCGGCGACGGCACCGGGCCTGAAGTTGTTCGGGAAGGATTGAAAGTTCTGCACGCGACGGCGGGCGTGTGTGGCTTTAAGCTGGAAACGCATGAGTACGACTACGGCGGAGATCGCTATCTGCGAACCGGCGAAGTCCTGCCCGAGACCGCTGCGGCTGAACTGAAGAAGTATGATGCAATCTTTCTTGGCGCGATAGGCCATCCCGATGTCAAACCCGGAATTCTGGAAAAGGGGATTCTCCTGGCGCTGAGATTCGCGCTTGACCAGTACATCAACCTGCGGCCCGTCAAGCTGTATCCTGGGGTCGAGACCCCACTCAAAGATAAGACGCCCGCGGATATAGACTACGTTGTAGTTCGTGAGAACACTGAGGGGTTGTATACCGGTGCTGGAGGCTTCCTGAAGAAGGGTACGCCGGATGAAGTGGCGATTCAGGAATCCATCAATACTCGCAAGGGCGTTGAGAGATGCATAAGATACGCTTTTGAGTATGCGCGCAAGCGAAACCGGGGCAAGAAGCTGACTCTTTGCGGAAAGACCAATGTCCTGACTTTTGCGTTCGATCTTTGGGAGAGGGCTTTCTACGACGTCGCGAAGGAATATTCGGACATCAAGCCAGACTACGCCCATGTTGATGCTACCACAATGTGGATGGTCAAAAATCCCGAATGGTTTGATGTCATCGTGACCGACAACATGTTCGGCGATATCATTACTGATCTGGGTGCTATGACTCAAGGCGGCATGGGAATCGCAGCGGGTGGAAACATCAATCCAGAGGGCGTTTCCATGTTCGAGCCGATTGGCGGCTCCGCGCCTAAGTATACTGGGATGAATGTCATCAATCCGCTGGCCGCGATTTGCGCCGGGCAGATGATGCTAGAGACGCTGGGCGAAGAGAAGGCTGGAAGCCTGATCGATAAAGCAGTCGCGAAAGCAACCGGCGAGAAAATGAAGAGCATGTCGGCGGGAAAAATGGGCTACTCGACCACCGAGGTCGGCGATATGATTGCCCAGTTCGTAATCGATATGGCCTAGGAATGGTGGCATTTTGGCATAGATGGGAGGGGAAGTCTCCGTCCGCCCCCAAAAAACGCTGAAATGATTTCATCCGGCTATGCCAATATAAGAACCGTTGAATAAACCCGCATCATTAACGAATGGTGCGGGTTTATTTTTATACGGAAATTCGCATGAGGTCACCGGCGCCCGGGCCGGAGCCGTTGTCAAGAACGAACAGCCCATCAGAGGACGCGCTCATAACGCTGAACATGGTTTCGCAGGGAGGCAACGCG
>Ga0182027_10015325_pt1 | contig 10551 bp, 11 predicted proteins | sample 712E1DmetaG_FD_121300 | JGI IMG/M metagenome (GOLD analysis project Ga0182027, IMG submission 121300) | Permafrost microbial communities from Stordalen Mire, Sweden - 712E1D metaG (Illumina Assembly) | ecosystem: Environmental > Terrestrial > Soil > Wetlands > Permafrost | place: Sweden... | reverse complement strand
GCACACCAGCATGAAGCCAAGATCTGCCTTGTGACCGAGCACGGCGAAGCTCACCACCTGCTGGCCCGAGCGCTCGGCCTGCTTGACAGCCTGAGCCACGACCTCAAAGTCCGACCGCGCCGTTAGATTGTAAAACAAGTGCAGCACGCCCCAGCCGTCCTGGGGTACGAGAGCCTCAGTCATCTGGGGTCATGCTAGTGCCCGGTCTCGACAAGACCGGCCGCCCCGGAGCACCCTCGTGACAAGAAAAGGCGCCCCGTCAGGGGCGCCTTTTCTACCAGCTGTGCTTAGCAGGGAGCCGACTTAGAAGTCGTCCATGCCCCCGCCGCCCGGACCAGCGCCGGCGGGCTGCTTCTCTTCGGGCTTGTCCACGATGACGGCCTCTGTGGTGAGGAACAGGCCAACGATCGACGCCGCGTTTTGCAGAGCAGACCGGGTGACCTTGACGGCATCGATGACGCCCGCCTTGAAAAGATCCTCGTACTCACCGGTGGCCGCATTGAGGCCCTCGTTGATCGGCAGGTTACGCACCCGCTCCACAACCACGCCGCCCTCCAGGCCGGCGTTGACGGAGATCTGCTTCAACGGCTCCTCGACCGCCCGGGCCACTATCCGGGCCCCGACAGCTTCGTCGCCCTCGAGCTTCTCGGCCTTGTCCAGGATGGCGGCCTGAGCCCTGAGCAGGGCTACCCCGCCACCGGGGACGACGCCCTCTTCCACCGCGGCCTTGGTGGTGGAGACGGCATCCTCGATGCGGTGCTTCTTCTCCTTCAGTTCGACCTCGGTGGCGGCACCGACCTTGATGACCGCCACGCCGCCCGCCAGCTTGGCCAGGCGCTCCTGCAGCTTTTCGCGGTCGTAGTCGGAGTCGGTGTTCTCGATCTCGGTCTTGATCTGGCTGATACGGCCCTTGATGTCGTTGTCCGACCCGGCGCCTTCGACCACGGTGGTCTCGTCCTTGGTGACCACGATCTTGCGGGCCTTACCCAGTAGGTCCAGGGTGGCGTTCTCGAGCTTGAGCCCGACCTCTTCGGAGATGACCTGGCCGCCGGTGAGGATGGCCATGTCCTGGAGCATCGCCTTGCGCCGCTCGCCGAAGCCCGGTGCCTTCACGGCCACGCTCTTGAACGTGCCCCGGATCTTGTTGACGATCAGGGTGGCGAGGGCCTCACCCTCGACGTCCTCGGCGATTATGACCAGCGGGCGGGCCGCCTGGATGACCTTCTCCAGCAGCGGGAGCAGGTCGCGGACAGCCGAGATCTTGGACCCGAACAGCAGGATGTAGGGATCCTCCAGGACCGCCTCCATGCGCTCGGGGTCGGTCACGAAGTGAGCCGAAATGTAGCCCTTGTCGAAACGCATGCCCTCGACCAGCTCGAGGTCCATACCGAAGGTCTGGGACTCTTCCACCGTCACGACGCCGTCTTTGCCGACCTTGTCGATGGCCTCGGAAATAAGCTCACCGATCTCGGGATCGGCGGCGGAGATCCCTGCCACCTGGGCGATCTGGCCCTTGGTCTCGGTCTCTCGTGCGAGCGCCTTGAGGCTGCTAACGGCGGTCTCGACGGCGGCGTCGATACCCCTGCGCAGCATGGTGGGGTTGGCGCCGGCAGCAACGTTGCGCAGCCCCTCGTGGACCATGGCCCACGCTAGGACAGTTGCCGTCGTCGTGCCGTCACCGGCTACGTCGTCGGTCTTCTTGGCCACCTCTTTGACCAGCTCGGCACCGACCTTCTCGAAGGGGTCCTCGAGCTCGATCTCCTTGGCGATGGAGACGCCGTCATTGGTAATGGTCGGTGCTCCCCACTTCTTCTCCAGCACCACATTGCGGCCCTTGGGGCCCAGGGTGACGCGCACCGCGTCAGCGAGCTGGTTCATCCCCTTTTCGAGGCTCCGGCGGGCTTGTTCGTCAAAAGCAATCAGCTTGGACATCGGTTTTCTGCTCCCTCCGTTGGACTGACCGGTCCGGCCGGCCCCGGTCTGTCGTTAGCACTCACACACGTCGAGTGCTAACAGTACAGCGCAACCGGGCACTCGCGCGCAAGCTGCCCCGGAAATCCGTCCCGCCAGGGCCGGCCCGAGGACCGGGTCCTCCCGGGCTCGGGCCCTAACCGCCCGCTACAGCAGGCACGACGGACACCACCGATCCCGCCGGCACCGGCGTAGCCAGGCCGGAGAGGAAACGGATGTCCTCTTCACCCATGAAGACATTGACGAAGCGCCTGAGGTTGCCGCCTTCGTCGAAAAGACGCTCACCGAACCCGGGGTGGGCCACATCCAGCGCCTTCAGCGCGTCACCGACGGTCCCACCCTCCACCTCGACTTCGCCGACGCCTCCCGCCAGAGGCCTCAACTGCGTGGGTATGCGGACTTTGACGCTCATAGGGTGAAGGCTCCTGGCGTTGAAGAGGTAGGGGGCATGGTCACTGCCAGTCTGCCATGCCTAGGGCGGCCTGGAACTCCTCCAGCTTGGGCGCAACGGTCACAGTTGGCTGGCACTGGGAAGCCACGGCATCGAGGGTCTTCAGCCCGTTGCCGGTGATGAAGGCCACCACGCGTTCGTTGGGCTTCACCACACCTGACGCCGCCAGCTTGGCCAGGACGGCTACGGTGACCCCGCCGGCGGTCTCGGCGAAGATCCCTTCGGTCCGGGCCAGCAGCCGTATCCCCTCCACGATCTCGTCGTCAGTGACCTCCGCGACCGCGCCGCCACTGCGACGCACCTCGTCAAGGGCATAGGCACCGTCGGCGGGGTTGCCGATAGCCAGCGATTTGGCGATGCCGCTGGGCTTTACCGGGCGGATGAAATCGGCACCAGACTCAAAGGCCGTGGCGACAGGGGCGCACCCGGCCGCTTGTGCTCCCGAAATACGGACCGCCGGCTCTTCGTCGAGCAGGCCGACCTTGAACAGCTCGCGGAAACCTTTGGCCACCTTGGTCAACTGGCTGCCTGACGCTATGGGCACAATGACGTGGTCAGGCGCCGTCCATCCCAGTTGCTCGGCCACCTCGAAAGCCAGGGTCTTAGATCCTTCGGCGTAGTAGCTACGCACGTTGACGTTGACGAACGCCCACGTCGGGTACTCGCTGGCCAGCTCGGCGCACAGGCGGTTGACCTCGTCGTAGTTGCCGTTGACGGCAACCAGCACGCCACCGAACACGGCCGTCGTCACGACTTTGGGGATCTCCAGGTCGGCCGGGATACAGACGACCGAACGCATACCGGCTCGAGCCGCATGTGCGGCCACGGAGTTGGCGAGGTTACCGGTCGAGGCGCAGGCAGCCACCTTGAAGCCGAGCTCCCGGGCACGCGTCAGCGCCACCGAAACGACCCTGTCCTTGAACGAGCCGGTCGGGTTGACAGTGTCGTTCTTCACCCAGAGCTCCGAGAGCCCCAGTTCCGCGCCCAGACGGTCGGCCCGCAACAAGGGGGTCAAGCCCGCTCCGAGGTCGACGGCGCCGTCGGCACTGGCCGGTAGCAGGTCGGCGTACCGCCAGATCGTCTTGGGCCCGGCGGCCACGCTTTGGCGCGAGATCGACGCCGAGATGGCTTCGTAGTCGTAGACGACCTCCAGCGGGCCGAAGCACCACTCGCAAACGTGAAGGGCCTCGGCCGGATAGGCACGTGAGCACTCCCGGCAGCGCAGACCTTGCACGAAAGGTCCTTTTTTCATGAGCTCCAGGCCTCCTCATCGTCTCGGGCATTGGCACCATGTGCCGACCGGTCAATAATGGAGGTCGGTACCACTGGTTGCCGCGGCGTCAACGGGCCCGTCCCTCAGCCGCTCTGGATGATTGGCCCCATGTTAGAGGCTTCCGGGGCGTCCTGCCACCGGTTTCCGGTCAGGCACCCGGGCCGTCGGCGAGCCAGCCGGCCACCGCCTCACGGATGCAGCCGGCCGCGTCCGACCACGCCCGCTCGCTCCCGAAACGCTCCACCAGGGATATGTAAGGGAACTCCTCGGCGGCGCTGCGCCCGTCTCCGGCGACGATCAGCACCGGCACCCCCGCCGTGGCCGCCAGCCGGGCCACGCCCCCAACCGCCTTGCCGGCGAAGCTCTGCTCGTCGAGGTAACCCTCGCCGGTCACCACCAAGTCGGCGCCGGCTACCCGTTCCGCGAGGGAGAGCTTGTCGGCCACAAGGTCGAAGCCGGGGACAAGCTTGGCCCCAATGGCAGCCAGGCCACCCGCCAGGCCACCGGCGGCACCGCTGCTCGGGATGTCCCGTACGTCCACGCCGAAGCGATCGGCGTAGAGCTGGGCCACCCTCTCGAGGCGCCGGCCCAGCAGCGCCACCTGCACCGGACCGGCACCCTTTTGAGGACCAAAGACGGCCGCGGCATCAAGGAACTTGGTCTCCACGTCGCAGGCGACGACAATCTCGGCCTTGGGCAGCCGCCCGTTGGGGGCGAGCACTTCCACCGCCCCCAGACCACCATCGGTCGTAGCCGAGCCGCCCACGCCGATGACGACCTGCTTGGCACCCGCTCGGACGGCGGCGGCCACGAGCTGCCCAAGCCCGGTGCTGGTCGCCCCGACGGGGTCATTTCCGGCCGGCCCAGCCACCAGGGGAAGGCCGATGGCCAGGGCCGACTCTACGAACGCCACGGGCCGCGCCGGGTTGTCCGGGTCACGCCCGAGCACCCAGCGAGCCACGACCTCGCTGCCCAACGGGCCGCTCACCCGGGCGAGTTTTGAAGTCCCGAGCTCCGAGAAGACGTCCAGGAACCCCTCACCGCCGTCCGACACCGGCGCCACGTCGCAATCCCAGCCCGCTGCCGCTGCCGCCAGAGCCACGGCGTTGGCCGCCTCAGGCGCGGTGAGGGTCCCGCGGAACTTGTCGGGCGCGGCGAGGAGGCGGGGCACGACTTCATGATGCCTCGAAAGGGGCCCGCTATGCGCGCCGCCTCACATAGACGTAGCTAGGACCGGTATCGCCGGGGTCGTCCGAAACAGTCGTGCCGGCCCAGGTCCGGTCGAAACCCACCTTCTCCAAAGCCCGCCACGACGGGCGGTTGGCCTGCTGGACCGCCACCACCACTTGGCCCACCTGCGGGTACCGCTCCCATGTGCCGGCCACAAGGAGCTCTATCATCGTCGGCCCCACGCCGGCGCCGACCAACGCTTCATCGCCGATGAAGTAATCGATACCGGCGGGATCTTCGTAGTTCCCCGACGGCGCCAGCGACTTCTCCCAATCGGGGTTGTCCTCAAGCAGGTACCGCTGCACCATGCCAGCGGCGTGCCCGTCGATTTCGACGATGAACAGCTCCGTGGCGTCCACACCGTCGACCACTGGGCCGTAACGCTGCTCGATGGGACCGAGGCCTGCGTCTTCGGCCCACCAGGCCTGGACGTGAGGCCGGGACAACCACCATGACAGGAGCGGGAAGTCATCCCGCTTCAGGGGGCGAAAACCGACGGTCAACAAACCGACGCTAACGCGCTACGGTGCTTTCCCGGTCGGTGCCCGCGGTACGTCAGCCGTACCCGAGCGACCCTCTACCCCTTGTAACCCGCGGGCACCTGGTTGGAGATGTCGGCGCCTACGACAAAGACGAGATCGGCCTGGTGCAGCAAAGTCGCGGGGACGGCCGTGTCGTTAGACGCTGTGGGCGTCATCACGGCCGACGACGGCAGTCCTAGGAAAGAGGCGATCGCCAAGCCATTGGCGTTGTCTGCCGGGCTGACGACAAATATCTGTGAGGTCTTGTTGCTCTCAGTGGTGGCATTGTTGGGGGCCAGGGTGTCGTAACCAGCACCAGCCAGCTTGTGCTGGAAGAACAAGGCCGCGTGGTTGACGTTCCAGCCGTTGAGGACCAGTACCGTGACCTTGGAGGGGGGCAGGGTAGTGGTGGGCGCCACGGTCGTCGTGGTCGATGTTGTGACCACGCCGCTCGGCTGGCTCACCTTGGTCACGGGGACGGTCGTCCGGGCGGAGGTCGGCGGCAAGTGCGTCGCTACCGTTGTCGGCGCACTGCCGGTGCGGGCCAGGACGAAAACACCGACCACCACGGCCAGGACCACCACCAATGCCGCTCTCAGCGGTTGGAACTGCCGAGGGTGGCCGTGAGCCCCCGGGAGCAGGTCCGCCAATCCCGGTCCGGACGGTCCGGCGGCGCTCAACTGTCTCGCCCTGCGCTAGTCCGCTGAGGGCCCGTGGACGCTCGCCATCCATGCTTACGGGTTCCTCGCCGCGTCGGCGCGGCCGACGGCTCCGGCAACGAACGCTCACGTTCACGCTGTCCCATTAGGCCTACCCTGCCACCTGGCGCCGACGCGATCAAGAAGCCTGGTCAAAGTGTTGGTGCAGGCTTAAGCGTGGCACGCTGGTACAGGTTACGGCATGATCTTCGGGGTAACCCCGTTTCATACCGGCCTGGGTAGCTCAATGGTAGAGCACCTGCCTTGTAATCAGGCGATAGGAGTTCGATTCTCCTCCCGGGCTCTGTAAACGAGCAGTTCACAGGCGGTGTAGCTGCTCTCCCATTGGGTTCGCAGTCTCCTCGTGCGCGCTGCGTGCGCGATCGGCTAAGGTTCCGCGCATGGCCGGTCGTCGTCATTTCGGGAGCGTGCGCAAACTTCCGTCTGCTCGCTACCAGGCCAGCTACTGGCACGAGGGGGACAGGCACGTGGCCGACGACACGTTCGCGGCCAAGAGCGACGCCCAAGCGTGGCTGTCCGCCAAAGAGACGGACATCAACCGCGGGCAATGGGTGGTCCCAAGCGCCACTAGGACCACCTTCGGCGAATACGCGACCGAATGGTTCGACCGGCAACGTCACCTTCGCCCCCGGACCGCTGAGCTCTACCACTATTTGTTGCGTGACTACCTCAAGCCCCATTTCGAGCGCCGTCAGCTCTCGGCCGTCACCGTGAGCGAGGTCGCGGCGTGGCACCTGGAGCTCGCCGGGCGACGCCCTCAGGTCGCTCCGAAGGCTTACCGTCTCCTCGCCCAGATCATGAGAGCGGCCGTCGCCGACGGCTGCATCATGAAGAGCCCCGTCGCCGTGAAGGGTGCGGCGCGGGAACGGGTCGTCCAACGCTCTGTCCCGACTGTGGCCGAGGTCGAAGCTCTGTCCCAAGCCGTCCCGGAGCGCTTCGAGGCCATGGTGCTCCTGGCCGCCTGGTGCGCCATGCGCTTCGGCGAGCTGGCGGCGCTACGCCGTGACCGCATCGACCTTCTCCACCGTGAAGTCATTGTCACCGAGACCGTCACCGAGCTGGCGACAGGTGAGCGCCTGCTCGGTCAACCAAAGACTGCTGCCGGCCGCCGGTCCGTCGCTATCCCCCCCAACGTGTTGCCTGTTGTCGGACGCCACCTTGCCGCCATCGGCCCAGCCGCCGGCACTGTTGTTTTCCCCGGAGCCGATGGCAGCTTCCTGCGACGGGGCCACTTCTACCACCAAGTATGGACGCCGGCACTACGAGCGACCGACCTGCACTTCCGGTTCCACGACCTGCGCCACTCCGGTTTGACCTGGGCGGCCGCTCAGGGTGCCACTATTGCCGAGCTCATGCACCGAGCCGGGCACGCCAGCCCCCACGCGGCGATGCTCTACCAGCACGCCACCAGGGACCGAGACCATGCCATCGCGGACGCCATGGCGGCGCTGGCCAAGCCCGCAGGGGTGGTCGCCTTCCGGGCGAAGTAAGTCTTCGGGGATGTGTGTACACGTGTTCCGATCAGTTGCTCGAGAACAGTGGCGCGGTCCCCTCCGCGGCGCCCAACACCCAAGGCGACCGCTGGATCGCGGCCGCTTCTATCCGCACCGGTCGGCCCTTGTCTCGCACGACGGCCTCTTTAGGGGAGCCCCTGGCCTTCAACTCGTTACCACTTCGCCTCTTTGACCCTGACCTTGGGACAATCTGTATGCGCGCTCCGGTGGCTCGGCGGACGCCAAAACCGTCGATATGGCCTCCGACCAGGTACTTTGTCGAGAGTGACGGCAGCGCTCCGTAGTGGTTTCTTATGTGCGACCCGAGCCGTGGGGCCACTCAGGTCAGGGCGCCCCCGAACGGAGTGCGGCGCCGGGCTCGAGTGCCGCTCCAGCACGGCACAACCGCCACTGCCGGACCTCGACGTCGCTCCGGCCGGGCCCAAGAACTCCTCTGCCCCGCCCGGTCACGTAGCGGCTGGTGGCCTGCCTGACCACTCCGTTAGGACACGGTCGACTTCGCTCCGTACCTGGGCCCGGGCTTGTGCGCGTTCGACGCCAGACATCAACAACGAGTCGTAGGCGGTGTCGCCGTGGCGGACCGAGGCCACTACTGCCAGCGTGACGGCGTCGGCCTCGAGCCTCCGGCCGGCGGCGCTCCGTCCGACACGTCCGCTCCTCCTAAGTGCCGCGTGGACTGCAATGGCCTGGGCCCGATCGCTCGGGCAGCCGGGGAAGAGCTCCCGGATGGCCGTGGCGAAGGCAGCCTCGAGCTCGAGGTCTGCTTCGGCTCGGCGCGACTCTTCTCGCTGGCGACGCCTCGCCCGGGCGTGCTCGTCGGCCAGGCATTCGGCCTCGGCCTGTTCGAGCGCCCCCTCCTCCACCAGGAGGCCCTGGCGCTCGTAGCGTTTCCTGCTCCGGCTGAACCGGACCACCACAGCCGACAGCGAGCTGGCCTTCTTCGCTCGCCGGGTCAGTGCCGTGTCGCCCCGGGGCAGGAAGACAAGATGGCCCAGGTCGGCACAGCTCAAGCACAGCGGCCCAGGCTCCTCCATGATGAGAAGGTCTCCTGTCCCTCCGCACTCGGTGCAGGACCACTCGCCGAGGGCATTGACCACCACCAGTTCGGGCGGTCGAGATTGCTTCTCGGCCAGGTGCTGGCGTTTGGCCTCGGACAGGTTGGGGGAGACCCAGTGGGTCCGGTACGCCTTCTCGATCTCAGGGTCTCCGCTAACCGAGAACTGCAGCCGTCTACGGTCCCGCGTTCGAGCCACGTAATCGGTCTCGCTCGGCTTCAGGCCCTGTTCGCGGGCCCATCGCTGGAACACCGCCATCGCAGCCGACAGCTTGTGCAGGTTGACCTGCATGGCACGCTCCAAGGCCGGAAGCCGCCCCTGGCGCCACTCGTCGACATGGACGGGTTCTAGCCACCGCATGCGCACGAGCACGTCAAGCGGGGCGACGTAGCCGTTGTCCGCCAGCGCGTTCTTTGCCACCTGGGCCACGCGCTTTTGGAGCTCAGCCGTGTTCATCGCACTGCTCGGGGCCAGCTGAACCGACGGGGGTTGCCGAATTCGGCCTCACCATTTCGGCTTGCTCCGTAGCGGGTGGTCGTGGTCCTCGGTGGCCGTGGCGGGTGCACACGTTCGAGAAGGGCGACGGTCAGGGTCGATGGGAACGAAGGGTGACGCCGGGCAGGTCCACGTAAGCGGAGGTGTCGGCGGAGACAACTTCTCGCTGGGTTGCATTGGCCGTCGCCGCGATGATCATGTCGTGGGCTCCGCGCGGCCGTCCCTGCCGACGAACAGCGACTAGGAGCTCGGCGTGTGAAGAAGCGACCACAGCGTCGTAGGCGACAATGGGGATGATGACTTTGACCTCGTCGAGGAACTGCTGACGGGCAGGCCGGTGGACGTCGTCGGCAAGTAGGACGCCCACCGTGAGCTCAGCGATGGTAACGGCGGCGACGGCCACCTCGTCGTCATCGTCTACCACCTCGTCGAGCGACGCTCCGGTGCGCTCGGCGTCCACCAGGAACGTCGTGTCGAGCAGGAGCCGGCTCAGGGCCGGGCCTCGATCTCTAAGAACTCGCGCACCGAGGCGATGTCTTCGGCAAATCCGGGGTCGCGGTGGTGGCGCCGCAGCAAAGCCTTGACGTCTGCGCCTTTGCCGGTGCTGATGGGGTCGAGCTGCGCGACCACCTTGCCTCGGCGGACAATGGTGAAGTGCTCACCTCGGTGCTCTACGGCGTCGAGGATGTCGGAGAAGTTCCGGGCTGCATCGGTAGCGCTCACCTCAGGCACGAGATCAGATTATCAGATCTGGGTGTTCGCTGGGAGCGGAATTCGGCACCTGTGTCGTGAGCGGCAACTCAGTCCTACGTCTGGAAAGACAGACGGTCGGGCTGAGGGCGCAGGTCAAAGCGCAGCTCCACCCAAAAGCCGTGGTCCTTTACCTGGTAGTGCCCGATGTTTTCGTACAGCGAGCGGTTGGACGGGAGTGCTTTGCGCACACCGAGGGTCATATGGTCGTGGCCAAGCTGGGAAGCCCTGGTCGTGCAACCAACGCATGACCGTGCTAGCCAAGCCGAGACGTCTGAAGCCGGGGTGGACAGCCAGGCGTCGTACATGTGGGTGGTCGTGAAGAACGAGCACGCGTGCCACCGCAACGGGCTTGCCGCTCAGTTCGGCGAGCACGCCGCGTCCTGCCGCGACGTCCGCTTCAACGGTCTCCAGGGTCTCTCGGGTGGCGCCGCTCGGTGGCTCCAAGGTTTCCTGGCCGGCGAAGGCAGCCCGTGTCAGCTCAAAGACGACCTGGGCGCCTTCGGGCCCGCACCAGGAGATGTGAAGGTCTTCAACAGCGCGGGAGAACTCTTGGGAGGTCATTACATTGC
>Ga0182027_10015324_pt1 | contig 10551 bp, 10 predicted proteins | sample 712E1DmetaG_FD_121300 | JGI IMG/M metagenome (GOLD analysis project Ga0182027, IMG submission 121300) | Permafrost microbial communities from Stordalen Mire, Sweden - 712E1D metaG (Illumina Assembly) | ecosystem: Environmental > Terrestrial > Soil > Wetlands > Permafrost | place: Sweden... | reverse complement strand
TCCGCTGGTGTTAAAACAGGAGATTGACCAGATCATACGGACACTTTATGATGTGCAAAAGCGACACGATACCGAGAAAAAGATTCCACCGTTTCGGTAACACTTTCTAATGAGCTATAGCGTGCCATGCCATGTTCCATTTGCATTTTACGACATTTCATAGGATACTTACGCCTATTAATTAAATATATGAGAGAACAAATTGAATTGGCAGGTAGTTGTGAGTTAGAACATTCTTTCGAAGAAGTTTTAACGTCTGCTGTTTTTTTAGGGAGTCGTCCCACTTTTATCGATTCAGGAACTTATGGTGAATTTGGAGTGCAAAAAGTTTCTGTTATAAGACTTGAGCATATTTCTTTACCCCATCGTGTCTATGTTTGTCTACCTCGTTTGGCACATGTTCCAAAGCCCGTATATGTACAGCATGACGGAACAGCTGATGGTTTGGTCCAGCTTGCAATTCCTCTTGCGGTTCAAGGTAAGATAGCATATTGTAATGCGGATTTAGTAAATGAAAGTATTATGTCGACAGAAATTACCTCAGAACGATTTAAAATTGAGGAAAAGTCAAAAGTTTGGATAGGGTATCCACAAATGTATCTTGTAGCTCCAGCACCGGGATTACATGATAAAGGGAAGCAGTCTGTAATTGTATTTACGCCGTATATTACTCAGTGTTTTCCTCAGAGTCACAGACGAAATGCTGATTGGCAGGCGACTCAAGTAGCTATTCTTGATAGGGATCCGTTGATGTCTGTCTGAAGTTTGTGCCCCTAGAAGGAATTGAACCCTCATCGTACCCTTAGGACGGGTCTGCTCTATCCGTTGAGCTATAGAGGCAACTAGTGAGATTATATCGCAGATAGACTACACGGTTGTATACTGTGTGGTCTTATGATAAGGTATTTTTATGTATTCGACACATAAAAAAGGTATTCTTGGCGAATTAGAATTTGCCCTTTATCTTATAAAAAAGGGTTATACTGTGCTCCAGCCGATGAATCCAAATTCGAGTTATGACCTTGTCATTGAAAAGGATGGTAATTTTTTGCGAATACAGGTAAAATACCTTACACCAAGAAATGGGTTATTGAGAATCGAAATGGATCGGCCGAAAAGAAACACGGCAAGTTATCGGGATCGGGGGATTGATGCATTTGGTGTGTATAATCCGACCAATAATAAATGTTATTTAATTCCAATGAATAAAATAACAAGTATCAGTGAATTTTGGTTACGATTGGATCGGCCGAAAAATGCGCAGGTAAAACATGTTCATTTAGCGAAAGATTTTGAAATATAGTATTTGACTTGAGTTTTTTGTCGGGATGTAGCGCAGTTGGTAGCGCGCTTCGTTCGGGACGAAGAGGTCGGCAGTTCAACTCTGCCCATCCCGACAAAAAATTTAATTATCTTGCTCACCCTTGTTCCTCCGGGCTTTTTATTGTATATTTGCACTAATTTCATTGCCTACCCATTTCTTGCCTGATTTTTATGGTAGTTCAAAAAATAGAGACCAATAAAGAACATGCGCAAATACTAGAAAAAGAGGGTCTTCGGGTAACGAGAGAGACAGTTCCTCTTGATCTTGTGACATATGAGCATTTACAAGCTCAATTTCCAAAGGATTTTGATAAAGCGATGTGCTCCATTCTTGCAAAATCGATTACTAAAGGAATTATTGTTCCCCATGCCGTGGTGGTAAAAGAAAGAAGTGATGAGAAAGGGAGTTATTACGAACTATTACATAAACCTTCCACGATATTAGCCTATCAACAATGTGGAATTTCAACTATTGATGTTGTTATTGTACATGGAAATGATGAATTTAGTCTTGACAAAGCAACCGATGCACAGTTGTTGTTTTTAGCTGAACAAGGGGCGCTTATCGATCATATCCTCCAAAATATTCAAGTAGAACGAATTATTTCAGAAGGCAGTATCGTCGACGAAGATCATGTTGAAGAATTAGAAAGTGATTTGTCTACAGGACAAAAAGAACCTATTTGGGTTCGTGCGAGACTTGATGAGGCAGGAAATCTAGTTTATGACATAGTTGATGGGTATCATAGAACTGATGTGTTTAGAAGTGTTGGCGCCAGCTTAATTGAAGCAAGAATATCTTTCGGCATGACTGATGAAGAATTGTATGACCAACGTGTAAAAGCGGCTGCACGTAGCGCAAAGGCAGTGAAGTTTGCGCGAACCATTATACTGATGCAGAATTCGTTCCACGAGTCTAAATGGTATTTAGAGTATGGTTTAAAACTTTCACAGATATTGAGCTTTGCCGCAAGTGTGAAATCTCAAGAACCTGGGAAAAATTTACTCTCTCCAGAATTAGGGAGAGAGGCCATCGAGTGGGCTAAACAAAAAATAGCTGTTTGGGGGGGAAGTATTACTACTATTTCTCAACAGATCCGCTGTGCGGAAGATTCATTTCCCGAAATAATTCAACAGGTCAGAAGTCTGGATGGCGGCGGTCATGAAGGAGATGGGGTATTGAATAGAGATAAATTTGTTGCCATGGTTGATGAATTAGGTCAGAATTTACAATTGCAACGAAGTATGGTGGCGATAATTAAAGAGCACAACTTAAACTCTGCCCAGACCCGAGTTGTGGCAAGTGCTTTAGCTCTCATTGAAAAGCAGCCGGATTTAATACGCATGATCGAAATTAATCCATTTGATACAGAAATGATGTCTTTGATATTGAAAACAAAAGTTACGATAGAAAAAGGTAAATTTATTGTTGAAAAGATACAAAAATCCTCACAGAAAAACGTCGTTGTTGCCTCAGAAGTTATCCAAACGGAAGAAACAGTACCAGATGATGAAGCTCCTGCGGATACCGAAGAACCTTTGTCTTCTGAATTGGATACCTTAGCTCCAATTGATGAAGTTGTTGCAGAAGCTGCGGCCGATACTATTTTTGAAGCACCAAGCGATGTGCCACCTCCCAGAAGTTTAGATACAGGCGTACAAACTGGATTAATTCATCCGGGATCGGGGGTAAAATCAATCGGGATGGAGGTCGATACCGGTGATCATCCTGATTACGACGTGAAGCGAACGGTTGCTCAGTTAGAAAAAGAAAATGAAGAGTTACGAAACACACTTGAACAAGTAAACGAACAACTCGAAAAGGGTGGTAAAAGAAAAAAATCTGCCTGGTATGAAACTCTTGCAACACTAACCCAAGAAGAGCGCGCTATTATGCGGTATATTTATAAGCAAAAGAAAAAATTTAAATTAAACGAAGAACCAGATGAAGCTAAACAATATAAATATATGAGTCAGATAGATACTGCTCTTAAAATAGAGTTTAGCCTCACATCAAATCAGTTATCTCAATTAAAACGAAGTGCATATGCAAAATGGAGTTTGTTTTTACAGGATATGTTTCAACAGGAATACGATCAAACGGTATTACGATAACTTGTTAAACCTCTTCCTTCAAATTTACGGTATACAAGTTTAGTAGAGTTGAGGTGTGGGATTGATTTAGTGTATATTAGTTTGACATATATAAAATTGTGTTATATAGTAACGCCACTTTATGATAGCAAGACTTATTGAGACTATAGGCGATAGTTTACCGGAGTCATTAGCAAGACATATTCCAGTAAAGGCCTTCTCCTTTGAAGATTTTTCTCAGAAGATAGATCTACAAGGAGTTACGGATATTTCTGTGGATCCCCGCACCGAGGTTGTGAGTAAAGCACCGCTCGGGTTTCCCTCCCTTCTTAATATAGCTGATCGCACGTACACAACAGTTTATACCGGAACCAGTGTACATGGACGCAAGGTTGTTTGGGTAGAAACGCATGAGAAATTGCTTAATTCCTCCGTCGCCGATAAAAGTCAAAGGAATATAACATCTTTACATGGTTTAATTACTGCTCGATACAGGCTGGAATGTTTACGTAGAGAACATTCTATTAATACAAACTTGATTAATCCGAATAGCGGTAAACCTTTTAATGAAGAACTGATGCTTTTAATGGAAAACGAAGCAAAAAAGTTCCATTTAAAGCCGTATCCGCTACCTTCTACAGAGAGTAAATAATTGGTTTTATAAATTGCCAGAATGTCGTTTAGGTACTTATCTCAAATTTACGGTGTAGAGGTTGGGGAGGGTAGAAGCATTAGGATTGAGGCTGGTTAAGATAATAATTCGACTCCCGTTACTCCAGGGGGCCACAAAGCTATCCACGAACGGTCCCGAATAAATAGTTATCCAATTTGTGCGGTCATATTCCATGACATCAATTTTTCCGTCAAGCGTGAGAATAAGATGTTTACTGGTTGGAAACCAATGAATAAATGAAAAAGGAGGGGCGCCGCCCAAAGGGCTCTGCCCGGCGGGAGTTGGAGTTGGATACAAGTGTGATGGACGGCCCGTAGGTGTGGGAGTGGGTGACGGCTTTGGAAGTTTTACTTCATTTTTATCCAGAACGAAATAATTTTTATCTTCTCGGCTGTCATAGACATAAATTTTTCCTGGTTTAATTGTCCGGGTTTCAGTGGTAGAGTTTGTACCAATAAGTGGCGGCGTGATTACCTCTGGAATTGTTGCCGAAGCTGTTGCTTCATAAAGAATTTTGGTTTCATCCGGTGAAAGGGATAAGATAATGGCACTTGTGGTTGCCATATCTATAATTGGTTGTTTAAAGGCGGCGAGTTGTTGATGTTGTTTCGTAGTCAGTTCATCTTGCCAATCAGAAAGAAGTGGCGCGTAGGATGTGCTCACATCTGTGAATGTTTGAGGTTTATTGATCTGGTAAAGTCTGTATATGATACCTTTATTGGCGAGAATTTCGGTGGAATCCGGTGACCAGGTAATACTTGCATTGATAATGTCGAAGGTTGGGTCGGTACCAATAAGTTGTACCGGATCGCGGTTGCGGCCGAGAGGTCCTTCAGATAGTTCATACACCCAAAGCCCGGCTTTTTTTGTGAGCGTTTCATCCAGTTGATTTACCGGGATAATGTATGCAACTCTGCTGCCGTCGGGTGACAAGATAGGTTGCGAGACACCTAAATTAGTGAGCGGTGATAAGCTTGGATTGGAAGGGAAAAGGAATGCGTCAGCTCGTGTGACAACCTCGCCCTGTACACGTATTTTTTTTTGCCAGGAAATGTAGCCCTCTTTGGAAATAGTAATGGTATACCATCCCGGATCAACATTAAATGAATTATTTGTTGCGGTTTTGAGAGTTCCGTCGATAACTACTTGTGCGCCAATGGGGTCGGAGGTTGCAGAAATAAGTCCTGTGGGTTTAATGGAAGTTTTTTGAAAATCTAAGCGGTATCCACGGCCATAGGCAATCACAAGAAGAGAAACACCTAGAATAGCACATACAGTAACAAATGATATCAAGAATGACCGTAATTTGGGGTTTTTCATACGTCAGCAGTAACGCTATTATACTGCCAAGTGTGTTAAAATGCGAATGACAACATAATTATGTTTGGACGATTTATTAAACGATTAGGTATTGATCTTGGCACCGCTAACAGTCTTGTTTGGTTAGCGGGCGAAGGGGTGGTGTTAAATGAGCCAACGGTTGTTGCTGTGACGGTAGATGATAACCGGGTGGTGGCTGTAGGAAACGAAGCCAAAGAAATGTTAGGACGAACCCCGGGAAATATTGGTGTTACTCGTCCCATGCGGGATGGTGTTATTGCAGACTACCGAATAACGGAAGCCTTGCTTTCCTATTTTATCGATCACGTAGTTGGGAGAAACCGGTTTATCAAGCCGGAAGTCATGATTTGCGTGCCGTCAGGCGTAACCCAAGTTGAACGAAGGGCTGTTTTGGATGCTACGCTTTCAGCTGGCGCCCGTGTTGCGTATTTAATTGAAGAACCCTTGGCGGCTGCAATCGGGGCAAAAATTCCAATCGCTCAAGCATCAGGACATATGATTGTTGATATCGGCGGCGGATCAACTGAGGCGGCCGTTGTGTCGTTGGGAGGTGTGGTAGTTCACAAAAGCGCGCGCGTTGCCGGTAACAAACTAGATGAATCTATCGCTTTATATATCAAAAGAAAGTACAACCTGATCATCGGCGAGCGGATGGCAGAGATGATAAAAATTACACTAGGGGACGCGATAGGAGAAAAGTCTCCTCAAAAATCAAAAGAACAAGTTTCGAATATTGTTCAAACGATGGAAGTACGCGGTCGCGATTCCGTAACTGGTTTACCCCGGATGATAGAACTGAACCGTAGTGAAATAACGGAGGCGATTCTTCCAACACTTCATATGATTATCAGCGCAGTGAAAGCAGTGCTTGAGGAAACGCCGCCTGAGTTAGCAGCTGACATTATTGATAAAGGTATAGTTATGGCGGGGGGAACGAGTTTGCTTGCCAACATGGATAAATTGATGACCAAAATGACAGGAGTTGTTTGTCATGTCGCTGAAGAACCACTACTTTGCGTTGTCCGGGGCACAGGGGTTGCTATAGAAAATATAGAGTTGTATAAAAGAAGTGTAAATAGAAAATAGCCGATAGGAAATATATATCGACAAAATAATAGGGAAATTTATTGCTTGTCGATTAATTTTAAACAGAGCTTAGAGTGATAATTTTTTCTCTGTAGTATTCATGAATAAATAAAGCTTAATTTAAAAACTATGAGTCTAGATGCGGTAAAAATACTGGAAATATTTATAACGATAAATCCTAAAAAAGAAATCTTAGAGTGTATTCAAAAGAGTTTAATAACTGGGGCAAAAAAAACGGTAAAAATTGAAAAAAATGCCTCTTTTACAAACAAAAATCTAACTATTGTTACTCCAAATCCGGAACAAATTGTTTTCGCGGGCCACGATTCACATTTTAAGGAACTTCTTAATCAGGCCGATATATCGCTCCCGGATGGGGTGGGAGTTGTTTGGGCGAGCAAGTTTGCTCACAGTTCACAGGTAACAGTTAACAGTGAACGGATACTTAAAGCAATTCCCGGTATCGAATTTATGGAAGAACTGGTCGCAATAGCTGCGAAACAGCACGTTCCAGTAGCACTTATTGGGGGTAGAAATGGTTTAGCACTTAAGACATTCGACTGCTTATCAAAGACGCACCCAAAATTGCTAGGTTGGGCAATTGATGGACCCGAGGCGAGAATTCAGGGTTCACGATTAACAGTTCAAAGTCAGAATACAAATACAGACGAATATTTTCAGGATTTGGCCAAACGGATCGTTGATAGCGGCGTCCAGATGGTTTTCGTTGGTCTTGGTGCGCCAAAACAGGAGTATTTTATTGAGAGGCTTCGCCGATGGATCCCGGGTCAAGCCCGGGATGACAAAGGGGTCATTATTTTTATGTCCGTTGGAGGAAGTTTTGATGAAATTTCGGGGAGAATTTCTAGACCCCCGCAGTGGGTGAGTACGTTGGGTTTAAAGTGGTTTTGGCGTTTAATACTCGAACCCTGGCGCATTCGACGTCAATTAGCACTCGTAAGATTTGTTTGGCTGGTTATGAAAGAAAGATATATACCGAAAAAAATAAAATAAGTTAATACCCGGAATTTTTGATCATGAAGGGTATAGTTTGAAATAGATTGATCATGTTATAGGATAACGTGCTATAATGCAGTGTGACGAAACGAACCTCAATGAAGCTCCTTTTTGTATGTGCCGAAGTTGCACCTTTTGCGACCATTGGCGGTTTGGCTCAAGTTTCCTATTTTTTGCCCAGGGCTCTTATGAAATTAGGCGTTGATGTATCAGTCTTTATGCCCCGGTACGGTACGATTGATGAAAAGAAAAACACGATCAAACCCATTCTTACTGGATTAAAGGTACCCACAGGTGAAGGGAGAGGAGTTACCGAGCTTATATGCAACGTTAAAATGCGAGAAGGCACGAAACATGATCCAACGGTCTATTTTTTGGAAAACATGGAATATTTTGAGAAGCGTGCAAATGTCTATGGATACAGCGATGATGCGGTTCGTTTTGCCCTCCTTTCCCGTGGAGCGATTGAATTTATCAAGGCGACTGATATGCGGCCCACTGTGATTCACTGTAACGACTGGCATACGGGGTTTTTGGCAAATTATCTTCGTACTATATATAAGGAAGATCCGGCTCTAAAAAACATTTCTACCGTATTTACTATCCATAATCTGAAAAATCAGGGGATATTTGATTTCCGGTATGCATCGCCCATGGATTTTGATGATGGAAAGTCAACAACCGCTTCATTTTTTGCACCGCAATTTCGGAAACAAAACGCGTTAAAGCGTGGTGTTATCTATAGCGATCTGGTAAATACCGTATCAGAAACATACAGTCGCGAGATTATGACACCAGAATATGGTGAAGGATTAAGCGAACTTCTTAAGGAACTTCGAACGAAAGTATTTGGAGTCCTCAACGGTTTGGATTATTCGGATTTTGATCCGGTTCACGACCGATTTATCAAAAAAAATTATTCATGGCGAACCCTTTCCGATCGGATTGCAAACAAACGCGACCTTCAACAGTCATTTGGCCTGACGGTTGATCCGAGAATTCCTATTTTAGCGTACAGCGGGAGATTAGATGACCAAAAGGGTCTGGATTTGCTTATAGACGTGTTACCGGTACTTTTGACTGAGTATCATGTCCAATTTGTAGTTATCGGAACCGGTCAACAAAAATATCGTGATTTTTTCACTAAGTTAGCAATTCAATTTCCCGGTTTGGTAGGCACGCATTTAATGAGTGACTTTGTATTGCCCCGTAGAGTATTTGCCGGGGCAGACATGCTCCTTTTGCCGTCAAAGTTTGAGCCGGGCGGTATCGTTGTCATAGAAGGAATGCGTTATGGAACTGTACCAGTTGTACGTAGTACCGGAGGATTAGCAGATATTGTGACCGACTTTGATCCAGAACATAATACTGGTAATGGTTTTACATTTCATAACTATAATAAACTATCTCTTTTTGGTGCAATTATCCGGGCGATTCAGGTATATCGAAACGAAAAATTATGGGGCGAACTTATGAAACGGGTGATGAAAGAGGATGTTTCCTGGGAAAAGGCTGCATGTCAATATATTGATTTGTATACTCGAGCCATCGAATTTCACCGCGACGCCCAAAATCCCGTGTCAACGTTGGGAAAAAGAATCGAATAACAATCCCTCTTGCGCTTTTTTCCGCTTTTTCCTGTATAATACCCATAATGAGGATCATGTTTCTGTACATGTTCCCCCTGTGGGGTAATGGGTCGGGTGCCTGGCTTCGTGCGTTGGCCGCCGAAATGGTGAAAGATGGCAACGAAGTAGCAATAGTTTCCCCCGAACACAGAACACTTCCCGGCATAAAACATTATTTAGTAACTCCTCCGCAAATGGGCGTGTTTGTTGGCAACCCCGAACTTCCCGATATTAAAAAGTATGAGGATATGAGTGGCGTAGAGCTTGGAAAAATTTATACGTCCTATGTTAATACGACCTTAGCGGCAGTTAAAGATTTTCAGCCAAATATCGTTCATGCCTTCCATACAGCATTTTTACCCCCGGTTGCACGTATTGCCAAGATTATGTATGGAATGCAGTTTGTGGTGACAACGCATGGGAGCGATCTCCATTATTTAGCGCGTGACAGAAGATTAATCGGACTTATTCGTGATGCATTAAACGTTTCGGCGCTTATTACCGCCAATAGTTCCTTCACCAGAAAATGGTTTTTGGATATGTTTGGACATCAATATGAAAGCAAGCTTCGCACAATTGCTGGTGGTGTATATCTGGAAGAATACAAACACAATCACGAGATTTGTAAACTCATTGATGAAAAATATAATTTAAAAGGGAAAAAAGTGGTGTTATTTACGGGTAGATTGACTCCGCAGAAAGGTGTGGATTTTCTTATTAAAGCCGCCCAACGGATACAAGGAGAAGTTCTTATCCTGGGTGATGGTCCGGAGCGGGAAAATTTACAGAAACTGATTGATTCCTTAAAACTAACTAACTGCAAGATTTTGGGCTACATGAGTCCGAAAGAACAGATTAATTTTAAAGCTTTTTACGCTCGGGCTGACGTATATGTGGCGCCGTCTACGTGGAACGAGCCGTTGGGGCTTGTGGTACTGGAGGCCATGGCCGCAAAAACTCCTGTTGTATCTACCCGATCCGGCGGCATCATGTCACTTGTTAAAGACGGGTACAACGGATATCTCGTTCACATGCGGAATTCGACAGAAATTGCGGCTCGGGTTAACGAACTACTTCTCAACGAAGAATTGTGTAAAAAAATGGGAGATCGTTCCTACGATTTGGTTGTAAAAAAGTTTACCTGGGGCCGTATTGCGGATCAATTTGAATCGGTGTACAAGAAGAATGCCTCATCCGCTCACGAATATTTGAGACTTGTGAAAGCGGCAGTAAAACCCGTCAATCCTCCGCAAGCACCAAAGGTGTAAACGAATCGATTATGTACGCTATAGCTCATTAGAAAGTGTTACCGAAACGGTGGAATCTTTTTCTCGGTATCGTGTCGCTTTTGCACATCATAAAGTGTCCGTATGATCTGGTCAATCTCCT
>Ga0182027_10015323_pt1 | contig 10551 bp, 6 predicted proteins | sample 712E1DmetaG_FD_121300 | JGI IMG/M metagenome (GOLD analysis project Ga0182027, IMG submission 121300) | Permafrost microbial communities from Stordalen Mire, Sweden - 712E1D metaG (Illumina Assembly) | ecosystem: Environmental > Terrestrial > Soil > Wetlands > Permafrost | place: Sweden... | reverse complement strand
GTGATTTTCGGCGCGGTTTTGGTGACGGGGCCGGTTCTTGCCGCGCAAACGGCGCCAGCCGCGACCCAAGTGCCCGCACAAGCGGCGGCTGCCAGTGTGCAGGCGCCACGCCAGTCCGTCATCCGCTTTGAAGACGCGACCGAGAAATCGGGCATTCACTTTACGCATAGCTTTGGATCGGCGAAGCTGGGCTCGCTGCTTGAAGGCACCGGCGGAGGTTGCATCTGGTTCGACTTCAACAATTCGGGCCGTCCTTCTCTTTACGTGGTGAGCGGCCGCCCGCTCGAAGACTCGATGCACCCCTATCCACTCAAGGAGAAGCCTAATCCGCCTCCGCACAATCATCTCTATCGCAACGACGGCAACGGCCACTTCACGGATGTGACCGAGCAATCGGGCCTGAACCCGGATATGTATTCGATCGCGGTGACGGCAGCGGACTATGACAATGACGGTTACGAAGACCTGCTGGTGACGGGCTACGGAAAGGTCGTCCTGTATCACAACGATGGCAACGGCCACTTCACCGACGTGACGGAGAAGGCCGGCATCAAGGTCAACGGCTGGGCGATCAGTTCCACATGGCTCGATTACGACAAGGACGGTTGCGTCGATCTGTTTGTGGGCCGTTACGTCAAATTCGATCCCAAATACCGCGCATTCTACGCCGCAGACAACTACCCAGGGCCGCTCGACTACGCCGGTGAAACCAACATGCTGTTCCATAACAACTGCAACGGAACGTTCACCGATGTGACGGACAAGTCAGGCATTGGCGCGTACGTTGGCCGCACGATGGGAGTGACGGCGGCGGACTTCGACGGCGACGGATGGGACGACATCTATGTGGCCAACGACCGGACGGAGAACTTTCTCTTCCACAACAAGCACGATGGGACATTTGAAGAGATTGCTAATGAGACCGGAACGGCCTTCGGACAGAATGGCGAGGCCACTTCGTCGATGGGCCCGGTGTTTGCCGACTTTGAGGGCAGGGGAGTGCTGGATCTCTGGGTGACCGATGGGAGCTATAACCGCTTCTTGCGAAACCTTGGAACTGCTGCAGAGGGGCCGCCCGCCGTGCAATCGAACTCCGCCAAGGCTGGCTTTGAAGATGAGAGTGCGTCCGATGGCATCTCGCAGACCGATGCGCAGTACGTGAGTTGGGGTTCGGGTGTCTACGACTTTGACAACGACGGCCAGCTCGACATCCTCGTGTTCCACGGCGGGCTGATTCATCTGATCCCGCAGGAGCACACGCTGTTTCGCGGGCTGGGCAACGGCCGATTCCAGGATGTCTCGCGCGAAGCCGGTCCTGTGTTGAGCGAGCGCACCGTGGCTCGCGGAGCCTGCTTTGCCGATACCACGAATGACGGCAAGGTCGACGCCTACGTTGTGAACCTTGGCAGTGAGGGCAAACTCCTTCACAACATCTCCACCGACACCGGCCACTGGATCGAAGTGAAGCTCGTGGGCACGAAGAGCAATCACGACGGAATCGGTGCGCGAGTGGAGGTGATGGCCGGGGCCAGGAGATGGACAGCCGAGCGCGTGGCAAGCTCAGGCTATCTTTCTCAGAACGACGGCCGGTTGCACTTCGGGCTAGGCGCGGCAGAAACCATTGACAAACTCATCGTGCATTGGCCCAGCGGGCGCGAGCAGACGCTTGAGAAGGTCAGCGTGGACCGCGTGCTGACCGTCGAAGAGCCGAAATGAAGCAGCGAAGCAAAGCGATGCGAAACGCGAGGGCAATCACGAGAGCGCGCAGTTGGAGCAGGTTAGGACGTGGAGTGTCGGCGGCGCTCGCCGCGGGCGCCACGGTCCTGTTCGGCTTTGCGCTGCGACAGGGATTGGACCGGCCCGCCTACGCCGGCACAACGCCTGCCGCGCCGCAATCCACGGTTGACCAGCAGGAATACGCATCGCCGCTTGAAATTCTGCTTTCGCCTGACGGTACGCGTCTCTACGTGCTCTGCCAGCAGAGCGAAGAGGTACGCGTGCTCAACTCGGCCAGCTACGAGGCGATTGGAACCATCGCCGTTGGCCGTGTTCCGCGCGGCATGGCGCTCTCGCGCACGGGCGATCGGCTCTTTGTCACCAATTCCTGGGACGACACGCTTTCGGTTATCGATACGCGCGCGCTGGCCGTTGCCGCCACCTGGAACGTGGGCGCAGAGCCATCCGGCGTGGCCGAGGCCCCCGCGGGCAAGTACATCTTTGTCGCCAACCGCATCTCCGGCGACATTGCCGTGCTCGATGCGCGGACGGGCGCGGAGGAAAAGCGTTTGCTAGCTGGACGCGGCGCAAGTTATCTGACGCTTTCGCCCGATGGCAAACGAATTTACGCAACACATATCTATCCCAATCCCTCTCCGCTGCGGTCGGGGCTCGAAAATCGCACGCCGCCCGAGTCGGAGATCACGATCATCGACGCAGAACGGGCGGAGGTTGTCGACCACATTCCTCTGCACTCCATCGCCGGCGTCTTTCACCTGGCCTTCTCCGATGACGGACGTCTTGGTGCAGTGGCCGAGTATCACCCCAAGAATCTTGTGCCCCTCGCCCATCTCGAACACGGCGGCGCCTTCGCCTACACGCTTACTCTCTTTGGCGCGGATGTGGGCCAGCCGGTGGAGATTCCCCTCGACGAGCTGGAGCGCTACGCTTCGCAGCCCTTCGGCGTGGCCATCGCGCCGGATAAATCGCGTCTCTACGTGACTGCCGGCGGGTCGGAGTGCGTAGTTGCCATCGATGTAGTTCGGCTGCTGCGTTTCATCCATACTCATCCGCACCAGGCATCCGGTTCCTTCGCGCAGGACCTCTCAGCCAGCGGCAATTACGTCGCCGCGCGCATTCCCGTGGGCCACAATCCGCGCGGGCTCGCGCTCAGCCGTGACGGGCGCAGGCTGTATGTGGCCAACCGGCTCGACGACACCATCAGCGTGATTGACACGGGCACACTCCGCGTTGCAACCACCATCCCGCTGGCGGGACCAAAGGCCGTTAGCGTGGAGCGGCGCGGCGAGCAGACGTTCTATTCAGCGCACTATTCATTCCAGGGCCAGATCAGTTGCTCCAGTTGCCACATCGATTCCACCTTCGATGGGCTGCAGTGGGATCTGGAGCCAGACGGCTTCGGAATCGACATCGTGGACAACAAAATGCTCGAGGACATCAAGGATATCGCGCCCTACAAGTGGAACGGAGGCAACCCAAACCTGCCCACCGAGTGCGGCCCGCGCACGGAAAAATACTTCTGGCGCTCGGAAAACTACGATGACCGGATGCTAACCGATCTAGTTGTCTATGTTCGCAGCCTTCCCGCCCGGCCTAACCGCTGGCGCCTGCCGGGCAACGCGCTCACACCTGCGCAGGAACGAGGCAAGGCAATCTTCGAGCGCCCGCTCGACAAGTTCGGCAGGTCGATTCCGGAAACCAACCGCTGCGCCTACTGCCACAGTGGACCCAAAGGGACTAACCAGAAGTCCTTTGACGTGGGCACACGCAAGCCCACAGACAACTCCGGGCTTTTGAAGACACCGCAGTTGACCAACATCGCGCTGACGGCGCCTTATCTACACGATGGCTCCGCGCGCACCCTCGAAGAGATATGGACCATCTATAACCCCGAGGACAAGCATGGCCGCAGCAACGACCTGACCAAGGACGAACTCAACGACCTGATCGAGTATCTGAGGACGCGATGACGAAGTGTGCCGATCCGAGGTGGTTTGCAATTGCGCTGTTGGCAGCCGCGCTCACTGTTGCCGCGACGCCGCGGGGATTTGCGCAGGCGGTAGCGCGCCAGCCTCGCAGCGCGCCAGCAACCGCCGCCGCTCCGCAGATGCCGCGGTTCCGCTTTGAGAACTTCACCACCCAGAATGGCCTGCCCGACAATCACGTGTACGCCGTGCTGGTGGACGGCGACCGGATTTGGGCCGGCACGGACAATGGCCTGGGTCTTTACGAAAACGGCAATTGGAAGACCTATACCACAAAAGACGGCTTGGCGCACCGCGCCGTGCTCTCGCTGGCTCTGGACAAGCGGACGGGCGACGTGTGGGCCGGCACCATGGGCGGGCTGAGCCGCATCTCCGGCGGACGCATCGTCAGCTATACGCAATTGAACTCGGGGCTGAGCAACGACGTGGTCTATGGCGTCTCAGTGGAAGGCGAGCACGTGTGGGTGGCCACTGCAGCCGGCGCTTGCCGGCTCGACCTGAACACCGGAGAGTGGTCGCTTTACAACGAGCGCAACACGCCGATGCGCGAGATTTGGGTCTACGGGGTCTCCGCCACCGCGACCAAAGTCTACTTCGCTGTTTGGGGCAGCGGATTGCTCGAGTACGACCAGAGGACCGGGCGCTGGGACATATACGAGGACCCGGACGGCGAAACCGAACTAGTGCTGTTCAAAGACCAGGGGCTGATCCACGACATCGTCTCATCGGTGAGTTATGTCGACAGCGTTGCGTGGGTTTCGACGTATTTCGGGGACAGCCGGTACGACGGCCGCTATTGGCACAACTTCTTGACCAAAGACAGCGGGCTGCCCTCGAACTTCACCAACTTTGTGAAGGGCGTGGATGCGAAAGCCGCCTGGTTCTGCACCGACAAAGGACTGGCCTACTACGACGGCGCCAACTGGGCCGTCTACACTCGCTCGCTCACTACTCACAAGCCGGTGATGACAGAGCGCGACGCGAAGGGGAAGGTCACGGAGATCCCTGTGACCACCGGCCTTGCCCACAACTATATTCTCGGTATCGACCTTCAGGGCAGCGACATATGGGTTGCGACGGCCAATGGGTTGAGCCACGGAATATTTCAACGATGAAGATGAAGGAGTAAACGATATGAGTGCATTTGCAGAGATTCTGGAGACTATCGCACACAAGCCGATCAAGAAACGCGCCGTTGCGAATCCTGACGTGCTCAATGAAGCCTTCGCTTACGCCAAGCCGAGTTCGTTTTCGCGCGGGATGAGGATCGATCTGAACGGAGTGACGATTCTGCTGATCTCCGGGACTGCATCAATCGACGAGAGCGGCAAGAGCGTGCATACCGGCGATTTTCGGGCGCAGATGCGGCGCACGCTCGCGAACATCAGCGGACTGTTGGCCAGCGAAGGTTGCACGTGGCACGATATCGTCCGCACGACGTGCTATCTGCGCGACATTGAGCGCGATTATGAGGCCTTCAATAAGGAGCGCACCACGTTTTACAACGAACAGGGACTCGATCCCCTGCCCGCGTCGACCGGCATCCAGGCTATTCTCTGCAGGCCGGAACTGCTCATCGAGATCGAGGCGATCGCGATGTTCCGCACGGAAAGGGCCGCCGACAGCAAGGAGTAGCCGTGATGTACAAAGCAGTTCTGTCGATTGCGCTGTGCGTGGTGGCAGCTTGCGCTGCAGCGCCCGTTGGGGCGCAGAGCGCGAGCGTATGCGAATGCGGCAAGCATCCGCCGGGACCACCGCGAGACCGGACCGTCGCGCCGTATGCCGGTGAGCCCCAAGACTTGAGGCCCTTCGCCAAGTTTGAAAAACCGTACTACGAGAACTATCTTCAACCCAACATTTATGCGGGTGCGGGTCGCGACATCCCCGATCCCAAAGACATCACCGAAGTGAGAATCGGCTTCTTCGGCCCTGTTGAGCCAGCTCCGGACCAGGCGGATGGTTTGCGCATGCTGCACGGGGCGCAGTTGGCAGTGGAAGAGGCAAACGCGCGCGGCGGCTATGGCGGCAAGCCTTTCAAGCTCATGGTGCACAACGATTACAACAACTGGCAAGCCAAAGCAGTTTACGGGACCGACCGCCCTACCGACTCGACGATCTGGGGTTCGGCGGGAGACGAAGCCGTGAAAATGATTTACGACGACCAGGACTGGGCGATCTTCGGCTCGATCAGTTCGGAGTCGACTCATATCATCCTGCGCGTGGCGCTCAAGGCCGAGATCCCGATTGTCAATTGCGCCTCAACCGATCCAACCATCCCTGAGACATACATTCCCTGGTACTTTACCGATCTTCAGGACGACCGCGTGCAGGCTTATACGCTGGCGCGCCATGTCTATACCGATCTTGGCCTGAAGCGTGTCGCACTGCTGAGATTGAACAACCGATATGGGCGAATGGCCGCGCCGAAGTTCCGGAACGCATCCGTCCGCCTGGGCCACCCCGTCGTGATCGAGCAGAAATTCCTGCCGGGCGACACGGACTTTTCGCGGGAACTCGAGATCATCCATGACTCACGCGTCGACGGCATTGTGCTATGGGCGGATGAAAGCGAAACAGCGGGTATCCTGAAGCAAATGCGCGCCATGGGCATGAAGCAGCGCGTCTTCGGCTCGTATCGCACCTTGGGGCCTGATCTGCTGGCTCAAGCCGGCGCCGACGCCGAGGGCTTCGAGGCTGTCTTTCCTTACGATCCGACACGCAACGATCCTCGCTGGCTGGATTTCAACCGCCTTTACCAGGCCCGCTTCCACGAGCAGCCCGAACAGTTTGCGTCGCTGGCTTATGACGCAATGAATGCGCTGCTCGAGTCCATCTGCAAGGCCGGGCTGAATCGCGCCCGGATTCACGATGCGCTCGCCGACATCGAAGAGTACGACGGCGTGACCGGGCACATGATCTTTGATCCCAACCAGAAGAATGTCGCACCGATGTACCTGGGCACGGTGCACAACGGCGCGATTACGTACCGGCTTGCGACGATGGACAAACAGCCCGCGGCGCAAAGCTCTGATGGCGCGCAAGCGCCGTCTGCGACGTTGCAGGCGCCCTATGCGCGGGTCGGGGAAGATGGAGTGAGTTACGCGGGCCCGCGATCCGCCAATCTGCCACCGGGCCCGATCCGCGTGGTTCTCTTCGGACCCGATGCGGTGGTGATTGCGCAGTCACCGGAGGTTCTGGCAGTGGTGCGCGCTGGAGCACCGGGCGAGCGGCAATGGATGGTGCTGCCGGTGGAGAGCGGTCAGAACTGGGGCGCGGCATCAACTCAATTGGTTCACGTTCTGATGGACGAACATGCACTGGCGATTGTGGCGCTCGATCGAGACGCCAGCCACCTATCGGAGCAGCTGGCCTTGAAGTGCTTTGTCCCGGTGGTGGCTCTGAGCAACGACAAATCGCTCACTTCGGCCAATGTTCCCTGGATCTTCCGTCTACCGCGTGGGGCTACACCTGCTTCGGCGCTACACCTGCTTCGGGAGGCTGCCGGGCGTGGCGGACCAAATCCGGCGCGGGTCAGGGATGTTCTGGCGTCGGGGGATGCGATTTCAGGAGTGGTCTTTCTTCCGACAGGAGAACCGCGCAGTCAGTAACGTTCGTGCTTCCCAACCTTGTGTGCGGCATCCAAAATGGACGATCCTCACTATCCAATGCAGACAATCAGCTTTATCTTCAGTGATGGATTTGCCCGATATCCGATCAGTGGAATAACGGGAAAAGCACGCGAGTTGCTATGGCTGGCCCTGCCTCCCTTGTCGGGCATTTGCCAGTCTTGCTCCGCGTCGTTAAAAGTGAACAATCACTCATCCCGAGGTTCCTTCATGCACAAAGCAAGGCAGCTTGCTGCCTGGGTTGGGTTTTGACGAGGCAAACCGAAACAGTGCGGCGGGATCTGGGCTGGGTCGTCCCAGCAGGAAACCTTGCGCTTCATCTCCGCCCATGTCCTGGATCAGTTTCAATTGCTCCTGTGTCTCAATTCCCTCGGCGATCACTCTCATCCCAAGATCGTGGGCTAGCGTCACCAGCGAGCGCACCATTGCCCTTGTCTCCGGACGTTCGATCAACTCCTTCACGAAGGAGCGATCGATCTTCAAGGCGTCAAAACCCAACTCTGGCAAGTAGCTCAGGCAGGAATAGCCCCTGCCGAAGTCGTCTATGGCGAAGTTGATGCCAATACTTTGCAGAAGCTGAATTGATTTGGCGGCCCGGCCGACACCGACCAGCATCGCCGACTCAGTCAGTTCAATTTGCAGCAAATTCGGATTGAGCCCGGTCCGCTTTAGCGTTTCGAATACCTCGTCCACAAACGAGTCACGAGCGAATTGGACACTGGAAACGTTGACTGCCACCTGGACGGGGTGACTAGCAAGAGATTGCCAGCCGACGGCCTCCGCGCAGGCTCGCTCCATGATGTATTCGCCCAGCGAGACAATCAGGCCGCTCTCTTCCGCCACCGGGATAAACCTAGAGGGAGCAATCGCCCCAAGTGTTGGATGGGTCCATCTGGCGAGAGCTTCGAACCGGACCAGTCGACCCGAAGCAAGGTCGAACTCGGGCTGGTAGTCTACCGTGATACTTGCGTCTTCCAGTGCGCGTCGAAGCTCATTCTCAAGTGTCATGCGCTCTCTGACAGAATTGCCAAGATCCTGGGTGAAGAATGCGACATGGTTCTTGCCGCTGCGCTTGGCGGCATACATCGCATTGTCAGCTTGTTGCAGCAAATCTATCTCGTCGCTTGCGAGGTCAGGGAACGTGGAGATGCCAATGCTGGCGCCGATGGTGATCTCTTGCCCCTCAACGTGAAACGGTGGTTTAAGCGCTTTCAGCAGGCTTTCTGCGACCGCCTGCGCCTCGTCCTTCTTCTTGATGCCTTTCAATACGACCGTAAACTCGTCCCCGCCAATACGCGTCAGGGTGTCGGACTTCCGAAGTCGCGAGATCAATCGTTCAGCGACCTGCACTAGAAGAACATCACCACTGGAATGTCCGAGACTGTCGTTGACCAATTTGAACCCATCGAGGTCGATGTAGAGGAGCGCAAGCAAGCTATTATCGCGCTTCGCTGCCGCAAGGCTTTGCGACAAATGATCGGACAGATGTCTCCGGTTCGGTAGCCGGGTCAGCTCATCGGTTAGTGCCTGGCGCTGCAGTTTGGCTTCAGCCTCTCTGTTCGCTTGTTCTGACCTCTGCAGTTCCGAGAGCATTCCGTTGAATCCAACCACGAGTTGCGCGACTTCCTCGCTGCCGCGAACAGATACGGTGGTATTGAATTCTTGTCTGCTGGAAACTTCGCGCATCGCATTCGAGAGATCTTCAATTGCTTTCGTCGTTTCAGCGGCTTTCTGCAAAGCGAGCTTTTGGGCGTGCACCCTTTTGCGCAGCACGTTAACCCGCCACAGGGCCAGCAGGATTTCGAGGGCGAAGGTTACCAGCACGAGGAACGCATGCTGGAGGTTCCAAAATGGCGCCGCCTTCACCAAGGTGATGTCAGAAGGGGACCTCAACAGAATCCTGAAAGTTACGGGATGCTGCTGGAGGAGCACGTACAGTTTGTCCGGATCGACTTGAGCCGAACAGATTCCCGTAAGCCGGAGCACGCTGCCTTCTTTGGGAGGCCACGCTTTCTCCCCCCAAATCGGCCGTGTTCAACTCTGCGGCAAAGGTATGAATACCGGACTGCAAAAGAAGACTCTTGCCGGTCGGACCGTCGAAGGCAGCCAGCAGTTTCCCTTCGATCGAAACAAGCTGCGAATCGTATTGTCCTTGCAGAATCGATTCGACGGTTGCAGCCCTGGCTAAAGTCGCGCCCTTCCGGTCGAGCGATCGAACCACGGCGTCTGTGATGACCGGTGAATATCTGCCCAGTAGCGAGGGGTATCCAGCCGCCTCGACAAGATCGCCAAGCTGAAGCGAAGCATGATCGCCCTGCACCTCGACTCCGCCGCTGTCGTCTTGAATGTAGAGGAAGTCTCGCCCGGCCATGGTTACCCAGCCTTTCACCATCAGGCGATGACCGGATTTAACACGGCCAGAGTATTGGAGAAGTTCTCCGATCTGGGTAGGCGTCAACTCAAATGGACTCCGAACCGACGGCTCAATGACCTGAATATCATCGGGCGAGTTCACCAACAACTGGTACTCGGTGCAACCAGTCCCGAGCATTTCCTTATACCCTGACGAGTTTCCGGCAAGACTTACGACCCGACACAGCCGCCAAGTCCGTGGGGCTGGCGAACCGCGTGGCGAAAATTGACCAAAGAAGCTGGGCTTGACGGACTCCGGCTCCACGACTTGCGCCATCACGCCGTGACCAAGTTGGCTGAATCGGCGGAAACGTCGGAAGAAACCATAATGTCGATTGCTGGTCATGTGTCGAGAGCCATGCTCAGCCACTACAGCCATATCCGTCAGGAAGCGAAAAGGAAAGCCGTGTCCGCACTGGACAACGTCACAATCACGTCACATTTTGCTCAATGGCAAGCTGAGGCGGCGGAGAGGGGGAAGAAAATTTCTAAGAAAACAAAGAGTCTCATGGTCGGCGCTAGAGGACGATTTTAGAACTTTTCTGCTCCAGCCCAAACCCTTCGAGGGCGCAGAGTACGCTCGAGCCTGAATCCAGCCGCGGAGAGCCAACTTCCGGTTTGCCGTCATCGGCTCGGAGCACCTGCGAGACCTCAGGAGACGTTCGAGAAGCCGACATGAACGAAGCCGCTGCGGCGGCAGACGCTTCGCGTGCGGCTGAGCCGGCTTTTGCGGCTGCCGGGGTAGCTTGGGACGCAGAGAAGGAGGATTCTCTGTGAACCAACTACGTCAG
>Ga0182027_10015322_pt1 | contig 10551 bp, 9 predicted proteins | sample 712E1DmetaG_FD_121300 | JGI IMG/M metagenome (GOLD analysis project Ga0182027, IMG submission 121300) | Permafrost microbial communities from Stordalen Mire, Sweden - 712E1D metaG (Illumina Assembly) | ecosystem: Environmental > Terrestrial > Soil > Wetlands > Permafrost | place: Sweden... | reverse complement strand
GCGCGTGGCGATGGGCCGCATTCGCGCTGCTGCCGTTTGCGCTTTCGCCGCTTTTGGCCCAGCAAACCAAGCCGTGGGAGCAGATCCATATCCCGAAGCTGCACGACTTCAAGCCGCAGCAGCCCAAGCGGATTGAGCTCAAGAACGGCATTGTGGTGTTTTTGCAGGAAGACCACGATCTGCCGTTTATCTCCGTGTCGGTACTCATTCCCGGGGGATCGCAGGATGTGGATCCCCAAAAAGCGGGAAAGATAGGGCTGTATTGGCAGGCGTGGCGGCCCAGCGGCGCCGCAAAGATGGGCGGCGACGCCATGGACGACTTTCTTGAGGCCAGAGCCGCGCACATTGAGACAGCGGGCGACGACGACTCCACTGCGCTCTCCTGGGATTCGCTGAAAGGTGACGCCAACCAGGTCTTTTCCATGGCCATGGATCTGCTGTTTCATCCCCAATTCAGCTCGGAAAAGCTGGAGTTGGCACAGCAGCAGGAAGCTACGGCTATCGTGCGGCGCAACGATGACGAAGACGGGATCGCCGGACGCGAGGCGGCCAAGCTTGTCTACGGCGTCAACAGCCCCTACACGCGGCAGCCGGAGCTGGCCACCATCGGCGCGGTCACCCTCGCTGACCTCGAGGCCTGGCACGATCGCACCCTCAAAGGAAAGCTGATCGTGGGCATAAGCGGCGATTTCGATCCGGCGGCAATGGAAGCCAAGGTGCGCGCGGCCTTCGAGGGGCTGCCGCCTGTCACGCCGGAGCCGCCCCGTCACGATCGGTTTGCCGGTCCCACTCCCGGCGTGTACTTCATCGACAAAGAAGATGTGAACCAATCGAACGTGCAGATTGTGGGTTTAGGCATCGACCGGCACAACCCCGATGTACCGGCGATTGTTGTGATGGATGAGATTCTGGGCGGCGGATTCGGCAGCCGGCTCTTTCAAAAGATCCGCACTCAATTGGCGCTCGCCTACGCCGTGGGCGGAGGCTTCGAATTGCCCTACGACCATCCAGGCGAATTTCGCGTGGAAGTGCTGACCAAGAGCGCAACCACCGTGGAAGCGACCGCGAATGCGCTCGAAGAGATCGCGGGAACGAACTCACGGCCGTTCACTGAGGAGGAACTGAAGCGGGCCAAGGACGACATCCTGAACTCGTTCCTCTTCCGCTACGATACCAAGGGCAAGGTTCTGGCCGAAAGCGAAAGGCTGGAGTTTTACGGCTATCCGGCGGATTATCTCGAGACGTACCGCGCCGCGCTCGAAAAAGTCACGCTCGACGACGTGTCCGCGGCGGCGAAAAAGTATGTCCATCCCGGAAAGCTGGCTGTGCTGGTGGTGGGCAATGGGCCGGAGATCAAGCAGAGCCAAAGCCTGGACGCGCTGGGATTGGGTGCGCCGAAGCCCATCGACATTACCATACCGCAGCCGGCGCCGTCCCAGGGAGTACCCGCCGGTGTGCAGTAAATGATGTAGCGCCGGTCTCCAGACCGGCTGTCGTGCGGGTCTCCAGACCCGCGCACGGCCGCAGCCGCTCGGCGCAGAAAAGCAAGACAGGAGTGCGCCATGTTCAAGCTCTATACGGAAAAGGCGCGGCGCGTCATCTTCTTCGCGCGCTACGAAGCCAGCCAATTCGGCTCGCCTTATATCGAAACCGAGCACCTGCTGCTGGGAATCTTGCGTGCGGACAAGGCCTTGACCAATCGTTTCCTTCGCTCGCACGCCTCCCTTGAATCCATTCAAAAGCAGATCAACGAGCAGACGGTCATCCGCGAAAAGACTTCGACGAGCGTCGATCTGCCAATCTCGAATGAAGGCAAACGGGTGCTAGCTTATGCGGCCGAAGAGGCAGAACGGCTCGGCCACAAGCACATCGGCACTGAACACCTGCTCCTCGGCCTGCTGCGCGAGGAGCAATGCTTTGCAGCACAGATCCTGCAAGAGCGCGGCCTGAAGCTGGATCCGATTCGCAAAGAACTCGCGCGCGTAACCAAGGAAAGTGAGACGGAAACCAATGTCCAGCAAGCGCGGGCTGACGCCCCCTTCCGCCTAGCTCGCGAGGGCGTGACGATCGGCCGCCCCGAAACCTGCCTGATCGACCCCGAAGTCGAGGTCGCGCCCGGCGCCATCATCGAGCCCTACGTCCAGTTGCTCGGCAAAACGCGCATCGGCAGCGGGTGCCGCATCCGTTCCTTCTCTGTGATCGAGAACTGCGTTCTCGGCAGTGGCGTGCTGGTTCGCAACCACTGCGTCTTAGAGGACTCTACCGTAGCCGATGGCGCAGAGATCGGCCCGTTTGTACACCTGCGTCCAGGATGCGAAATCGGCGAGAAAGCCCATCTGGGCAACTTCGTGGAATTGAAAAAAACTCGGCTGGGCAAGGGTGCAAAGGCCAACCATCTCACCTACCTGGGCGACGCAGAGATCGGCGAAGGTGCCAATATCGGAGCCGGAACCATCACCTGCAACTACGACGGCGTGAACAAACACGTCACTCGGATCGGCAAGGGCGTCTTTGTGGGCAGCGATAGCATGCTGGTTGCGCCCGTCAGCGTGGGTGACGGAGCGTATATCGGCGCAGGCTCCTGCATTACCAAAGATGTGCCCGCCGACGCACTGGCCGTGGCGCGCAGCCGGCAAATCACCATAGAAGGCTGGGCCGCAGCGCGGCGCGCGCGGCGCAAGGCAAAATGATCGTGACGTGCCGGCGTGTCGCGGCGGTTTCCCTGCTTCCGATGCTGGCCGCACTTCTTTGGCCGCCGCTTCTGGAGTGCCACGTTCGTGTCATTGAGGATGGGCGGCGGAGGTGATAGCTTCTAGAAAGAGAGAACTGGCCAGCCGCTCCCCTGATTCCGCGGTTGGACCAGAACGGGCATGTCCTGTTGTCTTTTGTACGGACTTTTCCGCCGGTCGTATCCTCTGCTGAAGAGCAGGACGCTGACAGGTCGGGAACTTGGCCTTGGGTGCTCAACAACAAGATTTCTTTGGAACCGAAGGAGCGCACAGCGCGTAACCGCAAGAGGCAGGACATAGCGTCCGCTGCTCAAAAGCAGCTACCGCAACGCCACTCGCGCCGCGCGGCCAGGCAGAAGAACATGACTGTGCGAGAGCGCAAGAGCTGCTTATCTTCGCAAGTGGTGTGCGGGAGCTCGAAGGGGACGGAGGCTTCTGGTTGATTTTGAATTTTACAGGCGCGAAAACACCCCCTCCTTCGGGAAATACACGCAGGGACGACGCCGCGCGCGCGCGCAAGCCGGCGCGGGTTCTTGTGGTCGACGACGAAGCGCCCGTGCGGACAATGATGGCTGCGGCTCTGGAGCGCCAGGGATACGTAGTCGAGCTGGCCGGCGGGGCGCGCGAGGCTCTCGCAGCACTGGAACTGAACACCTTCAACCTGGTGCTCACTGACATCGTCATGCAGGAGGTGGACGGCATTGCGCTGCTCGAACAAATCCACGCTCTGCAGCCTAACCTTCCCGTCGTCATGGTGACTGCGGTCCACGACATCAGTGTGGCCATCGACGCCATGCGCCGCGGAGCCTTTGACTATCTGCTAAAGCCCTTCGAGCACGAGCAGTTGTTAGGCACTGTCGAGAGAGCTCTGAGCCATCGGCAGGCGCTTGAGGAGACAAAGAATTACCACCAGAGTCTGGAAGAGATGGTGCGGGCCAGGACCGAGATGCTGCGCCATGCGATGGAAGATCTCGAGCATTCCTACGACGTGACCCTGGAGGCGCTGGGTGACGCCCTGGACCTGAAAGACTCTGAGACCGAGGGGCACTCCAAGCGGGTAACGGCTTACGCAATCGCGCTGGCACGCGCCATGGGGATTCCTCCCGAGGAAATCAAGATCATCGCGCGCGGCGCTTTTCTGCACGACATCGGCAAAATGGCGATTCCCGACGAAATCCTGCGCAAGCCCGGCAAGCTGACCCCGGAAGAGCAGGAGTTGATGCGCGAACACTGCCGTCGCGGCTACGACATGCTGCGCAAGATCCCGTTTCTCGCCGGAGCCGCGGAGATCGTCTTCTGTCATCAGGAGCATTTCGACGGAAACGGGTATCCAAACCACCTCAGTGGGCGTCAAATCCCCATCGGAGCGCGAATCTTCGCAATTGCCGACGCTCTTGACGCCATTACAAGCGAACGTTCCTACCGTCAGGCGCGCAGTTTCGCTGAGGCGCGCGGGGAGATTCTGAGTTGCTCGGGAACGCAGTTCGATCCTGCCGTGGTCGAGGTCTTTTTGAAGATTCCCGACGAGCTTTGGCAGGAGCTGCGCTCGGAGATCGGCGGTCAGAACATGGGGCGCTCCACCTTCGAAATGGCTCACGCGCCTGGTTCGTCTGAGTCGTAGAATCTGATTTTTGATCGCTGGAATTCCCCTCTTGGAGCAAAGCCGATGAAGCTGCTTTCCGACGAAGAGGTTCTGTCCCGCCTGGGCGCGCTGCCGGGCTGGAAAATAGAAGAGCAGGTTCTCGTCAAGACCTTTAAATTCAAAGACTTCCTCTCCGCTCTCCATTTCGTGAATCGTGTGGGTGATGCTGCGGAAGAGGCTAATCACCATCCTGACATCGACATCCGGTACAACCGCGTACGCCTGAGCCTGACGACTCACGATGCTGGGGGCCTTACCGGGAAGGACTTCGATCTGGCAGGACGAGCAGAAAAGCTGGCCGAATGAAGGTCGGGCGGAGTGCCCGAGGGTGGTCGCGATCACTTAAGGTATCGCTACGAAGCTAGCAAGAATCCCGAAATCTGGATTTTCACACATTTCTCCGTTTTAGTGGAGCTTTTTGCCCGCTTTCGAGTGCCGGGGTGCCTTGTCAGATCCTCGGCAAACGCTGGCTGAGTGGCTCTGGCCCGAGTCTTATTTGCCAGCAAGGCCAACTCAGTTACCACCAAGGCTAGCCAAGCTGCTCTTCTGAATCATGGTAATTATTTTATTTTAAATAACTTATCTTGCATTGGATGCTCTCGCACAGCGCAGATCAAGCCCTTCGGAGCCCAAAACGCTTCCATACTTGGGTTCTGGTAAGGTCCGCATTAGGCGCACATTCGGGAAAAATGGATGACCAGACCACAAAAGAATAAATTTTGAAATTTGTATTTGCATTTTCCCGAATCTATGCTATGGTGTATATATTCCGGTTATGGAGAGCAGTTCTCCAAGCCGGAAGTAGTTTGCGTCACTGGCCTCCCGGCACGAACAGCTTGACCGTTCGTGCCGTCTTTTTTTCTGGGCACTCCCTCCGACCGCCCTGGCTCTGCATGGCCCCCAACCTGACGCTTTCCCTCTTGGAACTGGCTTCATGAGCTGGGCTTTGCAAAAGGGCATGAGTTTACTCAGGCCGCAACCCGCTCACCAATTTTTCGAGAAATCAAGTTCGCGGCGAAGCCGCGCCCAAACCCGCCTTCCGGGTAGTATCTAAAAGGCATCCATCCCCCCATTCCCCGCCCAGACAAGAACCCCGCCTGCGCTATCCTCCTTACTGAGTAAGATTTATGTCCTCGCTCAACCTCAAACCGACCCACGCGGCGGTCAAGAGATACTACACCACCCTCCAGCGCTTCGCCCGCGGCCATTTCGACAAGGAGGGCAACATCCGCGGAGCCTTCGAGGACCTTCTCAAACACTGTGCCCGCCAATATGACTGGACCCTCGTCCCGGAGTACTCCATTCCGCGCAAGGACCGCAATCCCCTCAGCGTAGACGGAGCCCTCCTCGATGCATTCAATCTCCCGCGCGGCTACTGGGAAGCCAAGGACACCAAAGATTCGCTCGAAGCCGAGATGAATAAGATCGTCGAGGCCCCGATTCAGGTACAAATGACCTATGTCCATCAATGCCGATAAGCCTCAGTTCTGGAAGGCGGATACCCGTGCGTCGGTTGACCAGTTCAACAACCGGTTTACGCAATTCGCCCCGAAAGCGTATCGTGATTCGCGTAAACAGACGATTGAGGACGTCGAGCGCGGCCTGCGCCTTACCGAAGACCTGAGAAACATCACTCCGCGAATCATCCAAGCAAATCCTGAAATCCTTCAGATGTTGCGGATGTCAACCTGCCCGCCGCTTGCTCGTGACCGGCTGATCGGGCTCGCCGGCTCCACCAAGAACTTTGTGGGGCAAATGGAAAACGGCAAGGTTCCGCCAAAGCTCAAACCAGAACTGGTGCTGGACCACCTAGCCAAAATCTCCACAGTCCTCACGAAGATGCTTGACGTGGACGTTTTCCCATGGCTGGAGGAGAAGCGTCGGCCCACCGAGGAAGAGCGTTACCGATCGTCAACAATCGTCGCCGATCGACTTTGCGGTGCTGTCGCCGAGCCTATCGTGCGTAATGCCCAGGAAAGACGACAACTAAACATCATTGAGCAGCATCTCGTCGCCAAGGGATATCGGCACAAACCGCACCCTGCGGTCGCCCCGATCACAGAAATGGAACCGGGCACGTTCACCTTTCGGATGAATGTCTTGGTAAAGCCCTCAAAATCGGATCCCAAAACGGTAAGGATTCCCGTAGATGTGGTAATTCAGCCGAAAAATGTCAAAAAGCCGCATCTACCACTTCTGATTGAAGCAAAATCGGCAGGTGACTTCACGAACGTAAATAAGCGCCGGAAAGAAGAGGCGACCAAGATCAATCAGCTTAGGGCGACCTATGGCGACAAGGTCGTTTTCGTATTGTTCCTATGCGGTTATTTCGATGCAGCCTATCTCGGCTACGAGGCTGCAGAGGGCATAGACTGGATATGGGAGCACCGAGTCTCGGATCTTGACCAGCTAGGCATCTGAGGGGGGCTATGTCAACGATCGCCAAACTTGGCATCGAAGAACGCAGGCACGAAGAGCAAGTGCGGCTCGACCGTCTGAAGACAGCGCTTGAACGCAACAAGCTGGGGCAGTTTGCGACGCCGTCTGAACTGGCTTTCAGTCTCGCACGTTACGCCCGTGCACATCTTGGGAACAGCCCCGTTCGGTTCCTTGACCCTGCTATCGGAACCGGCTCGTTTTTTTCGGCAGTCTCGCGAGTCTTCCCTCCAGAACAAATTGAGCGCGCCGCCGGCATCGAATTGGATCCGCCCTTTGCAGATGCTGCCCGAGAATTGTGGTCGGGTGAGGGTTTACGAGTCATCGAAGGTGACTTCACAGCACAGTCCCCCGAAACACTCTACAACCTGGTGCTCACAAATCCGCCTTACGTTCGCCACCACCATATTCCCGGAGCGGAAAAGGAACGCCTTAGAACGCAACTTGCCCAGTCGCTGAACTTGGACATTAGCGGTCTTGCAGGCCTGTACTGCTACTTCCTTCTGCTTTGCCACGGCTGGCTGGAAGAGCGAGGGCTCGCGGTCTGGCTTATTCCGTCAGAGTTCATGGACGTAAATTATGGCGCTGTTTTGCGCCGTTATCTGACCGAACACGTAACCTTGCTCCATATTCATCGCTTCTGCCCCTCCGATGTGCAGTTCACTGATGCGCTCGTATCTTCGGCGGTCGTAGCATTCCGCAAGACGCCACCGATGCCAGAGCATAGGGTGAGATTTTCGTTTGCGGGTCCTATCGATAATCCTCGACTCGAAGCGCTTGTCCCGCTAGACACATTGCGCCGGTCTCATAAATGGACTCAGTTCCCGGGAAAGATCTCAGCCGCAGAGAAAGCAGAGTTGAAGCTAGGAGACATCTTCCACATCAAACGTGGGCTCGCCACCGGCTCGAACAGCTTCTTCATTTTGAACCAAGAGCAGATCGAGCAGTGGGAGATCCCTCGCCAGTTCCTAAAGCCAATCCTTCCCGGACCCCGCCATCTCGCAAACGATGTCGTAGAAGCTCTCGCAGATGGGACACCAGACCTTTCGCGCCGGCTTTTCCTTCTCGATTGTCCGGAACCCGAGGAATTGATCGAGTCGAATTGGCCGCGCTTCTACGCTTACGTAAAGATCGGTCACGAAGAAAAGATCTCCGAAAGCTACCTCGCCAGCCGCCGCGCACCTTGGTACTCGCAGGAAAAGCGCCCCCCAGCACCGTTCCTCTGCACGTATATGGGACGCTCGCACGACGGTAAGCCTCCGTTCCGCTTCATTTGGAACCGCTCAACAGCAACGGCCCACAATGTTTACCTTATGCTGTACCCCAGAGGCCCTTTGCTCCATGCGCTGCAGGAGCACCCGGAACTGCATTCGGAGGTATTTGAGGCCCTGAAGCGCATAACGCCCGCCCAACTGATCTCAGAAGGCCGGGTGTATGGAGGCGGACTGCACAAGGTCGAACCAAATGAACTCGCCCAAATTCCCGCCAACCCTGTGCTAGAAAGTGTCGGTACCCAGGTGCAGATAGAACAACAGGGGAAGCTGTTTACATAAGACGCCATCCCGCCCGAGGCTCACGAATACCGCCTCGGTAACCGCAGCGCCCTCGAATGGGTGATCGACCAGTACCGCGTCTCCGCCGACAAGCGCTCCGGCATCGTCAACGGCCCCAACCGCGCGGACGATCCCGAGCACATCGTCCGTCTCATCGGCCGGGTCGTGACCGTCAGCCTCGAAACTGTCCGCCTGGTCCGCGAGCTTTCCGCCCTGCCCCTCCTCAATCCCGAAGGCTGAGGGCGCCCCCAAGATTTTCCCCGCCACTTTGCATATAATTTCCCCCTCCCGGCGCACAATCATTCCATGATGCCTTCCGGCGGAGGGCCGTCTGAAAACAACAATCCTCCCGCAACCGGGACCGGCATCCTTGCAGATGTTGTCAAAAGAGTAAAATTCGTGCCCGGAATCGGCCCATAACTCCCTTGGATGGACGATCCTACGAAATAACCCCTTTGTTATCAACTGGCTAGAGAAAATGATCGGAGATCAAACCGCTGAAAGGATAGCGCTTAACCCCAAAAGGGGTATGGGGGGGCGGGGTCACTGAAAGGTAAACACCCGCCGCAGCGCCTCTCTGATCCCTGCCCCCTGCTCTCTGATCTCTGATCTCTGACTTTGCCGTACTATATAACTAATGAAGCATCCGACCGCAACTCGTTGGGCCTTGGCTCTGGCCGTTTTCACCCTCACTGCGGCCAGTTATGCGCAGTGGTCCAACCCGGCCGAAGACGTTCCCGCCTATCACTCATCGGCGCCGCTCAATATTCACGCGATCCCGCCGATCCTTTCGGGCAAGCAGTTGACCGGCCCCGACTTCCATTACCACTGGCAGGTGCGGGCCTATCAGCTCGCGGCCCAGATCCCCGGCGTCATTTACCAACTGCCGTGCAATTGCCGCTGCGATCGTGCCCTGGGCCATACCAGCCTGCACAGTTGCTATGAGACGATCCACAGCACCCAGTGCGCCGTCTGCGCAGCCGAAGGCTTCTACGCCTATTTCAAAACTAAGGCAGGATGGACGCCCGCGCAGATTCGCGCCGGCATCGCTCGCCACGAGTACGAGTCGATCGATCTTGACAAGCAGTAAGCTCGTCCCTGCGGCGGCGTACCGCTCAATCAATCATTCAGAAGTCGGTCGCCAACCATCAGCGGGACAGTCCTGACCAATGTGCAAAGATTTGCGCTCCCATCTGCGGCGCCATCTCGGTGATCTTCGGGCCTGGATCTCCGAAGATTTCGAAGCGATCGGTCTTGCAAAATGCCCACAGCTTTTGAATGAGCTCACCCGCCGCAGCGGAATGGGCCAGCAGCGCATCGCTGTCCACGTATTCTTCCAGCACCCGGCAGTGTTTTTGGTCGGCGCTCAAAAACCACTCGTACTTCAGAGCGCCAGGGTCCGAATCACAAAGACTGATCAACTCGGAGGCTGCCTTCTTGAAGTTTTCCAGTTCCCCTTCGTTGATTGTCACGTCAACTGCCACCAGTACCACTTTTTTGTCCATCTATTCTCTCCACTGCAGCCGATTTCGCAACCATCCAGACCATATCACAAGACCACATCACTCCGGCGCCGGAAACCAATTAGGCGTAAAATGATACAAATGCAGCACGAGCCACTCGGCCCGTAGCTCGCACCCAGCGGCATTCCTTGTTCATCAGAGGAATGTCCGCATTCCGGGGTCCCCAGCGACAGGTCTTCGTCGTTGGGGTGGATGTTGGGGGCGTCACGGTTTCGACGGGATCGATTGCGGCATGGGAGGCATGTCGGGGTGTGGGCACCCGTAATCGCCTGCAAAACCAAAGTTGCCAACCAAGAACTGGCACTTGCTGCTTAATTAAATAAGCAGCCGTCTTCCGCGGCTTTGCCTGTGGGCCGCGAGCGGACGTCATTCAGCAGGCTGGCGTGAACGGCTCGGTCCGTGTCGCTTTGCGCGAGATTATCGGACTAGTTTCCGGCGCATCTTGTCCGTTCTTAAGCGCCGTGGAGCGAAATCAATCGAAGCGGACACAGCATGGACTCTCCCGGCTGACAGCGATTTCGGACGCGGGTTCGACTCCCGCCGCCTCCACCATACTTAAGTCGTTTTACATCAACGACATACCTCCAATAGGCAAATTTGAGGGGCATTTTTGTACGTGATTTGTACGTTGCCCCCATTTTGACCGACCTCTTCCATGCGGGCAAACT
>Ga0182027_10015321_pt1 | contig 10551 bp, 10 predicted proteins | sample 712E1DmetaG_FD_121300 | JGI IMG/M metagenome (GOLD analysis project Ga0182027, IMG submission 121300) | Permafrost microbial communities from Stordalen Mire, Sweden - 712E1D metaG (Illumina Assembly) | ecosystem: Environmental > Terrestrial > Soil > Wetlands > Permafrost | place: Sweden... | reverse complement strand
CCCGGGTTGGGAATGGCCACCGGGAAGAGACTCGCATCCTTGTCGTCCACGCCGTCGGGGTCGACGCCGGCGTGGTAGTTGGTGAAGTTCACGAGGCCCATACGTTGCCAGTGGAAGAGGTCCTTCGAGACGGAGAGGGCGATGCGCGGGCCTTCGGGCGAGAACGCCATGTAGGTCATGACATACCCTCCGAGCGGTTCCACGAACGTGACGCGCGGATCCTCGCAGCCGCCTCCGCCGTCGGGCCGCAGCTCGTAGTCGGCTTCCGGCTCGAGAGCGATGCCGAGCCGTTCGACGCCCGTCGGATCGCCGTCGCCATTGAACCGCACTCTTGCGATCCCGATGCGCGAGTAGTTGCCGGCAGCGACAAGCCGCGGGAACAGGTAGAGATTGCCGTCGGGCCCGCGCGCGGCAGCCGGGTTCAGCACGCCCTCGACTTCGTTGGGATTGCGCGGCTCCGGCTCGATGATCGTGCCCAGGCGCCGCAACACGAACGCGCCCGCCGAGCCCGTCACCACGCTATCCATTCGTGCTCGGATCCAGACAGGCGATGATCGCCTCGGTGACCCGCTTGGTCTCGTCGGGACTTTTCACCGGGATAGAGACGACGCCCGCTTCTTCAGCCGGGTAGTCGTTGCCACCGACGAACAGAGCGTCGCCGATGAAGATCATCTCCTCCAGGGGGATGCCAAGGATGTCTCGCAGCTTCCGGACGCCGTAGGCCTTGTCGATGCCGGGTTTGGTCACATCGATCGAGGTGGCGCCGCCCATTCGGACTGAGAACTCCGGAAGCAGCGTGTCAAGAATCGCCTTGATCTTCTTTCGCTTGGCGAAGTCCGGATCCCATTTGTCCTTCTCGCCGAGGGGCGCCTCCTGCCCCAACGCAGAGAAAGTGATCTGGCTTCCTCGATCTTCGATCTGCTCTCCCCAGAGCTTGCCGGGCTTGAAACCCGCCTCTGAGACCGCCTTCTGCAGCGAGCTCTCGATCTTGGCCTTTTCGTCCGCGGCGAGGTCCTCCGAGTAGACCTTCTTCCAGTCCGCGCCATTCCGGAAGAACTGTGTCCCACACGTTGGAAGCAGAGACAGATTCGCCAGTCGTTCGTCATGGGGAAGATTCGACAGCAGCTGCTCTTCAAACTGCTGCCAGGCTCCGCCGGATATCACGGCTACTTTGACGATGCCCAGGAGGTCATGGAGCAGTCCCGCCATTTCGGCATCGAGCGCGGACTTGCTCTCGGCGAGTGTGCCGTCAAGGTCGTAGACGATCAGCTTCTTCATTCCGGCAGAGCTACTTCCAGCAAGGTCACTGGGCCGCTCGGCCGAAAAGCACAGACTCCGATCGCGGCCGGGAGCAGCAACACGTCCCCTTTGCCGGCGGCATAGGTCTCACCGCCGTGCTCGACTCGCCCCGTGCCTTCTAAACAGACCAACACGCGAGGCGCGCCCGCGGCGCCGACGGCAAAGGGCGATTGGCCACGCAGGCGCCACAACCGGAAGTAATCACAATCGAAAAGCCGCTCGCGCTCAACCGGTGTCGTCTCCTCCACCACGGGTGAGACCGGGCCGACCGCACTCTGCGCTACGTCGATGGCGCTGAGCGCCAGATCGACCTGAAGAGACCGAGGCCGGCCTGTCTTTGGGTCGACGTGGCCCCAGTCGTCGAGGCGAAACGTGACGTCGCTGTTCTCCTGGATCTCGAACACCACGACGTCGCCACCGAGGGAGTGAACCGTGCCGGCGGGCAGGAAGACGCCGTCGCCTTGTTTGGGAACAAACGATGCGACGTTGTCCGCCACCACTCCGCTCGCGACTGCCCGCCGGAGATCGTCGGCCGTGGTGCCCGGCTTCAGGCCGGCATAGATTCGGCTCTTCGTCCCCGCTTCGAGCACGACCCATGCCTCGGTCTTGCCGGTCTCGCCGGCCGGCAGCAGGTCCTTGCGATCGTCCGCAGGATGCACCTGGAGCGAGAGCATCTCGCGCACGTCGAGGAACTTGAGCAGCAGCGGGAAGCGGTTGAAACGCCCGGCCAGCCTTCCGAGCATCCCGCCCGGAGATTGCGCCGTCAGCTGACCGATCGTCTGCCCTTTGAGCGGACCATCGGCAACGCGGCTCGCGTGGTCGTCACGATCGCTCAGCACCCATGCCTCGCCAATTGGTCCGTCGCCCGGCAGCGGCGCGCTCAGAAGGTCCGCCAAACGGCGACCGCCCCAGAGCCGGTACTGATAGATCGGCTCGAATCGCAGGGGATACAGAGGTATCCGCGTCGGATCGCGTGGCTCCGTGGTCATGCTCGCGCGTTCTCCATCGCGGCCGTGTATTCGCCGCGGCGCGCAGCCCGGTTGCAGTCGGCTCGATGAAAAAGAGCCTGCTGGGCCGCGGGAACACTGGCCTCGTCGCCTCGCCAGATCTCCAACGCAGGCTGCTGAATTGCGCGGGCAAACGAAAACGCAAGTGCCCAGGGCAGTCGCGATTTGAATCGTACGTTCATGGCATTCAGGCGGGCTGAGGCCAGCTCGCCGGGTTGACCGCCCGATAGGAAGGCGATCCCTGGGACCGCAGCCGGGACCGCGTGCAGGAGGCACCTCACTGTGGCGTCGGCCACCTCGTCCACGGTTGTCTGCGTGCTACAGGCGAGCCCCGGAACAACCATGTTGGGCTTGAGGATCATGCCTTCCAGGGTCACCTGCTGGAGGTAGAGCTGCTCGAAGACCGCGCGCAGGACTTCCTCGGTTATCTCCGCGCAGCGCCCCAGGGTGTGGTCGCCGTCCATGAGCACTTCGGGTTCGACGACCGGGACAAGCGTAGCCTCCTGGCACAGCGCGGCATATCGAGCCAGCGCCTGCGCGTTGGCCTCGATGCATCCCCGGCTGGGAATTCCGTTGCCCAGGACGATGACGGCCCGCCACTTGGCAAAGCGCGCGCCCATCTGCGCGTACTCAGCCAGCCTATTGCGCAGACCGTCGAGACCCTCGGTGATCTTCTCCCCTGGATGGCCGGCCAGATCCTTTGCGCCGGCGTCGACCTTGATCCCGGGAATGATCCCGGCATCGATCAGAACTTTGACAAAGGGGATGCCGGCTTCGGTCTCCTGGTGGATCGTCTCGTCGTAGAGGATCGCGCCGCTGATGCACTCTCCAAGATTGGGCGTGGTCACGATCAACTCACGATAGGTGCGCCTGGCCTCCTCCGTCTGGGGAATCCTCAGAGCGGCAAATCTCCTGTTGCAGGTGGGAGTGCTCTCGTCCATCGCCAGGAGGCCCTTGTCGCGGGCGACCAGAGCCTGGGCGGTCTCGAGAATGGCCAGAGCTTTCATTTGAGGTCGCCCCACTTCCAGTTCCGGATCTCCGGCATGTCTTCGCCGTGCTCGTCTATGTACTGGCCGTGCTCGACGAGCTTGTCCGCCATCGCCTGCTTGAGATAGGCGCCGCCGGCTCCCAGGTGCGGCAGCCGATCGACCACGTCCTGCACCAGGTGGAACCGGTCCAGCCTGTTCTGCACCCGCATGTCGAAGGCCGTCGTGATCGTGCCCTCCTCGATGTAGCCCCGGACATGCAGGTTGCGGTTGGTCCGGCGGTAGGTCAGGCGGTGGATGAGCCAGGGGTATCCGTGGAAGCCGAAGATGATGTGCTTGTCAGTTGTGAACAGCGAGTCGTAGTCGGTCTCGCTCAGGCCGTGTGGGTGCTCGCTTGCGGACTGAAGCTTCATCAGATCCACGACGTTGATCACCCGGATCTTGAGGTCGGGCAGGTGCTCGCGGAGGATCGAGACGGCGGCCAGGATCTCCAGGGTGGGCGTGTCACCGCAACAGGCCATGACCACGTCCGGCTCGGAGTCCTGGTCGTTGCTGGCCCACTGCCAGATGCCGATCCCTTCGGTGCAGTGCACGACGGCTTCATCCACGGTCAGCCACTGCGGCAGGGCGTGCTTGCCGGCGACCACCACGTTGACGTAGTTCCGGCTGCGCAGACAGTGATCGACAACCGACAACAGGCAGTTCGCATCGGGCGGTAGATAGACGCGCACGATGCTCGCCTTCTTGTTGACGACGTGGTCGAGGAAGCCCGGATCCTGGTGAGTGAAGCCGTTGTGATCCTGCTGCCAGACATGAGAGGCAAGGACATAGTTCAGCGACGAGATCTCCCGCCGCCATGGCAGCTCCGCCGACACCTTCAGCCACTTGGCGTGCTGGCTGAACATCGAGTCCACGATGCGAACGAAGGCCTCGTAGCAGTTGAATAGCCCGTGGCGACCGGTCAGCAGGTACCCCTCCAGCCAACCTTCGCTTTGATGCTCGCTGAGCATCGAGTCGAGCACCTGGCCGGCCGGCGCGAGGAACTCGTCGTTCTCTCTCACCGGGAGGTCCCACTGGCGGTTGGTGACCTCGAAGATCGCTCCCAGAAGATTGGAAACCGTTTCATCGGGGCCGAAGAGGCGAAAATTGCGCCCCTCCTGATTGAGCCTGGCCACATCGCGCAGGAAGCTACCGAGAACGAGCGTGTCCTGACCTTGCACGGCGCCGGGGGAAGGCACCTTCACCGCGTGGTCGTGGAAATCGGGCATCCTCAGGTCTCGCAGCAGGATGCCGCCGTTGGCGTGCGGGTTGGCGCCCATCCGCCGGTCGCCCTTCGGCGCCAGTTCGGCCAGCTCCGGAATGAGCCGGCCATTCTCGTCGAAGAGTTCCTCGGGCCTGTAGCTCTTCATCCAGCTTTCGAGCTGGCCGACGTGATCGGGATGGTCGGCGTCAACCAGGAGCGGCACCTGGTGCGCTCGGAACGTACCTTCAACCTGCAGGCCGTCGACAACCTTCGGCCCCGTCCAGCCCTTCGGGGACTGCAGGACGATCATCGGCCAGCGCCCCCGGGTGGTGTCGTTGTTGCTCCGAGCATTGCCCTGGATGCGCCGGATCTCCTCGATGGCGTCGTCCAGGGTGAGGGCCATGAGCTCATGCATCTTTGCCGGGTCATCGCCCTCCACGAAGTGGGGTGTCCAGCCGCAGCCCCTCAGAAACTGCTCCAGCTCGTCGTGCTCGATGCGGGCCAGGACGGTCGGGTTGCTGATCTTGTAGCCGTTGAGGTGCAGGATTGGCAGTACGGCGCCGTCGGTGATCGGGTCCAGGAACTTGTTTGACTGCCATGCGGTCGCGAGAGGGCCAGTTTCCGCTTCGCCGTCGCCGACGACACAGGCGACGACGAGGTCAGGATTGTCGAACGCGGCCCCAAACGCATGGCTGAGCGAGTATCCGAGCTCACCACCCTCGTGAATCGAACCCGGCGTCGTCGGGGCAACGTGGCTGGAGATTCCGCCGGGGAACGAGAACTGCTTGAACAGTTTCTTGAGCCCGGCCTCGTCCTGGGTCACGTTGGGGTAGATCTCGCTCCACGTGCCTTCGAGATAGACGTTGCCCACGATCGCCGGACCGCCGTGACCTGGACCGGCGATGTAGAACATGTCCAGGTCATACTTCTTGATGACCCTGTTCAGGTGCACGTAGATGAAGTTCTGGCCCGGCGTCGTGCCCCAGTGCCCGACCACCAGTGGCTTTACGTCCGACAGCTCGAGGGGCTTCTTGAGCAGGGGATTGTCATAGAGATAGATCTGCCCGACCGACAGGTAGTTGGCGGCGCGCCAGTAGGCGTCCATCTTGCGGAGGAGTTCTGGACTGGGCGCTTCGGTGGTCATGGCTGGATGCGGCATGCTAGAAGCGCCTACGCCCTGGAAACTCTCGGCTCACTTCGAAGTCGTCGACGCCACCGCCATCGGCGTTCCAGTAGCCATCGCGGTTGTAGTGTCGATGCAGAGCAGTCTCCTGGTCTCGAGTTACGGCCTCGCCGTCCGTGTATTCAGGTGCCTGCCTGCTGGCCTCACGCGGAAGATCGACGACTACTTGCTTCTCGCTCCAGCTGACCCGCTCAATCCATTTCGGAGAGATCAGGACTTTCCTCCCGGGCAGCCAGTCGCGCGTATCGACGATCAAGTAGCGGATCGCCCAAGTCTGGTCGTCGATGAGGAAGTCCTCCACGTGGCCGACCTCGCCGTCCAAGGCTTCCACGTGATGGCCGCTTACGTCGTTCGTGCTGCGCAGGTCGGGATCACCACGCTTCTTTCCGGTTTGGGCGGAGTTGCCGGCCTTTACGCGCTTGGGCTTGAAGCCGAAGTACATAGGCAACCCGTAGAACCCGAAGTACGCCCGCTCGAACTGCCGCGAGACGGGCTTATCTCTATTCAATGTGGGACTGTGTTCGATTTGATCCTTGGTCAATTTGACCGTGATGGATCCCTGGTCTCTATCTACTCCGGCCAACGAATGCGGCGAGATCAGGACCTGCCGGCTGACGAGCCACTCTCCCGTGTCGGCAACCAGATAGCGGATCGTCCAATCGCGGTCGTCAAAATAGAAGTCTTTGACCTTCCCGAGATCTCCGTCGAGGCCGTGCAGGGAGTAGCCTGTGAGCGTCTTGGCTTTGTCCAGCATCATGGCGGTCCTCACGTTCTTCGGTGTCGCTCTCGTTCGCTTTTCTGGCTGTGGTCGTCAAAATAGAAGTCTTCTACCTTCCCGAGATCTCCGTCGAGGCCGTGGAATGCGTGGCCGGTCAGGGTTTTGCTCTGGTTAGCACGATGGTGATCGCTGCGTCCTCTGGAGTTACTGGTTGGGCTTCTCGGAACTCCGGCACTTGTCGCACAGAGGGCGGGCATCCGTACCCTCTCGGATGTTCTCGTCCTCGATCAGAGCGCCGTCCACGCAGTCGGGGCGGTTGTGGTATCTCGGATCCGCTTCTTCGAGGGCCGAGTGGTAGGCGCGCCAATCCGCCCGCGCCTCTATCCCGTGGCTGACCAGATCGTCCATCTTAAGACTCCTTGGACGCCTCGAGGCTCGGGCCAACGAAGCGCAAGTTCGGCCGACTCGCCGCGGTAGTCACGCGCCGGATCGCATGGCGGCGCTCGCGGCGCCGTGCACGTCGGGAGAATCGACCGTCGATGGGAATGACCCGAAGGAGGGCGGGTAACCGTAGTACGGGTACAGGTTAAAGAAGTAGTGCAGATCGGTCGGGACGAGGTCCGGGTCGTAGCGGGGTGCACCGGCCACGTGCTCGCGGGTGTGGCCGATGTAGACCTCGTCAGGGGTTATCCGCGTGATCGCCTCGATCGGGATCAGGGACTTCGTCTGGCCCAAGCCCAGGAAGCCACCGGACGCGACCTCCATAAAGCGGACCTTTCGTTCTGCATCGTCGACCAGGAGGCCTTCGATCGTGCCGAGATCGTGGCCGTCCTTGTCCTTGGCCATCCGTCCGCGGATGTCCTCGTTGGAGTTCGAAACGGTCCGGTCCGTGTCGCGCAGCCTGGTGAGCGTGGGCACCTTCTCTGCGTCGTCGCGATGGAGCGTGGGCTTCTTAGCAGTCATGAGTGAAACCTCCTAGACCCGTTCATCTCGTGGTGTCGTTGCTCCTCGATGGTCCGCTCGGCGAGGGGCTCCACTTCGAGTCTCTCGTCCGGTATCGGTAAGCCGCTCCGGACCGATCTGCCGTACGTGCCCCGTGCGATGCGCGTCTCGGCGCGGCCGACGGCGGCGAGCTGCTCGCGGAGGTCGGCCGCGAGGGCGACGGAGACGGACTCAGTTTCAAGAGCGCTGCTGGCGTCTGCGTCATCTCCGGTCTGCTGGCACTGAAGGGACCCTTCGGCCCGCAGCTCGCCGCCCAGCTCGGCGAGCAGGGCTTCAACTCGCGTTCGCTCGCGGGCAACGAGTTTACGGGCCCGTCGATCGTTCACGATCACCTCCCAGCCGGGTCGGCCAGGCTGCTCGCCTGACCCCGGCGTGACCTTCCTCGGATGCGGGGCAATCGCGCCCCCGTGGCGCCGAGCGCGACTCCCTTGCGTGGGAACCGCGTCGACGACCTATTCGACCCCGCGACGGCCCTCCGAAAGCGCTCGCTAAGCGCCCGTGCCGGCCGCGAACGCGAGCTGCGGCTCGATCGCGGACGAGACGGCCGGGCGCGCCCAGGCGGAATCAGCCAGCGGAGCGACGAAGGCGTTCGACAGCATCCGCAGAGTTCGCGGCGAAACCCGGAAGACGGCCGCCTCGGTTCCGGCAGAGGCCCAGATCCACTGGTAGGCGCACAGGTTCTGGTCCATCAGTATCCGCACCTCACGACCGTGCCCAAACGGCGGGATGCCTCCGATCGAGTAGCCGGTGAGCTCGCGAGCCTCGTGCGCGCTGGCCGCTCGAATGGCGAACTCGCCAGCCACCGCGGCAAGCACAGCGGGATCGACCCGGTCCTCACCCGAGACAAGGCGCACGACCGGGACCACCCGCCCATCCGGGCGGAGCGCCACGAAGACCAAAGACTTCACGATCTGGCCGAGCTGAACATCGAGCGCGGCGGCGGCCTGGGCGGCGGTGTGGGTGGTGGCGGGCAGCAGCTGGATGTCAAGCGCGACTCCCTTGCGAGAGGCTACGTCGACGACCTGTTGAACTGCTGGGTGGAATCGATCGGTCACGTCTCGGTACCCGCTATGCGCTCGACATGGAAGTCCCTGGCCGAAGGTTCCACCGCCTCACGCTTCTCGGGTCCACTAGGTCGAAGCGGTCCCGTCCTCCAGGACGAACCTATCACGAGACCGTGCGACCGCAGCGTCGTTCGGTTGGGCGGACCAACGCGGACCGCTACTGAGTGTCGGGGACGCTGGTCCAGGCGCGGCCAAGAGCTGAGGCCACCGCAATTGGCGGCCCCAGCCATTTATGAGTGCCGAGCTGGGAGCGCCGCTCCCGCTACTGCCTGACCTCACGTTCCAGAAGCACCGGCAGCGTCTTGGTCCCGAACGATCCGTGGGCCATGAGATCCACGCTCACGACACGCCAGCCGTCCTTGGCAAACACGTTGAGGTCCTCAACCAGCTGAGCGAGACGAGTTTCCGGCTCGTCCTTCCAGTGCACCTGCTCGAGTTTGTATTCCACGCGACCCATGAAGGTCTCCTTTGGTGACTCCTGAGCTCTCCGTGAGGCTCGCATCTGCGAGCCCGCGCCAGGAGACGCTCTGGCCATTGCTTTTCATCCAGTGTGGGCTGGATCTGGCGCCGGCCATGAGGATGATAACTCCTCTCACTCGACTGGCCGGGGGACCAGCAAAGGACGCGGCAACTTCCGGGCGGTCTAACAACTACCGCGTCAGGGCTGGATTGCTCGATATCAGGTCATAGAGTTGGGCCCGCGGACTGTGGGCCTCGCGGCGATCCGACATGCTGCGTCGGAGGTCTGGCTCCAACTGGGGACCGCAAGGCTGACCACACCACATCGAATGCCTAAGGCACGTATGCTCCGATGAAGATGGCATCCACGGCCGCGCACCCAAACCATCACCGTCTTGCCTCGCTCGCTGTCCCCTGGCCAGTGCTCGCAGTTGCCGGCCTCATGTTCGTCGGGTTGATGGCCGTTTCGGGCGCCTACGGCTTCCACGGCGACGAGATGTACTACATCGTCGCCGGCCAGCACCCGGCCTTCGGGTACGTCGACCAGCCGCCCCTTACGCCGCTGCTCTCGGCCGTGTCGGTGGCCTTGTTCGGGGTTTCGCCGACGGCCATCCGGCTGCTGCCCGCCCTCGAGATGGGGCTCATCGTGATCCTGATCACGATGATCACGCGTGATCTCGGCGGCTCGCGGCGGGCGCAGGTCCTCGCGGCGATCAAGGCCGCCATTTCTGGCTATCTCGGCGCCGGCCATCTCGACACGACGACCGATCTCGACCTGCTCGCCTGGGCGATCGTCCTGTGGTTGCTCGTGAAGCTGCTCGCGGGCGGCGATCGGCGACTCTGGCTGGCCGTTGGCCTGGTGACGGGGATCGGCCTCGAGAACAAGGACACGATCCTCTTCCTGGGTGCGGGGCTGGCGGTGGGGCTCGTCCTGGCCCGACGCTGGGACGTCGTGCGCTCGCCGTGGGCGTGGGCGGCAATCGGGATCGCGCTCATGCTCTGGGCGCCGAACCTCGCCTGGCAGGCGGCCAACGGCTGGCCTCAGGTCACCATGGCCTCACAGATTGGCGGCAACGCCGCCGCCAACCGCTCCCAGATCGTGCCGTTCCTCTGGCTTTTTGCCGGCCCATTCCTCTTCCCGGTGGCCATCGCCGGCTGGGCATGGATGCTGTTTGCGAAGGCAGCCGCGCCCTGGCGGGTGATCGGGATAGCCGCCGTGGTCGCGCTCGTCCTCGTCGTGGTTAGCGGCGGCAAGGACTACTACGCGATCGGTCTGGTGGCCCCCTTCATGGCAGCCGGCGCTATCCTCCTCGACCGCTGGCTCGCCCGCGGTCACCGGCGCCTCCGGGCCACGAGCTTCACGGCTGCGGCGGTGATCTCCGGCCTGCTCGTCGTGTATCTGACTCTGCCGATCCTGCCAGTGGCCACGTTCGCCAAGACGTCGCTTCCATTCCAGTATCCATTGTCAGCTGAGCAGGTCGGCTGGCCGCAGTTCGTCTCCACGGTGGAGGGCGTGGTGGCTACGCTGCCGGCGGACGAGCGAGCCCACGCGGTGATCCTGACCAACGACTACAGCGAGGCGAGCCCGCT
>Ga0182027_10015320_pt1 | contig 10552 bp, 8 predicted proteins | sample 712E1DmetaG_FD_121300 | JGI IMG/M metagenome (GOLD analysis project Ga0182027, IMG submission 121300) | Permafrost microbial communities from Stordalen Mire, Sweden - 712E1D metaG (Illumina Assembly) | ecosystem: Environmental > Terrestrial > Soil > Wetlands > Permafrost | place: Sweden... | reverse complement strand
TGCTAAATGCTGTTCAATTATCTGCATCAATCGCTTCATGGGGGAAATCAATTCAAAGTTTTGTAATGGTTTTGAAAGGTGTTGGAACTGCATTAGAAACTTCCCTTGGTTGGGTTGGATTGATACTTGCGGCAATTAGTTTAGCTGTAATGGCATATGACAAATGGGGAAACTCTGTTGAAAATGCAGCTAAAAAAGTAGATGCTGCAAATCAAGTATTGGCAGATACTAATACGAAATTGCAAAATCTAAAAGATCAAACGAATAATATTAAAGATTTATCAGATCAATATGAAGATCTTGCAAAAAAAACAAAATTATCAGCGGATGAACAACAAAATTTTACAGATATTCAAAATCAATTAAAAGATGTTCTCCCTACAATTGCGGGCTATTACGATCAAACTGGTAATTTTATAATTGATCCAAGTGCGCTTATTAGCAATCAGGCTTATTTAAACTTACTTAATGATCAAATAACTGCGTTAGAAACAGAACAATTCTTAGAAGCAAAAAGTCAATCAAAAGTAAATGCAAATGCATATGATGCAAATGGAAGTCAAACTTCTTATTTGGCAAGCTTAAATAATGGGAATTCTCCTATAGGAACTAAATCTTCCCCAACTGATATTAAATCAATTAATGGAAATAAAATATCGCAGGATCAAATTGATGCAAATAATGCAAAAATAGCCGCGAATCAAGCAACTAATGATAAAATGGTACAAAGTGATGTTGATGCTTATAATGATTCTACAGATGCACAAAAGAAATCATTGAAAGATCAATATGCTAATGAGGGAGATTATGGGAAAAAAGTACTTTCAATAATAGATGGCAGTGCAACATCTACTGTCACAAGCGTGAATAATGCAACGTCCACGATCGCAGATCACACTGTAGATGATCTAAAAAAAATAACAGACGCATCAAGTCAAACAGAATCTTCAGTCGTTACTAGTTTTAAATCCTTACAATCTGCCTTACAAGATTATAATAATGAAGGATCTGTTTCTTTAACTCAGGCACAATCTTTAATAGATGCTGGGTATGCACAAGCAGTTTCAATAAATTCTGTAACTGGTCAAGTCGAATTAAATATTCCAATGCTTCAACAATTGGCTATAGAACAAATAAATACTGCTCTTGCTTCTGAAAATGCAGCATATGCTCAACTTAGTTTAGCAGAAGCAACAGGAGTTGCAGGAAAGCAAATATTAAATGAAATAGATATATTAAATGCTCAAAAAAGTGCTTTAGCGGGTTCTGTTGTTGACACAGCATCATTATTGGCTACTCTTAGTGGAATCACTGGAGTAAAATTATCTTCTGGTGGTGGAGCTTCCGCAGTAAAAGATCTCAACGCTGCTCAAAAACAAGCCTATCAAGATCAAATAGATGGTATAAACAAAGAAGTAGATGCTCTCAATAAACAAACAACTGCCTTAAATGATCAGAAAAAAGCTTACGACGACATTATTAGTGCTCAAAAACAACAATTACAACTTGAAAAAGAGAAAAATGATTATGAAGATGAATTAAAAACTAAAAACAAAGAACTTGCTGACATTGATAATGAATTAATTCAAATTCAATATGACGATAGTGAAGAGGGGAACGCAAAACGTCTTCAACTTGAAGATCAAAGGGCAGCAAAAGTTACAGAAATAAATAAAACAGAAGCAGATAATACTTACAGCCTTCAAACTGAAGCCCTAGATGCAGAACAAGCAGCATATGATAAAATGATAGCTGATCAAATTGCAGGAATAAATTCTGTAATTGATGGTTATAAGAGTTTGATTTCTACCATTCAAGATCTAATAACTGCTTTGGGGAAAGTATCAAGTGCTAGTGGTGGTTCTGGGGGTGGTAGTGTTCCTGCTGTGGCTACAAAAGCAGTAGATAAACAATCTAATTATAAACCTGGACCATTAGGATCAAATGATGTTCCATCTTATTATACAAACACTTCAACGGGGAAGAATATTAGTTCTTCTGCATATAAATCACTTCCCGCTTATGCTGGTGGTGGTATATTTGAAACAGGAGATTCTTCTTCTGGGGATAGTGGACTAATACGTGTTGACAAAAATGAGATTGGTGTTGTTTTAAATCGACAACAACAAATTGCGTCTGCTCCCTTAGCCTCTTTATTCTCTAGTATTATGAAAAGTACAGGGACATCTTCTCCACAATTTTCTAATAATGCAGGGGGTAATGGAAATGTAACTATGGGAGATATGATAGTTAATGTAACTGGTAGTCTAGATAAAACAGTACTTCCAGACCTAAAGGAACTAATCATGAAAACACAAATGGAGGCATTGCGTAGAGCAGGAATTGTCCGTAATGCAAGTAGTTTCACAACATAACCCTATTCCCATGAAAGACGTGTTTTATTGAGAAATTTATGAAAGGCATAAAGAGAGACTATTACTTTTCAGTAATAGTTTCTCTTTTGCGTATATGGAAAGAATATGGATGAATATAAATTTTGACAAAAATAATAAAAATAAGAAAGGAGGGATAGATAATTGGCGAATTTCTACAGTTTTGATTTTGAGTTCGATTCTATCGCTTCTCAAAATTTTGGATTAAAAATAGTAAATTTTGATGATAGTGGATTATATAGCGGTGTAGGTTCATCTGATCCAACCATACACACTCAAAAAGTTCTACGACAAGATAAGGTTTACGACTTGGGTGTATCACAAGATCAAATATTATCATTTCCATTGATTTTTGCGTCAGAAAGTCCGATTTCGGGCGAAGACAGAAATATAATAAGTAACTGGTTATTTGGTCGTTCATCTCGTAAAAAACTAAAAATAATTCAAGATGATTTGAATGGTGCATGGTTTAATGTTTTTTTAACAAAACCAGAACCTTATTATATTGGGAATGTGAATTATGGATTTAAATGTGTAGTTCAATGTGATAGTGCTTTCGCGTACAGCCCTCAAAAAACTACTACAAGAACTTATTTTGGGAATAATGTAATTGTAGACAATATTGTTATTTATAATGCTAGTGCAAATGATGATTATTTATATCCCGATGTTTCTTTTGAGTTAAATGCAGTTGGGAATAGTTTTGAAATTATTAATAATGATGATGTTGATATGTCATCTGGTAGTGCTGTTGCTAGAAGTTTTTATTTTTCAGGGTTACAAGCTAATGAAATTATCACTATTGGCGGTGACACAAAAACAATTGTTTCTAGTACTGGTTTGCACAGATTATCTAATTTTAATAAAAAATGGTTTAGATTGGTTCCTCGTACAAATCATTTACATATAGAGTCTGGTATTGGAACTTTTACAATCAATTACTTCGAGCGTGTAAAAATAGGCGGATAAAGGAGGTTATAAGATGAGTTTTGTTAATTTTGATGCTTTTAATCTCTATGAGACCCCAAATTTCTACATTTGTAATCCAAATCTGGAACAACTATACGCAATTTCAGCAATTTCAGATCGAATATATTCTCCTCGTTTTAATACCTTTTCAGAACTTTCTTTCTCAGCAAGAGAATATATAAATGATGAAAAAATGCCATATTACGATTATCTTGTTAATCGTAGAATTGTATATGTAGAAGAACTTGGTTATTTTCAAATTATTGACAACACTGAACAGGGTGATGGAATTGAAACATATAAAGATATAAAATGCCAATCCTTAGAAGTTCAACTTATTTCTAAAAAAATAGGATTATTTTCAGGTACATATAAACTTTATGATCCTATTAATCCTTCTGGAACATTAATGCAAGAAATAATAAATTTACTTCCTGATTGGTCGATTGGTACAATAGATCCTACTATTGCTATAAAATATCGTACTTTTGACGTAACAGATGTAACTGTTTATAGTTTTCTTACTACTGATGTTGAAAATGCGTATGAATGTGTATTTGAATTTGATACTATAAATAAAACTATATCTGTTTATGCCTTAAATAATGCAACTACTAATACAGACATATATTTATCTTATGATAATGTTATAAAAAGTATTAAAATAGAAGAAATAAATGATGAATTTGTGACTTCTTTAACTGTATTGGGTGGTGGAGACTTGTCTATCAATCAAGTTAATCCATTAGGAACAAATAATATTTATGATTTTGGTTATTCAAAAGCCAATGGAGGAATGAGTCAAACATTAATAGATTCTATTACCTTATGGGAAAATAAAATAGCTGCAAACCAAGCAACTTATGCTAATATCCTCACTAACATTTCTGATAATAATATAAATTTATTAACCTTACAATCTGACCTTGTAACATTACAGGGAGAACTTAGTGCTTTAGTCCAAGTTCAACTTGTTCAAATTCAAGGAGGGGTAGACTTAACTTCTATTAATGCAAGTATTGCTGCAAAGCAAGTAGAAATAGATAATAAAAATACAGAAATATTAAGTATGCAAGGAACTATTACTTCATTAACAGCACAATTGACTGCAATAAATTCTTTGGTATCATTTACAAATAATTTTACAACAGCACAAATTAAAGAAATACAACCATTCATTGTTCAATCAGGATATACTAATACCAATTTTATTCAAACTGATACAATGTCTAATTCTGATATACAAGAACAAGCTCAAGAATTATATAATCAAGCAGTAGATTTATTGTCAAGAATTTCTGAACCAAGATATACTTTTGACGTAGAAAGTGTAAATTTTCCACTAATAAAATTATTTAAAAGTTTTACAGATGAATTAGTAATGGGTTCTATTATTAGTCTTGAAATAGAACCAGGAGTTATAAGCTATCCATTATTATTAGGATTTGATTTGAATTATGACAATCCTGATGATTTCAAATTAACATTTGGAAATAGATTAAGATTGGACGATAGTTCTTTTCAATATAGTGATGTATTTGGCAATTCCATTAATAGTGCAACTACTACTAGTGTAAATTCGACTGGTTGGTCGGACACAAAAACTTATGTAAATGATACTGTTTCTACTTTTATGACAAGCGCTTTAAATGCGGCTAATAATATGGTTATCAGTGGTAGTGCACAAAATATTATTTTGAATGAGAATGGGTTAAGGGGTAGACAATTAATCTCTGGGACGACTTATGCTCCTGAGCAATGGTGGATGGTAAATAATATGTTGGCGTTTACAGATGATAATTGGGCGCATTCAAAAATGGCGATAGGAGAAATAACTTTACCTCGTGGGGGAACTGCGTATGGAGTGATTAGTGAAAATCTTATTTATAAAACAGTTATAACTAAAAAGAGAATAATAATATGATTATTACAGAATTTGTAAATATAAGAGTTAGTGGACAGAGTACAAAACATTATAGAGATTTAGGTTATGATGTTAAACCCTTGGACTATATTCAGGTTAGTATAAATGAATTATCTCAAGGGAGTCATTCTTTAATAGATGTACAGTGTGATTATTGTCATAAAATCATACAAAAAGAATATAAGACGTTATTGAATGAAAGAAAAAAATCTATTACAAAAAAAGATTGTTGTATGGAATGTTCTTGTGATAAAATTATGGAGTCAAATCTTTCGCTATATAATGTAAAAAATTGTATGATGCGTCCCGAAATAGTTGGAAAATTACATTCTATTGTGTTAGAAAAATATGGAGTTGACAGTGCATCACAACTTATCGAAGCTAAAGAAAAAGCGCTCAATACTAATCGTGAGAAATATGGATGCGATCATTATTCTCAAACAGATGAATATAAAGAAAGAGTAAAACAGACAAATATAGAAAAATTTGGGGTTGATAGTTATACAAAAACAGAAGAATATAAAGAAAGAAAAATAATTACGTCAATGGAAAAGTATGGAACAGAAGACCCTGCCCAAAGCGATATTGTAAAGGGGAAAAGAAAAAATACTCTTTTGGATAAATATGGAGAAGATAATTATTTTAAGACAGATGAGTTTAAAGAAAATAATAAACAATATTGGAATGATAATTATGGAGTAGACCATTATTCTCAAACTGTAGAATGCCAAGATAAAATGAAAAAAGCTTGGGGCGATAAATCTATAGAAGAAATAGATACAATTATAACTAAAAGAAAAAATACATGTCTTGAAAGATATGGTTTTTCTTCTGTTTTGCAAATCCCTTCTATAAGAGAAAAAATGTTAGATGCAAATGGCATACCCGCGTCTTCTCAACAAAAAGAAATATTTTCTTATCTTTCGTCATTTTATGAAAATATTTCTTTAAATTATCCATTTTCTTCTATTGTTTTAGATATTGCTATATTTTTAGATGAACTTAAAATAAACATAGAATATGATGCCTGGTATTGGCATAATGAGTTTAGAGATAGAAGAAGAGATGAGTTTTTAAAGAGTGAAGGTTGGAAAATATTAAGAATAAAATCATCTCATCTTCTTCCAGATTTTAATATATTAGATATAATGATAAACAAAATTATTGAAAATGGTACTCAATATAACGAAATTATATTAAAAGATTGGGGAAAAGGAAAACAGAAAGAAAGAAGGGAGCGAGATAATAATGAGCAGTTGTTTAATTCTGTATGAAAAAAATAGAGTAATTATAGGAGCGGACACTGCTCTTTCCGCTCCTGTAAATAATATTTGGTATAGGGTTTCAAATAATCAAGAAAAATTATTTGAAATTAAAGATTCTATTATTTTTTGTTCTGGGAAACAAGATATCTCAGATGAAACTATTTCTTTTATTAAATCATTAAATTTGATTGACATTATGAGCATCTCTAATTATTTAAAGAATATGGATTTGTTGGAAAAAGAAGATATTTTTAATATAGAATTAGTTATATGCCAAAAAGTAAATGATGGAATTAAGGTTTATCAAATATCAGAATATAATAATTTCGAGGTTATTGAACATAATGTCAATGATAATGAATTAAAAGTTTTGTGTGCTGGTATAAAAACTAATGAATCTTTAGAAATTGCAACCAATCTTCTATCAATTAGAAATGATGTTTTGGGTATTTATGAAGACGTTTATAATAAATTATCATGTAATCAAATTGGTGGAAATCTTATTGTTTGGAGTATTTCTGATAATATTAAAAATCTATATGATAAACCAATAAAAGAAAATAATATTCAATATTTAGATTTTCATTCTGTAGTTGGCGACGTAATTGTTGGAAAAATATTAGCTGGTAACAACCTAACCATAACCAACGAAAACAATAAATTTTTAGTAGATGGTTCTGGGGCCACATTAATAGATGCTACTTTAAATATCACCAACTCTACTAATACTAACCAAATACTCCTAGGCCCATCAACAGGTATAAAAATTCGTAGTAATTTAGGTGGTACTTGGACAGATACATTTTATGCTGACACTTCTGGAAATTTACATTTTACTGGAGATTTAAGTGGTGCCACTGGCACATTTAGTGGGAATGTAACTGCTGCTACTATTACTGGTGGAACTATATCTGGAGCAAGCATAAGTGGAACAACTATAAATGGTGGTAGCATATCTGGAACTACAGGAACGTTTAGTGGGAATATTTATGCTGCCAATTTACAAGGACAGGTTCAGGATAGTCAAATTTCAAGCTTAAATGCAGATAAAATTACAGCAGGAACGATAAATGCTGTAACAATAAAGGCAACTGTAATAAGGGATTCAGTGATGTATGGGGCGACTATTTATTCTTCTGATCAACTAAATAGTGTGAATATATATGCTACTAGTAGCATTGGTGGTCTTCATGCTAGTTTCGGTAGTTTATCATTTTCTGGGCCACTTACCGCAGGAGGAAGTTCTGGAGCAAGTGCTAATGTCCCTTATTCTAACGGCACTCATAGTGGAATGCTATATTTTAAATATGGAGTTTTATATTCTTGGTATTAAATAAAAAGGAATAACAATGGATAAAGAATTTTTACAAAATTTAATAAATGATTTAACAAAAATATATCAAGCAATAAATTCAACAACTGTTTCTGGACAACAAAATACTAATTATATTGCCGTGTCTTTAAACACATTACAAGAAACAGTTGAAAAATTAAATAGAAAATTGCAAGAAGAACAATCAATAATCATTGATAATACAAAAGACAAAAAGAAGGAGGATAAATAAATGGTATGACAACATCTTCTTTTAACACAATTGACTTTAACACCCTCCCAACCATCGAAATGAATGCGGGAGACGATCAAGATTTTATTGGAAATGTATATGATAGTGGTAGTGCTTTGATAGATTTAAATGGAGCAACTGCTAATATTAAAATATTTCCATATGGTGATGCAACCTATAATGTGGTTACTTTGAATGGTACGGTCAGCGGTTCTCCGTTGGGCCAATATTCTGCTACATTTACTAGTGCTTGTAGTATAAACTTATCGGGAACATATATTTATATGCCTGAAATAGTTGATTATTTGGGGAAAGTGCATAGACCCGCAAGAGGTAAATTAGTAATAGGGTGTGGGCCATCAAGTATTTAATTTATAATTTAACTTAGAATAAGGAGGAATAATTAATGTCATCTACAACAACGGCAGAAAATCTTTTGCTTGATAGTTGGTTTGGAGCAGTTGCACTTTCCGTGCCAGGAACGTGGTATGCGTCACTCAGTACGGCAGCTCCTACTGAGGCAGGAACTAATTTTGTCGAACCAGTCGGAAATGGTTACGCTCGTGTAGCAATAACTAATAACCTATCCAATTTCCCATCAGCGACATCTGGAGCAAAAACAAATGGAACAGCAATAACATTCCCAGAATCAGCTGCATCATGGGGAACTATTACACATGTTGGTTTTTATAATCAGGCAACAGGTGGATCTTTATATTTTTGGGAACAATTGCCAACATCAAAGGCCGTTGCTGCTAATACTACTGTTTATTTTTCTATAGGTAGTTTAACCATATCCAATCTTAATGCTGGATAAAGGGGGAATAAAATTATGAGCAGTCACCATACATTTAATATAAAATATACTGCGACGAGAGTCTTTGAAATAATAATTGATAATTTTAATCTTTCTTTGGCATGGTATCAAACGATAAAAATTAAACCTATTAAGTTTGCAATATCAAAAACAAGTTTATTTTTACGCTTCATTGAAACCCTAACCATAAAAAAAATAAAATTTACAATAACAGATAGTCTAATAATATTATTACAAAGATTACCCCTAACCCTATCTATTAAAAAAATAAAATTTGCTTTTGTTTGGCATGAATTAGATAGAATAATTCAAACCTTATCTATTAAAAAAATAAAATTTACAATGGTAGTAAGGCAATTATTGAGAATTGCAACGGCAAATATTTCTATAAAAAAAATAAAACTAATAGCTAATGTAATTGTGGCAGTTTTTTATACGTTGTCTTTTTGGGACACATATTATTTATCAGATTTGGATACAAAAAACTTATCAGATATGGACTTTGTGGCTTAATCCCATAAAGCAAGGAGAATATAAAATATGACAACTCCAACTTTGGGGTTAAGTGGAACTACACAAGCGGCTGGAAGTGCAGTAAAATTTTTGGATTGGCGTTTAGCACAAGATGATGTAGCAAATTCCAATATGACCAAAATAGATTTATTTGCAACTAATATTAGCGCATCTGTATTATCTTTGCAAGGAAGTACTCCGTTTTTGACAAACGCTACAACAAATACAACTAATAATTATATTGCAACTGTTTCTGGATTTGGTTCTTATACTGATGGAAAAATAATTAATTTAACATTAGATGCTACTAATACAGGAACTACAACTCTTAATATTAATACACTAGGAACAAAATCTTTATATAAAATAGCTAGTAATGGCACTGCGGGAAATATGTCTTCTGGAGATTTGGTTGTTGGTAGACCACATTTCTTTATGTATAATCTAGCAGGGGGTTATTGGTTATGGGTTGATGGAACTAGTGCAGATCAAGTAAATGTAGCCACAAATGTTCTTACAGAAATATTGTTGGGGTCTGCTAGTGGAATTGTTGGTAGTGGTATCAGTGCTTCTAGTTTGTCTACTAATGATGGTGCTTTTGTAGTTACATCTATGAGTTCAAATCTAAGAAATGAATTCTTAATTACTGCTGGAAGTGGAACTAAAGTAACTGTAGATACCACTGGTTCAAAAGTAATTTTGGATACTTTAATTATAGCGGGAAGTGGAATTAGTGTTAGTAATAATACTTCTAGTTCTAAAATTTCTATTGTTAATAATATTGTTAGTGGTAGTGGTATATCTTTGGTAAATAATATAGCGGCATCATCTATTACTATTAATTCATATGTTATTCCGTCTTTATATGAAAGAACCAATGTAATTACGGGTAGTTTGACAAATATAATTATGCCTAATAGAATGATGTTTGATGTAAATGGAACATTATTACAAACAAATACTACATCTACAATTTCACTTTCTACAGTTGGGAACTGGGATTCTGCCTCTTACACTTCTGGGTCTTCAAGGGCGGGACTTGATTTTTATATCTATGGTTGTAATTCTGGAAGTAATTCCCCTACAATATTATTATCCAATAATCC
>Ga0182027_10015319_pt1 | contig 10552 bp, 11 predicted proteins | sample 712E1DmetaG_FD_121300 | JGI IMG/M metagenome (GOLD analysis project Ga0182027, IMG submission 121300) | Permafrost microbial communities from Stordalen Mire, Sweden - 712E1D metaG (Illumina Assembly) | ecosystem: Environmental > Terrestrial > Soil > Wetlands > Permafrost | place: Sweden... | reverse complement strand
CGCTGGCCTCGAGCGAAAACGAGCGTATGTGACGTCTGGCCTCTTCGCCCATGCGGGCGCACTGGCCTCGATCTGCCAGCAGTCGCACGATCACGCCCGCGAGCGCAGCAGAATCTCCCGCGGGAAACACGAAGCCCGTATGTTCCTGGACGACCAAATCTCGGTGACAGCCAACACGGTCGCTGACCACGATCGGCAGCCCAAACTGCATTGCTTCGTTGGCGACTAACCCCCAAGTCTCATACTGCGAGGGAAGGACGAGCACGTCGCCGGCCGAATAGTACTCGCCAAGCCTCGTCTGATTGATGAATCCTGGCATGACCAAGCGACCGCCCAACAACGCGTGCCCCTGCCGAAACAGTTGCTCGCGAAGGGGACCGTCGCCGATGAGAACAAGGGCGACCTTATCGACGGACGGAAGCCGCCGGAGCGCCTTGAAAAGCAGCGCAGGGTCTTTGCGCGGGATGAGCTTTCCGCTGAAGACGATCACGAAGCAGTCATCCGGGAGCCCGAGTCGATGCCGTGACTCCGCGCGACTGTTCTCGATACTCTGCTGCTCAAACAGCGCACTATCAACGGAATATGGAGAGTTGAAGACTCTCGTCGTCGGCACATGCCTCTTCATGAGATGCTGGCGCGCTTCCTGGCCGATCGAGCAGAATGCATCTACGCGGGCGTAGAACCATTTAAGATACACTTCGCGGACAGCATGTTTTATGGGATTGCGACGGGTACCGTCAGAAAACTCTCCCCGGGCGAGGACCTTCACGTTGGCAGGCCCCGCAGCGCGGACCAATTGTCGCTCGAACGGATGCGTGTATCCGTGGATGAGAATCCAATCGCATCCAAGTTCGGCCAAGACGCGCCCAGGTGCCGGCAGCCTCAGGGCGCCTCTGGCAGTCAGTTCGGCTCCTGGATGGACCACGCGGCTACAATAGCCGGATAGCAGAGGAAGGTCCCACGCTACCGGAACTCCGAAATCTGGGTCGATTGTCGCCCGTACGCCCGCGTCCGTCATGTAGGTTACGGTGAGATCCAATCCAGGCACACAAGCCAGATGTCGCCACAGGGGTGCGAAGTACTGGACCGGGTGCGTTTGGAAAACGCCCAGACGCATCTTCGTCGAGTTCCGTATCGTCGGGCTAATATCCATGACCGGGAGAGCGCGCTCGCCACCGCAGCACGCGTGAACTCTCGTCCTGCCGCAGCGTGGACCAGTACAGGCCGGTGAGAAACCACCAAGCGACCGCCAGTACGGGGACCTCTTGCAGACATAAGGGCAGGTTGCCGAGCAGAGACCAGACGGCGATGGCAGGGCCTAGCCAGCGCAATGTTCCTTGGCTCCGAAGGCCGGATGCGAACGAACTATGCATGCACAGGAACAGTAGGAGCCCGATTACGCCAGTTTCCGCCAAAATGTATGTATATCCGCCCTCAAGAGCGGTGGAAGGGGGAGTTTCCTTGAATCCGAGGCGCTCCCCATAGACCGAAATGCCCATGGTGTAAGGGCCCCACCCGGTACCGAGGCCGCTGGTTACTCCAAATGCATCTCCCAAGTTTCCGCCCACATAGTCTTGCTGGACCCGACCCTGAACGTCCTCTGTCGCGACCGCGCGTCGGCTCGACTTCGTGGACCCGATCTGAAGGATCCCGAACGTGTTCGCAGCAACCGCAACGAGAATTAGAAAGGCGATCTGCGCCGCACGCTTGATCCTCTTCGTGGACAAAGTGAGGACGAGCACCAGGATGATGGCGCTGCCCAGACTTCCGGCCCGGCTGCCGCTGAAAAGACCGCCGATTTCAAGCGCCAGCCAGCCAAATCCGAAGAGCAGTTTGGTGCTCTTCTTTGTGGCAAGGGTGATGGTCGCAAGGCCGGCGATGGTGCCTCCCATGACGAAGTTGCCTAACACCGTGCAGAACGGGAACGTGCCGGTGACCCGCTCCTCGATACGGTCGGAAAGATCCATGCCGCGATTCAACCAATGATTGGAGGGTAAAGTGCTCTGGTACAGGGAGAGTACTCCGACTAGCGCCCCGAACACCGCCAGCCGGTACAGCGCCCTCGCGACGTCCTGTTTCGTTCGGTACGCGCCACCTGCAACCACTGCAATCGGGACGAACGTCAAGTTGACGGCCATTCCGAATCCCGCTGTGAGAGGGTATTGCAAAGCGTGGAGCAGTGAAATCAGCACGCCCCAACAAAGAAACAGCACAATGCCTGTGGGAATGCGCGGCGTGACAGCCACATTTCGGCGCGATATGAAAAGGGCATATACCAACGGGAAGTACAAAAACTTGACCGCCAGCAGAGACATCCCCGCAGCCGGCGCAAGGCGGCGCAGCAGGCCCTCGCAGAGAACGAAATATAGCCCTATCTCAATTGCGCACCTCATACTAGCTTGACCGCCTACCGGCAGGTGCAGGCGCATAGGTGGCTGCAGTCGTACCTCGCTGAAACGGGCGGGCCGGGCCGAGATGTAGGTCGGGTCTCTCAGCACTCGAACCAGAGTCCTGTGGCGGCGCGGTTGAAAGCATCCACGCCGTTTCTGTTGATAGCCGCTCCGTACGCGAGCAGGGTCATTCGCGCAACGTTCGACCAAGTGAATTTCGAGGAGATAAGCTTCGGCAATTCCTGTGTTCGCCCGGCCTGCCACGCCCGCTCAACCGCACAACGAATGCTGGCGATGTCCCCCGGGTCGCAGTACTCCGCATACGGACCAAAGTACTCGCGTGCCGACCCGATTTCGGTCAGCGCCAGAGAACAGCCGAAAAGGCCGGCCTCGAGCGCCGCGAGGCAAGGGGTCTCGCAGGCGGACGGCATCGCGAACGCCGACGCATTTGCGAATACCGAATACCAGGCGCGAGAGCGGTGCTCTGCGTGCCCCAGGAAGGTCACATTCGGACCCGCTTCGGCGCGGCAGCGGAGGAGATACTCGTCATAGCTGCCGGACTTTCCGCGCAACCCAGGAGATCCCATGAAAACCAACGGGATGGAGGTGCGGTTGATCGCCCTCACCAAGGCCAACTGGTTCTTCCGCGTATTGAAACTGCCCGCACAGAGAACGTACCGGGGGGGCAAGCGTGGTTCCAGCGGGAGTTTGCGGGCTGACTCCGGGACAGGGTCAGCGCCGTTCGGAACCGCACAGACAATCGAACCGTCCGAAACCGGGAAATGCCGGCGGACCAACTTCGCTTCGCCAGGGGAGTTCGGAAGCAAGAGGTCCGCCAACCTGTAAACGTCATAGCGTGGCAGGATTTTCTTAATGGCCCGCTTTGCGTATCGCGCCAGCGTGTACCTGTAATAGACAGCGCGCTGGGGCGTCACCACACGCTGCACCTCGGGCGTCCACCAAAATATGGTGGATAACGCGATAATCCCAAGTTTGCGCTCCTTGATGCATCTCATCAGGGGTATGAACGCGCGGTTTGCGCCAATGAAATGATGCATGTTGGCATCTGGAGCAATGTCGCCCGTCGAGATGCCGCCCTCTTTTAAAACGAGCTGGACGGAAGCGCCGGCGGCGCGCAGGGCTTCGTAGGTCCGAAGCGTCTGGACGTATCCTCCGCCCTTCTCAATGCGGTCCGGACCGAAATAGATCGCGATCCTCAGGTTCATAATGTCGGAGCCTTCACCGCCTTGACTATCATGTTCCTGGTGTAAACACCCCCGTTGCTGGAGCCAGTCTCGGACAGATTCCACAGCGCGCACCCGGCCCAAATGAGCCTCCACAGCGACCATCGCACGGAGCTCTTCAGCCCGTGGACATAAGGCCCGACCTCGCGCACCTCGACCGCCGAAAAGTCACGCAGCCGCAGCATCGACGCAATACAATATGGATCGTAGATCACCTCGTGGGTCAGGTCGTGGTACCTGTAATGCGCTGCCCAGGGCGATAGCGCGTTCGGCGCTTGCAAGATCAAGCTCCCACCGGGATTCAGTCGTTCCTGAATCAGACCTAGCACCTCCAGAACCTCGTCTTTGGCGAAGTGTTCAATCACGTCGAAGGCGGTGATGAGGTCAAACGCCTCTGTGCTTACCCTACTGAAGAGCCTACGCTCATTGCCCCTGTACCATTGGAAACCGCTGACTTTCGACGACTGTGCCCCGAACCTTATCAGGTATTTTCATCGACGTATTGGCTCACCCTCCCCCGGCTTCCCTTTAGCGGAGGTGGCATCCCATCCCCGCGAGGCGGACGCAGACACACCATTAGAGGAGGTACTACCCTGTTTTTCGAATAACCGCAAAGAGCATGGTAGTTGCCGCTAACCCGGTCACAAGCCGGGCAGGGCGGAAAGCGTCCCAATAACCCTGATAAAACTGATCCAATCTCTCCGGCCTGGGGATTGCAGCCACATACCATACCGCACAAACGCGGCAGTAAGCGACCGGCAGGTCGTCGGGGCCGCTCAAGACCTGCCCGTTCTGCGCCCCACAAAAAGGGCACGACCGAGGCTCAAGGTCCTCCGGCGCCCAGCGGGGAATCCGGTAATCGAGCGGCGGCAACTTCGGGACCAGCGCCTGCGCAGCCAGGGTCGTCGATGGTTCCATCATGCGAACTCAAAGCGGGAGAAACGATGGCGAAGGTACACCGCCTGCCACGCTGTGTGGGCGATGTATGCGCCGAGCATGGAGCAAGCAAGCCGGGCGAGAGGTTCCTCGGAACGACGCATTTCAGTGAAATCTCGGCTGCGGAACGGCGGCGTGTAGGGTCTCCACGGCCTGTTCCACGGTTCGCACTGGGCTGAATACCCGACCTTCGGGTCCATTCTTCAGCCGGCGCTGCACGCCTGACCTCACACGGCGGCAGCAACACCGCGCCAGCTCCCTACCAAAGCGCGCCGTCGCCGCGACTACCTCTGCGCCCGAAGCGGCAGCGTGGATGCGCGAAGATAAGCACTTCCAGGTCGCCCGCCAATAACGAGGGCTGCCTATGAAGCAGCGGGAGTAAAGTGCGTAGTAGTTAAACTCTCGCAAAAGTTCGGAGCAATCTAACTCAGCCAACGCAATCAGTGTTGATTCAGCGGTTCCCGTGACTACGGTAACGAATCCGGGGACAGACGGGGGCCAAGTCAGATTGCGGTACTCCTTGGTGATGCAATTTTCTGTCAAGTCCCTCTCATCTAACCTCAGGTTGGTGCGGAGCGAATAACTCTCCGCCGAACAACCTGGAAGGAACAGAGGGTAGTCCAGATACACCCAGTTCGCTGCCACTCTGGCTAGTGCGACAGAGCTATAAACGTCAGGCGAAGTGCCACCAATGTAGTACGGCAAATGCTCCCTAATCTTGTTGAGAAGCGTGCGACTGACAAGACAACGGTACAGGCTCGGCAGCTTGAGACTTTCCCCGTAATCGGCGCCCGTGCGGCAGTAGGCCTCAAGTGCCTCGCGGGCGCTCACATACGAAATTGCGCCTGTGTACGAAGTCCGCATGGTGAGGTCACCAGCGGTCTCACCGCCGCATCCGTCAGCGCGTGGCCAAGTGTAGGACGCTGTGAAGGGCGGCACGATAGCGCTTATGTTGTTTCTAGCGGCCCATGTCACGGCTTCTGCGAGGTATGGGGATACACCGTCGTCTGCACCGAGAATGCAGATGTAGTCTCCGTGACAGTTGTTGATTCCAGCGTTCCAGTTTGCGGTCATGGAGATACCGGGAGGTGATCTGTAGTAACGCAATCTGTCGTCGGCGATACTGCGCATCTCCCGTTCTGTGTCGTCCGTACTCCCGCAGTCTTGTACAACTATCTCCGCGTCGCTAATGGCGACGGCTCGAGCAGTGTTAACAGTAGAACGTATTGTAGCTGCGTTGCTCTTAGTGGGTATCAGGATGGATAGTATAGGCATTTCAAGTTCCCTACCGCTGCCGCTTAAAATCGACCGTCAACAGTCTCATGATCAGGGCGACTGTGCAACTCATCAGGTATCCCACAGAGGGGAAACGCCAAACGCGCTGAGCGGTTTAGCTATAAGGCAAACGGACGCCCCTGTGAGAGGCGCAAACGTAATCGACAACCATAGAGATGGGCTTGGCTGCCCGTGTCCGCTCATGGCTGCCTACGCCGCCCCCCATCTGAAGCATCTGATCCTGCCTGGCAGATGCAGGGCGAGCTGATTACGCACCATGGGGGCCGCCAAGGCCGCCGCGACCAGCACGCAACTGGCAGTCATGAGCAACACGCAGAACTCACCGAGCTTGCCCAAGTCATGCGGCATCACCCGGCGGCACAGGAAGGCGGTGGCCGTCGCGGCGGCCAAGGGAAGGGCCACGTCCTGGCGGTACCAGCGCCACTGTTCGGCACGGAGCAACCGGCGATGCATCAAAGGGATGTAGAATATCAGGTAACTCGCATTCAGTGTAACCCAAACCCATGCCGCGGCGATGGCCCCGTATGCCGGAACGACCCATAGAAGGGTGGGCACCAGGAGACTGACGGCAACGATGTTGACCTTGATCGCAAGTGAGGTCCAGCCATAGGCAAGCTGCATCTGGAATGGAATCGACCCCAGCCCGTTGAACAGCGTCCCCAAAGCCAGGACAGCCATCAGCGGCGCCACATGTCGGGTCAGCGTCGGGTTTCCGGTCCACAACCTCAGTGCCCTGTCACCAAACAGGATCAGCACCGTGGCAGCCGAGCCCACCAGAACCGTCACTAACTGAGCGCCCTGGTGGTAGACCGCGCATAACGCGACCTCGTCGCCGTTCGTCGCCAGTTCCGTGAAACGCGGATAAAACGCCGCGGTGATCGGCCCCGTCAGCATGTACAGCGCACCGGCCACCACGCCCGCCAAGGCATAGTAACCAAATGCTTCCAAGGTCAGTAGGCGCGACAGCAGAATCTTATCGACTTGGGTCAGCAGCAGCACCAGAAGGGTGAGCGCCATCATGCCTGCCGCAAAACGCCAGACACTGACCAGGGCTGCCCGGGAGAAGCGGGCGGGCAGTGGAGCGGGTGGCAGCGCACGGTAAACGACGCCAGCAAACAGCGCGGTGGTAATCACCGAGAGCAACCCTTGCCAAAGAAAGAAAGCTCTGATGGTGGGAGAGACCCAGGCCAGCAGCGCGACCGCACCCAAACCACGTACCGTGGCCGTGATGCTGGTTACGATGTTCTGCAGTACCTGACGTTGCAAGCCAACGATGCTGCTTACGTAGATGCTTTGAATAAACTGCAGGGCGGTGACTACGCCCATGACCGCAAAAGCATGGGCAACCACCTCCACCGGCAGGTGTTTTGCCGTCACCCAGTGGGTGGCCAGCCATCCCGATGCAACCCAGATGCCAAGCGCGATCGCACCAGCAATCGCGATTCCGATCACTTCGATGCTCCGCAGCAGATCCCGGATCGACTGGGCATTGTGCGCGCCCCCGGTAAAGCGGGCCATTTCCCGGCCCAAGGCTGGCTTCATGCCCATATCGAGCAGCGCCAGCCAGGCTTGCAGCAGGGCGAAAATGCCGATCAGACCATAGGACTCGATCCCGAGGTACCTGATGTAAACCGGGACAAAGGCCAACCCCATCAGGGCTTGCCAGCCTTGCCCGAAGTAGTTGGCGACGAAGTTTTTCTTCAGAGACATTCTGGTGACTTGAGTCGTATGCCTGGATCACGCCACGCGCTTCAAGTACCCATCCGGCGCAACGCTGATCAGCAGCTTATGGTCAATCTGCCTGTCGATCTCGAATTCAGGATGACTCTTGAGGTACTCTCGCACAGCAGTCTTGGGGTTGTTGCCCGGACCCCAAGGGCGGTCGGGAAACATCTCGTCGGGCATGTCTTCGATCACGGTGTCGAACACCACGCAGTAGCTACCGACCGAGGTGAGAGGAGCGTAGGCCTTCAACTCGGCCAAAACATGGGCATGGGTATGGTTGCTATCGAGGCACACCAGTACACGTTGCTTTCCCGCCGCGTTGGCCTGGACCTGCTCGATGATTTCGGGTGCGATGCTGGAGCCCTGAACCATCGAGATGCGCTTGGACATGGCGTGCGCTTCGATCGCCGCGCGGTTGTGGGCGCGGATCTCGATATCCACACCGAGCACCCCGGCATCCTGCGGGCCGCCGCAGGCGGCGTTTAGTTCCAGCATGGAAGCGTAGAAGATCAACGAGCCGCCATGGGCGATGCCCGTTTCAATGATCAGGTCGGGCTGGGTCGACCAGATCAGTTCTTGCATCGCGATGATGTCTTGGGGTATTGGATGATCGGGCGGCCAAGCCACTCGAAGTGATAGGAGTACTTTCGCGCATTGGCCAGGTTGGTCCAAGTGCGCCCGACAGCAGCTAGATCGTTGTCTTGTCCCTGTATGGCAATTTCCTGGGCACATTCTGCCTTGAACTTCTGATATGCGCTCACGCTATTCTCTCCACAGACTGGAGCCGGCTGTCAATTACTCGTTGGCTTGTCGGTCGCGGTGAATCCGAGCAGGGTTACCAAATGCGATTACGCCGGCTGGAAGATCCCGCGTCACAACTGCTCCAGCTCCCACGATGGTGCCGGCTCCGATATTGATACGAGGTAAGACGACGGCGCCCGCCCCAATCATGACATCGGTCCCAAGCTTCACGCAGCCGCACAAAGTTGAACCTGGCGCGAGATGCACGCCGTCTTCGAGCACGCATTCATGGTCTACAGCGGCGCGATGGTTAATGATGCATGCCTCGCCCACATGCGCATCAGCCGCGACAACGGCCTGGGCCAGTACCTGCGTTCCTGCGCCGAGCGACACGGTAGCACACACCGACGCACTCGGATGGACAAGCGCCTCGATCCGCAGGCCATAGGCTCTAAAGCGCTCCTGCACCGCCAAGCGATCACGGCCGTGGGCACCACCAATGGCAGCTAGGCCGCGCAACTCCTTGGGATTCTGCTCCACTTCGATCCAGCGTACAAACGCCTCCTCACCAATGAATAGAGGCACTCCCGCTAAAACTGGGGTCGATTGCGGATCGTTGTCGAACAGTGCCACCACTCGCCCGCCCCGTAGCGCGATGAGACTGGCCAGCACTTTGGCATGGCCACCACTACCCCATAGCACGAACCGCTTCCACTCAGTCATTCAGACACCGATGAATTACCGCCTTGACGCGATCCTGCTCAATCGCTGTGATGTCGTGAAAGGTAGGCAGGTTGATCGCGCGACCTGGAAGTTCCCAGGCATGTTGGTTTTGCATCTGGTCTTCAAACATTGGGAGACTGGAAAGTGGGTAAAAGAACACCCTTGCGTCGATATTCTCAGCCGCGAACGCTGTCTGTAGCTTCTCTCGCGTTACACCCGTTGCTGCATCAAATACTACCGTTGGCATCCAGGCTCCGTTGACGGTGCCTGCTGCCTCCGGATTCATTCTCACTCCTGGCAACCGCGCAAGCTGCGCACGGTAGTACTGCAGGATTTCCCTCTTTCGACCGATGAGATCCTCAATCCGCTCCATCTGCGCGCAACCTATCGCGGCTTGAATGTTTGACATCTTGTATTTGAAGCCCACCACATCCGGCCAGAACTCTTTGGTCTGGCCGCGGGTTCGTCCGTGGTTTGAAAGAGTCAGAACAGTTTCGTACAGGTCGGCGTCGTCGGTGACGAACATACCGCCCTCCCCGGTGGTGAGCGTTTTGGTGCCGTGGAATGAGAAACTGCCGAACTTACCCATGCTGCCGGCGCGCTTGCCGTGATAGATGGAACCGATGGCCTCTGCGGCGTCTTCAATTATCGGGATGTTGTGCTCCTCGCCAATGGCCAGAAGGCGATCCATGCTGCACAGGTTGCCGTATAAATGCACAGCAATAATGGCCTTGGTGCGAGGTGTGATGGCAAGTTCGGCCAACTCCGGGTCGATGCACCAAGTATCGGGCAGGATGTCCACAAACACGGGTTTGGCCCCCAAGTGCACGACAGGTGCGGCCGTGGCGATCCAGTTGGTATCGGCCATTATGACCTCATCACCCGGGCCGACGCCCAGCGCGGCCATCCCCACGTGGAGGGCACCCGTGCAACTCGATGTGGCGATGGCGTATTCAACGCCCAGGTGCGCTTTGAAGGCCTTTTCAAAGCGAGCGATATACTCGTAGCAACGCTCGCCCCAGCCGTTACGTGCGGCATCCGTGGCGTAGCCCACCTCCAGCTCTGTGATCGACGGCTTTGTGTAGAGGATGCGGGGTTTCATTCCACCTCCAGGTGCGGCACAGCCGTTACGAGCTTTCCACCCCATGCGTCAGTGTACTCAAGTTGCCGTCTCACTTCCGCCTTGAGGTTCCACGGGAGAATGACGACAAAATCCGGCTTGGCGCTTCTTAGACGATCTTCGTCCACAATCGGAATGCGGCTCCCCGGCATGTACTTGCCCTGCTTTGCCGGATTGCGATCCGCTACGAACGGAATGAGATCGGGCCGTATGCCGGCGTAGTTCATTAGGGTATTACCCTTGGCCGCTGCACCATAGGCGGCGACAGACTGGCCTTGGCGCTTGGCATCCAACAGAAAGGCAAGGAAATCGTTCTTGACCTTGTCGGTCCTGGCCTGGAAGCCAGCGTAGTAGCGACCAGTGGTCGTGCCGGCCTG
>Ga0182027_10015318_pt1 | contig 10552 bp, 5 predicted proteins | sample 712E1DmetaG_FD_121300 | JGI IMG/M metagenome (GOLD analysis project Ga0182027, IMG submission 121300) | Permafrost microbial communities from Stordalen Mire, Sweden - 712E1D metaG (Illumina Assembly) | ecosystem: Environmental > Terrestrial > Soil > Wetlands > Permafrost | place: Sweden... | reverse complement strand
GAGGTCATTGAGTGCATCGTAGGCTGCCTGCTTGGGGTCGGCTGCGCCCGTTGGCGGAGTCGCTGACGGGATGGTGGACATGGATTGCGCCCTCCGTTATTTCTTGGTACTGAGCGAAGTGTAGAAGCTGTTGATCGTCTGCGCGTCCTGCACCAGCTCGATGAGTTCGAGCTTAAATGCCGGTGCGTCCTTCTGGGTTTTGGTTGCGGTGAGAGCGGCGTGGGCTGCAGCGAGCGCCGCGAGAGACTTTGAGGTGGCGGCTAGCGCTTGGTCGGATTGCTGCTGCGCCTGCACGAGCTTGGGAAGCGCTTCGATCTCTGTGCGCTTCTGATCGGCGGTCATCGACGCGGCATTGTCGTGGATGAACTTTTGCTGGGCAGCTATTTGGTCGTCGTAATCGCGATGGAGCACGGAGGCGAGGCCGGGCTTGCCCACAGTGCCAATATCGCTTTCAAGGATCTTGCAGATGTCCTGGATGGGCTTGTTCATCTTGTCGAGAATACCCGGCAGGGCGCGGGTACGTTCGTGTTCGATGAGGACGCTGCCGATCGCCGCAACTGCAGTAACGGCTAGATTCTGCTCTGTGCTGTCGATTTTGAAGCCCTTTAAGTCATCCTGCTGGAGCTTCACGAGTGAGCTGCCAGCAGCCGTGGCCTGGGTCTCCAGATCGGTGATCGGCTGGTTGCCGCTCACCTCAGCGAGCAAGGTGGCATATTGCTGAAGACCGTTGAGAACCTTGGTTCGAACCTCAAGGTCTTTCGCAGGGAGGAATGGCTTGATCTTGCTGGCGTCGAACCCAGTCGTGTCGTACGTGGCTACGAGGGTAGCCATTTGGGCGTCAGAGTATGCTTGGTTGACGAGCTGGTAGGCGTTCATGGTCTGGGTGATCGTCGCCGTAGCGGCGGTCGAGAAGGCCGCGGTACGAGTGGCGAGCGGTGAAAGAGAAAGGGAGCAGCCGGAGAGCGCTGCTACAAATCCGGTAAGGACGACGGCCCTGAACGGACGAAATTGTGACGCGCTGCGTTTACAAGAGATCAAATTCATGCCCCTAATCTGAGCGTCTGCGTTGGCCTGAATACGATGCGGCTCATATATGAGCTATCGTGTCCAGCAAGGGTTGGCGGGCAACTTTGAGTTCTCTTCCCTGCCCGCCGACGAGACGGCCGCGAAATTTGGGAAGTTGCCGGTCGCCTTACGCATCGATAATACTCCAGCGCCGGAGCTAAAGCATGCCTTGCAATGGTCAGACACGCTGGGTGCGCGGCTTGCATAAGCGATTTGTCGGTCCGAATCCAAAAGTACTGCTTCGAGTCTATGCAACGTCAGCCGTGTGATTTCGCTACTCTGAATTGGCTCCTTTCGATGGTCTGAATTGGCCCCACCTGAAGGCGGAGCCCGTTATCTTGTTCTGGGGATTTAGGCCCGGAAACGAGGACGGCTTGACCACAAGGAGGAGCAAGGTGGAACTATACGAGCAGATCCGGCGGGAGTACGAGCATGGCGCCGGGACGGTCCGTGCGGTAGCACGGAGATTGGGAGTACATCGGCGGGAGATACGCCGGGCTTTGTCCTGCGCAGTGCCTCCAGAACGGAAGAAGCCGGAACGAGAGCGGCCGAAGCTGGCCCCGGCGCTGCCGTTCATCGACGCTATTCTCGAAGCCGATCGCCGTGCTCCGCGCAAGCAGCGGCACACGGCGCATCGCATCTGGATGCGGTTACGGCAGGAGAAGCCGGAGGTCGTAGTCGCCGAGTCCACGTTGCGCGAGTATGTGCGTCAGCGTAAGCAGGCGATGGGCCTGCTGGGACACGATGTTTTCGTTCCCCAGTCTTACCAGTTTGGCGGCGAAGCCCAGGTGGACTGGTACGAGATCTGGGCAGAGTTCGACGGCCAGCCGCGCAAGGTCTATATCTTCTGCATGCGCTCGATGGCCTCGGGAGCGGCCTTTCACCGGGCCTATCCGCACGCCACGCAACAGGCGTTTCTTGAAGCGCACGAGTTAGCCTTCGCATGGTTTGGTGGGGTCTTTCGACTCCTCAGGTTTGATAACCTGACCAGCGCGGTGAAGAAGATCCTGCGTGGCCGTCAGCGGGAAGAGACCACGCGGTTTATCGCCTTCCGCTCACACTGGGGCTTTCGCGCAGAGTTCTGCACGCCGGGCGAGGGCCACGAGAAGGGTGGCGTCGAGGGCGAGGGCGGTCAGTTCCGGCGCAACTATCTTGTTCCCGTCCCGAAGGTACGCAACCTGGAGGAACTGAACAGGCTTCTGGAGTCTGGATCAGTCGAGGAGCAGAGCCGCCTGATCAGCGGCCGCAGCCTGACCATCGGTGTGGCGATGCTGGCCGAGCGCGAGCATCTGCAGCCACTGGCTACTGAGGGCTTCGATCTGGCCTCGTTGCATTTTCCCGGAGTCAACCAGAGCGGCTGCGTGAAGGTGCTGACCAACTTCTACTCGACGCCGTTGCCAGTGGGCACCACGGTCGAAGCCAAGGGTTACTCGGCCTATGTGGAGATCTGGCACGCGGGACACTGCGTGGCCCGGCATGAACGCTGCTACGGGCGTCAGCAACAGATGCTGGAACTGGAGCATTACCTGGACGTGCTCGTGAAGAAGCCCGGCGCCATGGCCGGTTCGACGGCTCTGGAACAGTGCCGTGCTCAAGGCCGCTGGCCGGCCAGCTATGACCGCTTCTGGTCCCTGGCCAGCGAACGGGAGGGTCGCCAGGCCGGTACGCGGACGATGATCGAGGTGCTGCTGCTGAGCCGCACCTATGGCTCGGCCCGCGTGCGCCAGGCGGTGGAAGAAGCGCTGTCGATGGGCACGTCCAGTCTGAGCGCGATTCGCTATCTGCTCAGCGTGGACTGTAGGCCGGCAGTTCCGGAAACGGCTTCGGTGGAGATCGACGCGTTGCGCCGCTATGACCGGCCGCAACCCAGCATGGAGGCCTACGAACAGCTGCGGCCCAACTGGACCGAGACTGTGCAGGCAGACTCAGGTCCGCGGATGGCCGACTGGCCGGTGGCGGCGGAGGTGGTCCAGTGAGCACATCCCAACCGATCCAGCAGGCCACGATTCAGCAGTACGCCCGGCAACTCTATCTGACGACCGTGGCCGACCAATTCGCCAACCTGGCCGAAGAAGCGGTGCGGAAGAAGCAGTCGCACTTGAGTTATCTGGAGGCGTTGCTCGAAGCCGAGATAGAGGAACGCGATCGCCGGGCCGTGACCCGGCGCATCAAGGAGGCCCACTTCCCAGCCGTCAAGACGCTGGAAGAGTTCGATTTTCCAGCGGCGCCGCACATCCCGGTTGCCATGATGAAGAAGCTGAGCGAGGGAGAGTATCTGGAGCGCAAGGAACCCATCGTTCTGATCGGCGAAACAGGCACAGGCAAAAGCCACTTGGCCGTTGCTCTGGCCGTAGCCGCCTGTCGGCAGCGTAAACGAGTGCGCTTCACCACGGCGGCGGAGCTGGTAACGGAGATGATCGAAGCACAGAGCCAACTGCAGCTCACGCGGGTGCGCAACCGATGGATGCGCTACGAACTGGTCGTGCTCGACGAACTGGGTTACGTTGTCATGCCGGACGCCGCGGCGGAGTTGCTCTTCCAGGTGATCGCCGGCCGCGCCGAACAGGCGGCGATTATCGTAACAACGAACTTACCGTTCTCCGAATGGCCTACCAAGATCCTCAACGCACGGTTGTGCAAGGCGATGCTCGACCGGTTGACCGACCGGGCACACATCATCGAGACCGGCACGGAAAGCTACCGATTCCGCAGGACCATGGCCAGGAAAGGGGCAAAGGCATGACGGGCAAGCAGTGGTATTACGCGCAACTGCGCTGGGCAGTGATGGTGGAAGGAAAAGAGGGACTGCGGGAGTGGAACGAGGCAGTCCACATCTTCCTGGCCGATGATGCACAGACGGCTTTTCAGCAGGCAATCGAGATCGGACGTCTGGGTGAGGATGTCCACACAGAAGGCCGGCGGGAGGTGGAAACCCGGCTGGCAGAGGTTCTACGACTCGATTGCCTGGGCAATAGCCAAACCCAGTTCGAGGTCAGGCTCGGTTCAAGCAAGGCCAAAGAACGCCTGCCCTTCGATCACGTCTTCAAACCGGAGGAGCATATGCCTGAATCGCCCTTCTAAAACCGCTTGACCACGGGAGCGGCGCCGCCCCGTGTTGGCCTTGGCTCCAGTCGCCCTTCGGGCTCCTTCCGCTAAGGCCAACACGGAATGACAGAACACATGCCTTCAGGTGGGGCCAATTCAGACCATCAAAAGGGGCCAAGTCAGGTTGACGAAACCACCGTGGCGCGCTGGGCCGACCACTGAGACTTCCGATCAGTGGTACTCCCCCAAATTCTAGATAGAAGTTGCACCTCCGTCGAGGATGCGTTCAGCTTGTGTGCATGACAAGACTGGGGGGCCAACGGTACGGAGCACAAAGCTAGCGGGCATGAGACCAGATGCGCAACCCATTCCGCTGTCAGAGGCTTTATGGTCGTAAGTGTTGCGCTTAGCACTGCGAAGTCCATTAGAGAGCGGACATTTCCGCCTCTGTCGTACCCGTAGAAACTCGACGCCCAGACGCTGCTGATCGACTGGCACTCGCGGATCTGCTCTAGGTAGTCAGTCCGCTGGCGAATTGCCTGGTCGCCGCCGTTTCTAATGCGAATCGAAGTCCCGGATGACTCCCAGTACAGTCTCTATGTATTGGCCAACTTGACGCGAGTCTATGCTTGTGCGAGTCTCGGTCGAAAACAGACGATACCAGTCGTTCTTCGTCTTGGGCTTCTTTGCTACAAACCGGTCGATCAAGTCGTCGCGTAACAGGCAAGCCCCACTTGGTGTCTCGGGAAACGAGTTCGCTATCTCTGTGTCGCGCAATTTAATGAGTTCTTGGCGCAAAGCTCTTGCCTTGTCTACATCGCTCAGGGTAGTTCGATAGGCCGGATCAACCGCGAGGAGGGACATGATCTTTCCTAACAGCCTAGACTTCTCTGCGGCGCGATTCTTGAACCAGTCCGTAGACCAGATACGATGTATTTTCCAGCCAAGGTTCTCGAGAATCTCCTGGCGTAGCCGATCCCGATCACGGGCCGACCGCCCAGAATGATAAGCCGCACCATCGCACTCAATCCCAAGCAGGAACTTTCCAGGCAGCGTTGGATGCTTCACGGCCAGATCGATAAAGAACCCTGCAACACCGACCTGCGGAACAACAGAATAGCCTGCCTCCGTAAGAATCCGGCCAACGGAATGCTCAAAATCGTTGGTCGGCTGGTCATTGGGCTGGTCATCAACCACAGAGAGGACTCCCGTGCGCGCGTAGTTCAAGTAGGTCTTGAGCGCATGCAAGCCAGGTCGGGATTGGCCGTCTGTACGAATCAGATCGGGGTTAAGAGAACTAAACACCTCGACGCGCATCTTGGCACGCGTGAACAGAACATTCAGGCGCCGATGCCCGTTAGCGCCATTGATGGGTCCGAAGCGCTGATAGAAATTGCCGTTTGAGTCAGGCCCGTACGTCACGGAAATGAAGATGGCATCTCGTTCGTCACCCTGCACATTCTCAAGGTTCTTAATAAAGAACGGCTCGGACCCTGAATTCATACGCTCTTGGTACGCGGCCGCAAATGGATCTGATCTCAGGCGCTTTTCCAGGAGCTCTTCTATAAGTTCGCACTGTTCCAAATTGAGAGCCACGACACCCAGAGATTGATCCGTATGCTCCTTCATGTGTTCAAGTACGGCCGTTACGATTGTTTCAGCTTCCCGCGGATTGCGGCTGTTTTCACAAATCCCTCCGTGGACGGAATGGTACTTCACGCCCAAGCCTTCTTTCTCATGATAGGCAGACGGGAAGATGATCAGGTCCTTGTAAAAAAGGCTGTTCGAGACGGCAATCAGGCTGTGATGCCGCGAGCGATAGTGCCAGCGCAGTCGTCTGAGAGGTTGGTATATGGTGCTTGCGACATCAAGAATACTTTCTCCTTCATCGACCACAGTCTGTTCGGCATCGGACGCATCCGAGTTGGAAGATTGGGTGATTCTCTGGAAGAAATTGGTAGGGGGAAGCTGCATCGGATCCCCAACAATCACGACTTGTGTACCGCGCGCAATCGCTCCGACAGCGTCCTCGGGGCGCAATTGTGATGCTTCGTCCATAACGATGAGGTCGAACTGCAGGTTCCCAAGTGGCAAATATTGGGCAACGGACAGGGGCCCCATCATGAAACACGGCTTTAGTGCCTGAAGCGCCTTGCCTGCTCGCTCAACCATTTGGCGGATCTTAATTCGACTTAGCGGATGATGTATTACGTGGGTCAGAAGGGCCAGTTCAGTCAGAGACTTGACCTGTGCGGCGCGAATACCATTCGGTACTGATCGCCGATCGATTTTCGAAGCGAAGGACTGTCGGTTGAGCCTAATCGACTCTTTGTCCGCCTCTGCAAACTGATGTCTTATCTGATCATGAGTCTTCCCACTGAATGCCGACAAGACCGGCTGTTTGTCAAAGATGTTCTGCGACAGAGAGTTGTAGAAGAGATAATCGAACGCTGGGACCAAGTGATCTGGTGCCACCGTCTTGTTCTCTGCGAGGCCGGCAACCTTTCCAAGCCCAGCATCGCTGGCATCTTCTCTTGCCCGAAGGAATTGAGTCCACTCTTCGATTTTTTCCCTTGACTTCAATGAGAGCGCGAGTACCTGCTCAGCCTCGGACAATGGCGAATTGCATATAGTCTTGCTCAACGCTGAACCTGCCCTAGTGTCGAGAGACTCGCATAGCTCAGCAAGACGGGCCCGATGTCGGGCCAGATCATCAAGCTTATTTCGCAAGTGGGCAATGCGCGTGCCATATTCAGAAACTAAGATCCAGCCAACTACCGAACTGGGGAGCCCCGAATCTACAACGGATTCCGCAAATGAGAGTGCATACTCAATCGATGTGCTGTCGGTGCGGGCTCCATGGTATCTTTCGCCCAACATGCCTATTGCGCTCTGGTTATTTGCAACCCTGTCCTTCGCGTTCAAATACGCATATCCGCTCGATATGAAAGTGGAAAGCATCCTCAAAGGACTGCCTGCATCGATGCCGGTTGCATCCAGCTTGCTGATCAAGGAGGCAATCGTGACATTCTTGGTTTTAATTGCGTTAAGTAAATCGGCAGTTGCCGTGCGATGATCCAGTTTGTCGCCGGCGCTCTCAAAAATCGTCGGGAGAAGACTTTTAACGCGGTCGAGACGCTCAATGTGTATCGTCTCTGAGAGATGGACGTTTCTTAACGCCTTTAGGCGTTCAGTTCTCCCTTTTAACAAAAGCTGTCTCAGAGGCAATGCCTCGTCATAGTGCTCCGGAAGGTATGTGAAGACTTGCTCGTACCAGTCGGCGAGGGAGGACAACGCATCCCAGTCACTACTAATTCCATTGAAGTGAATTCCCAGTACTTGGACATAACCTGCGCGGGAAACGAATGCACTGATTCCTCGGGCGTATTCGCCAAGCTGACGAAATGTATCAGACATCTCCGTGCGCCGAGGCTTCTTTCGGCTGCGCGCCATCCGTCTGTAGAAAGCCTTTGCCTTTCGGTAGTCGCCCCCAAACATGCGAGTGAACAGCCCGGCGTCTTCTATTTGCCTGGCGTAACCGTCCAGATCAGTTGGGCTGTGCCGTTCTAGGGCCAAAGCCACATCCACTTCAAGATTCAGATCATCCAGCAATTTGCGAAGGGCGCGCCCCTCGACAACAGCATTACGGACGATTGCGCAGGCCCCGTCGGCCTCAAGGCTTTCGATCCGTAAATGCAGACAATCGAAAGGAGCTTCCGAAATAAGCCTGACGAAATCAAGCAGAAGGTCGACTCCGTGGGAGTTTCGCGGCACCTCGCATTCAAGAAGCGCCTGAAAGCGCTCGAAGGTGATGTTGACTTCAGTAAGTGCCAGTTCCAGAGAAGTACTTCCGGCAAGAATCTCCCTCAGCCGCACCAGCGTAATGTCAGCTAGGCCTAGGGTGCATAGGGATTCGTGGACCTCCTGCATTGATTTCAATTCGTCAATGAGTGGCGGATCACGAAAGTCGCCGACAACCTTCGCAATCTGAGCTCTGGCGGTTGCCAATGCAGATAAGTCGGTAACCAGTTGCCGCAACGATTCACGATTACTGCCTATGCAACAGCAACCAACCAAATGGCCATCGAGTCCGTCAGGGACCCGCGGCAACACGTGCAGATATCTAGCTGCCCTGTCAATCTGTCTGAGGTCAAACTCGCAGGGTAATCTGCACAAGGCGCTCAGTTCTTCCAAGAGCGACCGAAGAGCCGATAGAGTTGTAATGAGTCCATCAATGATCTCGAAGACGGCTTCTGTGTCCTCGAATCCTAGTTGTTTCGTGATCCAACTCCACGGATGATCTTCAATGGTGGAGCAAGACTGCAGAACCGCAGCTAGGTGGGCCGCAAACACCGAAAGTATGTGCCGCTTCTCGAGGTATCTCAAGCGGTTGTAGTTCCCGATGTTTGATATGATTCCACGGAATTCCCCGGAAAATGGAAGGTCAAGGAAGGCGCGTTCCCGCGCCCAAAGGGTATCGAAGATGCTGCTATCGTACTCTGGCAACGCCTTGTTAATTGTTTGAACATATTGGATCAGGTGCCGCCTTCTATCTTCGAAGATGGCCAATTGATTCTTAAGATCTTGCGGTTCACGGAATGAGCCCCGTGCGTTCATTCGATCTTGAAGGTCAGAAATGAGCGCCTGCTTCTTTGTTTTGTGGCTGTGCAATTCCAAGCAAAACGTTCCGAGCCCTGAATCATCCAAGCGTCTGCGTACGACCTCAAGTGCAGCAAGCTTTTCTGCTACGAATAAGACTGTCTTCCCGCTCGCAATCGCCGCAGCGATCAGGTTCGTTATCGTTTGAGATTTGCCGGTTCCCGGGGGACCCTCAATGACAAGATTGCGGCCACGAAGGGCATCAATCAATGCACTGTGTTGCGAACTGTCCGCGTCGAGTATGAGCGAGACGTTGTCCTTCAGTTGAGGATCGTCTATGTCGTATTCTTCGGCGCGAGTAAGTTCTTCCGTCTGAGCACCTTCGAAAAGGTCCTTCACCAATGGATTCGTACAAATGCTTGGGTGAACTTCTGGATCCAGATCACGGTACATGAGGAGCTTCCCGAAGCTGAGGAGCGTCAGAGTGACTTGACGTCGGACTCGCCAACGCGGCTTTCGCAGCAATATTTGCTCAAATCTCTCAAAGTATTCCTCTGGCGTGTCATTCTCTTCGACTGCGGGGATCTCAATGGAAAAGTCTCTCCTCATGAGTTCGGCAAGCGAAAGATTATTGATCGGATCGTCTCCCAAGATTTCGATTGTGCCTTCGAAACCACCTCTTCCGACGGAGCGTTCCAAGGTGACCGGTACGGTCAGAAGTGGTGCAAGGCGTGGCAGTTGAGAATTATCGTCCTCGTACCACTCAAGGAATCCGAATACCATGAAGAGCATGTTTGTTCCGGATTCTTCAATCGATGTTTTGGCAGCAGCCCCAATCTTTCTTGTTACGCTTTCGAGGCCCTCAATATAGTGGAGCACTGGCAACGTCGCCGAGAAATCAGATTCGGCTCCTGGCTCCAGGTCGAAGGAAGTATTCCACCCAAGTGCAGCGGCGTACTCCTGCGCGGGAGGCTTGGCCAGGGAAGATGTGTCTTGTTCGTCAGAATACCGGTGAGCGATTTCGCGGGGTGTCGGTTCTGGGACCGGCTCAAAAGGAAGCTTCGCCCCGCTTATTAGACGATTGAATACTGATTGCAGATCGGTATTGACAACGCGCAAAGATGAGGCACGGGGGTGACGGTAGTTCAGGAGACGATTCCGGTTCGTGAGGTCAAGCAGCCTTGCACGAAGCCTCTCTAGTCCTTCCGCCACGCTACCTCGGGGAAAGTTGTTTACGGGAGCCGCGGCTTCCTCGGGTGCAAAGATGCCATCGAGATCGGAGGTCGCACTGGTATCGTCCATACTCTTCATCATCTACTGCCCGTTATTTAGGGCAAGTCGCCCCTAGATTGAACGTCCCTATTTACACATTCGAGTGCATGAGACGATTCGCCAGACATCGCTGCGGTCACGGCAAAGCTATCCCGCCTCTCGATCTCGGCGCTGACCAGGTCTTCGAAGACTTCTCTACTCGCCGACTACAGCCGTTTGGCGAGTTCCTGGTCAGTCGAGGATAGTCCGACAGATGGGCTGGCCGGATGTAGGTCTGCAGCGTGCAGAAAGGCTACGTCCATGGCAATCGGCTGGATACCGTACCTATCCTACACCCGAATGCCGAAGCCATGGTGGGATCACGAGCAGAGAAGACTGCCTCCGGCACTCTACTAATCTGGCAAAGCGCCGTGACTTGACCGTTCCTGATCAGCTCGACGGAAGTCTTTCGAGATAGGGCTCGAGCGCCCCTGGGTTCGCCAACACGATTTGCTGGTGTGGGCCGGTCGGTGAAGCGGGCAAGAGGGAGAGCTGCTGAAGCAAGTAGAAGAGCAGCGCCTCCCGCACTCCG
>Ga0182027_10015317_pt1 | contig 10553 bp, 8 predicted proteins | sample 712E1DmetaG_FD_121300 | JGI IMG/M metagenome (GOLD analysis project Ga0182027, IMG submission 121300) | Permafrost microbial communities from Stordalen Mire, Sweden - 712E1D metaG (Illumina Assembly) | ecosystem: Environmental > Terrestrial > Soil > Wetlands > Permafrost | place: Sweden... | reverse complement strand
TAACATTGGTCTAAATATTACTGCCTAATCCATTTTCCTTGGACTTGTAGTTAAAACTAATCCTTGAAATTAAGGCTCGCTCAATTAGATGGTGGATTCTGGGTAATGGAGTACACGGGACCGGTAATGGATGAAATGAGCATGGATGGAAGGCTGTCAATGTGCTGCCTCTCTATTTTCACCGGGGCTAAACTTGGAATCGTCAACCCTGATCAGAAAATTATTGACTGGTTTAAAGCCCGGACTAATGTGCCTTTCGAGCCTCAAGTAAGTGACTTGGATGCCAGATACATTAAAACTTATAACTACGATGGCGCAAAGATCGAACCTCAGGTAGTTGTTCCTCCGCTCCGCCATACCGTGCAGAATATATCTGCAGTTGAGGGGATTAAGGTCACTAATGCGTTCATCGGCTCGTGTGCCAGCGGCCGCGATGAAGACATGAGGATAGCAGCAAGAATACTGAAAGGACACAAAGTCCATCCTGGAGTTATGTTCAACATTACTCCGGGCTCCAGCGCTGCCATGATGAGATCTGCTCAGGAAGGTGTTATCGCTACCTTGCTCGAAGCGGGATGCTTTATTTGCGCGCCCGGTTGCGGGATGTGCCCGGGATATTATACCCCGTTGACCAAAAACGAGGTCTGTATAACATCCAGTACAACTAACTATCCCGGCCGTATGGGTGATGAAACCGCGCAGGTTTACCTGGGCAGTCCGGCAACGGTTGCCGCATCGGCGCTGGAAGGGAAAATAACCGACCCAAGAAAATATCTTTAAGGAGGTAATTTGATGGCGTTAAAGTTCAAAGGTAAGGCATGGATTTTCGGTGACAATCTGGATGTCGATAAAGATATCATACCTTTCCGGAAAATGAACCTTGGCTTAATAACATTCGATAATCTAGGAGATTGGTGCATGACAAACGTTGACCCCGATTTTCCGAGGAAGGTGAAAAAAGGAGATATCATGGTGGTTGGCAAAAACATGGGCTGCGGACACAGTCACCAGCAAGCCAACAAAGCAATTAAACAATGCGGCATTTCCTGTGTTATTGCAGAGTCATTTGATCGCAATTTCTTCCGGAATTCGATCGATATCGGCTTACCGATAATCGAGTATCCTGATATAAGGAAAATGGTAAAGGAAGGCGATCATCTGGAACTCGACCTCCATAGGGGTCAAATTAAAAACATTTCGACTGCAAAAACTCTAAATTTTACACCACTCCCGGACTTCCTCCTGGATATTCTTGAAGCGGGTGATGTCGAATCCCATGTTAATAAGTTGATCGCCGAAGGCAAGGTATAAAGGCATTCAATAAACCGGATATGATTTTGGAAAAAGGAGAAAACAGCATGACTGCAACCTTTAAAGTAGCAATCATTACAGGAGCCGGAACCGGCATTGGCAAGGCCACCGCGCTTGCTTTTCTCAACGATGGTTACAATGTGGCATTCGCCGGGCGCCGCAAAGATATGCTGGAAAAGGCAATAAAAGAGGCGGGTGAGAAAGCAGCCTGCGCGATCGCTGTGCCCACCGACATCAGCGACCCGGTTGCGGTGAAGAACCTGTTTGCAAAAACTATCGAGGCCTTTGGGTGCGTCAATGTGATATTCAATAATGCCGGATTTGGCGCTAACGGCGCCACCGAAGACCTCGCCTTTGCCAAATGGAAATCTGTCGTTGATGTCAATCTGACCGGCACGTTTTTGTGTATACAGGAAGCCTTTCGCGTGATGAAAAGCCAGACCCCGCAGGGCGGACGTATTATCAATAACGGCTCGGTCGCGGCCCACGTACCGAGACCTGACTCCATCGCCTATACGGCCACCAAACACGGGATAACCGGATTGACCAGATCCGCTTCGCTTGACGGACGCAAGTATAATATTGCCTGCGGGCAAATTGATATCGGCAACGCGTTGACCAAACCCGCCCGGGTACTTTCAGAAGGAACCCAACAGGCGGGCGGCGCGATCAAACCGGAACCGATGATGGATGTGCACGATGTTGCGCGTGCGGTGCTTTACATGGCGAATCTACCGCTCGATACTAACGTCCAGTTCATGACGATCATGGCAACCAAAATGCCTTACATCGGCCGCGGTTAACATCTGCTGCCGGTTTGACGAATAGATTTAATGCACGTTTGTTACATCTGAATATATACCGTTTTCAGCCTTCTTTCCTGATGGATTTTTTCAGGTCGTGGTCGATCCAATACCGCGCACCGTAAAAGCTCAACCTGCTGGGGCCTCCAATACCCATCCAGACTGCATGGCCCTGGTTGTTATATCCTTTCAACCACGGCTGGCAGAGAGAAAATCCGATCGGCTGCAGTAACGAAATTGCAAAATGCTGGCGGGCGACCCGCTCGTTCATCTCTCGCGTAATCTGTTTTAATTGCTCTTCACCGGCAGATGCTATCGCTTTCGGATAAAGCGCATCGATCACCGGGTCGCTGACCATCAGAATGTTCGAACCTGAATGGAACCGGGTAATCGCCTGAAACGGCGCGTAGCAGTGACCGAGCGGTCCATATTCACGGTAGACCAGCTGGTCATGCTTGCGGGCTTCTACAAAAGCCGTACAGGCGTTAGACTCCATCGGTCTTACTTCCATTTCAATGCCGATATTGGCAAAAGAAGACTTGATTATTTTAAACAGTTCCAAGTCAGAAGCGGTATCCACTACGATGTTTGTCCGGAAACCTTTGGGATAACCGGCATCGGCAAGCAATCGTCTGGCTGCATCAGGATTGCATGCATACTCATTCTTCAGGTCTGGCGGCCATTCTTCATAGGGAAATCCCCACCCCGGCATGCATTTTGACAGGTAACTCGATAATACCGAAGAAGGGTACGCCGAAACACTGCCGTGATAATAGTCCCGGGCAATTGCAGGCAGATCCAGCGCCAGCTGCATTGCTTTCCGCACCCGGATATCGTTAAAAGGCGCCCGGTCATTGCGCGCCTGCACGGTCACGGCTTGCCGGGTCGGATTGCTTATTTGTAGTATTTCCGGGTTTGTTTTTTGTACTTTCTGAGCCTGTTCCAAGGTTACGCCGCTCATGATGTCAATCTTGCCTGCACATATTGCTTCCAGCGCTGCATCCTCATCGGGGATAATGAGAAATTTGATGGTATCCACATAAGGTAATCTATTCGCAGGGTGGCGTTCATCATGCCCCCAATAATCAGGATTTCGGACTAATGTCGCTGATTTGTTGGGTGTGAAATCTTTCAAGAAAAACGGCCCGGTGCCCACGGCGTGATGCCAATCAGAAAGGTCTCCCCATTGCTTCACGGCTTCGTGATTTTCCAGACACTGCCGCTGCATCACGCCATGCAAGGTTTCCATGATAAACTCAGGGTTGGGGATATTAAATTTAAAAACAACCGTATACTTATCTACCGCATTGACCGATAAAATATCGCGAAAGCCGATCTCCGCGCAGAATGGACTGTCCTTACTGAACCCTCCCCCCAGACCGTACAACCGGTTATAGTGAAAAACGACATCGTCAGCGGTAAATTCCCGGCCGTTTGCGGGTGGGATATTTTGCCAATGGATCCCTTTACGCAAGTGTACAACATGTGTACCGGGCTCAGTAAATTCCCAGTTTTCCGCCAGTTGGCCCTTCATGTATTTGGAAGGGTGCCACGGCAATTTATAGTCCCAGACTTTAGGGTCCAGTGTCCAATCGTCCGAAACCAATCTTTCCAGCCACCCTCCGTAAATGCTTGTCATGCCTTCAGAATAATATGGATCGAAATTTTCGATATTCCGGCTGGCCCGAATGGTCATTTCGCCGCCATATTGCGGCTCGCCAAGTTCGTCCCACCAATTGCTATTCACCTTTACTCCCTTCTTCGTAACCCCTCCTCACTGCTTCAACGGAAATTATCACGCTACACCGCGCTGAAACAAATTCCAATATCTGCGGAATCGAACCCCATAATACACCATGCGCGCATACCTGTAAATGACCGGACATTGTGCAAAAGGAGCGAAAAATTTATTGCTGACACCTCCTTTAAAACTTTGCTTTCACTTTTACATTTCTACATTCAACAGCTTACCGATGGTGACGATTAAAAGCCTCTCTACCTCTATGTTTTGCAGCAATTTATGCAAAATATTTTGAAATAAGTCGTCTTTGTAAATATACGCTGAAACCTTTTGACCGCCGTTCGGCCGGGAAATGATTAATTTCTTGCTTGACAGAGAATATTTGATAAGCTAGTATAGTGTCAAATTAGGGTTTATTGATGAGCTTAAAGGGGGGGAATATGCCCGGCTACAAATTACCCTGTCGTTATTGCGATAATATAATCCCGCCTGATTCCTCAGTATGTCCCTTTTGCGGGAAAGTTAACCCTGTAGGGCCTTTAAGATGCCCCAGGTGCCATTCCCCGATTCAAAAAGAATGGAAGGTTTGCAGCAGCTGCGGATTGTCCCTGGAAATCCCCTGCCCGACGTGTCAAAAGAGTACTTTCTTCGGCGATTATTGCCAATTTTGCGGCAGTCAGCTCGTAGTTAAGTGTCCGAATCGAAAATGTCAAACCGTTCAACCGCCCATTGGAGATAAATGCATCAAATGTGGAAAACCACTTAAATAATATGGAGGAAATAAAATGGCACTAACACCTTTTACCAGCAATTTTGAGGACAACAGTACAGATGCAGGATTCCAATTTACTTTCTTTTGCGATATTTGCCGGGAAGGCTATAAAACCGAGTTTACGGAATCTAAAACATATAAAAAGGGACGATTTTTAAAAGGGTTGGGTGGTTTTGCAAGTGCCGCGACCCAGATGACCGGAAGATTTAGTAATGTGGGGTACGGAATACAGCAAGGTTCTAACATTTTGACCGATAAATTTCAGGGCATGACCCCTGAATGGCACAAAGAACATGAAACTGTATTTGCATTAGCGCAAAATGAAGCCCTGGGGCATTTCCATCGATGTCCGCGGTGTAAAAAGTACGTTTGTGACAACGACTGGAACGAAGAAGCAGGATTATGCGTGGTCGAAGCTCCCCGTGAGAGTACCGAGGTTGCCGCCGCACGGGCAGAAAAGATGGTAGCCGATATTAAAGCCAAAGCTGAAACCACAGAAGTTTTTACCGGCAAGATTGAGCAGCGGCAAACACTATGTCCAAAATGCGGAAAACCATCCGGGGAAGGTAAATTCTGTAATAATTGCGGCGCCCCGCTCGCTCTAAATAAGTGCCCGCAATGCGGCGCCAGTAATAGCCCCGGTACAAGGTTTTGCGGTGAGTGCGGCGCTAAACTTGGTTAGACTACATTTACGTTGGATTTCAGTAATTGCATCACCGCCTCTTTCCATTGCTCCGGTGAATTATGGATTACTCTTCCGATAAAAAGGTGGCGTAGGTCCTGAAGAGCGGGAACTTTTGAGACAGCCCGCCGATAGGCGACATACGTCGTTGATTCTAGTTGCTGATCGGTCAGGTATATTGGTTCGCGGCGGAAATTGACGATAATCAGATCACGATTTATCTTTTTTAGAGCTTTATCCACTGCTGATTTGAGTTCTTCTTGATTTTTAAATGTTTTATATTCTTCAGGGTCTGCTATTTTGAAAAAATATGTTGCTTTACCACTGCCTTCAACAGAGGTTGCTTCCATTGCGATGGCGTTCCCGGGTTGAGCAGAGTCAATGCTAAAAATAGGGACTAAAAACCAGATATATTCTCCCGTTATATCACCCATCAGACCGCGTTTCATGCCTATGCATATTCTTTCAGATTGTCCAAGAGATGCTAAATAATCATATTCCTCTTTCACGCCGAATTGATCCACCTTCTTTTCCAATTCTGCCCATATTCCCGATGAAATAGCGTCAATATCCATATGCCTGGCCGAACGGCCGTCTTTCATTAATTTGGCTATTTTTCTAATGACCGAAGAATCAAAAACAGGCAATAATTCCTGCATTGACAATTGCGTTTTCACAGATAGTGCTTTGATTAAATCATTCAACATTTTAAAACACACATCCAATTCTTTTCCTATCTTTGAAAACACGTACGAATCGCCATAGTCGGTATCCAGAATCAATTTGTAGTTATCAACATGTATGCGCGCTAAATCGTTATAAGGAATCCGGATAAAATTTCCTTCCCCGCTGATAATTACTGCACCGGTTTCGTATATTCGCAGTTCGCCCTGTCCCAGGGATTTCTCTGAATTAGCCTCATCCCTGTAGCTTAAATCTGCCACAATCCCTGATTTATGGATAGTTTCATTCATTAACAAGTCTTTAAGAATCACATCATTATTCAGATTAGAAAAATTCCTGAAAAAATCCTCAAATTTTAAACCAAGATTTGAAATAGTCAAGTTTTCTTTAGAGACGAGCTTGACGTCAATTTTATACCCTACCCGCGACAACTGGATAATGTCTCGGTACGGAATCAACAAAGGCTCTTCGGATGCGGGAAGCACAGTTAACTTTTCGGCGTCCAAAAGTAATTCACAAGCTCCCTGAGAAATAGGCAGGCTATCATCACCTATAAACAAATAACTTGCGGCGCACTCCATTACAGTCGATAATTTGTCTTGTTCTTCCATCATTCCTCCCTTACCCTTTGTAGAGTATGAGTTTAATAGCTTTTTAGAAGTCTGTCAATTTTTTCGGAATATAATATTCGATTTTCACCGAACCATGCATTTGCCAAGGCCATATGTGTCGATTGCGGCGAATGGCAGCGAATGGCAACACATCACAGCCGAAGGGACTTTGCGCCGGTACTTTTATTGTATCAGTGTCGTTGTTTTCAAGTTGGCCAAAAAGCCGTTTGAAACTATAAAATAAAATCATAAGTTCCGGTAATACAGATAAAAAAGGAAAGTCAGCCTTGGACGGGCTCACTTTTTTACACGCCGTGGAATAACCTCAAAGTTGAGCTGCTTGGATTACACTGTGTCGATAATGTAATATTTAGGAACAGTGGAACAGCGTAAAGTAGAAAACACAACATCTTCGCCTACCTCTAAAGGGGTCATCCTGCTCATCGCTTCGATGAGTTCGTTCCTGACGCCATTTACGAGTTCGTCGGTGAATATTGCTCTGCCTTCTATCGGTCAACGGTTTTCTTTGGACGCGATCACACTAAGCTGGGTAGCTACGTCATATTTATTAGCAGCCGCCCTGTTTCTGGTTCCATTTGGACGTTTTGCCGATATTTACGGTAGAAAATTGATCTTCAGGATCGGCATCATCATTGATGCCGTTGCTTCGATTCTTTGCACCACCGCTGGTTCGGGTATCTGGTTAATTGTCTTCCGCGCTCTGCAGGGGTTGGGCGGCGCGATGATTTTTGGGACGGGAGTGGCGATTCTTACTTCCGTTTTTCCACCAAAAGAAAGAGGCCGCGCGCTGGGAATCAACGTTGCGGCTACCTATGCGGGATTATCGCTCGGCCCGTTGGCCGGCGGTTTATTTACACAGCACTTAGGATGGCAGGGTATTTTCTTTTTTAACGCCGCACTCGGCTTGATAATAACAATAATCGCTTTCTGGAAACTGAAGGGGGAATGGGCAGATGCCAGAGGCGAGAAGTTCGATCTGCCGGGAGCAATTATCTACGGTGTATCCCTCATTTTAATCATGTACGCTTTTTCTGTTTTCCCGGCTTTATGGGGATTTTGGCTGATCGCTGCAGGAGTAGTGGCGGTTGTGATTTTTGTAAGATGGGAAATAAAACAAAAACATCCCATATTGCAAATAGAATTATTTAAAAACAATATAGTCTTTGCTTTTTCGAATTTAGCCGCATTAATTAATTACAGCGCGACCTTTGCAGTGAGCTTTCTTTTAAGCCTGTACCTTCAGTATATAAAGGGATTCACGCCGGAAAAGGCAGGGCTGATCTTGATTGCACAGCCGGTCATGATGGCGATTTTTTCACCACTCGCCGGTATCCTCTCGGATAGAATCGAGCCGCTGATCATTGCATCGATCGGGATGGCGCTGACCACCGCCGGATTAGTGATGCTCATTTTTGTCGGTAACGGCGCTAGTATCGGTTTTATTATCGTAAGTCTGATTATATTAGGCCTCGGGTTTGGACTATTCTCCTCGCCAAATACAAATGCAGTGATGGGTTCGGTGGAAAGGAAGTTTTACGGCGTAGCATCGGGAATGCTCGGCACAATGCGGCTGACCGGTCAGACTTTCAGCCTCGGTATTTCGCTATTACTCTTTGCCCTATACATCGGGCGTGTGGAAATTACTCCTGAATATTATCCGCTCTTTCTGAAAAGTATGAGAACCGCATTTATCATCATGGCAATCCTGTGCTTTTTGGGTATCTTCGCCTCGATCGCCAGGGGTAAAACACGGAACCGGGTAATTTAGGAACAAAACCTCTTTGAAAACACAACCGGTTATTATCAATTTGCCCTACGGTTCCAGCGGAAGTTAACCTGGAAAAACAACGTTTGATATCTTAATCATTTTTCAAATCTACCTAATTGAACGATAGAATTGTTGGATTTAACACTATTTGGCAACGGCTATCTTTCCGGTCTCAAGGGAGAAAGAATCCCGCTGGACGCTAGAATATTGGCGGTCGCAGATTCCTTTGATGCCATAACTTCCGAGAAACCCTAGCGGAATGAAACACGCACCAAAGAGGAAACTTTGGTAAAACTCATCCAGAATGCAGGCACACAGTTCTATCCAGCTATTGTACAAATGTTTGTGCGCTTGATGACTACATCAATAGCTTTGGAACTGGTACATGCCACGCCGTAATCGAATATCGCATAAGAATTGCCATGGCATTTTACGCACGCTGTATACAGTTGTCCCGGATATTTTTGTTAAAAACCTGAGATATCATGTTTATTTAGCTGGTTTATAAAAAGCCCTCAAACCGGCAATGATCAGCAACACAATACCCACGAGGATCGAAATTGTGCCCAAACCCGAACCCCGTAGAGGATTACCATGCACACTTACGATTAGTATGCCGGCAATAACCAGGATTATTCCGATTACGGCAAGAATAGTGGCGTGTTTTTTACTATTGTCGGTTTTACCGGTGTCTGTTTTATTAGTGTCCGGTGTCTTTTGTTTTTCTTCCATTTCAAAGGCCTCCTTTATTCCAAACCGTTTAATTTGTAAGCTTTTTCGACAAGCTTGTTGTGACACGGCTTGAGCATACCCGATTACAATTAATGAAGGTAGTATACATTAATTTTTTTAAAAAAACAACACCCGGTATTGTATCCGGAAAGGGCAATATATGGCAGATTATTTGCTCCATGCGAATTGAACAAAACGAAAAGAAGAAGGTGGAGTCCGATTGAATCGGGCTCCACCTTGTTTCCATTGTTAAACCTGACTTAATTAACTTTTGCCCAGCCCTGTTGCTCGGTGCGGTTGATGATATCGATCTGCTGTTCAGCAGTGAGGTCGGCGAAATAAACCGTAAAGCTGGCAACTCTGACCATCAGATCGCGGTATTTTTCCGGTTCCTTCATTGCCTTACGCAGGGCATCACTTGTTATTATGTTAAATTGAATATGGTATATTCCCTGTTCCTCGATCGCGCGCAGGAAGGACATCAGATTTTCCACGTCGCGTTCGGTTGCCACCAGCTGCGGACTTAATCTCAGATTTAACGGTCCGCCCAGCGCAAACCGGTGTGTAGGCAACTTGGCTGCCGATTTCACTACCGCGGTCGGTCCGTTCTTATCGACACCCTGCACCGGCGACATCGTATCGGCCAGCGGCGAAGGTGAAATGTGCCCGTTTGGTAGACTGCCGACATTATGCCCGTAAGCGACCGTATTCGAACCGGTAGTCATCGCGCCGACATACCGTCCGCCCCGGAGCGGCAGCAGTTCTTTCTGAGTATTGATCCAGTCGACACTGTCAGCCCAGGTATCCATCACGAATGCCGCCCATTCATCGCCATAATCATCGTCATTGCCGTATTTCGGCACACCGTTGATACAGAGCTGGCGTAGATTATCATAACCTTTCCAATCCGCTTTAAGCGCCCGGATCAATTCATCCCAAGTCACTTTTTTCTCGCGGAAGATCAATCTATCGATCACGCCCAATGAATCGGCAGTATCGGCCAGTCCGGCCAGGAACAGGCCGTAAGTGGTGAACCAGGCACCGCCCTGCGTGATATCGATCCCTCTCTCCAGCGGTCCTTCGGATAATGACGAACTGAAAGGAGCCGGATACCAGGCGGATTGATTCTCTTTCAAGGCTTTCGAGCCTTTAACCAGATAGGTTATCCAGTAAAATACCTGCTCGCGGAAAGCCTTGCGTACGGCTTCCATCGATTCAAAGGTGCGTGGGTCGCCGGTCAGCGGACCGATCTGTTTGCCGCACAACGCACATTTGCCGTTATGCACCACCAGTTCCATGATCTTGGCGACTACATTAACTCCCTCGAACAGGTTGCCCATCGTAATATGCGGCAGGTTGGTCTCGGTGCAACCCAGCAATGAATAATTACGCCAGTCTTCAATAGAAAGTTCAGGATAACCTTTGGCT